>Ga0070765_100000885_pt1 | contig 17875 bp, 18 predicted proteins | sample HubBroMetageWFT5_FD_71516 | JGI IMG/M metagenome (GOLD analysis project Ga0070765, IMG submission 71516) | Warmed and freeze-thawed soil microbial communities from the Hubbard Brook experimental Forest, New Hampshire - Hubbard Brook CCASE Soil... | ecosystem: Environmental > Terrestrial > Soil... | reverse complement strand
GGCATGGCTTCTTTGCGAGCCATGCTCGAACATGCGAACCGCTATGGCTTGAAATATATCTTCGTTCACGATTCTTACTATGAGCCACTGTTGACGTTTGTGGGATGGCGCAAGATCGAGACCTTCAGCAATGGCGAAATCACGGCGTGGTCGAAGGATGACGTTCCGCCCGCTCACAAGATTGAGTCCGACGCGATTCCCGCGCCATGGCAGGGATTCCTGTGGGGAATCTTGCCGATCGGTGTAAGTTTTCTTGCGATATTCCTCGAGCTGCTTTTGCCTGAGGACCGCCGTATGACAGTGGACATGGGTGTGCCGGTTCGTGCCGAACATCCTGAGCAGCACTACGTGGCCTGAGGCGTACGAATGAAATTTGCTCTGCCAACTATTCTTGTTGTCGTCACCGTTTTGTTAATGGCGCTCGCCCTGATGGGTGCTGGAGCCTCTCGCGGAACCGTTGGAATCGCCGTTGGTTCTGCGTTTTATGGATTGACGCCCAAAGGCGACACCCCGCAACAGGCGCTCACGAATCTTCTGGTGGATGTGCAGCGCCGCAACTGGGACCGTGCCTTTGAATCTGTCTCCAAAACCAGCGGTATCGACGAACAGTCCTTCATTCAGGATTGGATCGGTTCCAACGGCAGCCTGCGGTCATTTTCAAGTCTCGAGGCCTTCGATCCGCGGCCATTGCACGCGACCAACGACGACGCGGAAATGCGGATTCGCCTTCACTGGACCACTCCTGTCGGCCCCATTGAGGACGTCCGCGACATTCGCCTGATTCGAGAGGGAGACGTTTGGAAGGCAGTCTGGCCTAGGGTGCAAGTCCCGAACGTGCATGCGCAAGTGATTCCTGTCAACTATTTGCGGTGGGATCTCGTCACCGGCGGCGCTGCCGATCAGTGGGGCTCTGGAAATGTCGACGCGCCCCATGTGCGCATCATCTCAATGAACGCGGTCGACTCTGCTGAAGGCGCGATTGTGATGGGGGAGGTGGTGAATGAAGACACGATCCCCGCTTTCGTCAACGTGAATGCCGTGCTCGTCGATCGGGCCGGCAGCGCTATCGATGACGAGAGCAGCTTCGACAAGATCGATCACATCCTCCTGCCAAAACAAGTCACTCCCTATCGAATCGACTTTCCCGGCTTCAATTTGAAGAATGTCAAGAATGTTCGCATGGATGTGAAGGCCACTCTGGTTCCGGCCTCAGCCGATCCGGTTATCGGAGTGATGAAGCAGAAGATCGATTCCGATGTTCAAGGCAAGAGTGTTCTTCACGGAGACCTGCTCAATCAGAGCGGGCAGACCGTCAACATTTCGCACGTGATCGTAAGTTTCTACGATAACAATGCGAAAGTCGTTTGGGTTGCCGACGGCTATGTCGATCGCGCTCTGCTGCCGCAATCCACTGAGTCTTTTGCGGTAGAGATTCCGAAGTTCGTCGCGTCTCGAGTACAGAACTTTCACGTGGTAGTCGATCAATATACCCTGGGTAGGTCCTAGCCATGCGTCGCAGGTTCAAAATCTGCGCGGTGGCCTGCGTAACAGTCGCATTTTCTGTACTGGTATGTTTTGCACAGGATCTTCGTGTGCCGGCGTCCGTCACTGCTGGAGACGATGCCTCGCTCTCAACGTCAGGCAGCGGCAAGGCGACTTTTTACCTGCTGGGTCCGGGAGTATCGATCAAGACCGATGCCACGCTGGGAGAAGAGATTCGTCTCCAGGGCCGCGATCTCCGAAATGCTGGCGAGTACCTGGCGCTCTTGTGTTCCGGCACTTGCAATAGCGCGACTTTTTTCGTGACTTCTGCGAAGCCTTTCCGCCTGACCTTTCTGGTGCATCCCTCGCGGGTTCCGGTGGCGCGGAGCGATGCCGTGAGCGGAGTTGCGCTTCCATTCGATCAATTTCATAATCTCGTGCTCGCGCCGGCGACCATTGATTTTCAACTGGCCGTGGCTAACTATTCGTTGTTCTCTCGTGCGGCTCGCACGCAAGATGGTGTGGCTTGGTTTCGCACCGCCTCCGGCAAATCCGCGGGCGCTCTGCAAGTGTCGGCTTCTCTGGACGCCATTTCCGTAAAGCGCGCCGTACAACAGGTCGCATCCGATCCTTGCCAACTGCGCATCAGCGGCCAGCGCGGTCCCGCAGGAATTCTGGTCCAGACTGACCCAGTTCACGACTGCAATGGAAATATCGTGTCCGATGGAACGATCGTGACCTTCTCCGCCACTGAAGGAGATGAAAAAAGCACAGTGGATGCTCCGATCAGGCAGGGCATAGCCCGGGCTCAAATCAAAACGGCGCCGGGCATGACCGTGATCTCAGCCGCTTCGGGCATTGTGCTTGGCAACGAACTGCGCATCGGAGCGAAGCAATGAACTCAGGGATGAATCAAGTGTTCCGCTTTTGCGCACAAGTTATGGTCGTTGCGGTTGTGTCCGTGAATTCGTCCCACGCCGTCGACACGGAAGTCCAAGTGCAACTGGATGTTAAGAAAGCTTCGCCCCGAGCCGTCGAAAGTCTAACTGAGCGAGGAATCTTGCGCGACTATCGCTTCGCCTGGACCAGCATTGCCCAGGCGCTCGAACTCAACACCCAAGATCCGCTGGAGGGGCCATTCGCGGGAGAAGCGAGAGAATCGCTCAAGCAAACCGTTGCCGCCCAACAGGGCACAAACCTGTCCCAGCAATACACGAATCAGGTCCACCGAGTAGAAGCCGTTTTCTACGCCCCAGAGGGCGACGTTATGGAGTTGCACGATACTGCCGAGTTCCAGCTACGCGTCAGCGATGGTGGAAAAGTACTTCACGATGAGCACGTCGTGATGCATTTCGTTGTTCTCATGACCCCGGGGGCCGACCGTTGGACGATCCGTCAGTTACAGGCTGTTCCGCAATTCTGAATTGGCCGCTAGCTGCGAGCGCTCCAACACCGCCAACCGCAGCGTTGTGCTATGCATCTTAATCCGTCAGGCAGGAAGGTCTTGAAGAAATGGAGTCGTTACTTGTCCCGAGGGTTCCTGGTATTTTTGTCCACTCTTTTTGTTATGGCGAGCGCGTGTACGTCGACGGGCGTCCACCGCAGCCTTGCGCAAAATGGACTGACTCCGGCACTGTCTCCTAAACTCCTCGCGGTTTACATGCCGTGGTTCGGGGACCACACCCACATGGATGTAGGTTATTCCAGCCAGGATACGGCCGTCCTTCGTAAGCAGATCCAGGAAGCGAAGCGCATGGGAATCTCCGCTTTTGTTGTCGATTGGTACGGAGAAAGTAAACCGTACTCCGATCACAATTTTTCCCTTCTGGAGCAAGCGGCGAGCGAGAACCACTTTCAGGTAGCACTTCTCTATAACGAGGCGGAGGACGAGGATTCGCAGGCCACCGACGACGCGATCGCCGCCCTGGACAAGGCGTACAACGCATACATTGGGCCGTCGGCCAGGTATCGCGATGCCTATCTCACCTACAACGGCCAGCCGATGTTTTTCGTTTTCCCCAAGAGCGGACACATCGATTGGAACAAAGCTCGCGAGCATTGCAGCAATTGGGACAGGCCGCCCTTGTTGATTTATAAAGATGAGCCTCCCGCTCAGTTTGCCAATGATTTTGTCGGCTCCTACGCGTGGGTTCAGCCCGGTCCGGGTGGATGGGCGCTGGACGGCAGCAACTGGGGCGAGCAGTACCTGAAGAATTTCTACAACACCATGAGGAACAAGCACCCCGACAAGCTTGCCATTGGCGGTGCATGGCCAGGCTTCGACGATTCCACGGCGAAATGGGGGCTCAATCGCCACATTCAGAGGTCGTGCGGTAAAACACTCGACGAGACGACGAGTATCTATCGGGAGTACTACGACAGTTCCAAGCCGCTCCCTTTCCTCATGATCGAAACTTGGAACGACTATGAAGAAGGGACCGCTGTGGAACGCCGGTCCACAGCCGGTTGTGGAGCGGAAACGCACGTCGCTTCCTCCGCGCCGAGCCCTTAGAATGCTGCCGCACTGCTCTTCCCGTTAACAACCTCGCCATCGTTTTCTACATCGAAGAAACGTTGACCGTTGGATCGCGACGCCGGTCGGAGGGCGACGACTTCAAAGACTATGGATGGCGCGAGAAACTCTACCAGGTGCCTTACGCTTCTATCTCAGCTAACGCTGGGGCTCGGGGGCGGTAGTGTGTCCAAATCTTCAGAGGACCGTGTTCACCGCCACCAGCGTATTGAGGAAGTTGTCCGCACTGTGTCGACTTTCAGTCCGCAGGATTTCGGGGAACTCTGGGGTCTCGCCGCTTCCCATCATGTGATCATGCGTGCCTTCCCCGCCTTGTACGACGTAATGGTGACGCGGGGCATTGAGCGCGCCGAGGCTGTCGATCACGCGATTGCGAACGAGCGTTCGCGCATCGACAATGCGTTGTCGGTCCTGTCGCCCATTGTTCAGGCGCTAACACAGGTCGGTGACGTTATCGTGATCAAGAGTCTCGACCACTGGCCCGACCTCGGGAGCGACATCGATTTGTATGCCAATTCCGAGGGTGCCGACGTTGTCGCCATCATGCGCGAGCGTTTCAAATCACGCGTAGCAGAACGAAGTTGGGGCGACCGACTCGCAAACAAGTGGAACTTTGTCGTTCCAGGACTGCCTGAACTGGTGGAAGTGCACGTGGGACGCCTAGGCCAGACGGGTGAGCAAGTTCTTATCACGAACTCGCTGGTAAAGCGTCGCCGCACAGCGCAATTCGGCGAACGTACCCTTCCCGTGCCGGCTCCCGAAGAGGGCCTGATCATTAGCACGCTGCAGCGCATGTACCGTCATTTTTACTTGCGGTTGTGCGATATCGCCGATACTGCCCGTCTGGTCGAATCCGGAACTATCGACTATGTCTATCTCAAGTCCCTCGCCCGGTCGGCGGGCTTGTGGGACGGCTTGGCGACTTATCTGGTCATGGTGTCCGGATATGTCGAATCTTATCGCGGCGAAGGACTGCCATTGCCGTCATTGGTGACGGACGCGGCTCGCTTCGGTTCGGAACACATCAGCTTCCGGAGGAAGTTTCTGCGGATTCCGATTTTTCCCCAGGCGGCTAAACTTTACTTCACAGAATGGAGAAGGCTGTTGCTCAACGGCGAGCTTCAGAGCACATTGCGCCTCAGTCTGCTTCCTGGCCTGGCTGCTGCCGCTGCGCTTGAATTTAAGCTAACTGGCTCAGACAAAGGAGTTTGGTGATGTAAACGTCTCCAGCGCAGCTTGTCATTCTCAGGAGTTCAGTGTATTGCGAGTACAGTACAGGACTCTTAACGTATTAGTAATAATCTATCCCGACAGCAACTAAGGCTGGCGGGTCCAAAGGAAGGGAAGTGCCGCTTGGTTCGAATTCTGGTGGTAGACGACAACCCGGCGGTTCGCAACTATCTTCGGGTCCTTCTTGAGCAGCAAAGCACTTGGCAGGTAAGCGACGAAGCTCGCACAGGTGGAGAGGCTATTCAGCGCGTGCGGAAAAATCCGCCGGACATGATTTTGCTCGATTTTCAGATGCCGGACCTCAATGGGCTTGACGTGGCCCGGCAAATCGCAGAGCTTTTTCCGGAAATCCCTATTTTGTTGGTGACCATTCATCTTTCCCGGCAACTGGCAGATGAAGCTCGTCGAGCGGGAATACGTGGGGCTTGCGCGAAAACAGACGTCGGTTCCATCGTTGAAGCAGTCGATGTCCTTCTGCACGAGGGGACTTATTTCCCGCATTTTCCGTCAGTTGGAGCATACGGAAATTAGAAACTCGTTAGACGGCCGTTACTTGTCGACCAGGAAATATACAGGATTTCCTGTATTCGGACAGGCGGATTAGAATGCTAGCTTCAAGAAGATTAAGGGTATTGCGCTACTGCCTCAGCAGGAGATCAATGCGGCAGGAGCACGCAAAGTGAACGGATCGGCGACAGCAACGTCCACCCGCACCTCCAGAGAGCCACAAAATATGCCCGTCCGGATTCTGCTGGTGGATGACCATCCGATCGTAAGACAGGGACTCCGGACTCTTTTAGAGGGACGGTCTGGCTGGGAAGTAGTGGGTGAGGCTTCAGACGGAGTCGAAGCACTGGAGAAAGTCGACGTCCTGCGGCCCGACGTCGTGGTGCTCGACGTCACCATGCCTCGGATGAACGGTCTTGAGGCTTGCCGTCTGATCCAGCAAAAACCAAAAACCTCCGGTCTGGAAGTTTTGTTCGTCACTCAACACGACTCCCCGCAGATGATGCGTGAGGCGCTCGATGCTGGCGCCCGAGGGTATGTCGTGAAGTCGAATGCGGCGCGAGATTTGTTGGAGGCCGTGGAGGCAGTCAGTCAGCACCGGGTCTTCACTGCTTTGGCACGAAGCCCACAGGCTTCCTGCTGAAGGCTGATAGACCTTGTTGTTTTTTGGATTAATTCCCAGGTTGGTCTGTTGGAGGTTCTGCCATGAAACTGCGTATTCTGTTAGCCGACGATCACGAAATTGTGCGCCGGGGGTTGTGTTCCCTTCTCCAAAAACATGAGGGGTGGGAAGTCTGCGGAGAAGCCTCCGATGGCCGTGAAGCGGTTGAAATGGCGAAGCAGTTGAAGCCGGATGTTGTCATAGTCGACATCGGCATGCCCTTCCTCAACGGCCTCGATACGACTCGTCAACTGCTGCAGCATGATCCCCACTTCAAAGTCATCGTGTTGACGATCACGGATTCCGATCAGGTCATTCGTGAAGCTCTGGACGCCGGTGCGCGGGGCTTCGTCCTGAAGTCTGATGCGGCCCGCGATCTGGTTTCGGCAGTCGAAGCTCTGCAGAGCAAGCGCATGTTCTTCACACCTCGCGTGAACGATTTGGTGCTGGCTGGATTTCTCGACAAAGGGCACGCAATGTCACGCAATGAGCCCCCGAATCTTCCAACGCTGACCGTCAGAGAACGCGAGGTTACTCAGTTGCTGGCGGAAGGGAAGAGCTCGAAAGAGGTTGCGACGCTGCTGAATTTGAGCACGAAGACCGTGGAAACGCATCGCAGCAACATTATGCGGAAGCTAAGCCTCCACTCGATCCGCGATCTTGTGGTCTACGCGATCAAGAACAATATCATTCAAATCCAGATGCCGCCGCAGCTTCGCACCGAGACGCCTGTCGTCCCGCAATAGCCTTTGCCGCTTCTCGCGTGAATCAGCGGGCTGAATTTCCTGAATAATAATAGCCACTTTTTGTGCGAACCGTCAGCTTTCCATACCCCGGGAAGCTAGCCTCTACGCGCAAACCTTGATATTCCGGTTTCTCATTCTGATTGTGCGGCTTATACGCAATGCGGTACTGGCTCCTGATATCGTGCGCTATGGTTCGCGTGATGCTGTCCACTTGATCGATCGAGTCGGGGAAATACGCAACTCCGCCGGTTTCCGCCGCCAGCTGCTGCAAGGCCTCTCGACCTGACTTTTGCATCCCGCTTCCCAATAATCCGATCGCATAAACAGTTGGGCCGTTTGGCTGCTGTAATCGGCGGGCTGCCTCCTGAAGCGTCTCCTGGCTCATGTTGTCTTCGCCATCTGTTATGACCAGCAGCACCTTTTTATCGAGTGGGCTTCCTCGCTCGAGATGAAGAGATGAGGCCACCACTGCGTCGTAGAGCGCCGTGCTTCCTTTCGCAGAGACTTGGTGTAATGCGGCCTGCAACAAGTTCACGTCCGAAGTGAAGTCCTGATCCAGATAAGAATTCCTGCCGAAGTTCACCACGAAGACTTGATCTTGCGAATTGCTGGCGCGAATCAAATTCAGGACTGCTTTGCCAACTTCATCTCGCTTGTCGCGCATGGATCCCGAATTATCCACGACGATCCCAATGGCGACCGGAACGTCCTCCCGGCGAAACGAGGTGATGAGTTCTGAATTTCCATTCTCGAAGACTGTGAAGGCACTTTTCTCAAGGCTGGTCACGAGGCGTCGCTGTTCGTCGAAAACCGTCGCGTGAAGCACAACCTCCTCCACTTGCTTTTTGAAAACGAACATTCCCGAGTCGCCCGAATTTTGATCACCTTGAGTAGGTTGCTGGGCTTGGGGCTGGCTCTCCGGAGAGGATGTAGCCTGTGCAGGATTGCCTTGACTTTGCGCCGGGGCTTGCGCGGGTTGAACTCCCGTACTCGCGCCCGAAGAGGCCGGGGATTGCAGCACATTGTCCTGAGCCCAACCACTTGACGCAAAAACGGCCAGGAAAAAACTTATTGCTGCAGTGCAAGCCCATCGAAACGGACACGAAGCGGCTGAAAGCATGGCACTACCTCCGCATCTTGGATGCCTTTTTGGTCGCTCACGCAAGCGCCAATAATTTGTCCAAACGTCACCCATCTACTGGAAACACCCTATGCCCTGTCGTAATTTGCAACGATCTCCCTGCAACCGTTCACAGTAACAAAGGCAACTATTTAAACTACAAAGGTGAACCGGCGGAGATCGCGGTAGCGCCATTTGTGGCGTTCGGAGGGTAGGGTTTTGGGCGCACTTCGGATCCTTATCGCGGAAGATCACGAAGTAGCGAGGCAGGGCATTCGCTCGCTCCTGGAAACACACCCCGGATGGGAAATTTGTGCCGAGGCGAAGGACGGCCGAGAAGCCGTTGAAGCAGCCTCTAAGCAGAAACCCGACGTTCTTCTGCTTGATATCGGGATGCCGAATCTCAACGGCCTGGACGCGGCGCGGCAAATTCTGGCCACTATGCCCGACGCTCGAATTCTCATCTTGACCATCCATGATTCCGAACAGGTCGTTCGCGAAGTGCTGGCCGCAGGAGCGCGCGGCTTCTTGCTGAAGTCAGACGCCGGGCGTGATCTTCTCGCTGCCGTAGAAGCACTACAGCAACGACGGACGTTCTTTACTCCGAAAGTGGCCCAGATGATGCTCGACGGTTATTTACGCCCGAACGAGGAAATGGATCCGTCCGGCCAGCAATGCATTCTTACTCCGCGCGAACGCGAAGTGATTCAACTGGTCGCCGAAGGGAAAACAACAAAAGAGGTGGCCATTGCCCTCAGCCTCAGCGTGAAAACTGCCGAGACCCACCGCACCAACCTCATGCGCAAACTCAATCTGCACTCCGTTGCGGACCTCACACTCTACGCAGTACGAAACGGGATCGTCCAGATTTATTGACCCAGACGTATTGATGCAGGATGGCCGTCGTATCTGCTTAGCTCTACTACCGGAAACTCCGCAACTTAAAGTCAGATTAAACCACCGCTAGGGACTTCACAGGATACCTGACTCGCTGCTTTCTCCTTAGACTCCATAGAGTTGCAGTCGCTTAGCAAACGCTAAATTTAGAGGAAGAAGAAAAGGAGTGCCAATGCTCTGGACGATAGCCGTTCTCCTGTTGATCCTGTGGTTGTTGGGCATGGTCAGCTCGTATACGCTCGGTGGATTCATTCACATTCTGCTGGTCCTGGCCGTGGTCGCGGTTTTGATCCGCCTGATTCAGGGCCGAAGTCCTGTGCTTTAAGGGTACATTGCTTACATGTTCTTAGTCGCGTGCCGCGACGCCCACATTCCAAATCGAGGAGGAAATGTCATGAACAAAGATCAAGTGGAAGGGAAGGTTAAAGACGTTGCCGGTCGAGTCGAGCGCCAGGTAGGCGAATGGACTGGGGACAAAGAGGCGCAGGCTCATGGCGCTCTGAAGCAGGCGGAGGGCAAAGTTCAGAACGCCTGGGGCGACGTGAAGGATGCCGGACAGAAAGCGATTGACCGAAACCGGACCGCGGAGCCAACTGACGAAACGGCCGAGATTGAACAAGCAGAGATTAAACAAGAAGAGAATAAACAAGTAAAAGATAATCGGCGTCGCAAGGCGAGCTAGCTCATTCGCATTCTGCCATGGGGTTCGGAGCACGGAGCCTTATTCGTGCGGACGTCCGAACCCTTCTTGGGAGATTTATCCCGGTGTAACCGACAGTACACAGTATTGCCCGCGACCAGTTAGCGCTCTGGAGTTGGCGGGTTAGTGAGCTAGAAAAGGAATGGAGATACTTCAAAAATGCCATCACGGATTGCAACCCAGCACATCGAAACGCAGCGGCCACCCTCTCCTGAAGATCTGAGGCGCGTTTTTGAAACGGCTGTCTGCGAAATCCATCAGGCGGATCGCGCCGCCCAGAAGAAACAGCGGTACCGCGCTCCCATAGTTCCTCGCGCCACCATCCTGGGTCTCTCAAAAGATGGTGCAGAAAAACGGGCGCTTACCGATGCTGCCCGCGCCCTGGCGCAACTTTGGAAGGTTTGAAACAGTGCGCGGATTGAGCGCCGCGGTACGATTTAGGCGGCAGCGCGAAATTCTAAGCAGTTTTGTAGCGCTCGCAGGGCGTATAAAGCGTCGTCCAGCGCCTGGTCTTCTTCGATGGTGTCCGAATTACCCGAGAATAGCTGACGCGCCCGAGCTACGATCGCCTTTTCTGCATCGGCAATCCGCGTCGGAATTCGGTTCCTGTCGGTCTCAAACAAAGCTGCGACATAAAGATCCCGCCAACTCACCAGCATGCAAGGGGAATTGTCTTTCATTGGAAACCTCTACACCAAGGGGGCGATCCTAGGGCAAGATACTGAGTAACTCTAGGGGACTCGTGAAATTTGTCCATACGGTGAATACCGTAGGTGATGTTAGGCAGTTTGTTTGTGTAAACAGCCTAAGGGTCTCAATGTCGGTGTTCGCCTTTTTCCCCGGGCATCTGTGGCGTTAGAGGGCCCTCACTGGCATCGACTTCCGTCGAGGCAGTGAAGGCCGCGTTCTACCCTGCGTCTACATCACTACAAAAAGTGCGACACGCACCCCGGGATGGAGAAGATCGAACAGGAAATAATCGCCATCGATGTAATCGATGTAACACTGATCTGTGTATGCCCATTCTACCGGCCACGGATCCACGATGGTAAACCAGTACCCTGAGTATTGGAATCGTGGTTGACCTTCGACAATGGTCGGATGGTTAATGACGACCGTATGTGTGCGCCCGAAATGCGAGCGGAATTTATCGTCCGGGATGTGTCCGCCGCGCTGTCCGGAAGCGCGCTGCTCGTGTTGCATTCCCTGCTGCGTGCCGTTTGAATGATCGTCATGCCGCGTGGGTTGATCGGCCCGGCCTTCGTTGTGTGAGGGCTTCGCCTCGTCTTGTTTCGGCGGCTTCGCTTCCTCCTGACGCGCAGGCTTGTTTTCGTCGCGATCCGGCTTGCTCGCCTCTGGGCGCGATTCTTCCTGGGGAGGCTTAGAGTCCTCCCGTTCCTGCGCGTAAAAAAGCGCAGACGATCCAAGTAGCGAAATTAACAGCGATGTTCTAATCAATCCAGTGAGTTTCATGTTGTCATCTCCGTGATTGTGTGTGGACAACCTGGCCCTTGTTGCGCAACTTCGGTTTAGTGCGTCAGGGTCAATCAAGTTCTTCCCGTTGCTTGGTGGCGAGCTCTCACGCAGGCGGAAGGGATGAGTGATGAATAACCCCATGGTGAGCTCCTCGAAGTATCTCTCTGACAGTCGAGACTGTAGCCTGACATGGTGCGGGACAGAATCACGTTTGGTCTGTATTTCGTACGACCCACCGCTGTATGAATGCCTCGTCAATCGAAGCGAATCTAGAATTCAGATCAGAGAGGAGAGCAGGTGCCGGTTCTCCCAGTGAACTGGCACCTGCTCGATGGGGGCGTCTGTCGAGTAGAGCCACAGGCTACGTGAACAATTCCGTTATGCCCATACAGTGAAATGTGTATTCTGGAGCGAAAATTATTCCGCCGAACCGTCCCGAAATTTCCCTTAGTCAGAACAAGTGAGCCTTCTGGTATCCCCAACTGCATGGAAACTTTGTTGCGGATCCGGCATTAGGGGAAAGGGTGTATAGACCATGGCCGCTCCTCCCTGTACAACAACCTTGTGAGATGGAGCAATCCTCGGTCGGATTGGCGACCACTGAGGGAGGTCTTATGGGGAAGCATCCGAAGACTGCTGTCGTGTTGGTTTCGATGGCTTGCGCTACACTCATCATGGCTCAAAGTGCTACTCAGCCTCGTCCTGTCTCTCCAGGAGAGGTCCTCGGGCCTCAATTGATTGCCTGGTCACAATTGCAGAAACCACAACCCGTTCCGCAGCCGACGTCGCAACCCGACGAACTGGCTCAGCCCAGAGAGGAGTCGGGGGCTGTAGATTCGAACCAACAGACCCCGTCCTCGCCAATTCTCAGAGGAATGATTGTCGAAGAGGGTGCCGGCTACATTCTAAAAGCGTCGAATCAAATCGCCTACCGGCTCGATGATCAACCTGGGGTTAAAAACTGCGAAGGAATGCATGTGAAAGTCGTCGGTACTGTTGATCCCGACAGCAAGAGCCTTCATATCATCAGTATCGAGTTGGCTCCTTAACGCCGGACTGGAACTCTATGGACTGGAATCCTACGAGGAAGATCAGAAAGGCTCGCTTCTGGATCGAGATGCTGGCATTGACCGGCGCGGCAATCTGCGCCTTCGCTCTCTTTAGTGCACCCCCTGCCGTTCGCGGCGGAGCAGCCGGCCAGCTGTCTGCCTCATCCGCTGGCCTCTCGTCTTCGGGCGAGATGCACGCCTACGAAGGAATGATCACGGATACTCGGTGCGGCGCCAAACATTCCGCGACCATCGGGCTAGCTGCCTCAAACTGTGTAACCGTCTGTGTCCACGGTGGTGAGGGATTCGCGCTCGTCGACGGCGACACAGTGTATGCGCTCGACGGCGAAACGGCGGAATTGAAACAGGCCGCTGGGCAACGCGTGCGAATTATTGGCTCCGTTCGCGGAAATAGGATCGCCGTGGCCTCTGTGTCGATCAACTAGCCTCGACTCCGAATCGGCAGATGCACCCCAGTGACCCTTTGGCGCATCGAAGTACTGGGTCTGTTACCAGCGTGCTCTCCGAGTGTTATCATCGGTCCCATATAATTGCGGTGTCGGTAAGTTCCACATGACAGATTTCAGGAATCCTCGCGATGACAGGCATCCCATGCGGTTGTGGCATGGGGGCCTGATCGTATTCGCAATCTGTGCTCTTACCGTTAACATTGCGACGCGGTATAGTGCATGGGGTTCCGAGTCTGCAAGTGCACGAACTGTAACCACGGTTAAGACTCAATCTCAGGACTGCCAAAGACAGCGTCTTTTGAGCGACGGTCTTTACTGGATATCTCCGGTTACCCGCTCCACGTTTCTGCGGCCGCCCCGCTCCACGGCTCGTGCGATTTCCGCAGTCTCTCCGGCCATTCATCTTGATTCCGAAAGCTGGCTTTATAACCGGCCTCCCCCTTCCTGCTGGTCCTAATTCATTCCTTTGTGCAGTAAATGTTTTGACTGCAGCGTAATTAGTATTCGATTGGCTGGATTGAAGCCGTACCGATATTCATTTGAATACGAACCAATCAACCCAATCGACCATTTGGCAGTCGGCATCGATAATGTACAGCTAGGGGTTTAAAAGCCCGCACTGCTTTCGAAGCAGCCAAGCTGATTGCGAAGGCTCACCCTCATGGGAGGGCGTCCACGTTCCGGATTGAAGACTTGGGATTGAGGTTTTGAAAATGGGTCACACATTCAATGCGTAAGCCATCCTTCAGCACTTTGGCTGTTAGTGCGGCGGTCGCCCTGCTCGCCGCCTCTCTCGTCATTTTGTCGGCGTGCGGTCGTACGGGTCCATCGTCTTCCTCTGTGTCAGCCGCCGCTCCCCCGCCGGCCGCAGTGGTACAGGTTCGGCGCACCTCCCTCTCCAAAACTTTGTCCATCGCGGGCGAGTTTCTTCCGTACCAGGAAGTGGAACTTCACGCCAAGGTCGCCGGCTACATCAAGCAAATCAACGTTGACATTGGCGACCGTGTACATCAGGGACAGGTACTCGCTGTTCTTGAAATTCCGGAACTGGACGCGCAGTTGGAGTCTGCCAGCGCCGGAGTTCGCCACAGTAAGGAAGAGATTACTCGCGCCGAGAACGAAGTCAGCCGCGCCGAGGCCGACTATGCTGCGCTCCATGCCGGCGCCACGAGGCTAAAGCAGGCATCCCTTGCGCGCCCCGGCCTGATTGCAGAACAGGAACTTGACGACGCTACCGCCAAAGACCATTCCGCGGCAGCGCAAGTGGACGCCGCTAAGTCCGCTCTCGCCGCCTCCCGCCAGCAACTCGAAGTGTCTCAGGCAGATCGGCAGCATTATGCCGCTCTCTCAGAATATTCACGAATTACCGCCCCTTTTGATGGTGTAGTTACCTGGCGATACGCCGACACGGGTTCTCTGATTCAAGCCGGCACTTCGAACGCGGGGTCGGCACCCGTGGTGAAACTTTCTCAGGTGAACTTATTGCGTCTCCGCATTCCAGTGCCTGAGTCTCTTGCCGCCAGCGTCCACGACGGAGACATTGCCGATATTCGTGTCAGGGCTACGGATGAGCACTTTTCCGGTAAGGTGATTCGCACTACCGAAGCGCTCGACCGCTCCACCCGCACCATGCAAGTAGAAGTGGACGTCCCCAATAAAGATTACAAGCTTACGCCCGGAATGTATGCGGAGGTTTCGCTGCAATTTCAAAACGTGCCCAACGCCCTCACCCTTCCCTTGCAGGCGGTCAACAAATCGGGAGACAAGAGTTCGGTCCTTTTTGTGAATGCACAGAACCACGTGGAAGACCGAGAAATCCGGACTGGAATCGAAGGCACTAACAGAATAGAGATCATTGCCGGCCTGAATGAAGGCGACCGCGTGATTTTGGGTAATCTCGGCGAATACCGCAATGGCCAGCATATCGATCCCAAACCCAGCACGATGGCCGAAAAGGGATATGACCCGGAAGAAGGAGCGCACTAGAAAAATGCCTAGTTTCGCGATCCGCTATCCCTTCTTGATTGTCACGATCTGCTTGATCATCGCGGTAGTCGGCGTAACCACGATCGCTCGCATGCCCGTCGACCTTTTTCCCAACATCAATATTCCAGTGGTAGTGGTCGCGACGTTTTACTCCGGCATGCCGCCCGAGCAGATTGAGGCAAACATCACCAATCCGTTCGAGAGATTTTTTACGCTGGGTAGCGGTATCAATCATATAGAGTCGCGCTCATTGACCGGCGTCAGCCTGATCAAAGTCTATTTCCAACCGGGTACGAATCCTGACGCGGCCGTCAGCGGAATATCAAACCTGGCCATGGCGCAGTTGCGGCGTCTTCCGCCCGGCACGTTACCGCCCGTCGTGCTGAAGTTCGACGCCTCCAGTCTTCCCGTTTGCTTGATCACATTAAAAGGCCAGGGATTGAACGAAACCGAACTGCACGACCTTGGTCAATTCAATGTTCGTAACCAGATTGCGAACGTGCCGGGCGCCTCCGTACCTCAGCCCTTCGGCGGCAAGTACCGTCAGATACAGGTTTACGTCGATCCGGTGAAATTGCAGGCGCACCAGTTGAGTCCAATGGATGTTGTGCGTACGGTGAACGAAGCCAACGCGATCTTGCCTGCCGGCGATGTCCGCATCGGCCCCAAAGATTACAACATCTACACCAACAGCCAACTGCCGGATACCGCTGAAATCAATCGCCTGCCGCTCAAGGTGGAAGGCAACGCTGAACTGATGGTAGCGGATGTTGGCCACGCGGAGGACGCGGCCGCCATTCAAACCAATATCGTTCGTGTCGACGGCCAGCGCTCGGTCTATCTTCCAATTCTCAAACAAGGCGGAGACAGCAATACCATTGCCATCGTGAACGGCATCAAGGCTGCAGTGAGCGATTTGGTCGATGTGCCGAAGACATTAGTGACGAAGGTGGTGTTCGATCAGTCCATCTATGTGAAGACGGCAATCTGGAATGTTTTGCACGAGGGCGGCATCGGCCTCATGTTGACTGCTGCCATGATTCTCATTTTCCTGGGCAGCGTTCGCGGTACCTTCTCCGTTCTGCTTTCCATTCCGTTATCCTGCCTGGCGGCATTCCTCGCTCTGAACGCCACTGGCGGAACAATTAACACAATGGTGTTGGGAGGCATTGCTCTGGTACTCTCACGCCTTATCGACAATTCCGTCGTAGTTTTGGAAAATATTTTCCGCCATCTGGAGTTGGGAGAATCCGCTCCTGTAGCGGCAGAGAGAGGCGGCAACGAGGTCGCCCTGGCGGTTCTCGCCGCGACCCTGACCACCGCCATCGTGTTCTTTCCCGTCGTCTTTCTTTACGGCGTAAGCCGGTTTCTCTTTACCGCTTTGGCTATGGGAATTGTCCTATCCCTTGCGGCATCTTACTTCGTGGCCATGAGCGTCGTGCCGCTCTTCTGCGCCAAGTTCATCCGTAGCGCTCATGAAGAAGGCGAAGAAGTCGGACAATCTGGCTTGCTGCATCGTATTCTGCGCCCCTTCAATCGTGGCTACGAAGTGGTTTTAAGGAAATATGACCGAGTCTTGGAGTCCAGCCTGGGCCGACCGAAGCTTACGGTTGCGGTAATTATGGGAGCCTTCGCTCTAAGTCTGGCGCTCTCGCCTCTGCTTGGGGTGGCATTTTTCCCGCGCACCGACGCAGGACAGTTCGTCATCAACATCAAAGCTCCCACCGGTACACGTATCGAACTGACGAACCAGTACATCAAGCGCGTGGAGGCGGATATTCGTCAGGTGGTTTCGCCTGAAGACTTGGACATGATCGTTTCCAATATCGGCATCACTCCCGATTTTTCCGCAATGTATACCAGCAACTCCGGCGAGCACACTGCCTTCGTCCAAGTCAGCCTGAAAAAAGAACACGAAGTCGGCAGCTATGAATACATGCACCGCGTCCGCGAAAAACTCTCCTCTGATCTGCCCGAACTCTCCACCTATTTCCAGTCCGGAGGACTGGTGGATGCGGTTGTCAATCTTGGACTGCCGGCTCCCATCGATATACAGGTGAGCGGCAATGATCAGCATCAGGCTTATAGCATAGCAGCCAATATCGCGCAGCGGGTTCGAGGTCTCCGAGGTGTCGGCGATGTGCTCATTCCCCAGGATCTCGATTACCCCGGCCTTCAGCTCGATATCAATCGCGAGATGTCCGCCCGCCTGGGACTCTCCTCCCAGGAGGTCACCGACAACGTGATTACCGCACTCTCTTCGAACGGCATGATTGCGCCGAGTTATTGGGTCGATCCAAAAAACGGCAACAACTATATGCTGACGGTCCAGTATCCGGAGACACAGGTTCAATCGCTAACGGATCTGAAGCAGTTGCCCTTGCATGCATTAGGCAATGTCAATCCGACTGATTTGGAGGCCGTTTCGGACATACGAATGATCAACACTCCCACCGAAGTGGACCATTTCCAACTTCGCCGGGTCATCGACGTCTACGTTGCGCCGGCAAGCGAAGATCTCGGCAGCCTCGCCAATCGCGTGGACAGAGTCATCGCGGACTCCAAGCTGCCGGAAAATGTCCGCGTATCGATGCATGGTTCGGTCGAGGGCATGCGCCAATCGTTCAAGAGTTTCGGGCTTGGTTTGCTGCTTTCCATCGTTCTGGTTTACTTGATTCTCATGGCGCAGTTTGCTTCGGTAAAGGATCCGTTCTTGATTCTGCTTGCCGTGCCGCCCGGATTTACCGGCGTGATTTTGTTTTTGCTGATGACGCGCACGACCGTCAACGTCATGTCTCTGATGGGCGTCATGATGATGGTTGGCATCGTGGTTTCAGACTCGATCCTGATTGTCGAATTCACTCGCGAACTGCGGCGTCAAGGACTGCCGCTCCTGCAGGCCATCAAAGATGCCTGCCATGTCCGCCTGCGCCCCATTATGATGACCACATTCGCCACCCTGCTGGGCCTTGTTCCAATGGCGCTCGCCCTTGAGGCGGGCAGCGAACAATACGCACC
>Ga0070765_100000884_pt1 | contig 17884 bp, 15 predicted proteins | sample HubBroMetageWFT5_FD_71516 | JGI IMG/M metagenome (GOLD analysis project Ga0070765, IMG submission 71516) | Warmed and freeze-thawed soil microbial communities from the Hubbard Brook experimental Forest, New Hampshire - Hubbard Brook CCASE Soil... | ecosystem: Environmental > Terrestrial > Soil... | reverse complement strand
TGACCGCGTACTTCGGGCTGCTCGACATCGGCCGGCCGGTCGCCGGCGAGACCGTGGTGGTTTCCGCCGCCGCAGGTGCGGTGGGCCAGGTCGTCGGCCAGATCGCAAAGATCAAGGGCTGTCGCGTTGTCGGGATCGCCGGCGGGGCCGAGAAGTGCCGGTTCATCGTCGACGAGCTGGGCTTCGACGCCGCCATCGACTACAAGAACGAGGATGTCCGCGTGGCGCTCCGCGAGCTCTGCCCTGACCGTGTCGACGTCTACTTCGACAATGTCGGCGGCGTGATCCTCGACACGGTCCTCACCAGGCTGGCGCGCCACGCCCGCATCGTGATCTGCGGCTCGATCTCGCAGTACAACACCGATGGGCCGGCACAGGGGCCGGCGAACTACATGGCCCTGCTCGTCGATCGCGCACGCATGGAGGGGTTCCTGGTATTCGACTATGCCAAGCGCTACTCCGAGGCCGGAATGGAGCTGGCCGTCTGGATCGCCGAGGGACGCCTGAAGTCTGCCGAGCACGTGGTCCAGGGCATTGATCGCTTCCCGGAGACCCTGCTGACCCTCTTTCGCGGGGAGAATTTCGGCAAGCTGATCCTGAGCGTCGCCGACGAGGCGAGTTAGGCGGCGGCGCTCGCGGAGACCCTGCCCGGGCCGCTCTGGAACAGGCGGGCGATGTCACTCGGCGACACGATCCCGACCAGCGTCCCGCCGTCGTAGACCATCGCCCGGCCGTCGGAGGCCGTCCCGATTCGCTTGAGCAGGTCGGTGACCGGCTCGTCCTGACGGGCGATGGGCACCCGGTCTGCGGGGATGGCGATATCGATGGCGCGGCGGTTGCTGCGCTGCTGCGGCGGCACCAGCTTGATACCGCGCATCGTCACCAGCCCGTCGATGCGCCCGTCGATGCTGTGGGTGGGAAACGAGGTGAAGTCGTGCCCCATGACGTACTGCTCGACAAGCAGCTCGACCGTGATCCAGGACGGGACAATCACCGGGTTCTTCGACATGACATCGCCGACCAGGACGCCCTCGAGTGCGTGACGCGCCTGCTCGCCGGTCGCCTCACCCCGCGCGGCGCTGGCCAGGAACCATCCGATGAGCACCAGCCAGAGCCCGCCGATGGGACTGACGAAGAAGAGGTCGAGGACCCCGAGGCCGATGACGGCCATTGAGAAGAAGCGGCCGGCCCGCGCTGCCGCCACCGTGGCGGTCATCCGGTTCTTCGTCCGGGTCCAGAGGAATCCTCGCAGGATCCGGCCGCCGTCGAGCGGGAACGCCGGGATGAGGTTGAAGAGGAGCAGGGCCAGGTTGACGGCCGCAAGCCACTCGGTGACCACGATCACCAGCGGGGGCGCGCCGATCTGCACCAGCAGCCACGAGGATCCGAAGAATGCTCCGGCGAGCACGAAGGTGATCGCCGGCCCGATCGCCGCGACGAGCATCTCGGTCCTGCCGGTCATGAGGTCACCGCTCATCTGGGCAGCACCCCCGAAGAGCCAGAGCTTGATCCCCTCGACGGTGACGCCGCGCCGGCGCGCGAGCAGCGCATGCCCAAGCTCATGAGCCACGAGCGAGACGATCAGCAGCGTCGCCGCGATGACGCCGACGATCCAGGCGAGCCAGACCGGGGTCCCGGGGACCTGGAGCGGCACCGCTCCTCCTGCCACGCCCCACGCCAGGAGCGCTCCGATCAGCAGGACGCTCCAGTCCGCCGAGATCCTGATCCCGGCGATACGGGCGAGATGGACGCCGTCTCTGTTCATGGTGCCGTTCTTATGGTGCTCCCAAGAGCTTTCATCAAGGTGAACGTACCCATGACAGCGTCGATCAACTCCGATTCCTACGCCACGGCCGAGCGCGGCAACTCCCGGCGTCCGGCGAGTTGAGTACGGGCGGCGCGGGCGACCAGGGCGCACCAGGTGGCGGCGGTGAGCAGCAGCGCCCACGGAGTCGCTCTGCCCGGGAGGCCGACGGTGTTCTGGGAGAGGTCGCCGAGGGTCGCGACCGACAGCAGCACCCAGGTCGCGAGCACCGCGAGAGTGGCCATGCCCGGCCAGAGCCGCTCGCCTGGTCGGCCGGCCAGCCAGGCGAGGCCCGCGACCAGGACCGGCGCCAGCAGGGTCAGGTCGTGGCCGAGCAGGTGGGGCGAAGCGAACAGCGACAGCGCCACGGCGCCACAGAGCGACGGCTCGAGGAGATCGGGCCGGCGATGAGCGACCGTCCCGAGCCATACCGGGACGGCGGCCGCGGCGATACCGCCCCCGACGGCCAGGAGGAAGACCCCGGGGGCGTGACCGAGCAGCGAGCCGAACAGCCCGCTGGCCCCCTGCATCTGCGCCGTCGGTGAGTTGCTCGGCGTGGCGATAGCGGCCACGAAGGAGCCAAACGCTCGAGGCCCTGCGCCCACGAGCCCGATCGCCATGGTCACCGCCGCGCCGGCCAGAGCTCCGCCGACGCCGCGCCAGTCCCGCCGACCGATCATGAACGCCGCGATGCCGATCACCAGCTGGGGCTTGGCGATGGCAGCCGTGAACCCGAGCGCGAAGCCTGCTGCCAAGGGCCGATCTCGCCGCCAGAGGGCGTACGCGGAGGCGAGGCCGAAAACCGAAACGCCGTCCCACTGGCCCTCCACGAAGAGCAGGCCGGTCCCGAAGCCGGCGAGAGCGACCAGGACGATTGCCACCCGCGGCAACCTTGGCAACGACGCCGGCCACGGCGCCGCGCGAGTGACCAGCAGGAGCGAGAGCCCCATCAGCACCAGTTGGAGCAGCGACCAGGCGCGCCAGGCCGACCCGGCTCCGAGCAGCGTAAAGGGCAGGGCGACCACCGCGGCCGCGGGCGGGTTCTCGAACGGGATGTTGTCGTGGCTGGCCGGAGCTCCGCTCCTCACCAGCGTCCGGCGCTCCGACGCCGGGTCGTAGATCTGCTCGGCGTGACCCGAGCCGATCAGCGTCGACGCGACGTACGTTCCGGCGAAGTCGCTCGTGGTCGCCAGCGAACCGGGCACCACAGTCCAGACCTGCGCGTAATGAGCAAGGACGATCGAGGCGATAACGATGAGAGCGGCGGCGAACCACCGCGGACGTTCGGACAAGGCGCTGCCCACTCTATGGCCACGCCCCCAACGCCACCGTCAAGCGGGCGTCACAGGGCCCTCGCAAAGACCTCGAGATCGGCATCGGAGAAAAGGGCGAAGGTGATCTCTCGGAGTGTGGTGCCGGGGTGCGCGAGCGCCTGATCAGCCGCGCCGATGGCGATCGGCGCGGCGAGCTCGATCGGAAAACCGTAGATCCCGGTGCTGATCGACGGCGCAGCCACCGTGGCGCAGGCATGCTCGACCGCCATCGCGAACGCGCTCCGGTACGCGGATGCGAGGAGCGCGGGCTCGTCGTGCTCTCCGTCGCGCCACCGCGGACCGACCGCATGGATGACGTGGCGCGCTCGCAGGCGGCCCGCGCCGGTGACCACCGCCGATCCGGTGGGGCAACCTCGATAACGCTCCTGCAACTCGCGCATGAGGTCGGGTCCGGCGGCGCGATGCATCGCCCCGTCGACACCCCCTCCGCCGGCCAGCGAGGCGTTGGCGGCGTTGACCACCGCGTCGACCTCCAGGGTGGTGATGTCAGCGCGCCGGAGCGTGATCCGGCCTTCGCCGACCCTGCGGGTGAGCCGCTCAGCTTCCATCCGGGCGCGCCAGCGCCAGACAGACGTTGTGGCCACCAAACCCGTACGAGGTGCTGAGCGCGAAGTCGATGCGAGCGTCACGACCGTGGTTGGGAACGTAGTCGAGGTCGCACTCGGGGTCGGGTTCGTCGAGGTTGATCGTGGGTGGCACGAATTGGTCACGAATGGCCAGAACAGTGATCACCGCCTCGACGGCACCGGCGGCGCCGAGCAGGTGCCCGTGCATCGATTTGGTCGACGACATGGGAATAGTGCTTGCCTGGGGGCCGAAGGCGGCTTTGACCGCACGGGTTTCGGCGGCATCGTTCATCTGCGTGGACGTTCCGTGCGCGTTGATGTAGTCGACCTCGTCGGGATCGCGGCCGGCCCGTTTGAGCGACCGCAGGATGCAGCGACGCGCGCCATCGCCCTGCTCGTCCGGCTGGGTGATGTGGAAGGCATCGGCGGTGGCTCCGTAGCCCGCAACCTCACCGTAGATGTGAGCCCCGCGGGCGATCGCATGCCCCCATTCCTCGACCACGAACATTCCGGCGCCCTCGCCCATCACGAAGCCGTCGCGGTCCTTGTCGAAGGGTCGAGATGCGCGCTCGGGCTCGTCGTTGCGTGTCGACAGAGCCTGCATGGCGTCGAAGGCGGCGACGCTGATGTTGGTGATCGAGGCTTCGGTGCCGCCGGTGATGATCGCTGTGGCCTCACCGCGCCGGATCCATTCGGCGGCCTCGCCGATCGCGTGCCCCGACGACGAGCAGGCGCTGACGATCGCGTAATTGACGCCTTTGGCCCCGCAGTCGATGGCGATCGCTCCCGCCGGCATGTCGATGATCATCGACGGCACGGTGAACGGCGACACCCGGCGCGGGCCCTGGTTGTACAGGGCGAGAACGTTGCGTTCGATCACCTCGATACCGCCAACCCCTGAGGCGACGAGCACGCCGACGTCCTCGGCGATCGGCCTGATGTCCAATCCCGAGTCCTCGATCGCCTGACGGGCTGCGAAGAGCGCGAACTGCGTGCACCGGCTGGTGCGCCGCGCCTCCTTCTTCCCGAGCACGGCCTCGGGGTCGAAGCCCTTGACCTCGCCGGCGATCTGGGTGGTGAGGTGGGAAGAGTCGAAGGCCGTGATGGGTGCGATGCCTCCCCGGCCGGCGCGGCATGACTGCCAGGTGGACTCGGCGTCCAGCCCCAGTGGGCTCACGGCTCCGATCCCGGTGATCGCAACGCGCGGGCTGCCGTTGCTGCCGCTCATGTTTTCGCCTCCGCGGTCTCGATGATCGGTGCGCCCTGCGAGTGGTAGCCACCGTCGACATGAATCATCTCGCCGGTGATGGCGCGGGAAAGGTCGCTGAGCAGGAACGCTGCCGTATCGGCGACCGGTCCGCTGTCCGAACTGTCCCATCCGAGCGGCGAGTGCAGGCCCCATGACGCCTTCAGGCTCTCGAACCCGGGGATCGAGCGCGCCGCGATGGTCTCGAGAGGACCTGCCGAGATGGTGTTCACGCGGATCCCACGGGGTCCGAGCTCGCGGGCGAGGTACCTGACGATGGCCTCGAGCGCCGCCTTTGCCGGGCCCATCCAGTCGTACACCGGCCAGGCGACCCGCGCATCGAACGTAAGCGTGACGATCGATCCGCCGCTCTCCGGCATCAACGGCGCGAAGGCCGCCGCCAGCGTCTGCAGCGAGTAGCTGCTCACGTGGAACGCCGTGCTCACCGAGCTCCAGGGTGCCTCGAGGAAGCCACCCCCGAGGCAGTCGGCGGGTGCGAACCCGATCGCGTGGACGACGCCGTCCACGCCGCCCCAGGTCCCGCGCACGTGCTCGGCGACCGCCTGCACCTGGGCGACGTCGGTCACGTCCATCTCGAGCACATCGGGTACCGGGCTGAGACGCTGCGCACTCTTCCGGGTCAGGCTCATCGCCCTCCCGAACGAGGTGAGCAGCACATCCGCACCCGCCGCCTGTGCCGCGGCCGCGATCGCGAACGCGATGCTTCTCGGGGTCAGGACGCCGGTGACGACCACTCGCCTGCCGCGCAGCAGGCCTGATGCAGGGGTCGACGGATTCTGGGTGCTCACAGGCGACGTACCTTATAAGGCTCGGACGGGCATGCGCAGTTACGCCGCAACGATCTCCAGCATGGCCGCATGCCACGCCGGAGTCCCCGCCAGGATGTCGCCGCTGACAAACACCGCGTCGGGATCGCCGGCCCAATCGGTCACGACTCCGCCCGCCTCGCGAACCAGCAGCGCACCGGCGGCGATGTCCCAGAGACCCAGGCCGAGCTCGAAGAACCCGTCGAACACGCCGGCGCCAACGTAGGCGAGGTCGAGGCTTGCGGCGCCGGCGCGGCGAAGGTCCTCGAAGCGCTCGAGCGCCGTGCTCATCACCCGCAGGTATCGAGGCAGCCGGTCCTTGCGGCGAAACGGGAACCCGGTGGCAACGACACCCGAACCCGGGTGTGTCGACACCGAGAGGCGGCGTCCCTCCGCGTCCACCGCACCCCGTCCTTCGGCCGCGCTCCAGGCGGCATCGAGGAGCGGCGCGATCACCGCACCGACCACCGGTCGCCCCTCCTCCACGAGGGCAACGCTGACGCCCACCACGGGAAACCCGCGCACGAAATTGGTGGTCCCGTCCAACGGATCGATCACCCACATACGCTCGTGACGAGTGCCGCCGGACTCCTCGGCGAGGATGGGGATGTCGGGTGCGCCGTCACGGAGCACGCGGATCGCTGCCTGCTCAGCGGCACGATCGACCTCGGTGACGTAGTCGCCGGGGCTCTTGACCTCTGCGGTCAGGGTTCCGGGTCGCGCGTGGGCCTCGGCGACCAACGCTCCCGCCGCCGAGGCGGCGGCGACGGCGAGCTCACGCAGAGTTTCGCGCTGGTGCACCCGGCGAGGGTACGCGCCGCGAGCGGGACGGCTTGCGCTTTGGCGTCGCTCGCGGCGCCGGAGCCGTAGTCGCGAAGAGCCCCGGATCGAGGCCACCCCTGCTGAGCAGCGCCTCCATCACATCCGCCTCGCAGGGGTGCGCAAGGTGGAACCCCTGAGCCATGCCACAGCCGAGTTCGTTGAGCCGGGTGACCTGGAGCGGCGATTCGACCCCCTCGGCGACCAGTGCGAGGCGGAGCGCCTCCCCGTGACGGACGACGGTTCGTGCCGGCTCACCGCTCGAATTGGGGTCGCCGAGCTCGGCGACCAGCGATGGAGCGATCTTCAGGATGTCGATCGGCAGGCGGCGAAGGTATGCGAGCGAGGTATATCCGGTCCCGACGTCATCGACGGCCACGTGGACGCCGGCCCGCTGCACGGCGTCAAAGGTGGCGATGGACGCGTGGAGATTCTCGAGCACCGCGTTCTCGGTGAGCTCGAGGATCAGGCAGGCCGGATCGACCTCGGCCCTCGCAAGGCACCTGGTGACGCGATCGACGAGAGTTCCGCGAGTGAGCTCGCCGGCGGCGACGTTGACCGACATCGCCAGCTCCGGGGTGGCCGGGAATGCGACCTGCCAGCGCCGCAATTGCTCGCACGCGGTGCGCATCACGTACTCATCGATGCGTTCCATCAGGCCGCATTCCACCGCCACCGGCAGGAACTGCTGAGGCGCGATCAGTCCCCGGACCGGGTGCTGCCAGCGGACCAGCGCCTCGGCACCGAGGATCTTTCCGGTTCGTAGCTCCACGATCGGCTGGTAGTGGAGGACGAGCTCCCCCATGCTCAGGGCCGACTCGAGCTCATCCGCAACCTCGAGGCTGGACGACCCGGCGGGCGACCCGCCGTGGACGCGGTAGGCGGCCGAGCCCGCTTCGCGCGCATGCTGCGCGGCGCTGGTCGCGTGACGGAGCAGCGAGGGCGCGGAGCCCTCCTCGGGGCCGGCACACGCGAGCCCGACCGAGGCATGGATCGACACGATCGGTCCTTCGGTGGCGATCGGAGCGGCGAGTGTCTCGACCACGCGCTGGGCGATAAGCTCGGCTTCACGAGCCTCGAGCACCTCGGGGAGGAGCAGGGCGAATTCGTGGCCGCCAAGTCGAGCGGCCGTGTCGGTGCGGCGCAGGCACTCGTCCAACCGTCTGGCGACCTCGACGAGGACCGCATCGCCGGTCGCGTGTCCATGCTCGGCGTTGATCCCCCGGAAGTCCTCGAGTTCCACCGAGATCACGCTCACGACGTGGCGCTGTCGATCTCTCTCGGCGAGCGCTCGCTCGATGCGGTCGATGAACAGCACACGGTTGGCGAGCTTGGTGAGCGGGTCATGAAATGCGCGATCGGCAAGCTCGCTTTGAAGAGCGGCGAGCCTGAGGAGCCTCTCGTGGAGGCGGCTTCGCTCGATCGTCATGGCGACGACTGTCGCCAGGTCCTGGAGGTGCTGATCCAGGCCGGGTGACTCACGACGCTCCGACGAGCGCATCCCCAGGGCCAGGTAGCCGACGGTGCGGGATCCGTGGCGAAGGGTCACCGCGAGGCCGCGCGAGGTCCCGAGGCGGCTGCACAGTCGCGCGACCCAGGGGTCGCCGGTCGCCTGAGCAATGTGGATCACGCCGAAGATGGGCGGCGCCAAGGCGCCGTCTTCGTCGTCCTCGAGGTCGGTCGACCGCATGACCCCGACCGCCTCGCCACCGCGCAGCGTCGTCCGGAAGGCGGTTGCGGTGCCCGTCTCCGCGATCAGGGTCAGCTCGGCGCAATCCGCTCCGAAGCGAATGCTCGCGCGACGGAGCACGTCCACCGACGCGGCGTTGAGGTCCCTGGATTCGAGGAGCGCCAACGAGGTGGTGTGCAGGAACCCGAGCCGTGCCTTCTCGCGACGGACGGCCGCCCACGACACGACGGCCATGAGCAGAGCCACGACCGCGAGCGCCGCCACGGCGACCCAGGACATGCCGGCTAGCCCAGCAACCGCAGCACGAGGTGCTCCGACGGACCGGGCGTGGATTCGAGCCGGGCGCGGTCGATCCCACCATTGCGGAGCAGCTGCTCGATCTCGACGGCGGGAAGCGGGTGGCAGAGGTGATAGCCCTGACCGGCGAGGCAGCCGAGGCTCAGCAGGCGGGTCACCTGCGACGCAGCCTCGATCCCCTCGGCGATCACGTGCAACTGCAGCGCATCCGCAATGGTGACGATGGCCCTCGTGAAGTCCTCCTCCGCTCCGTCGGCCAGATCGTCGACGAACGGCTTGGCGATCTTGAGAATGTCGACGGGGAGCCGGCGCAGATAGCTCAACGACGAATAGCCCGTGCCGAAATCGTCGATCGCGACGCGAATCCCCGCGGTGCGAAGCGCCTCGAGCTTGGCGGTCACGATCGCCGTGTCCTCGACGAACATCGACTCGGTCAGCTCGAGGATCAGCGTGTCGGGTGCGAGCCCGGTCTCCTCCACGATGGCGAGAACGTCCTCGACGAACGTTGGAGCGTTCAACTGCACCACCGACACGTTCACGCACACCGCCAGCGGTGTCGACTGCAGGCGCTGGAGCCGGAGTGTCGTTGCACACGCGGTGCGCAGCACGAATTCGCCGAGCTGCATGATCAGACCGCTTTCTTCGGCGACCGCGATGAACTCACCCGGAGGGACAATCCCGCGGAGCGGATGGTGCCAGCGCACCAGGGCTTCGACTGCGGTGATCTCTCCGGTGATCAGGTTGACAACCGGCTGATAGTGGAGGATGAACTGGTTCAGCTCCATGGCGTTCTCGAGCTCGCCACGGAGCTTGCGCCTGTGAACCACGTCATTCTCCATGCCAGGCGCGAAGAGCACGTAGCGGTTTCTCCCCGCACCCTTGGCGACATACATGGCGACGTCGGCCTGACGCATCAGGCTGGTCGCGTTAGCGTCATCCTTGTCTGCAACAGCGATGCCGAGGGACGCGCGCACGATGACTGACGTGCCCGAGACCGTGAACGGCTCGCGAAGGACGTCGAGGACGCGCCGCGCGACGTGCTCGGCTTCGACCGCACTGTCCACGCCCTCGATGAGGAGCGCGAACTCATCGCCGCCGAGGCGCGCGGCGGTGTCCGGACGGCGCAGACACGCGCGGATTCGCGCCGCGACCTCGACCAGCAGCGCGTCGCCCGCGGCATGACCCAGGGTGTCGTTGACGCCCTTGAAGTCGTCGATGTCGAGGAAGATCACGGCGACACCGGCGGTGCCCTCCGCGCTTCGCCGCAGCGCCTGGTCGATGTGCTTCCCGAACAGCGAACGGTTGGCGAGGTCGGTCAGCGAATCGTGATACGCCTGATGAGTCAGCTGCTCCTGCAGCTCGGTGAGCCGCGCGATCGACCGCTCCATTCGGCTGTTCTCCAGGATGGCAGTCGTCCGGGTGGCGAGGGTTCGGAAGAGACGCAGGTCGCGCGTGTCGAAGGTGCGAGCGTCGAGATGGCCGCCCACCATCAGGCTGCCGATCATCCGCGATTCACCGCGCAGCAGCGCCACCATCGCCTCACCGACGCCTCGATTGGCGAGCATCTGCGAGCTCGGATCGTCGGCGATCCCGGCACGCACGATGACGCCGGCGGTCTCCGCCTCAAGGACGTCGTCGAGCTCGCCGAGGCCGAGGGACACCATCACCTGGTCGGGCTGGCCGTGACGCACGGTGGTGCGAAACGCCTTCTCGGCCGGCTGCGACGGGAAGACCGTCAGCTGTGCCATCTCGGCGTGGAAGATGTCGCGCGCGCGATTGAGGAGCAGCACGATCGACGGCTCGAGCTGCCGCCCGGCCAGTGCGTCGACGGCTCCGATCAGGAACTGGGCTGCCTCATGGTCGTAGCGCTCGCGTACCCATGCGCGGTGGGTCAGGAACACCGCGATCGTGACCACGGTGAGCGGCACCAACGCGAGACGGTCGATGGGAATCAGGCGAACGGCGATGAGCCCGATACACATCGACGCCGCGGCGGCCACGTACGCGGCGCGCAGGTGGTTCGCGACGTCGATCCAGGTATCTCGTTCGCGCGGACGGAGCACGACGCTCTCGGAGACGGCGCGCCGCAGCACCGTGATCGCGGTGGCGGCGATGGCCGCAACCGCGCTGTGCCACACCGGGAGAGTCGGGGCTCCCGCGATCGCGCGGAATGCCCAGATCCCGATGGCGCCGAAGACCGCGAATCGGAGGATGTCAAATGCGGTCTGCGCCACCGCGCGCGGCCGTCTGGTAGCGGCCGCGAGCATGGCACCCACCGCGTAGCCGAGCAGCAGGTCGATCGGGGTCGCGTGGAAGAGGCCAACCACAAACGGTGCGGCGGCCAGGGTGATCGCCTGCACACCGCGGCGAGGACTGTCGATGGATGCCAGACGTGAGGTCGCGAAGAAGCCGAGCGCGAATGCCCACCAGGGCAGCTGGGGCGCCGAGAACACTCTCAGGGACCCGGCGTAACCAACCCAGAGTGTGACCGCAACCGCGAGCATGACGGCGGCCAGAATCCAGAGTCGCGGGTCGATGCGCGACCGCCGGTTCCAGCCGGCGCTGAGATGGCGCAGCAAGGGCGTCATCGCTGCTCGGAAAACTCCGCCTTACTCTCCACCGCCGGGATCGTATGGCCAGTTGCGGCGCCGATCTCGTCAGCTTCGGTGACAGCTTCGTTACTGTTTGCACATATGGGCGCGCCGATTGCGGTCGGGACCTGCAATTGGGCCGACCACACCGACTTCTATCCTCCCGAGCTGGAGCATGGCAGCCGCCAGAAGGAGAAGCTGTCCTTCTATGCGCAGTACTTCCCGCTCGTCGAGATCGACACGACCTTCTACGGCATCCCTCGACCACCGGTGGTGGAGTCGTGGGTCGAGCGAACCCCGGAGCAGTTCCGCTTCAACATCAAAGCGTATCGAAGCCTCACCGGACACGAGCGCGAGGACAGGATTCCGCGCAAGCCCACGGCGGAAGAGGAGCGGGACTTCATGGCTGCGCTCGCGCCACTGCGATCGAGCGGCAAGCTCGTCGCGGTGCACTACCAGTTCCCGCCATGGTTGACCAACCGGCCAGAGGCGCGCGAATGGCTGCTTGCCGCGCGAGACCGCCACCCCGACGATCTGCTCGCCATCGAGTTCCGGCACCGATCATGGTTTGACCACGACGCCTGGCCCGCAACCGAGGATCTGCTCAGAGAGCTGGAATGCGTGTACGTCGGCGTCGATGCGCCCCAGATCGGCAGTGGGACGGCGCCGCCACTGCTCGCGATCACCTCGCCGCGACTGTGCATCGCGAGGTTTCACGGTCGCAACCGGGACACCTGGTACTCGGGTGGCCCCACCAGCGGGGATCGATTCAATTACCTGTACACAGCCTCAGAACTGGCCGAGTGGGTCCCGGCAATGCGCGCGGCGAGCGATTCCGGCGTACCGCTCCACGTCCTCCTGAACAACAACAGGAGCAACTACGCGGTGGTCAACGCCTTCGATTTCGGAGCGATGCTCGGGCTCGGGCTGCCCCGGCCGCCAGACGCGGTCATCCAAACGCTCGCGGAACGCGATGGAGGACCCCCGGGATGGGTGGAGACGTCAGTGCCGGTGGCCCCGCCGCCGAGTCGCGAGCCCGCCGGCGGACGTGGCGAGCGCGAAAGCGGGAACCAGCTGACCCTCTCGCTCTGAGGCACCCATTTGGGGGACAATGGTTTGGGCGGTGAGGCGTATGCCCGCCGGGATGAATTGGAGGTCTTTGCGATGGCTATGGCGTCCTCTCGACGCAACGACCGTGGACGCCGTCCGGCGGCCAGCGGTGTTGTCATGCGCAACGAAGCCGCCACCCATGAGGTCGAGGTCTCGCGCGCTCTCAACCAGTGGGCGGTCACGGTGACCTCTCTGGCGGACAATCGGATGATCACCCAGGACTTCTTCTCGCGCCGGTGGGAGGCTGTCGCGAGAGCCGAGGACTTCGTCCGGCTGCTCAACAGGTCCGAGCCGCCTCCAGGCTGGTAGCCGCTCAGCCGGCTTCCAGATCGAGTAGCCACCGCTTGCGCGGCAGGCCGCCGCCATAGCCGCCGATAGCACCGCCGGTGCGCACCACGCGGTGGCACGGCACCACCACCGGGATCGGGTTCGATCCGAGCGCATTGCCCACCGCCCGGTAGCCGCGCGGTGTGCCGACGCCGACGGCGACCTCACCGTAGCTCGCCACCGAGCCGTACGGAATCCGTGCGGTGCGTCGGAGCACCTTGCGAGCGAACGCGCCGGTGAGAGACCAGTCGAGGGGCACGTCGAAATCGCGGAGCTTGCCGCCAAAGTACCTGTCGAGCTCGCGTAGCACCGGGTCGAGACGTCGCGGCGCGTCAAGGATGCGGGGCGACAGCCGCTCGGCCACCTCGCCGAACACCTCGTCACGGTTCTCGCTCTCGAACGCGATGCGAACCAGGCCCTTGGGAGTGGCCATGAGCAGCAGGGTGCCGATCGGACTGTCCATGGTCGCCACCGCCACGTCGACCAGTCCTCTGGCCTCGGCGCGTTCGAGAAAGCGGTCGGTCAGCGCGTGGTTGACGGTCATCGGAGTTCCCTCCTGAGCTTTTTCAATCCTTCGTGCACGCTCTGGCGCGCCGAGTCCTGGGTGGTCGACATCGCCGCGGCGATCTCCGGGTAGCTCCGATCGCCGGCGAAACGGAGCACAACGGCCTTGCGCTGCTTGCTCGGGAGGCTGCGAACGTGATCCCAGACACCTTCGTCGATGTCGGGGAGTGCATCGAATGTGGGTCCCGGATCGGGATCGGCGACTGGCATCGGCCGGCGCGCTCGCCCGCGATGAGCGTCTATGGCTTTCCGCCGCGCGATGGTGAACAACCAGCCGCGCAGATTGGACGCGTCGCCGAGCCGCGGATACGCGCGCAAGGCGCTGAGCATCGTCTCCTGAAAGCAGTCCTCGGCCTCCGACGCACCCACAGCACCGACCAGGAAGGTCAGCACCGCCTGCGCGTGCTCGTCGAATAAGCGTTGGAAGGGGGGCAGCGCTGTCGACTTCACGGTGGTCACTGCATACCAAACGGCGGTGTCTGCGCGAATGTGAGCCGCCTGCAGCGGTCAGGCCGGAGGCGCTTCCTCAGCTGGAACCTCGACGGGCGCCTCCGCCGGAAACGCCACCGCGACCTCGGAGATGTCTCCCTCGCGCCAGATGGTCAGGAGCATGGTGTCGCCCGGCTGGCGCAGCGACACCGCCCGGCGAAACTGGTCGGCGCCACCGTTGACGGTGTACGGACCGATGCCCGTGATCACGTCGCCCGGAAGGATCCCAGCAGCTTCGGCCGGCGATCCGGGCTTGACCTGGCCGACCTCGACGCCATACGTGGCGGGCAGCTGTTTCGCGGCCGCGATCTCGCCGGTGACCGTCCGAACCGACGCTCCAAACGACACGTGCTGCTCCTCGCTGTCCTCACGAGGCAGGAAGCGAGCCAGTTGCACCGGGTCGTGGCCGACGAGGAGTCGCTCTCCCACCTGGACGACGGGAACGACGACCCTGCCCAGCCGGCCGAACAGGATCGCGGTGGCCGAAGGGTCCGAGAGGACGTCCCGTTTGGTGTACGTGATCCCGCGCTGATCCAGGTACCGAAGCGTCGCGTCCGAGGCGGGATCCCCCGGGCGGACGAAGACCGTGACCGTGTCGCTCACGCCACTCAGGCCTCCGGAGCATCCCCGGTCGCGATCGGTGTGATGGTCGGCTGATCATCCGGGGGCGCGGGCACACCGGCATTCTCCCCGGCGGGGCCGCCCGGCTGCGCAGAGCCCGCCCCATGTCCACGTCCGCGCCGGCGGCGTCTCCGGCGGCGCCGCTGCCCGCCCTCCTGGGGCTGGCCTTCGCCGCTGGGTGGCGCGACGGCGCCCGCTGTCTCCGTTCCAGGCTCGCCCGAGGGGGTCACCGCCAGTGGGGCTCCCCGCCGGCCTCGACGCCGGCGGCGCCGCCGTTTCGCGGCGCGCTCGGGATCGATCTCGGTACCCGCCTCGCCGCCGCCTGCCTGGCCCGGCTGACGCTGATCGCCACGCCTCGGCTTGGGCTGCGAGACGAGCTCCAGCGCGCTGAGCCACCCACCGGTGGAGCGCGATGCCTCGACAAGCATTCCGTACATCGACTCGTCGCCGCTCCGCAGGGTCGCGCTGTCGCCGATGCAGGCCACCAGGCGTTTCGCCCGCGAGATGGCGACGTTCAGACGGTTGGGGACTCTGAGGAATCCGATGCGCCCACGTTCGTTCGAGCGCACCAGCGAGATGACCACGATGTCCTCCTCGCGTCCCTCGAACGAATCGACAGTGTCGATCTTCACGGTGCGCTTGAACCGCCGGCGTCCGAGCGCCTGGCGAAGCCGCTCCACCTGCTCGGCGTACATGGCGATGACCGCCATGCTGAGCTCGCGGGGGGCACGCTCGTCGAGCAGCCGGACGACCTGTGCGGCGACGCGCACCTCGGCCTCGTTGCGCAGCGCACCGCCTGGACCGCGACGCTCGCGGCCGCCCCGCATTCCCTCGGTGTCGACGAAGTGCAGGGCCACCGGGAACGGTTTGCGCGTGATGTAGTCGTATGCCTCGACCTCGGGCGCGTTCTCCAGCTGGCTGTCGTATGACGCCGCCGACACGTACGCCGCGATATCGGGATGCATGCGGTGCTGGATGGTCAGCAGGCATTGGGCCTCGGCGGGCAGCCCGCCATCCCAGCACTGTTCGAACAGGCTGCGGTTGACCAGGTCCTCCAGGGCCGGGTCGACCTCGACGATGCCGTAGAGCGCGTCGTCCTCGACCGGTGGCAGCTGCTTGTGGTCACCGACGAGCGCCAGGCTCCGCCCGAGTCGCAGCGCCGGCAGTGCCTCGTCGGCGCGGGCTTTGTTCGCCTCGTCGAGGATGACGATGTCGAAGTTCATGTCGGTGATGCCCGACGTGGCCGCCGTCGCGCACGTCGCGAAGTAGCAGTTGGCCTCGAGCAGGCGGGGATCGTCCTCGTCGTCGCAGCGGAACTTGTCGACCGCGGGATGCACGCGCTCGGCGCGAGCCACCCGGACTGCGCGCATGCCGGGTGTGCCGGCCAGACGCTCGAGCGCGTTGTCGACCGCGAGGTTGCTGTGCGACGTGACCAGGATGCGCTCGTCGGGATTGGCGGCCAGACGGCGCTTGACCGCCTCGACGATCACGGTGGTCTTGCCGGTGCCGGGAGGTCCTTGAATGAAGACCGCCTGGCCTGCGCTGAGGCGGCTCAGCAACCCCACGGCGCGGTTCTGGGGTTTGTTCGGGCGCATCCCGCTGGTCAGCCAGGAGGATTCGGCGTCCGACTCGTCCTTGGGCGCGACGATGGTTTCCGGGCTCACCAGCAGCTGCGCGAGCAGCCCGACGCCGAAGTCCTTGGTGGCGATGGCCGCGAGCACCGATCGCTTGGCCTGGTAGAGCGCCTTGTTGAACGAGGGAGCGATGTATCCCTCGCTGCCCGAGTGTTCGAAGGTGCGCGTGACGATCTCGACGACGTGGCGCTGGTGATCGATGCGGGCCACGCGCCCGACGAAGTTGGTCTCGTCGTCTGGCTCGATGAGCACGGCGGCGTCGGGAGTCAGGTTGATGGGCTCACCGGCCGGGATCTGGAACTCGACCTTGCCGACCTCCGGGGACTTGCGGTCCAGGTCGGTGAACTCACGACCGCACGACGGGCAGCGCTCCTGGCTTTCGGGACGCCAGAGCGCCCGGCAGGTGCGGCAGCGCCAGAACTCGCGGGCGCCGCTGAATCGCGTGCGCTGCGACTGTGCGCGCTGCTTCTCCGCTCGCTCGAGGCTGTCGACCAGCTTCAGCGTGGCGTAGAGCTGCTCGGAGCGGGCCGCGTGCTGGGTCGAGATCCGCCAGTCGAGAAGGCGGAATGTATCGCTCGCCACGCCGTTTGCGGCGGTCACGATCGGTTCGCGAGTCGTGATGGTCAGGAGCTTCGCGCCCTCGGGCTGGCCGCCGGTGGGGCGGATCGACAGAACCCGCAGGCCGAGGTGTTCGCGGGTGCCGTCCGGGCCGGCCTGCGCAACGCACTGGAGGACGAGATCGGGAAGATCCAGACGTAGCTGGATCGGATCCTCATCACCGAATGACACCGAGACGTGGCCGACTTCACCGATGCGCTCGGCAAAACTCATGCGCGGATCGGCACCGGGGTGCGAGCCGTTCGCCCATGCTTCAAGGACGACCATGGCATCGCTGCCGTCGGGCACGATGAGGTGCAGACGATCGAGCGCGAGGTCTGGGGCTATCAGCGGACTGTCAACCTCGGATGCGCGGTGGCCCTGTCCACCGGCGCAGTTACTGGACTTCGGGACGGCCTCGGGCGGAGCTCTTTGACGCGGGGCGACGATCCAATCGACGTCAACCGCGGGGATGCGCGAGGCCTCCCGTCTGCGAATGACTATACCCGATCCCACAGCGGATGCAACCTTCGCGGTGCGAACCCGTATGTCAACTACGATCACACCATGGGCGACGCTTCTCAACCCGGAGTCGATCTGAGTGGGATTCACTCGGAGCTCGACAAGCTGAAGTCCCGGCTGTGCCGGTGCCAGCATCAGGGCACCTGCATTGCCTGCAAGGGATTCGAGGTCATCCGCCAGCAGGTCCAGGTGGTTGCGGCGGCGGCCTCGCAACCGGTGCTGATGCAGGTGGCGCAGGAGGTGCAGATGGAGCAGCTCATGAGTCAGCTGGGCGGTCTCCAGGAGAAGCTCTCCGAGGACCCGCAACTCCAGGAGTTGATGGCGCGCATGTTCGAGCGGGTCCAGGACGATCTCGGCGGACCCGAGCAGTTCCAGCAGATGCTGGGTGGACTGTTCGGCGGGATGGGCGGCCTCGGCGGCATGACCCCGGAAGGAACGGAGATCCCCCCGGACGATCGCCCCACCCCCCCGGACGACCGCAAGACCCCGCCGAAGGACGTGCCGTCTTCGCCGGATGATCGGCCCACGCCCCCGACGGACTAGGCAAACCGTGCCCACCGCCCGACTTCGCCGCTCGGTTCTTGCCGTTCCTGGCAGCAACCCGCGGATGATGGAGAAGGCCGCGGCGAGCGCGGCCGACGAGGTGTTCCTGGACCTCGAGGACGCGTGTGCGCCGCTGGAGAAGCCCGCGGCGCGGGGCAAGGTGGTCGAGGCGCTGCGGACCCATGACTGGCACGGCAAGACGCGGGTCGTGCGCATCAACCAGGTGACGAGCGAATTCGCGTTCGAGGACTTGCGCGAGGTGATCACCGGCGCCGGCGACATCCTCGATTGCATCATGGTCCC
>Ga0070765_100000883_pt1 | contig 17890 bp, 15 predicted proteins | sample HubBroMetageWFT5_FD_71516 | JGI IMG/M metagenome (GOLD analysis project Ga0070765, IMG submission 71516) | Warmed and freeze-thawed soil microbial communities from the Hubbard Brook experimental Forest, New Hampshire - Hubbard Brook CCASE Soil... | ecosystem: Environmental > Terrestrial > Soil... | reverse complement strand
CGGTACAGCTGTCGCACAGAAGGACGAGGCCGAAGAACCAACCGCGATCCTGAACTTTCTCGTTATTAAAGACGACAACGGCAAGCCGATTCGCAGCGCAGCCGTCATCATGCACCCTGTCAACACCCATGGCAAACAAAGCCGAGGCGGACTCGAACTCAAAACCGACGCCGATGGCAAGACCAGTTTTGAGGGGGTTCCGTATGGCACGCTGCGCGTGCAGGTGCTGGCTTCCGGATTCCAGACTTTTGGCGAAGACTACGACATTGATAAACCCAAGATAGACTTCACCATCAAGTTGAAACGCCCGCAAGGCCAGTACTCCATTTATCAGGATCATCCGGACGAGAAAAAGGACGACAAGACGCCCCCCGATCCCAACGCCAAACCTCAGTAGCTAGGTTACGGTTCTGTTTGATGGCGGCGTCCGCGCGGATCGAACAAATTTTCTGGCAGCGCCGTTGAAGTAGATGTTAGTGTCGTACTCCAACCTTGCCTGGAGGTGACCATGCCAATCCGTCGCACGTTGTTCTTCGTGACGGTCTGTTTAGTTCTTTCGGCCTCTCTTTCTTCCTCCGCGAATGCGGAGTCCACTCCAACCATCCATGATCGCATCGCTGGCATGAAGGCAGCGGACGGCCTGTTCCCGACCGCATGGGACGGAAAGACCGGAAAACTTTTCCTGCAGATTAACAAGTTCGATCAGGATTTCTTGCTGGTGGTTTCTCTGCCTTATGGGTTGGGATCGAATGACATCGGGCTGGACCGCGGCAGGTTGGGCGAGGAACGGATTGTACACTTCACCCGGGTCGGTCCCCGCGTTTTGCTGGTCGCGCCCAATCTGCAATACCGCTCGTCCTCCGCGGATCCCATGGAAAAACTGGCCGTCAAGCAGTCTTTTGCCGAGTCAGTTCTGGCCGGTTTCAAGGTTGAAGCGGAAGAGGACGGTGCAGTGCTCGTCGACGCGACCGATTTTCTTCTGTCAGATTCTTTTGGCGCCGGAGAACAGCTTGTGGACACCAAGCAGGGAGCCTACAAGCTGGACAAAGAGCGCAACGCGTTCGCGCTGGAAAACACAAAGAACTTTCCACTCAACACTGAATTCGAATCGATTCTCACTTTCACCACCGAGCACCCGGTCGAACACTCGCTGGTAGCCACCGTGACTCCCGATGCCCACGCGGTCACGTTGCGCGAACACTACTCTTTCATTCAACTGCCGGATGACGGCTACCAGCCGCGCGCTTTCGATCCGCGCTCAGCCTTCTTCGACACCGGCTATCGCGACTACTCTGCGCCACTTGGCTCACCCCTCGATGTGCGTCTTATCGAGCGGCATCGCCTGATCAAGAAGGACCCAAGCGCGGCCGTGAGCGAACCGGTGAAGCCCATCGTCTATTACGTCGACCCGGGGGCCCCAGAACCGATTCGCAGTGCCCTGGTCGAAGGCGCAAGCTGGTGGAACCAAGCTTTCGAAGCGGCTGGTTTTAAGAATGCATTTCGCGTCGAAGTGCTGCCGGCGGGCGCCGATCCCATGGACGTGCGCTACAACGTAATTCAGTGGGTGCATCGCTCTACCCGGGGATGGTCGATGGGAACCACGGTCTCCGATCCTCGCACCGGTGAAATTATTCAAGGCCGGGTGACTCTCGGCTCTCTGCGCGGCCGCCAAGACTACATGATTGCTGAGGCGCTGCTCGCACCCTACAAAAAAGGCGAGCCTGTCTCACCCGAGATGCGCGAGATGGTGTTGGCCCGGCTTCGTCAACTCTCCGCCCATGAAGTCGGACACACCTTAGGGTTGGCCCACAACTTCGCCGCAAGCTCGATCGCTCCGGGCACCTCGGTCATGGACTATCCTCACCCCTGGATCACGCTCGACGCCAACGGCAAACCTGACCTGTCCCACGCCTACGCTACAGGGATCGGCGCCTGGGATAAGGTCTCAATCCAATACGGCTATTCGCAGTTTGCTGCGGGAACTGATGAGCGCTCGGCCCTCGACAACATCCTGAACACAGCCCAGGCCAGCGGTCTTTATTTCATCACGGACCAGGATGCGCGCCCTCTCGGCAGCGCCCATCCTCATGCCCACCTCTGGGACAGCGGCCCGGACCCGGCAGCGGAACTCAATCGCATTCTCAAGGTTCGAGCCGCAGCTCTCGCGCGCTTCGGCGAAGACGCCATCCAGCCGCATACACCGATGTCTGAACTCGAAGACACTCTGGTTCCTCTTTATTTGCTGCATCGCTATCAGACCGAGGCTGCAGTCAAAGAAATCGGTGGCCTCGACTATCGTTACGCGGTCCGGGGCGACGGCGAGCTGGTAAGCAAAATCGTAGACCCGGCAAACCAGCAAAAGGCGCTCGACGCTGTACTCAAGACGCTCGCCCCGGAAACTCTGACCCTCCCCGAATCTCTGTTGCGGATTCTGCCTCCGCGCGCTTTCGGCTATCCCAGAACCCGCGAATCGTTCGAAGGACAAACCGGCCTCACGTTTGATCCAACCGCCGCGGCAGAGTCCGCCGCCGATCTCACTCTTACGCTGCTCTTTGATCCCCAGCGCGCCTCGCGGCTGGTCGAATATCACGCCCGCAACGCAGCGAATCCCAGTCTCAGTCAAGTCATCGAAGCTGTTTTCCAAGCCACGTGGAAAGCGCTGCCCGCCACCGGTCTGGGGGCTGAGACGCAGCGCATCACTGAAGCTTCAACTATCGAACATCTACTTGCCCTAGCAGCGAACCCTGGTGCTTCCCCGGAAGCTCGTGCTCAGGCCCGCGCCGAGGCAGTGTCTCTTCGGTCCTGGATCTCCTCTAAAGTGACTAAGGCGCCAGAATCTCGCGAAGAAAAAGCTGTGCGGACCGCAGCCATCGCGCGCATCGAGGCCTTCCAGAAAGATCCGGGGAAGTTTGTGCCGGCAACCGACGTCCCCGCCCCGCCGGGGCAGCCGATCGGAGACGATGAGCAAGACTAGCCCAGCACGAGTAGAATCTTGCGCATGAATTATCTTCTCAAAACCGAACCCACTGTCTATTCTTTCGCCGATCTGCAACGTGAAAACACGACAATCTGGGACGGAGTCACCAATCCCGTTGCCGTCAAGAACCTGCGCGCCATGAAGCCTGGCGACCAGTTGATCATCTATCACACCGGAGACGAAAAGAGTGCAGCGGGAACCGCGACCGTGGTATCAGTCGACACCGGCGATCCCAGAAATCCTCAGGTGAAGATCAAAGTTGGCAAGGCGCTGGCCAAGCCCACAACGCTGGCCGAGGTGAAGGCGAATAAACTCTTTGCCGATTCTCCGCTGGTGCGCCAAGGACGGCTGAGCGTCGTTCCCTTAACCGACGCTCAACACAAGTTCCTCACCGGTCAGTAGTGGGCGTCAGTAACCTGGCCTGTCACTGCGCCCGCGCATCCCGCCGAATCAGCGCGTGATCGACAAAGAAGCCCACTCCTACGGCTAGCGGAATCACGCCGAACGTCGCCGCGATCATCGCATCAGGTTCCACGCGTCCGATGAGAGTGAAGGTCACGATATAGCCGATTGCCCCCGCCACCAGCAGGATCCCCGCCCGCCGCGAACGTGCTCCTTCCGAGAGTTCGGCTTGCATCGGCACTTCCATGCCGCGCGCAATCGCCGCCAGCCGCTCTTCGCTACGCAGCTTGCGCACCCGGAAAAACGTATACATGGCCGCCATCGGGATCCCAAAAATCATGACCACGGCCACCAGTCCTACAATGTTCCCATCCATAGCGCCTCCTGAGCTTCGGTTCCAGCGCCCCTCGCGTCGCGGCGCCTTGTCATCCCTAGTTACGCAGTTCCAGCGAAAAAGTTCCCCTCCCGAGGTCATCAGCTTACAAAACTTTGCAAATCTCTCACCGTCCACTTAGCAACCAAGGCTTAAACTACAGGTTCTTAGGATTGACCAACCCATACAGCTCAGAACATGCAGCTCAGAACATGCGGCTCAGAACATGCGGCTCAGAGCATGAACCCTAGAAGGGATTACTCGCGAGATGCGGCCTGAAAACATGAGAACCAAATTGCACCCGTGGTTTTTGCTGCGCCGGATATCCGTCACCGTCTGCCTCTCCGCCCTGCTGTTCGCGCCACACTCGCGGGCACAGGACGTGCAAGAGAAGATCGAGGTCGACAACGTTTCCCGCAACTTCGTAGTGCATCTACCCAGGGGCTACGACTCAAAGCAGCACTATCCCGTCGTGGTTCTCCTGCCGGGTCAAAACCAGGAACCTGACGACATGCAGCGGCTCACGCACTTTGACCAGCTCGTTGCCGATAAGGACGGCATCATTACGGTTTATCCCAACCCCACTCGCGGCAGATGGAACATTGGAGTGCACCATGAGCAGCCGGCAATGGCGCCCCGCCACGGCTACGGGCGTCACGGAGGGATGGGCGGCGGAGGCTATCCCGGTGGTGGTGGCTATCCGGGTGGTGGTGGAGGCTACCCCGGCGGAGGTAACGGAGGTGGACAGAACGGAGGCGGCCAGAACGGAGGTCAGAATCCCGATCAGAACAGGAACAGGCCTGAGCCTGCGGATGACGTAGCTTTTCTTAACCAGATGCTCGACCAGCTCGCCCTCAAATACTCAGTCGACACTCACCGCATTTACGCGACTGGACTGGGCGATGGCGGATTCATGGCACTGCGAATGGGCTGCGAAATGGCTGATCGCGTGGCCGCAGTCGCTCCAGTAGGCGCGGCCCTGCCTAAGACGATGATCTGTCTGCCGGCGCGACCAGTGCCCGCGCTGTTTTTGAACGGCACCGACGACCCCATCGTTCCCTACGGCGGCGGCACCTACAAGCCGGGCCAGTTTCATGTACTCTCCGCCGAAGACAGCGCCAAGACCTGGGCCAAGTTCGATCGCTGCGACGAAAAGCCGGCTCAAGGGAAGATCCAGCCATCGCAAAAAGGTGAAAAGGAGAGCAAAACCTTTACTTTCAATGGATGCCATGACAACGCTCAAGTAGTGCTCTATGCCGTCAAGGATGGCGGCAACACCTGGCCTGGCGGCGAGCAGTATATGAGCGAAAAAGAGGTCGGCAAAACCAGCAACGCCCTCAACGCCAATGAAACCATCTGGAACTTCCTGTCCTCCCGGAAACTCGCGGACGAAAGCGGCACAGGAAAGTAGCGTCCCCTCACACCAGATTCGGATGCGAACCGGGATAAAACTTGGCAATCATCCGTCCCGTCATCAATCCGCCTTCGTATTCCGGGATGATTACCTCGTCCGCCCCCGAATTACGCATAGCCTGCGCGTAGCGCGACTGCCCGGCCCGAGTAATGATGCGCGCCTTGGGGTTCAGCGCCTTTGCCGTCACCGTGATGTAAAGATTGTCCGCGTCATTGTCGATCACAATACACACGCCGCGCGCGTGCTCGATCCCGGCCGATTGCAGCACGTCATGCCGTTTGGCATCGCCCTGAATTGTAAGCACCTTGTCCTTCAGCAGTTCGCGGCACAGCCCTTCATTGGTTTCAATCAGCACAAAAGGAATCTTCAACCGGTTAAGCTGGTCGACCACTGTCCGGCCCACCTGCCCGTAGCCGCAAATGATGAAGTGATCGCGTAGTCTGTCGATGCTGACGTCGTTGACCATGGTTCTCCAAGCCTCCATCCCCTGGCGGTTAAAGATCGTAACCGCAACCCGCTCCGCCACCCAGATCTGAAACCCAAAGACGCCCGCGTACACAAAGATCGAGAACAGTTTGGTCGAATTGTGCACTCGCTTGGCATCGATCGCATGCGGCTGAATCATCCAGAACAGCGCATCCTGCCAGCTCAGTCCTTCCAGACGCCGGTATACCAGCACGCACATCAGGCTGAAGCCGGCAAACACCACCAGCGGCAGCCACAAGCGGCGCAGGAACAGCAGCACGATTCGGACCATGGGGCAGAGATGCTATCGCAAGTCTATCCGCGGAGCAAGAGGACGCCGAACACCAAAGTCGATAGCCAGAATCGCTTTCTCGAATTCCTTCGGAACGAGAAATGCCAGCCGCCGTTCCCGCCCATCACCGAATCAACTCCCGCAGTTCGCGCCGCAGAATCTTTCCCGAGGCCGTCTTGGGGACAGCCTCCACAAAATGCACTTCCCGCGGCTGCTTGTAATTTGTCAGTCGGTCGGCCACGAATGTGCACAACTCTTCTTCCATCTTCCGGCAGTTGGCAAATCCCTCGCGCAGGGAAACGAAAGCCACCGGGATCTCGCCCGCCGCCGCATCCGCCCGCCCCACCACCCCGCACTCCCGCACCGCCGGATGCTCGAGCAGCACCGCCTCCACTTCCGCCGGAGCCACCGGAAATCCTTTGTACTTGATCATCTCCTTGCGCCGGTCGACCACCCGGTAAAAACCCTCGGCATCGCGCGTCACGACGTCACCCGACCAATACCATCCATCGCGCAACGCCGCCGCAGTCGCTTCCGGCTCATGCCAGTAACCCAGCATGAACTGCGGACCGCGCATCACCAGTTCGCCGGGCTCGCCCACAGTAACTTCCGCCGCATCCTCCGCCGAAGCAGCCGGATTCTCCGCCCCAATCACTCGGCACTCCGTCCGCGCCACCGGATGCCCGATCGAATCCGGCCGATACAATTCTGGCTCCAGGTAACCCACGTGCGTCACTGGCGACGCCTCGGTCATCCCATATCCTTGACACACCAGAATGCCGGTCAGCGCCGTAAATCTTCTCGGCAGGTCCGGCGCTAGCGGGGCCGCTCCAGACTTCACCCAGCTCAGTTTGTGATCCTTCGGAAACTGTCCCGCCTCCGCAGCCAGGCACAGCGCATTCATCGCCGGAGGCACCAGCGGCATCATCGTGATCGCCTCGTCCGTGAGCAACTGAGTGAGCGGCGGCACCCCGAAGCGCGGCATCAGCACCAGCGTAGCCCCCAGAATCAACAACGGGTTCAGCATCACATTCAAACCATAGATGTGATAAAGCGGCAGGAAACAAAGAATGTTGTCTTCGGAGTTTAACGGCGTCGCGTGCGGTCCCAGAAACTGATAGACGTTGGCAATCAGGTTGTAATGCGAAAGCATCACACCCTTCGGCAGGCCTGTCGTGCCGCTCGAATAAGGCAGCGCACCCAGAGTTTTCTCCGACCCTTGATCAGGCTCAGGCACGACAGCGCTCGCCGCCTTCAGCAGATTGGAAAACGGCTCGGCTCCACTTCCCTGCTCTCGCGTGGCGTAGACGCGCCGCAAGTGCGGCAGCCCCGCAAGATTGATGCCTGCGACATTCGGCCCGTCGGTGATCAAGAAAGCCGCGCCCGAACTCCCCAACTGATGCCGCACTTCCCGCTCGCGATACGAAGGATTCAGCAGCGTCGGGATCCCCCCGGCCAAGGTCACCGCATGATAAGCGGTACAGAACTCCCACGAATTGCACAGAAAAATGGCAACCACTTCCCCCGGCTTCAACCCGGCTGCAACCAGTCCGCGCGCCAGTCGTTCTACGGTCTCTCCATATTCCGCAAAGCTGAGCCGCCGCCCGGAAGAAGTATCCACCAGCGCAGTTTTCTGCGCATGCTTGCGGCACGACGCCAGGACCGCGTCGTGCATAAAAACATCATGGGGATCAGCGAAAAGCTGAGTGCGCAACATGGCGGGGATGATTGTAGCGGAAAGCGCCGGAACTCAGGCCCGGAAAGGCCACGAACCGCAGGATCACGCCTGACTCGGAAGGAAGTTACAGATCATCGGTCCCAAAGGCTCGCTGGATCGGTGGACTGCCTCTTGCATCGGCTCCTTGATGACCTCGCGTTTCTTTTGCTTTTCCCATTTCCTGTATGCCTCGAAATAGGAATCAGGCAAATCGACGTCCTCCTTGATCAGATCGGTCGCGCCCTTTCTCATCACTTTCTCCGCCAAAGCCATGTGCTCGATCGTCCGTGCCAAATGAAACCCACCGCAGTTCTGAACCGGAACATTATCGACCCTGACATGAACCACCCTGCCGGCCTTCGGAAGTTCTTCGACCTTAAGAATGGTGACGATAGGGGCGAACCCTGTCTCCCAGACCTGACCGGGCTTGTATTCGATGGTTTTGGAGCTAGAGTCACCCGGCGTACCCGCGTCGCGCTGGGCCCCTGACGTCGGAACGATTGACAGGGACAAACCAAGAACAACGAGGCTTAAGCGCCTGATCGGGTTAATCATATCGTCGCCCCACAGCTGGCTCGGTCTCAATCCTGCCTACGAGTGAAACATCGTTCCAGCTGGCGATGCTTCTAGCTGGCCAGCTTCCTCAGAAATTCCCGCTCGTCCATGCGGTACTTGAAGGCCTTGCGCCCATCGATGAACACAACCGGAACTTCGTCATTGAACTGCCGCCGCAGTTCGTTGTCGCTATCCACATCCACTTCCTGCCAGGTGAAACCGCCACGGCGGGAGAGTTTCGTAAGACTCTCCTTCACCAGCTCGCAAAGATGACAACCCTTCCGCGAGTAAATCACGACCTGGCGTGACTCCGGCACGGCAGGATTGTAGCCTTCCCGAGGTACCGATTCCACTGGGAAATTGTATAAAAATGAAAAGAGGTAGAATTCCGCCATGCACCCCGATCGCAACAATAACGATCCCGACAAGCCACTGCGCGGCAAGACTTGCCTTATCACCGGCGCCGCCCTCCGTCTCGGACGCGCTTCCGCCCTCGCTCTCGCCGAGGCCGGCGCCGATGTAGCCATCACTTTTCGCACCTCCTCCCGCGAGGCCCAGCGCACGGTCGTCGACCTTACCAGCCTCGGCGTGCGCGCCTTCGCGCTGCACTGCGACGTGACCGACGAGGCCAGCGTCAAGTCCATGATGAACGAGGCTGGACGCGAACTCGGCCGCATCGACATCCTCGTCAACAACGCCGCCAACTACGCCACCGCCGATTTCGAACGCCTCACCGTCCGCCAATGGGATGCCATGTTCGCCTCCAACACCCGCGGGCCATTCCTGGTCTCGCGCGAAGCCCTGCAGTGGATGCGCCGAAAGCGAACCGGATCCAAGCGATCAGAACCCATTGAGGCCAAAATCATCAACATGGGATCACTCGGCGGCCTGCGCCCCTGGCCGACGCACGCCCATTACTGCTCTTCGAAGGCAGCCCTGCACATGCTCACCAAGGTCATGGCAAAAGCTCTAGCGCCAGAAATCGCCGTCAACGCGGTCGCACCCGGCATGATCGATCTAGGCGAGAAGTCGGCCGCCGCCTTCATGCGCCGCATGGCCAAACAGACCCCCATGCTGCGCAACGGCAGGGGAGATGAGATTGCCGCAGCAGTTCTGTTCTTCGCCACGGCTCCGCAATTCATCACCGGACAGATTCTCGCCGTAGATGGGGGACTCGGTCTTTAAGGAAAGACACCTGGAAGGGCACGGTTCGGAAAAGGGACGGTTCGGAAAGGGCACGAATTCAGTCGTGCCCTTAAGTTCCCGAGGCAAGGATGCGGTTTAGCGCCTGAGGTACGTTGCGATTGCGCAACGTCTCGTTCAGCAAACTCAAGCTTCCGCCGAAGTCGGATCGATAATTCGCTTCACCTCCGAAACCCGATTCGCCGGAAAACCACCCTGCTTGGCATGTTCCCGCACCATCGCTTCATTGGGAGCGATGTACACGCAATAAATCTTGTCCGCCGTGACATAGCTTTCGAGCCACTGAATCTGCGGCCCCAGGCTCTTCAGCACGCTGCACGATTTCTGCGAAATCACCACAACCTGCTCCGGCGTCACATTTCCCACATCCGGGATGTCGCGCTCAATAACGTACTTAGGCATTTTCTTCCCTCGATTTGAATATTCCACTATAGCGTGACGATCGATGCCCGGAGATGGTACGCCGCACCGGAAGAAATAGCCACTTGATCTGGAAGGTGCCACTGATTTCGGTCCAGTCCCGGCTCAAGGTATATTGAGGCAAATGAAGAAATCCAGGAAACCATCACCCAGTTCGAAGAGGTCTGCCGGCCAAGTTTCCTCTGGCGCTCACGATCATGCGGCTACTCCGCCCCGCGTCGTTGTCGCCATCATGGCCGCAGGCAAAGGCACGCGGCTCAAGTCGCAGCTTGCTAAAGTTCTGCATGAGGTCGGCGGCAAGCCGTTGTTGACCAGGGTTATCGCCGCAGCCACCACCGTTGTACCGCCCGCGGATATCTTCGTCATCATCGGTCACGAAGCCGAACGCGTCCGCTCTGTCGTCGCCCATACCGGCGTCAATTTCGTCCTGCAGGCAGACCAGCGCGGCACCGGCCACGCCCTCATGGTCGCGCAGCCCGCGCTTTCCGCTTACGACCACGTCATTGTTCTCTCGGGCGACGCCCCGCAGATCACTCCTCAGACCATCGCCCGCCTGCTCAATTTCCACCTCGACCATCAGGCCGCGATGACCTTGCTCAGCGCTGATCTGGACAACCCGACCGGCTACGGACGCGTCGTTCGCAAAAGATCCAGCAGGAACGCCCGCAGCGCCGAGGTCGAAGCCATCGTCGAAGAAAAATCCGCCAGCCCCGCCCAGAAGGCACTTCATGAAATCAACGCCGGCTTCTACGTCTTCGCGCTGCCCCAGTTGCTCTCCAACATCGAGAAACTCTCCACTGCGAATCCCCACGGAGAGTACTACCTCACCGACATGGCCGGAGTCCTGCGCCGCTCCAAACAGCGCGTCGTAGTCTGGAAGACAGAAAACCCCAACGAAGTTCTCGGCGCCAACACTCTGGCCGAACTCGCCGCCATCGATCATCAAATCCGCATGCAAAAGTGCCAGCAACTCATGGCCGAAGGTGTCACCATCTTCTACCCCGCGACCTGTGTAATCGATGACGACGTTGAAGTCGCCGCCGACACGGTCATCGAACCTTCCGTGCAAATTCTCGGCCGCTCGCGCATCGGCCCCGCCTGCCACATCAGTTCGTTCTCGGTAATTCGCAACTCTGATGTCGGCCCCGGTGTCCTCATTCGCCCCGGCTGCATTCTCGAGGAAGCCCACATTGGCCCGAGTGCCGTCCTCGGCCCCTACTCTCATCTGCGTCCCGGCAGCGAAATCGGAGAAGGCGCCCACGTCGGCAATTTTGTCGAAACCAAGAAGATCAAGCTGGGCAAGGGATCAAAAGCGAACCACCTGACGTATCTCGGCGACGCGGAAATCGGAGCCGGCGTCAACATCGGCGCCGGAACCATCACCTGCAACTACGACGGAGTCAACAAGAACACCACAATCATCGGCGACGGAGCCTTCATCGGCAGCGACAGCACCCTGGTTGCGCCCGTGCGCGTAGGCAAAGGCGCATATGTCGGTGCAGCCTCGTGCATCACCAGCAACGTTCCCGAAGACGCTCTGGCGGTCGGTCGCGCCCAACAGGTTGTAAAGGAAGGCTGGGCCCGCGAAAGACGCGCCGCAAGGAAACCCTAGTAGTCTCTGAGTATGTCGGATAAGAGCGTGCTGGATGAAATGATTCGGGAAGGGCACGAGTTCACTCGTGCCGCCCAGAACCCCGAAAGATGCGGGCTTTAGCCCCTCAGGGACTCGCGCTTAGTGCGAAATCGCCGCAAACAACGGCGAATGCATCAGTGATTGAAACTGCGCGTCGCTGTCTTTGAAGTGCACCATAAACTTTGTCCCGTCGGAATCAGCCGTGGCCAGGTCCATGGCCGCCTTCTCAACCGGCGATGCGCTGCTTTTCTTGTACATGATGACGGCCTTCATCATCATGGCCAGCGTTCCCGCAGTAATCGAGTCTGAGGTGACAACCGTCAGATCGAAATTCACTCCGCTGGTAAAATCCATCGTGTAGTACGAACCCAGCACTCGCTTCTTGACCGTCTCGTAATCGGCGATCTTGGCCGCGTCGCCCAGCGCCGATCGCATCATATTCTGCGAACCCTGCTGGTCCAGAATGCTCCAGAAAGCAGCTGCATCCACGTCCGACATCATGTCAGCCATGGTGGAGTTCGTATCTATGTTCAAGATCTCTCCGTCGCGCGTGTCCAGACCCAGTTTCACTGCCGAGGGCTCCCCAAACAGCAGCGTGCTATCGTCGAGAAATGTCATCACGAAACCGCCATCCATGGGGTAAAGAGTCGAGGTGTGATACTTCGTGCCCTTGATCTTCTGCACCGTCAACTTCTTGAGCACAGCCTTCATGTTGAAGGGCCCACTGGCAACAAAGATTGTCCTCACCCCCTGCTTCGCAGTGCGAAACGAGGGCAGGGTCAGCGTGTCAATATCCTTATCAGGATTGATCCCAACACCTTTCAGCGCGGCCTCAGCCTGCTTCACGCTGTCCTGTGAATCCATGATCTGAGTCTTCAAGGCGGTCGCCGTCGACGAGTCTCTCAGCGCCCGGTAGTCCACCGAAATCAACTGCTGCAGATCAGCAGGCACCACCGCCCGCGTCGACGAATTCAACGGCATCGCATTCGACACGCCGGCGGAAAGAGCCACCACCACGACCGCGCTTAGACAAGCCTTCAAAGTTTTCATGACCGCCTCAATCCTTCTAAATGTTTTCCTAAACCAATGAACGGAATTCTTCCTGCGCCTTGCGAATTAGATGCCAATTTCGACCTTCCCGCTAACGCAGTCACTCTATTTTAAGCCAGGGACGAGTTTCCTGGACGGTCAAAGGTGCTAGGCCTATGACCACTTTGGGGACAGCCCCTCCGTCCGCCATCGATTACCTTACCGAGCCAGAGCAAATGGTGTAATATCTTCCTAACTGTACGCTACCGCACATAGACGCTAGCCCTCCCGGCGCCGAGAAATCAGGGAAATATTGAAAATCCTCTTGTACAACCCCGATAACGGGGTCACGCGTAATTTTATGCCTCACCTTTGGATGTTCCTGCTACAGTCTCTAACCCCTCCCGGCCACGAAGTTGTGCTCATCGACGGCAACGCTCAACCCATGGACGAAGCCGGAATCGCCAGCTACGTTCTCGAACAAAAAATTGATCTAGTCGGCATCGGCGCCATGACCCGCATGATCGCCAAGGCCTATCGCATGGCCGATGCCGTGCGCGCCGCCGGCGTTCCCGTGGTGATGGGCGGGCCTCACGTCACGGAAATGGCCGACGAAGCCCTGGGCCGCGACGGCGGTCTCCGCCACGCCGATGCCGTCGCTCTCGGCGAAGCCGATGACACCTGGCCGCGCATCGTGGAAGACGCCGCCCGCGGCCAACTCAAAGATGTTTACGCCCCGCTCGATGCCGCCGGCAAAGAACTCAAGCCCTCTCTCAAGCCGTATCCCGTCATTCCCTGGGACACCATTGATCTTCATCAATTCAATCTTGTTCCCCCGTGGGCCAAGAAATTGCTGCAAAAGCACGGCGAGGGCTGGGGAAGCTTTCGCATCGTTCCCGTCGAGTCCGGACGAGGCTGTCCCTACGGTTGTGAGTTCTGCACCGTGACCGGATTCTTCGGCGACTCCATCCGCTTCCGCACCAACGAAAGCGTCGTCAACGAGCTTCTGCTGCTCAAGGCGCGAGCCAAGAAAGAACGCGGACAGATCGCCGTCTTTTTCATCGACGACAATTTCGCCATCAACCTCAAGCGCACCAAGTCCCTGCTCCGAGACATTATCGCCGCTGGGGCACAAGTCAATTGGGTGGCCCAGATCAGCGCCAATCTCCTGCGCGACCAGGAACTCGTGGATCTTATCTCTGCTTCCGGCGGAAAGTGGGTCTTCATCGGCATGGAGTCGATTGATCCCGCCAACCTGAAGGACGTCAACAAAGGCTTCAACAAGCCGGAAGAATACGCCGCCGTGCTCGAGCGCCTGGCGCGGCGCAACGTCTATGCCATCACATCGTTCATCTTCGGCATGGATAACGACACCGTGGGCGCAGCCGAACGCACCCTCGAGCAGGTCCGCACCTGGCCGCCCGGACTCCCCATTTTCGGTTTGCTCACCCCTTTGCCCGGTACCCCCCTGCTCAAGCGTCTGGAAGCCGCGGGCCGCCTGACTCGTCCAAAACATTGGCAGGAGTTTATCCCCTTCGCCATGGCCCACACGCCGCTGAAGATGAGCATCAAGGAAGCCCACGCTGAAGTGAACTACGGGTGGTCCCAGGCCTACGGCCCCCAAGCCATCGCTCAAGCAGTGGACTCGCTCGACGACCAACCATTCGGCTGTCGCGTCAACATCTTGATCGCGCGCCTCTGCTTCCGTGGAATCTACTTCCCCATGCTCGGCCGCTTCGCCTGGTGGAAGGTAATTTCAGAAAACCGCAACACTATCTTCAAACTCGTCAGGCAAGGGTTCGAAGCCTGGTGGGATTCACGAACCAGACCGGAGCCAGCGCCGGCTATCAGCGCGGGAGACTAGACCCGGGAGGGCACGACTTCGGTCGTGCCATACTTGCCCCTGGAATCGAGTGGCTTTGGCCACCGAGGTGAACACCTGACTCTACTTCTCCAGGTTTTTTCATTGCGCCCCGTCAATCATCATCGGGATCAGTAGGCGGACTCGTATCCGCCTTGCAGCTGGCATCGTTCGGCGGCGGCGTGATGGCTTGAAACACATTCGGGGTCTGGCCGGAATTGAAGATGTCAGAGAGATCGTCGAGGGCGTGCGCGTCCGCATAACCGAGCGACGGCAGATGAAACTTCGCTTCGATAAACTTCAAAATGCTTCCAAAGTCATGGCTAACGTGCGAGATGTAGGCCGGCTTTGCGTATGGCGAAATCACAAGCATCGGCACCCGGAACCCATACACATATCCGCAACCCCACTGCGCGCAGTCCGACAACAATTGCGGCGGCGGGACGTGATCGTACCAGCCTCCCCAGTCGTCCCAGGCGATGATGATGGTGGTGTTTGGCCAATACTGGCTGTTGCCGATGGCGTTCACAATCGAAGTTACCCACGACGGACCGCACCCATCGTTCAGCGACGCGTGATCGGAATCCTGCCCGTCCGGAATCACCCAGGTCACTTGCGGAAGTTGGCCGCTGGCCATGTCGGCGAGCACCTGAGGATCCTTCTGCGTTTGGCCGACGACAACCTTGGGTGCCGCACCGGTCCAATCCGCTCCCACGCAGGCGGTACCATTGGGCGGAGTGGCGTTAGGCCCGCACATGTGCTGAATCGCGTCCGGCGCGGTCCAGATGGATCCAGCCGACGGCGCGTAGTAACGCCATGAAATGCCCGCGGTGTCGAGCAAGTCAGTCAGCGTCGCATGCTCGAAGCACGGGTAGATCGGCGGGTTGCTGGTCTCGCTACCCATGGCGTCTATTAGCCTGACTGTCGAGGTGGCTGGAGAGGCGCAACCGTCATTGTGACTTCCATTCTCTGCCGCAAACAAATTGCTGGTTGCTGTAGGCGCCGAAGTCCCTCCAAGGATGAATTGATGAGCCGGAAAACTTGGCCCCTGGTTCGTCTGGAACATCCGATCCGCAAATGTGTACTGTTCGGCCATGGTGAGGTAGGGCTGAACGTCCGCCGGATTCACATACATGAATTGCGGGTCGGGGAATGGAGGCGCGCAACCGAGAGATCCCCCGGCACACGCGGTGGGGATGAGGTCGGCGCCGTCCATCGTGCATATTCCGGCGGAAGGATTCAGGTCGCACATCTCTACGAAAGAGCTGTGGCTGTGGTCCAGATCGTAGTTATCCGGGTTAACGCCGACCGTACCCAGGTCGATAGCGCTGAGCGGGACGGTCGCGCCCTTCGAATCCACCCCGCTGCTGGCGATGTCGTACTGCGAGGCGGTTGGGCTGGTGCTGTTGCAGGCACTCCTGTTCCCGTTTGGCGGAAGGCACAGCCCCTGAAACAGGTTGTCGGGCGTGCGATTCTCCTGAAAGATGATCACGACGTGCGGCAACTTATAGTTTGGCGGCGGCGTAATCCCTCCGCCCCTACCACCGCCGCCGCAGCCGTTCAGGCTAAGGAGAAATCCTGCAACACCCAGCAGCGCGATCGAGATTGACACTAGAGCGAGACGATTCATGGCGCGACGTCCTCTCAGCGGAAGACAACACAGTCCTGCGGACCCTTCGGGCTTGAACCCGACGCCGACCCTTTCCACTCGGTCAGCGCTGAATTATTTGAGGTATTCGGGTATTTACGCAAGCACCAGCAGTAGTAAAAGATGTTTAGCTCGCCGGTTCCTTAGTTGCCGTCTCTTGCCCCAAACGTTGCTGGCAACGTCGTTATGCATTCCTGGATCATCCCTTGACGATGTCTGCCCTTTTCCGCACTCCCGCCGCAAAAACCTGATCCTTCATCGATGCCAGATTGATCTCCACATTAGCCAGCGCCCCGGTAATCGCCGCGCCGGCCAGCGCCTGGGCAGTAACCAAATCCGACTTCATGTTGGGGTTGCTGATGGCCAACAGGCTCTCCGTGAGCTGTGCCACTTCACGCGACTTCTCCGCCACACTCAGCGGGACGCCCGTAGCCAGCTTCAGACTCGCATCGATCACCGCTTCGCCCACGGCAGGCTCGGCCTTGGCTTGCTTGTACGCCTTCATCACAGCATCATAGGATTCCGCGTCAGCATCGATCGCAGACTTCAACTCCTCACGCAACGGCTCCAACCGCGCAATCGCCGCGCTCAACTCTTTTTCATACTGCAGGTATGCTTTTTTCCCTCGCGACATCGACGCCACCATCACCGCCAATCCCGCCGCCATCGCTCCCGCCGCAGCCGCCGCGCTGCCACCGCCCGGGGTAGCCGTAGGCGCGGCCAGTTGCTCGATAAACGGCTCAATCCCAGCCCGCAGTCCACCCACCGCCGCCTTCCCACTCATTACGGCCGCCAGACGATTCTCCAAAATTAAAGACGAATCAAAATTCTCCACCTGCAGAAACCACTCCGCCGCCTGTTCCAGCGCCTTCTTCGGAATCAGTCCCACGATCTCGCTCGACACGGGGGTCACGCCATACCGCGCCGCTTCCCGCTTCACCATCTCAAATACACGATGCACCGGCGTCTGCTCAAAATCCGTCAGGTTCATCGAAACCTGCGCCAGCCCCCGCACCAGAAACCCCGCACCCTTCACGAACCGCATCCCGCCGCTCGAAAACCGCACCGCCTTCGCGGTCTTCTTCGCAATCTCAACGTCAGGAGTATTCAGGAACACGTTATAAGCGATCAGAAACTTCCGCGCCCCCACCACCGTCGCGCCCGCGGTCGGATGCACCCGCGCCTCGCCGAAATCCGGCTTCCGCGCCGCATTCGTAGCGATCTCCGCCCGTATGCCCTCGAACTGTCCGCGCCGGATGTTCTCGAGATTCTGCCGCTCCGGCGTAGCCGCCGCCGCTTCATACAGATAAACCGGAATCTGAAACCGTTTCCAGATCTCTTCCCCAACGTGCCGCGCCATCGCCACGCAATCTTCAATGGTCACGCCATCAATCGGAATAAACGGCACCACATCCGCCGCCCCCATCCGCGGATGCGCCCCCTTATGAACATTCAGATCAATCAATCCCGCAGCCTTCCCAACGCCGCGAATCGCCGCCTCCTGAATCGCCTCCCGCCCGCCCACCAGCGTAATCACACACCGGTTGTGGTCAGCGTCCATCTCGCGATCCAACAGGTAGACGCCATCCACCTTCATGGCGTCAACAATAGCGTCAACTTTACCTTTGTCGCGCCCTTCGGAAAAATTAGGAACGCATTCCACCAGCGTAGACATAGGTCAGAAGAATATCCGGGTTACAACCAAGTTGTCATCCTGAGCGGAGACGCGCGCTACGCGAAGCGCGTGTCGGACTCGAAGCAGTCACTGCTCTAGGGCGTCATCCCGAAGCCCCGCGCTTTCAACAGTGGCGCGAGGGATCTCCGTCGCAACCGCCATCGGGGATCGTACACTACCGCCCCCTCCAGAACCTCCCCACTCCCACCCGCACCTGCACCGTATT
>Ga0070765_100000881_pt1 | contig 17904 bp, 10 predicted proteins | sample HubBroMetageWFT5_FD_71516 | JGI IMG/M metagenome (GOLD analysis project Ga0070765, IMG submission 71516) | Warmed and freeze-thawed soil microbial communities from the Hubbard Brook experimental Forest, New Hampshire - Hubbard Brook CCASE Soil... | ecosystem: Environmental > Terrestrial > Soil... | reverse complement strand
TATCGCGACGTGAGCGGGGTAAAAATTCCGTTTACGATTCGCGTGGCGAAAATTGACAGCACCACGATTTACAAATGGAACAGCGTGGAGATGAATGTGCCGGTCGGCGAGGATCGTTTCGCAAAACCGGCGGACGCAGCTCCAGCAAGCGGCCCGCAGCCTGGCAATCCAAAAGCTCCGACACCTTGACCAAATCCGCGCACCGAAGTAAAACCGATTCGGTGAGAGCCTCCGATTGATGACCTGGGTCCATCGCGCGGCAACCGCGCTCTGCATTTCAACCATTCTAGCGATCATGTCTCCAACGCCCTCTCGGGGGCAGAGCGGCGAATCCAAGCGCCAAGCGACAGATAACGCGATCAACGACCCCGAAGCAGCGCAGCCGATTGCCGAGGACCTCTCTGCCAAGCTGAAGAAAAGCAGCGTCGCGAAGGCAATTCGAAAGGTCGGCGACTGGCAGCTTGGTCGCGCCGTGCCATCCTTCAGCCAGGATTGGACATATGCCGCGTTGTATGCGGGCTACGCGGCCGTTCCGGAAGCAGTCGCTGGGGATAAGTACAGGCTTGCGATGAAGTCCGTGGGCGAAAAATTCCAATGGCAGCTGGGGCCGCGGCCATTCCACGCGGATGATCAGGCGATTGGCCAGACCTACCTGGACCTTTACTCCGTCTTTCATGACGAGCAAATGATCGCGCCCACTCGCCAGCGCATAGACACGATGCTGCAATCGCCCGACCCGGCGGAAAAACCGCTCTGGTGGTGGTGCGATGCACTATTTATGGCGCCACCGGTGCTTGCGAAATTATCGAAGTCCGCTGGCGATGCAAAATATCTGGAGTACATGGATCGCCAGTGGGGGATTACATCGGCGTCGCTGTATCACCCCAAGGAACACCTGTTTTTTCGCGACGCGACGTATCTGGACAAGCATGAAAAAAACGGCAGACCGCTATTCTGGTCGCGCGGGAACGGCTGGGTGATGGCTGGTCTCGTGCGTGTGCTGCAGGCGATGCCCGCGGGTGACCCGGCTCGTCCGAAATACGTGGCACAATTCAAGGAGATGGCTGCGGCGCTTGCAGCCGTGCAAGGGAAAGACGGTTTGTGGCGGCCGGGATTGCTCGATCCGGGCGCGTATCCGCTTCCCGAAATATCGGGCTCAGCGTTTATTACCTACGCTTACGCTTATGGCGTGAATGAGGGGATCCTCGACCGAAGCGAGTATTTGCCACGCGTGAAAAAGGCCTGGGCGGGATTGCTTTCGCACATTTATGCGGATGGCCGCCTTGGCGCGATTCAGCCTATCGGAGGCGCTCCGGGGGAATACACGGCGAGATCGAGTTACGTGTACGGCGTTGGCGCGTTTTTGATGGCGGGCTCGGAGATATACCGGCTGGCGCGGAATTAGATCGTTCATCATTTCGGTTCGGGAAGGGCTTATGACTTCAGCGCACAGAAATGGATTGCTGGTATTGCTCACGCTGGGCGCGTGCGGCTATTCGTTTGCGCGCCCGCAAGCCCGCGGCAATGGAAAAATTCTCGAGGTAACCAACTCCCTGAAAATTGCGCGGCCCGAGACCGTGGTTGAAATTTCGCTTTCCGATGTTTTGGCAAAGACGGGAATCGCAGATCCCAGGCACGTCGCCGTCGAGGACCAGTCCTCCCATCAAACTCTGGCTACGCAGATTTACTCGAGCGACGGAAGCGGCACTGCGGACACCCTGCTCGTTCTGGTGAATCTTGGCCCCAAGCAAACCATTCGCCTTGCGTTCCGCGAAGCGCTGGAAAATTCCGCAGCGAAGGCGCTGGTGTACGGGAGGCTCGTCCCCGAAAGAAAAGACGACTTCGCCTGGGAGAACGAGAAAGTCGCCTATCGCGTTTACGGGCCGGCGCTCGAAGCCACGGGCGAAATCAGCTCGGGAATTGACGTGTGGTCGAAACGAGTGCCGGCGCTGATCATCGATGATTGGTACAAACGCGATGTCGAGGGCGCCCGCACCAAGAATCCCGAGCTGAGCTATCACAAGGACGACGGAACGGGCCTCGACTCCTACGACGTGGGGAAAACGCGCGGCTGCGGCGGGACGGGAGTTTGGCTGAACGGCAAATTGTTGGTTTCCAAGAATTTTACTTCCGCCAAGATCCTTGCGGCGGGGCCGATTCGTTTCTCGTTCGAGTTGGAATACTCTCCCTGGAAAGCGGATGAACTCACGCTCTCTGAAAAAAAGGTCATCACACTCGACGCAGGTTCACATATGAATAAAATCCAATCCACATTTTCTTTTTCCGGCGCCGAAGGCGTAACGATTGCAGCAGGCCTCGGGATGCACACCGGAGCGATTGTTTCGTCACCGATGGAAGGCAGGATTTTGTCCGTTTGGGAGCCGCTTACCGATGCCACCGCGGGATTCGACGGAACGTCCGTGACGCTGCCGATGGGCGCCGCTGCACCGATTGTGAAGGCGGAGGGAAACGCTTTCTTTGTGCTCAACGCGATCGCAGGAAAGCCACTTACCTATTTCGCAGGAGCAGGGTGGTCAAAGAGCGACATCCCTGAACAGAAAGCGTGGAACGATTATCTGCGCGAATTCATCCTGGCGCAGGACCACCCCCTCGAAATCCACTGGAAGTGAAATTTAGCTGAAGGAAAAATACACTGGCGAAATTCTAGCGCAATCCGCCGCACTGCGTTTGCACCTGTGCATCGAGCGCGGCATCGAGCAGGGCCCCTTGCCGCGAAGCTGCGGAGCAAACTTGATTCGCCGTCAATCCCAAGGAGCCGCGTAAATCGGCGCCCGCAAGATTCGTCCCGCCCAAATCTGTCCCGCTGAGCACCGTTCCGGCAAATTCAGCGCCATGCAAATCGGCGCCGTGCAGATTCGCGTCGATAAAGATTGCCGTCTCCAGCTTGGCGTTTTCCATGTGTGCGCCGGGAAGCTGCGCGGACCACAGATAGGCCTGCTGCATGTCTGCGTGATCGAGGTTTGCGTTGCTGAGGTTGGCGTTGCGGAGGTCCGCCTTTTCGACAATCGTGCGAATCATCGTGGCTGAATCCAGCCGCGCGCCGTAGAGGCTTGCGCCATCGAGCCGCGCATCCACCATGACGGCGCCCTGCAGCAAACAATAGGAAAGATTCGCGCTGCGCAAATCCACGCGCGACAGATTGGCGCCTTCGAGATCGGCGCGATCAAGATTGGCGTGATTCATCTGCGCGCGGTCGAGCACGGCAAATTTCAAACTCGATTGCCCGAGGTCGGCCCCGCGCAGGTCCGCTTCGGACATGAACGAGCCTTGAAAATCCGCGCGCCAAAGATGGGCGTTGGCAAGAAAAACACCATAAGCCTGCGCGTACCGGACGCTGCGATTATTCAAATTCGCGCCCTTGACGCTGGAAACTTCGTCGTCCGCGCCCGTCCAATTCTCGGGCTTGGTGGAAATTGCGGCCTCGGTCAGGTCGGCGTAGGGGTCAAACCCAATCGCCCAGAAACCGGTGGGCACCCAGCGACGGAAATCGGTGGCCGTGAATTGGGGCGCGCGCGAGCGGTCATGTGGAATGCCCTTTACGGCGCCGAGCGAAAGCAGCGTCAATATCAGGCAGGCGCCAATCGCCAGCGTTATGGGGCTGATCTTCCGGATCCGGGCGACAATTTTTCCCGCGACCCGCCCGCCGATCACCCAGCGGTCCTGCGGCCTGCCAACTTTCGTTGTCGCATAGACGGCCACTCCGACGGCAATTGCAGCGAGCAGCTCCTGCAAAACCGTTCCGTGCATATCCTGCAGCGTCAAATAACGCGCCCAGATCAGAACCAGAGTTACGGGGGCAATCCAGTAGGCCAGCAAAATCGCGACGGCGCGCTCGATCAGACGCGTGGAAGGCGCGTCCTGATTCATCCACCGGAAATGCGCGCGCAGGAGCCCCTTCACGATGCGCGGCTCTTTTTCCGCGAGCGTGCGCCCGTCGGGAAACACGGCGGGCAATTCGAGCACTGCGTCCCAAAGCCGCTGCAGATTGAATTGAAACACAAGGTAAAGGATGAAGAGCGCAACGGGTGCGATTAAATAAATTTCGTCAGTCGGCATCGCGGCCGCAGCTGCAGCGGAATGCAGGTAGGGAACGATGGCTGAATCCGTCAGCAGCTGAATATCTTTCGTCTTCCAGATAATCAGCCATGAAAACATGCTCACGGCGAGCGAAGCCGTGAAATACCTCAATGCGGTCTGGGAGGCGCGCGTGAATTCCGCCATCCCGTCGAAATTCAGAATCTGAGGCGGCAACGACGCGTCGCGAAGCGTGGCCCCCGCCAATTGCCGGGGCACAAGCCCCATGGCGGTGTCCATCGAAGCGCCTTCCAGATTCGCGCCCTCGAGGTTCGCGCCTACCAAGCAAGACTCCTGCAGGTTGGCTCGCACCAGGCACGCGTCACGCAGATCGGTCAGCAGCAGGTCCGCCGATTTCAAATTGGCTGCGTGAAGATCCGCATACCGTAAATTCACGCTGATCAGCTCTGCTCCTTCGAGTTCGGCGCAAGAAAGGTCGGCCCGCTTGCCGGTCAAGCCTTGCGATTCCACCCATTCCTTGTGGCTGGCAAGTCTTTCCTCGAAAGCCCAATCGCTCGGCCCTGCGGGCAGCACGTCCAACGGCCCATCCGGCGGATTGGACATGGAAATCACCGGCGCTTCTTCACTGGCCGGCTGCGCGGGCACTTTTTCCAGCTCATCGGCTGCCAGCAGAACATCTGGTTGGCTCGCGGCAATCGGCCCGTCATCTCTCGTCTTATCGAGGAAAGCCTGGGTTGCTTTTCTGAGCGCTGCTTCGGCCTCCGCCATTGCTGCACTGGACTCGGGTTCGCCGGCGTCCTCAGGCTCCGATGCAGCGATAGCGGCGGGCGAGGGATCGTTGATATGTTCTGGCGCTCGTTCTGGCGCAGGTTCTGGCGATGGTTCGGGTGAGGGCTCAGGCAGATACTCGGTCTCGGGCGACGGGGCTGCTTCTTCAATTTCCTCGGCGGGCAAATCGAGAACAGTTTCGACTTGATCGCGGGAGGCTTCGACTGAACCCACGGCGGAACCTTCGACAGCAACCTCTTTTTCAGCAGAGGACCCGGCAGATGGTTCCTCCAGCAGGAAGTTCTTCAGCAGGAAATCTTCGAGCGAACTTTCATCTTTTTCGGCGTGCACTTCCGCGGTAGCGGATGCGAATGTGGAGGCTTCGCAGGGCAGGGAATCGCCAGCGGACGCGGCTTCAGGCGCATTCGTTCCCGGCGCCTCTTCCACCGCGACGCTTCTTCGATTTTCATCCCCACCAAAAGAAAACAGGCGAAACCGGAAAGCCATTTCAGCGACTCTTTTCCCCCATCGGAATTCCAGGGAGGTGAAATTCTGTAGACCTTGCGGACGCTGCCCGGCGTCCCAAGCTTATCTATATTTTACCTTCTCTAATCCTAACGCGAAGGCCAGTGAGAAACCGCCTGTCCAAGAGTGCAACAGGCGTACAGCTGTCCTGGCGGTTTGTGGGGAAGCCTGGCGAGCACCATTGCCGCCACTAGCTTGGCCGAGGCTCGTGCTATACTCCGCCCCCAACAATGGCAACCTCTCAGCCCGGCATCTCGTCCACTGCCAAGTCGCATGGCATCTTCGCGCCTCCTCGGGCAGATCGTCTCGTCTCGCTCGATGTGTTTCGCGGAATCACGATCGCCGGGATGATCCTGGTGAATGACAATGGCGACTGGGAAGCCGCCTACTGGCCGTTGCTGCATTCCAAGTGGAACGGTTGGACTCCGACGGATCTGGTTTTTCCGTTCTTTCTTTTTATTGTAGGCGTGTCGATAGTGCTCTCGATCAGCTCGCGCATGGAGCGCGGCGATTCGCGCGGCACAATTCTGAAGCACGCCTTGCAACGCGGCGCTATCATCTTTGCTCTCGGGGTTTTTCTAAACGGCTTTCCCAACCATTACAATATCCACACGCTGCGGATTGAAGGCGTGCTGCAGCGCATCGCCATCTGCTACGTGATTGCCGCACTCTTCGTGGTTTATACGGGCAATCGCAGCCGCATCACAGCCATCGTTGTTTGTTTGGTGAGCTACTGGATCATCATGCGTTACGTTCCCGTTCCGGGTTATGGCGTTCCCACGCACGATGTTCCGCTGCTCGATCCCGACGGCAACCTCGCCGCATGGCTCGACCGCAAACTGCTCATGGGCCACCTCTATGAAGGGACGCGCGACCCGGAGGGCGTCCTCAGCACGATTCCTTCGGTTGCCACGGCGCTTCTTGGCGTGATGACGGGGGAGTGGCTCCGGTCGAAAGCAACGTCGCTGAAAAAAGCCGCGTGGATGGTGGTGGCGGGCGTGCTCGGACTCGCGGCCGGGGAACTCTTCAACACATGGTTTCCCATCAACAAGAAGCTGTGGACCAGCTCTTTCGTTCTGTTCACAGCAGGCTTCGCGCTCGTTGTGCTCGCGCTATTGTACTGGCTGATTGACATCAAGAAATCCCGCGGCTGGACGATGCCCGCGCTCGTCTTCGGAATGAACTCGATTGCCGCTTACGTTTTCGCCGAGATGCTGGCCATTTTCCTTGGCTTCGTGAGAGTCCATATGCCGCAGGACGGCTATGTGGATTTGCAGTACCTCATCTACAACACCATTTTCACGACTCACGACAGCCCTCCCAGCGCCAACGCTTCGCTGCTCTACTCGCTTTCTTTCGTGCTGGTTTGCTGGCTGGCAATGTACCCGCTGTATCGCAAGCGCATTTTCCTGAAGATCTAATCGCTTCGCGCGGACTCACCCTCCTCACATCCCCCCATCAAATGTCCTGTGGAACTTTCGGCGGCGAGCCCTCGTATATTTCTTTTATAGGCACCTCGGATGTGCTGGTACGTTCACCGGGGCCATGACGCCGGGAGGTTTGCTCTATGGATTCGCTCCGCGACCAGCTGAGGCAAGTGATTCGCAGGCTGCTCCGCACGCCGATGTTCACGGCCATCACCCTGCTGACGCTCGCCATCAGTGTGGGAGCGAATACGGCCATCTTCTCCGTCCTCGAAGGCGTACTGCTAAAGCCACTGGCATATCCGCATTCCGAACAGCTGGTAGGCGTCTGGGTATCCGCTCCCGGGCTGAATATCAAGCAACTGGACCTCTCGCCTTCCACCTATTTCGTTTGCCGCGAACAGAACACGACTTTTCAGGACATCGCTCTCTTCAATAGTAATTCGGTGAACTTGACCGGCGTCGGCGAGCCCGAACGCGTGAACGCGCTGGACGTCACGGACGGAGCATTTCCCCTGCTGGGAGCGCAGCCCATTCTCGGCCGGGGGTTCAGTCTTGAGGACGATCGGCCCGGTTCTGCGCGCACTGTGATGCTGAGTTACGGTTACTGGCGCAGCAAATTTGGCGGCAACCCTGGCGCTGTGGGCCAAAGCATCACGATTGACGGGAACCTGCACCAGATCATTGGGGTGCTGCCGAAGGGTTTTCAATTCGTAGACCGCGGCGAGCCATCCTTATATCTTCCACTACAGTGGGCCCGCGCAAAGCTGAACCTGGGGAACTACAGCTTTCAAGGACTGGCGCGCCTGAAGCCCGGCGTGACATTGGAGCAGGCCAGCGCGGATGTGGCCCGCATGCTTCCGATCGTGAACAGGTCCTATCCCCCGCCTCCGGGTTTCAGCCTGCAATTATTTGAAAAGGCACGAATCACACCGCAAATCATTCCACTGAAAAATGACGTGATCGGCGACGTCGGGAAGCTACTGTGGGTGTTGATGGGCAGCATTGCAATCGTCCTGTTAATCGCATGCGCGAACGTAGCGAACCTGCTGCTGGTCCGCATTGAAGGACGCCAGCACGAACTCGCCATCCGAGCGGCGCTCGGCGCCGGCCGCAGGCGCATCGCCGGCGGTTTGCTGTTTGAAAGCCTGGTGCTAGGGCTGCTGGGAAGCGCGCTCGGCTTGGCTTTGGCGTATGGCGCTTTGCGCGCACTTGTTGCTGCTGCGCCCGCGGGCTTGCCACGTCTGGACGAGATCGGCATAGACCTTCCTGTGTTGTTGTTCACATTGGCGATTTCGATTTTTGCGAGCCTGCTCTTTGGGGCGATTCCGGTCTTCAAATATGCGGGTGCGCAATTGGCCACGGGCTTGCGCGAATCCGGCCGCGGCTCCAGCCAAACCAAGGAGCGACATCGCGCGCGCAGCGTGCTCGTGGTGGTGCAAGTGGCGCTTGCTATCGTCCTGATGATTTCCTCGGGCCTGATGATTCGGACTTTCCGCGCTCTCACGCGCGTTCAACCCGGATTCTCGCGGCCGGCCGAACTTCAGACTTTCCGAATCTCCATCCCCGATTCCGAAGTGAAAGATGACGAGCAGGTGACCCGCCGCGAAGAAGAAATCATGCACAAGCTGGAGGCGCTTCCCGGAGTTTCCGGTGTCGCCATGGGCACAAAAATTCCCATGGACGGAAATGGAAGCTTCGATCCCGTCTTCGCGCAGGATCGCGCCTATGCCGAAGGCGAGCTTCCTCCCATTCGCCGCTTCAAATTCGTTTCACCGGGTTTTTCCGCCACTTTGGGCACGCCACTTATTGCCGGTCGCGATTACACCTGGGCGGACAATTACGACAAATTGCCAGTCGCCATCGTGTCGGAGAATTTTGCCCGTGAATTGTGGAACACGCCGTCAAACGCTATCGGGAAGCGCATTCGCGTAAGCACGGTGGACGACTGGCGCGAGGTGATCGGCGTCGTTGGCGATGTGCATGACGACGGGATGGACGCCGCCGCACCGACGTCGGTATATTGGCCAATCCTGCAAGGCAAATTCGAAAGCTCCCCGGTCGAGTCAACGCGCTCGCTGGCCTTCGCGATCCGCAGCCCACGCGCGGGCTCGGAAAGCTTCCTGAAGGAAGTCCGGCAAGCCGTCTGGTCAGTGGATGCGAATCTCCCGCTCGCCGACGTGAACACGCTGGACTACTATTATCAAAAATCTCTGGCACGCACATCCTTCACCCTGATCATGCTTGCGCTCGCGGGAGGCATGGCGCTTCTGCTGGGTGTTGTCGGCCTCTATGGCGTGATCGCCTATTCCGTTTCGCAACGCACGCGCGAGATCGGCATTCGCATGGCGCTGGGCGCGCAGCAGCAGAATCTGGTGGGCATGTTCGTGCGCCACGCGCTCTTGCTCGCGGGCGTTGGCGTAGCGTTTGGCCTGGCTGCGGCGTTCGCTTCCATGCGCCTGATGTCATCGCTGCTTTTCGAAGTCAGCCCAGCCGATCCCGTCACCTACGCGGCCGTATCCGTCTGTTTGATTGCCACCGCTTTGCTGGCGAGCTACCTGCCGTCTCGCCGCGCCGCCGCGGTGGATCCCGTGGACGCCCTCCGCGCCGAATAATTCAGCGCGCGAACAAAACATTCTGGCGCACGATTCTTTGAGGCGCCCGATTATTTATTTCCTTTTTCTTCCGCCTGAAATTTCAAACACCCGCGGTGTATACTCTCGTTCGCCGGAAAGCCAACTTTCCTGACTTAGCTCATTCCCACTTTCCGGGGCTTGCAACGGAGACGAATCCAGCCATGCATCACGCCGCGCGCAGCATCTCTGCTCGAACGATTCTGGCTACAATTTTCGCGATCGTCGTCATCGCGCTGCCGAATTCCGGCGACTCGGCCGCGACGCGCCCCGGCTACTACCGTTTCCCCGCGATTCACGGCGACATGATTATCTTCACGGCCGAAGGCGATCTCTGGACTGTCAACGCGAAGGGCGGCCCGGCCACGCGCCTCACTTCGAATCCCGGCCAGGAAACTCATGCGGCAATTTCTCCCGACGGCGAAACGGTTGCCTTCAGCGCTCAGTATGAAGGCCCGACCGACGTCTACACGATGCCCGTGGATGGCGGACTACCGCAGCGCCGCACATGGGATGGCGACGCGTTCGTGGCTGGTTGGACGCCCGACGGCCGAATCCTCGTCCGCACGTATCGTTACTCCACGCTTCCCGACGCCAAGCTCGTGGCCGTGGATGTGAATGGCAACCGCGAAATCGTTCCGCTCTCTCAAGCCGCGCAGGGAAGTTACACGCCGGACGGCCACACGCTTTTTTTCACGCGCCTGGATTGGCAGGGCAGCAACACAAAGCGCTACAAAGGGGGCACTGCAGAAAATATATGGCGTTACGACTCCGGCTCGGAAGCTGTGGCGCTCACGGGCGACTTCGAAGGCACCTCGCGCAATCCCATGTTTTATGACGGCCGCGTCTACTTTGTCTCCGATCGCGACGGCGTGATGAACATTTTCTCCATGTCTCCGGATGGCCACGACGTCAAGCAGCACACGCATCATCACGGCTTCGACGTGAAGACGGCATCTCTCTCGGACGGCCGGATCGTGTATCAGTGCGGCGCGGATCTTTGGCTGCTCGATCTGAAATCCGGCGCCGACGCGATCATCCCCATCACTCTCGTTTCTGATTTCGACCAGCTGCGTGACCACTGGGTCAAAAAACCGCTCGAATATCTGACAGCCGCACATATCGCACCAGATGGCTCCGCGGCCGTCTTCACCGCGCGCGGCCAGGTCTTCACGCTGCCCGCCATGCCCGGCCGCATCGTGAAAGTGGCAGGGAGTTCCGGCACGCGCTATCGCGAAGGGGTTTACATGCCCGACGGGAAAAGCATCCTCGCCCTTTCGACCGAATCAGGCGAAACCGAATTCTGGAAATATCCGGCGAATGGCGTCGGCAAAGCGGAGCAGTTAACCTCCGACGCAAAGGTTCTGCGCTGGGAAGGCATTCCTTCGCCGGACGGCCGCTGGATCGCACATCACGACAAAGACAATCAGTTGTGGCTCTATGACACGAAAACGAAAGAGCAGAAACGCATTGCGGAATCCACGACCGGCGATTTCAACGACCTTGTCTGGTCACCCGATAGCCAGTGGCTCGCATACGTCGAAGATGCGGCCAACACATTCCGCCAGATCAAAGTCCTGAATGTGAATTCCGGCATGATCCAGCCGCTCACTTCCGATCGCTACAATAGCGTCAACCCCGCCTGGAGTAGCGACGGCAAATGGATGTACTTCCTCTCCGACCGCATGCTCAAGAGCACGACGGGTTCACCCTGGGGCCCTCGCGCGCCCGAACCCAATTTCGATCGCTCCATGAAAATTTACGAACTGGCTCTCACTCCTGGCCTTCGTTCTCCATTTCTTCCGGCGGACGAGCTGCATCCCGACGAGGCGGCCAAGCCCGAAGAGCCTTCGAAAAAAGATGAGGCTTCCAAAAAGGATGAAGCCAAGAAGGAAGACCCCAAATCCGATAAACCCGCCGACGCGAAAAAACCTCCCGCCGCCGTTAAAATCGATTTCAACGATCTCGCGTCTCGGCTCAACGAGGTTCCCGCGCCCCCGGGCAATTACTATGGTCTGGAAGCCTCGGAGAAGCGGCTTTGCTGGCTGAGTCGCGATGAGGAAGCGGCACCCAAGCGCGCCCTGACTTGCCTGGATATCGGCAACAAGGGCGACGAGCCGGAAGTCGCCATCCCCGACGTGAAAGATTTCGAAACCTCGCTCGACCGCAAGAAAATTCTCGTCCACAAGGGCGACGATTTCTTCATCTTCGGTTCCGACGTGAAGTCCTCGACCTTCGGCGATTCCAAGGCCGTCGCCAAAGCGAAAATCGATCTCGGCGCGTGGTCATTCGCCACCAGTCCGCGCGAGGAATTCCGGGGCCTGTTCATTGACGCTTGGCGCCTGGAACGCGATTATTTCTACGACCGCCACATGCAGGGCGTGGATTGGACGAAGAATCGCGACCGGTACCTCCCGCTCGTGGACCGCGTGGCCGATCGCGAAGAACTTAACGACGTGATCGCGCAAATGGTGAGCGAACTTTCCGCGCTCCATACCTTCGTTGCCGGCGGCGATTCCCGCAAGCCCTCGGACCATGTGGATCTCGCTACGCTCGGCGCCGTCCTTCGCCGCGACGAAAAAGCGGGCGGCTACATCGTTGACCACGTCTATCTCCACGACCCGGATCTGCCCAACGAAGCCTCGCCGCTCGCGCGTCCCGATTCGCGGGTCCGCGAAGGCGAAGTCATCACGACTATTGATGGCCAGGATCTGCTCAGTGTGCCCGACGAGCGGGCGCTGCTGCGCGGCAAAGCCGGACAGAAAATTCTGCTCGGCGTCAAATCAGCCGACGGCAAGTCGCGCGAAGTGATCGTCACCCCCATCGCTGAGAATGCCGAGTTCGATATGCGCTATGCGGAGTGGGAATATTCGCGCCGCCTGGCCGTCGATTCGGCGTCGCAATCGCAAATCGGCTACGTTCACCTGCAGGACATGAGCACCGGAGGCATCGCGGAGTGGGCGCGCGATTTCTATCCCAACTTTAATCGCCAGGGCCTGATCGTGGACGTCCGCCACAACGGCGGAGGCAACATTGATTCCTGGATTCTCGAAAAGCTAATGCGCAAGGCGTGGTTTTATTGGAAGGATCGCACCGGCATTCCTTACTGGAACATGCAGTACGCCTTCCGCGGACACGTTGTCGTTCTGTGCGATCAGGAAACCGCTTCGGACGGTGAGGCATTCTCGGAAGGATTCCGGCGTCTAGGCCTGGGCAAACTTATTGGCATGCGGACGTGGGGCGGCGAAATTTGGCTTTCCGGCAGCAACAGGCTAGCCGATTCCGGCATCGCGACGGCCGCCGAAAATGGCGTCTACGGCCCGGAGGGGAAGTGGCTCATCGAAGGCCACGGCGTTGATCCCGACATGGTTGTGGATAATCTTCCCCACGCCACCTTTACCGGGGGTGACGCCCAGCTCGACGCCGCGATCGCCTTCTTGAAGGAACAAATTCGGCTGGACCCGCGCCCCGTCCCTCCACCGCCACCGTATCCGGATAAATCGTTTAAGTACGAACAATAGTCTGTTTCCAGTTTTCAGCACGCCCCAACTGTCGCTCATGAGGGTGGGGCGTTCTGATTCAGGTTTTGTGAACTGCAGTTCGCCTCCACGTCTTCCAAGCAATGATGCTGGTTCCGTCAGTACTGAACCTTGACATCTTTGCCATGAGCGAGTAGGTTCCGCAGCATACTTCCCCTCCACTTTCGCGCAACTCGCAAAAGCTGGGCGGGCTTGAACCATCACAGACACGTTTTTATTCGCGTTGGGCCCCGGGCCATTGGCTAATCACATGTTTTCGTTCCGTTTTTCCTGACGCTACTGCGGCAGGCGAGACAACTTCTTCCTCAAGCCAACAGGACGTGAAACGTGAATATTCAGGCGAGTGCAGCGGGAGCTGGCGAAACCGTATTCCGAAGTCTGCCTTCACGGATTATTTGGCGGATGCCGTTCCGGTTTCAAATTGCCAGGCTCGCTGGACCTTCGTACACCCTTCGTTGCCTCAACTTTCATGACGTTACCGATCGGCCGTCTGAATTCACCACCGGACTCGACGTTACCCTGGGAACGGCGGATTTCGAGTCCAGAATCAAATTCCTGTCCAAATACTATTCCTGTGTCGGGCTTCAGGATTTCATTGATGCGTACAAGAACCACGCGCTTCCGCCGCGGCCGATACTCGTCACCTTTGACGACGCTTACGCGTCCGTTGCGCTGAGGGCTGCTCCCATCCTCAGCAAGTACAAAGTTCCAGCCGTGTTCTTCGTCGTGTCGTCGCTTGTGGGCAACGAAGAATTAGGTTTGGATAACTTGATCGCTTATGTTTTCAACACGGCGGGACTCCGAGTTATCAATCTGGCGGCGGTCGAAGCGGTGGGAAGTCGCATCCCGGCATGCACATCCTTGCCACAGCTATTCAACGATCTTCTTCCAGCGTATTCACTACTTGAAATTCGAAGATTTCGCGAAGCACTTGCATCCGCGGCGGGGATTCACCCTGCCGAATTAGCCCGACAGGCGAAGCTGTACGTTACGGAAGATCAATTGCGTTCTCTTGCCTCGGATGGATTTGAGATTCAAAATCACACTCGCTCCCATGTATTTTGCCGCGCGCTCGGCGCCAATGAATTTTCCGAGGAAGTTGTGGCGAGCAAAACAAAGCTGGAATCGATCACGGGCCGCAAGGTTCGAGCCTTCAGCGTGCCGTATGGGTCTCCGCTAGACCTGACCGATGAGCTCACCAGATATCTTCGCGACTCGGGACATGAAGCCATATTCCTGGACCGCAGCCGGTCCAATACTCCATCAACGGTTTTGAGCCGGCTCAACCGCATTGACGCCCATGCTCGATCCGATGGCGACGCGTTCGGGGAGATCGAAATTTATCCACGCCTAAGGTCGCTTGCAGATATCCTAATAGGGAAGAATCGGCACCACAAAAAGCACGTGGGGAGGCACTAGCAATCCTCTCGAAGGGGGCAGAAATCGAGCTTGCCGCCGCGGCCGTTCTGGAAAGATATCTTGTGAGCGCGGAATGAGGATTGTTCTTGTAATTGGGGACGGGCTCGAACACGTGTACGTCGCCAACCGGCTCGCCGCAGGAATTCCCCTCGACGGAATTGTGGTGGATCACGGAAGACCGCTCGGCCTTTCGCAGAAAATCCGCGGACGCTTTCGCAAGTATACGCTGCTCCAGGTAGCCTCCCGTTTGCACATGGCCGCGATGGCGCGCATTTGGCGGGATGAATCCACGGGGAGGCAATCCATGGTCGCCGCCTTTGGCGCCGAGAATTGCCAGCAGTTCGCCCGGCCGGACCTTATCCAGCACATTCACGGCATCAACTTGCCGGAAGGATTGCAGACGGTCTCTTCGCTGCAGCCTGACGTGCTATTGATTTATGGGACAGTGCTGGTGGGGCAGAAAATCATTTCTCAGGCGCGCGTGCTTGCTCTGAATATGCACACCGGCATTTCCCCATACTACCGGGGTTCCGATTGCGCCTTCTGGCCGCTCTTTAATCAGGAGCCGCACATGGTTGGGGCCACGGTCCATCAGTGCACGAAGGAGATTGACGGCGGAAAAATATTCGGCACCGTGCGAGCCCGCTTGTCCCGCGATGACGATGTCTTCTCCGTCTTCGCAAGGGCGGTGATGGCCGGAGCGGGACTCTACGTCGAGGTCGTTCGCAAACTGATCGCCGGCACCCTTACCGGCGCCAACCAGGATCTTTCACTTGGAAAGGAATATCGTGCGCTGATGCGTGACGTTGGCGCCGAGCGAAAAGTTCGCCGCTCTATCAAGGACGGGCTAATTCGCCGATACGTTGAATCGGAGAAATCCAGCGCAACAGAGCCACAAACTTAATTCTTCGAAGCTCTTGCCCTAGCGTTCGCATTCGCTGGAGTGCGGGATCTTACTTTTAATGCGGCGGTTTTCTCAGCGTCCTGAGTTTTTTCTAGGTGTACCGTTGCAAATCTATTACCTACGGCCGAATCTCCACCACCGTCCCCACATCCACAAGTGGCCAAATCTCATCAATCTCCTGATTCGTCACCGCGACGCACCCATCCGTCCAATCCGTCGCTCGGTGGGCCGCGCCCACCCAACCGTACTTAGCGCCGAGCCCGTGAATCTCAACCGCTCCTCCGGGCTTCACCCCGCGCTTCTCCGCTCGCTGGATGTCCGCCGCATTCGGATACGAAATCAACAGACCGCGATGAAACATGCTGTTCGGCACCTTCGCGCTAATTTTGTAGATCCCCTCAGGCGTCTTGTGATCGCCCTCCTGCTCTTTCGCTCCCACGGGCTGACCGCCGAGCGCCACCTTATAGGTCTTCAGCGCCTTTCCGTCGCTCAATAACGTCATTGTCCGCGCCCGCTTTTCGATAACAATCCGGTCTGCTTCCTCTCCGCTTGGCGCGGCGTCCGTACCCGATACCCGCACGCCAGTGGTTGCATTCCCGCGATGAATCCTCGTCGCGCATGCCAATAGAAACAGCAGTCCACAAACCGTCAGCCATCTTTTATCGTGGATCATCGCCGCGCCTTCTTCGCTCTTGTAAGTTTCCTAAATTATTTCCCTCTGCCCGGTACTTTGTGGTATGTAGGAGCCTTACATAGAGGTAAGGAGAATATCTACATACCAATTCTATGGCCACAACAAAGGAACGATACCACAGCCGCACGGAGATCCTCCAAGGCACCCTGGACATGCTCATACTCCAGGTCCTTCATTGGGGGCCGCGCCACGGATACGCCCTCAGCAAAGTCATCCGCGCAAACTCCGGTGAAATTCTAAGGGTAGACACGGGCTCGCTCTATCCCGCGCTGCACCGGCTGGAACGCAAGGGATGGATCGCTGCCGAGTGGAAGCTTTCGGAAATCGGCCCGCGGCTCAGAGTCTATCGCCTGACAAAATCGGGCCGCAAACAATTGATTGCGGAACGATCCCGGTGGGCGCAGATCACGGAGGCCATAGCAGGCGTCCTGGATCCGGCAAAGCAGAGGAGCGAATCATGAAATTCCGATTCTGGAGCCGCAGGCGGCGCGTCGAGGAGCTTAACGAAGAAATTGAGGCCCATCTCGAACTCGCCGCGCGCGAGAACATGGAGTCTGGCCTAACGGCAACGGATGCTAAAGCTGCCGCGCGTCGCGAATTCGGAAGCACGGCGCTGGCCGAGGAGGTGACGCGTGACATGTGGGGCGGCCGCTGGTTCGCAGATTTCATGCAGGATGCTCGCTATGGGCTGCGCATGCTGCGCAAAAGTCCTGGTTTTAGCGCTGTCGCCGTGCTCACGCTCGCGCTCGGCATCGGCGCCAATACCGCCATTTTCAGCGTGGTGGATGCAATCCTGCTGAAGCCGCTTCCTTACCCGGACTCGCAGCGTCTGGTAATCATATTGTCCAGCTTTGGCAACGAACATCGCGCGCCCGCCGCGGGATATGACTTCGAACAAATCCGCGAGAATTCACGCCAACTGGAAGAAGTCAGCGGCATCTGGGTCAGCAGCGGCTTGATCAGAAGCGACGGCGATCCGCAGCCCGAGCCCGTAAAGCAGGCTGACGTAACCGGTGGCTTCCTTCCGTTGCTGTGCAGCCGGCTTGTCGTGGGGCGATTTTTCACGCCACAGGATGAAGCGCCCAATGCGCCTTCCGTCGCGATTATTTCCAACGGGCTTTGGCGCCGAAAATTCGGCTCGGACCCTCACGTTATCAATAAGACTCTGCTTGTCCGATCTGGCGCGATGACCATCATCGGCGTTCTTCCCGAAGATTTTCGTTTGATATTTCCCGACGACTCGAACGTTCCCGCCACTCCCGATGTGTACGCGCTGCTTGCGGATCGATACACCGAGCCCGGCGGCCCCGCGTTTCTGCACCTCATCGGACGCGTCCGCCGCGGCTCCAGCTTTGAGGAAGCTCAATCGGAAGCGGACGCCATCGCGACGCGATTGCGCGCGACGGTGAAAGGTTACGCCGATCAGAACTATCGGCTTTCGCTGGTCCCTTTGCAGGACGACGACGTTCGCAATGTTCGTCGCGTACTCACGATTCTGTTTGGCGGGGTCGGTTTTGTTCTTTTGATTGCTTGCGCGAACGTGGCCAACCTGCTGCTGGCGCGCGCGGACAATCGCGAGCGCGAAACGATCGTTCGCGCGGCGATGGGTGCTTCCCGCGGTCGCGTCATCCGCCAACTTCTTACGGAAAGCGTGCTGCTCGCAATCCTCGGCGGAGTCGCTGCCGTAGCCGTGGGCTGGGCGGCGTTGCGGGGATTGTTGGCTCTGCGACCGGAATCGCTGATGCGCTTGGGTGAGATTCACCTCGACACGGCCACCTTTGCATTTACATTTTGCGTCGCGCTCATCACCGGCGGTGTTTTTGGCTTGGCACCCGCGCTGGGTGCCTCCCGAATCGATCTTGCCGCGGGCCTCAAGAGGAGCGGCCGCGGTTTTTCGTCCGCGAAGCATCGATCGAAATCCGCGCTGATTCTCGGCGAAGTC
>Ga0070765_100000878_pt1 | contig 17936 bp, 14 predicted proteins | sample HubBroMetageWFT5_FD_71516 | JGI IMG/M metagenome (GOLD analysis project Ga0070765, IMG submission 71516) | Warmed and freeze-thawed soil microbial communities from the Hubbard Brook experimental Forest, New Hampshire - Hubbard Brook CCASE Soil... | ecosystem: Environmental > Terrestrial > Soil... | reverse complement strand
GGACGTACGCCGCATTCAGGGTGACCGCGAGCAGCGCCTCGCGTGTGCTCAGGCCGTAGCGGCGCACGCCGAGGCCGACGATCAGCGGCAGCGAGAAGATCGGCGAGGTGCCGGGATTGCCGTCGGTGGCGAGGACCACGATCGCGCCGGCGCCGATCAGGTCGCGGGCGGGCGCGGTTTGTTCCGCGCCCATGAATTCCGCGCCGGGAAGGAGGACGGCTGCGGTGTCCGAGGCTCCAAGGGGTGCGATGTCGTCGCGGTGGATGGTGGAAAGGTGGTCGAGCGATCGGGCGTTGTGGCGGAGCGCCACCGGGACGCTCCGCATCGTCGTGAACTGCTCGACGTGGGCGCGGAGGAGGACGCCGTTGGCGCTCGCGAGCTCGCCCATCCGGTCGAGGTCGTCGAGACCGAACGCGATCGACTCGACGAAGATGTCGAGCGCGCTGACGTGCTCGAGGGCCTCGGGGAGCATCTGCTCGACTTCGTCCATCCACGTCGTCGTGGTGTAGCCATCGGGGACGGCGTGCGCGAGCAGCCCCGTGCGGGTCGTGACCTGGGAGACGATCCCTTGGAGTTCGGTGGCGAGCTGGAGCGCCCGGAGTTCACCGGCGGTCGATAGCCCGTAGCCGGACTTGCACTCGAACGTGGTCGTGCCCGAGCGGACCATCTCGCCGGCTATTTGTTGGGCCTGCGCCAGGACGACGTCGTCTGGCGTTTCTCTCAGGGCGCGAGCAGACGACCGTATGCCCCCGCCGGCGCGCGCGATCTCCTCGTACGGGACGCCCGTGACCTTCTGCTCGTACTCGCCGGCGCGCCAGCCGGCGAACGGAAGGTGGGTGTGGCAGTCGACGAGGCCGGGGAGGAGCGCGCATCCGGTGGCGTCGATGTGGATGTTCGCGTCGCTTGTGGGCTCCAGTGCCGAGATCCGGCCGTGCTCGACGGTGATCCCGCCGGGCTCAAGGCTGATCTCGCCGGCGCGGTTGGTGCGGAGATAGGTCAGGTCCGGCTCTGGGAGCGTCAGTACCTGTGCCGCGTCGTCGAAGGAGGTCGTCACGGCCGGCGGCCCTGTATTTCGCAGCAAAGTCCCCCCGTGGTCGCCTCCAGGGCCACATAAGCATCGGGTGCATGCTTATGTGGGTGGCGGGGGCGCGGGGAGGGGCGATTTGACGCGTTGTACATGGGCGGCGGGCGCCGGCGGCTCGGGCGTCTACTCCGACCCGAGCATCGGGATCCGTAGACCGTGATCGCGCGCCGCAGTCACCGCCAGGTCGTAGCCGGCGTCCACGTGGCGGACGATCCCGAGGCCGGGGTCGGCCTTGAGGACGCGTTCGATCCGCGCGGCAGCGAGGTCGGTGCCGTCGGCGACGCACACCTGGCCGGCGTGGATCGACTTGCCCATGCCGACGCCGCCGCCGTGGTGGATCGACACCCAGCTTGCGCCGCAAGCGGTGTTGATCAGCGCGTTCAGCAGCGGCCAGTCGGCGATCGCGTCCGAGCCGTCGGCCATCGCCTCGGTCTCGCGCTGGGGCGAGGCGACCGAGCCGGCGTCGAGGTGATCGCGCCCGATCACGATCGGTGCCTTCACCTCGCCGGAGGCCACCATCTCGTTGAAGCGCAGCCCGGCGAGGTGACGCTCGCCGTACCCGAGCCAGCAGATCCGCGCCGGCAGGCCCTGGAAGTGCACGCGCTCGGAGGCGAGCTTGATCCACCGCGCGATGTGCTCCTGGTCGCCGAACAGGTCGAGGATGGCGGCATCGGTGGCGTGGATGTCGGCCGGATCTCCGGACAGCGCCACCCACCGGAACGGCCCCTTGCCCTCGCAGAACAGTGGCCGCACGTACGCCGGTACGAACCCCGGATACGAGAACGCGTCGGAATCTCCGTGCTCGTACGCCAGCCCGCGCAGCGCGTTGCCGTAGTCGAACGCCTCCGCCCCGGCGGCGGCCAGATCGCGGATCGCGCCCACGTGCGTCACCGCGCTCTCGCCGACCCGTCTGAGATAGTCGTCAGGATTGGTCCGACGGAGCGAGTCGGCCTGTTCCAACGTCAGGCCGGCGGGGATGTAGCCGTTCAGGGGGTCGTGGGCAGAGGTCTGGTCGGTGACGATGTCGACGTCGACGCCGCGGCGGACGAGCTCGGGCAAAACCTCGGCCGCATTGCCGGCGAGCCCGATCGACAGCGCCCGCCTCTCCGCCCGGGCAGCATCGAGCCGCGCGAGCGCGTCGTCCAGATCCGCGGCGCGCTCATCGAGGTAGCCGCCCCGGATGCGCCGCTCGATCCGTTGCAGGTCGACCTCCACGCACAGAGCCGCGCCGTCGAGCATCGTGATCGCCAGCGGCTGGGCGCCGCCCATGCCGCCGAGGCCCGCGGTGACCACGAGGCGGCCGGCCAACGTCCCGTCGAAGCGCTTGCGCGCCGCCGCGGCGAACGTCTCGTAGGTCCCCTGGAGAATCCCCTGACTACCGATGTAGATCCAGGAGCCCGCGGTCATCTGGCCGTACATGATCAGCCCGGCGGCGTCGAGTTTCCGGAACTCGTCCCAGTTGGCCCAGTCGGGCACCAGGTTCGAGTTCGCAAGCAGCACGCGCGGCGCCGCCTCATGGGTCTGGAACACCGCCACGGGCTTGCCCGACTGAACGAGCAGCGTCTCGTCGTCGCCAAGTCGCTGAAGCTCGCGCACGATCGCGTGGTAGCTCGGCCAGTTGCGCGCCGCCTTGCCGATCCCGCCGTAGACGACGAGCTCGGCCGGGTTCTCGGCGACGTCGGGGTGGAGGTTGTTCTCGAGCATCCGCAGGGCGGCTTCCTGCTGCCACCCCTTGCAGCGCAGTCCTGCGGCGGGCGACCCGGACGCACTCATGCGGCCACCGCCTCGCGCGGGGCACCCAGGCTCCGCGAAAGCTCACGGGCATGGCGAGCGACCGCCCGCCCACAGAAATCGATCCGCCCCGACGACGTCCGGTAGTTCGGCGCGAGCACGCTGAGCGCCGCCCTGATCTCGCCGTCCGCGCCATACACCGGTGCGGCGATCGAGGTCACGTCCGGTTCGACCGCGCCGGCGCGAGCCACGTACCCGTCGTTTCCGACCGCGCCCCGGAGCGCCGCGCCGAGAGCGGTCCCGCGCCGCGGGATCGTGCGCCCGGCCCAGCTCGCGGTCTGGACCAGCTTCGGGCTCGCGACCTGGCGCAGATACACGACCCGCTGACCGTCGGCGGCGACGGCGAGGTTGGCGGTCTCGCCGGTCTCGCCCGCGAGCGCCACCAGGTGCGGGCCCGCGAGCTCGTAGACCGGATCCGACCGCAACGCGGCCGCCGCGAGCTGCCGCAGCCGCGCGCCGGCACCGTAGCGCCCATGCTCGTCGCGGCGCACGAGCTCCTGGCCGGCGAGGGTCCCCAGCAGACGCGAGGCCGTGCTCGGCGACAGCGCCGCCGTTCGGGCGAGCTGGCTGAGCGTGCCGCCCTCCTCGGCAACCGCCGCCAGCAACGTCAGCGCCCGCTCGACGGTGCGGGTCCCGGTTTCCGGCATCGAGGTGGACTCTACCGTAGAATGAAACACCTTGTCACTAGACGGCAATCGGCGCCTCGGACGTTCGGCGCGCCGCTCCCACCGAAGCGACTACCACCAGCGCCATTCCGAGCAGCGTCCGGGCGCTCAGTCCCTGACCGATCACGATGAAGCCCGCGAGCGCCGCCATTGCCGGCTCGATGCTCATCAGCACCCCGAACACCGAGGGCCGGATGCGCCTGAGCGCCTCGACTTCGAACGAGTAGGGAATCGCCGAGGACAGGAGCCCGATGGCCGCCCCAAGCGCGAGCGACCGCGGCTCGAGCAGCTGCGAGCCGCCCTGGGCGATCCCGAACGGGAGGATCGCGAGCGACGCGACGCACATCGCCAGCGCGAGCCCGGTCCCGCCGGAGAACGCCTGCCCGACCCGTGCGTTGACGATGATGTACGTGCCCCACAGCGCGCCCGCGAGGAGCGCCAAGCCGACGCCGACCGCGTTCAGGTGGCCGGTGTCGCCCTGGGTCAGCGCGATGATCCCGGCCGCGGCGATCGCGACCCACAGCAGGTCGATCCGGCGCCGCGACCCCGCGACGGCGACGGTCAAGGGCCCGACGAACTCGAGCGTGACCGCGATCCCGAGCGGGATCCGGTGGAGCGCGCTGTAGAAGCTCAGGTTCATGAACCCGAGCACGAGGCCAAACAGGCAGGCCAGGAGCAACTGGTGGCGGGTGTATTCGCGCAGCCGGAGATGAGGTCGCCAGAGCGCGAGCAGGATGGCCGTCCCGAACAGCAACCGCAGCCACACCGCGCCGCCCGGCCCGATCCGCGCGAACAGCGTGGTCGCGATCGCCGACCCGAACTGAACCGACGCGATCGCCCCGATCACGAGCGCCGGCGACGGCGCCCGCGTGAGCAGACCCGGTTGCGGAGGAATCGCCGTTGTGTCGGTCGCGGCCACGGAGGTCGATGCTAACCGTGCCGGCGATCGTGCTCGATGGCGCGACACTCACGCCGACGGCGGTGGCCGCGGTCGCGCGGCATCGGCAGGCCGTCGAGCTTGCCCCCGAGGCGCGCGAACGCAACGAGGCCGCGCGCGGCGCGATTGCGCAGATGCTGGCGCGAGGGCAGGCGCTGTACGGGGCCACCACCGGCGTGGGCGCGCTGCGCGACCGCACCATCGGCGACGCCGATCGCGAGCGCTTCCAGTGGAATCTGCTCCGCAGCCATGCGGTCAGCGCCGGCCGCCCGCTGAGCGCTGAGCAGGTCAGGGCGGGCATGGTCGTCCGCGCCAACCAACTCGGCGCCGGAGGCGCGGGCACCGCGCCGGCGCTGCTCGAAGGCCTGGTCGCGGCGCTGAACGCCGGGATCACGCCGCTCACGCGCGAGTTCGGGTCGCTCGGCACCGGCGACCTGCCCGGGCTGTCCGAGATCGCGCTCGCGCTGCTCGGCGAAGGCAAGGTCTGGCGCGACAGCGAGCTCGTCGACGCCCCGGCGCCGGAGCCGCCCATAGAGCTCGATCTCCGCGACGCGCTCGGGTTCATGAGCTCGAACGCGATGACCGCGGGGCAGGCGGCGCTGCTCAGCGTCGACGCCCGGGCGCTGCACGAGCGGTGGCTCGAGGTCGCGGCGTTGTCGTTCGAGGCGCTCCACGCCGACCCTGTCGTGCTCGACCCGCACGTGCAGGCGGCGCGCGGCGCCCGCGGGCAGGCCGCGGTGGCCGAGCGGATGCGCGAGTTGCTGGCCGGCGCCCCGTTCGATCCGCGTGCACCCGACCGCCTCGTCCAGGACCCGTATCCGTTCCGGGTGTTGCCTCAGGTCGACGGCGTCGCCAACGACGCGCTCCACGCGCTCGAGCAGGTGCTCGCCCGCGAGCTCAACGCGCGGCCCGAGAACGCGCTGATCGACCACGGCCGGGCGTATCCGACCGGCAACTTCCACGCCGCCGAGCTCGGGGCGGCACTGGACGGGCTCCGCGCCGCATTCGCCCACTCGGCGTCGCTGATCGCCGGCCGCGTGAGCGCGATCCTGGATCCGCGGATGAGCGGCCTCGAGCCGTTCCTCGCGGCCGACCCGGGCCCGGACTCGGGCCACATGATGCTCGAATACACCGCTCACGCCGCCGCGGCCGAGGCCCGCTCGCTGGCGGCGCCGATGGCGGCCCAGAGCGTGTGGGCCTCGCTCGGGGTGGAGTCGCACGCGAGCCTCGCCGCGACCGCCGCGACGCGTACCGCGGAGTTGCTCCACGCCATGAACGTACTTGTGGCCACCGAGCTCGTGGTCACCGTTCGGGCGCTCCGGGGCGCTGGTCGCGAGCCCGCAGGCGCGGGCGTAGGCGCGCTGTTCGACGCCGCGGCCGAGGTCCTGCCCGCCGGTCTCGAGGACCGCCGCTTCGGTCTCGACATCGAGGCCGCCCGCGAGCTGCTGGCCTCACGGGGAGCGCGGTAGCCTCAGTCCACGACCTTGAAACTGGGAAAGGACTGACATGGGCGTGCAGGAACAGGAGCAGCTGTGGGGCGGGGAGACCACGAAGGCGGTGGCGAACTTCCCGGTCTCGGGCGAGCGGATCCCGGTGCCCGTGGTTCGCTGGCTCGGGCGGATCAAGGGCGCGGCGGCGCGCGTCAACGCCGAGCTCGGCCTGCTCGACGACGACAAGGCGTCCCGGATCGCGGCCGCTGGCGACCGGATCGCCGACGGTGAGTTCGACGACCAGTTCCCGATCGACGTGTTCCAGACCGGCTCGGGGACGTCGTCAAACATGAACGCCAACGAGGTGATCGCGAACCTGGCCGGCGACGGCGTCCACGCCAACGATGACGTCAACATGGGCCAATCGTCGAACGACGTGTTCCCGTCGGCCGTTCATCTGGCCGCGCTCGACACCGTGACCAACGGCCTGCTGCCGGCGCTCGCCGAGCTCGAGAGCTCGCTCCAGAAAAAGGGAGACGAGTTCAAGGATCTCGTCAAGTCGGGCCGCACCCACTTGATGGACGCCGTGCCGGTCACCCTCGGCCAGGAGTTCGCCGGTTACGCCGCCCAGATCCGCCTCGGCCGCAGGCGCATCGAGAACGCGCTCCCACAGGTCGCCCAGATCCCCCTCGGCGGGACCGCGACCGGGACCGGTCTGAACACGCACAAGGAGTTCGCCGCCCGCGTCCGCGCGCGGCTGATCGAGGCGACCGGCCTCGAGATCCGACCGCCCGAGGACCCGTTCGAGGCCCAGGGCAACCGCGACGCGCTGGTGGAGCTGTCGGGCGCGCTCAAGGTACTGGCCGTGTCGCTCACCAAGATCGCCAACGACCTGGCCTGGCTCGGCTCCGGGCCGCGCGCCGGGATCGGCGAGATCTTCCTGCCCGAGCTCCAAAAGGGTTCCTCGATCATGCCCGGCAAGGTCAACCCGGTCATCCCCGAGGTCGTGCTCCAGGTCTCGGCTCAGGTGATCGGCAACGACTCGGCGATCACGATCGCCGGTACCCAGGGCAACTTCGAGCTGAATGTCCGCGTCCCGCTGATCGCCCGTAACCTGCTCGACTCGATCAAGCTGCTGTCGAGCACCTCGCGGATCTTCGCCGAGAAGTGCATCGACGGCATCCGGCCGAACGTGGACGGCCTGCGCCAGTCCTCCGAGATGACGCTCGCGGCCGCAACCGCGCTCAACCCCTACATCGGCTACGACAAGGGGGCCGAGATCGTCAAGGAAGCGGCGGAATCGGGCCGCGCGCTCCGCGAGGTCGCCCTCGAGAAGGGCGTCGACGAGGACACCTACGACAAGGCGATGGACCTGCGCAAGATGGCGCAGGGCAATCTGTAGCTCACCGCGGCAGCGTTCGTGGCAGCCCGAAGCGGGCAAGCAGCGCCGCGCCCCCGAAGCGGGTGAGCTGCGCGATCCGGTCGCCCTCGAGCGTCAGCACGATCACACCCACGCCGCGGACGACGGGCGCGTGCGTGTCGGCGATGTAGTGCCCGAACGCGGGCTGTCCGTTCGCGCGAGTGGGCATGAGCCGGTCAGTGCGGGCGCCGCGCACCGCGAACGCCCGCTTGAAGAACTCGTCGATCGCCGCCATGCCCTGGTATTCGAACGGCTCGGGCGGCATCGTCACCCACGCGTCGTCGGTCAGCAGCGCGACGATCTGCTCGACGCGGCCGTTCACGAACGCGTCAGCGAACCGCCCGACGAGCTCGCGCTCAGCCGACGAGCTCGGTAGCGGTGCTCCTTCGCGGCGAGGCGGGGCGCTCGCATCGAGTGTCGCCCGCGCCCGTTGCAGCGCGCTGTTGACCGAGGTCTCGGTCGTGTCGAGTATCGTCGCGACTTCGGCCGCGCGAAAGCCGAGCACATCGCGAAGAACGAGCACGGCGCGCTGGCGAGGTGGAAGCCGTTGGAGCGCGGTCACGAACGCGAGCGCGATCGTCTCGTGCGTCTCGTAGCGGACGTCGGGTCCCGGAGCGGCGTCGGGCACTCCCTCGAGCAGTGCGTCGGGATAGGGCTCGAGCCATAGGAACTCGCCGTGGCGGGTGGGCTCGGGAGGTTCGAACGTCAGCGGTCGCCTCTCCTCCGGGCGGCGCGAGGAGTCACGCAGCACGTTCAGGCAGCGGTTGGTCGCGATCTTGTACAGCCACGCGCGGATCGAGGCCCGCTCCTCATAGCCGTCGAGCCCGCGCCACGCCGACAACAGCGTCTCCTGGAGCGCGTCCTCGGCGTCCTGGACCGAGCCCAGGATCCGGTAGCAGTGAACCTGGAGCTCGCGCCGGTAGGCCTCGGTCAGGTCGCGGAAGGCCTGCTCGTCGCCGGCGCGGGCCCGGGTCAGTGTGCTCGTCGTCATGGCGAAATCGTGTCACGGGGCATCGGAAATCGAGACACCGCCGGGCCCGGAAATTCATCGGTCAATTTGCCTGTGGGGTTGGGTCTCAACGCGCGAGACCTTCAAAGAACCGACCTCAGGAGGACAACGTGCAAAAGAGACCGGGCTGGGTGCTGGCGGTGGCGTCGATCGCGTCGCTGATGGTGGCCCTCGACGCGCTCGTGGTCACGACCGCGCTCCCGACGATCCGGGTGCACCTCGGCGCCTCGATCCAGCAACTCGAGTGGACCGTGAACGCGTACACGCTGAGCTTCGCCGTGCTGCTCATGACCGGGGCCGCGCTGGGGGACCGGTTGGGGCGCCGGCGGATGCTCGCGGCCGGGCTGGCGATTTTCTCGGGAGCGTCGGCGGCGTGCGCGCTCGCTCCGAACGTCGGCCTGCTGATCGCGGCGCGCGCGGTGCAGGGCGCGGGTGCGGCGCTGGTGATGCCGCTCGGGCTCACGCTGCTGAGCGCCGCCTACCCACCGGAGCGCCGGGCGCGCGCGCTCGGCATCTTCAGCGGCATAACCGGACTGGCGGTGCTCGCCGGTCCGGTCATCGGGGGGGCGATCACGCAGGGAATCGCGTGGCAGTGGATCTTCTGGATCAACGTCCCGATTGGCCTGGCGACGATCCCGCTGGTGTTCCGCCGGGTCGACGAGAGCCACGGCCCCCGCACCGCTCCAGACATCGCCGGCCTCGCGCTCGTTACCGGCGCGGCGCTCGGGATCGTGTGGGGCCTCGTGCGCGGCAACTCGGCCGGGTGGGGCAGCGTCGAGGTGATCGCGGCTCTCGGCGTGGGCGCGTTGCTGGCGGTGGCGTTCGTACTGTGGGAACGGCGCGCCGCTGAGCCGATGCTGCCGATGGGACTGTTCGCCTCGCGGCCGTTCTCGTCGGGCAACGCCGCGATCTTCTTCCTCAGCTCCGCCCTCTACGGCGCGGTGTTCTTCATGGCGCAGTTCCTCCAGACGGTCCAGCACCACGGCCCGCTCGAGGCCGGCGTTCGGCTGCTCCCGTGGACGGCGACGCTGTTCGTCGTGGCGCCGCTCACCGGCTCGCGGATCTCTCGGGTCGGCGAGCGCCCGTTCGCGGTTGCCGGACTGCTGCTCCAGGCGGCCGGGATGGGGTGGATCGCGTTGATCGCCGGACCCGATGTGGCCTACTGGCGGCTGGTGGCGCCGCTCGCGATCGCGGGCTGCGGGGTGTCGATGGCGATGCCCGCCATCCAGAACGCGGTCATGGGCTCGGTGGGACCGGCGAGTCTCGGCAAGGCCTCGGGCGCGTTCAACATGATGCGCCAGCTCGGCGGGGTGTTCGGGATCGCCACGCTCGTGGCGGTGTTCACCGGCGCCGGCAGCTATGGCTCAGCGCACGCGTTCTCAGACGGCTTCACGTCGGCGATCGGTTTGGCGGCGGTGCTGTCGCTCCTCGGGGCGGTCGCGAGCGTCGGTTTGCCGCAGCGGCAAGTGGCGAAGGTGGCCGCGATGTCCGAGGTCGCCGCTTAGGTCGTGTGCCGCGCGACTGCCCCGGGACCGCCGCGCTCCGGGACGCGCGGCGGTCCCTGGAGCGCGGCGAAATGGCGGGCATCTGGGGGTCGGCTGTGGTGGTCGCGAACGCGGGGCTCCCGACCTGCAAAAGCTGACATTCGGCGCCGCCGACGCCGGCGGCGTCAGACAGTACACGTGGGGCATGCGCCGTCTGACACGGTCCGCCGATTCCGCCTCCAATGACAGGTTATGCAGGTCGCGACCGCCGCACCGCGAGACCCGGACGCCCCTCAGGTGGCGACGGTCTCGGCGCCGAGCGTCTCGGAGATCGCGACGTCGATCGAATAGTCGATCGGCACGACGATCACCGAGGGGACGTCCTTGGCCAGGGCGTCCGCGAGCAGGCGCGGGAAGTCGTCAGCGCTCGTGCACCGCCACGCCGGGAGCCCGAACGCCTCGGCGAGCTTGACGAAGTCCGGGTTCCCGAAATCGACGCCGAAGTGCCGGCCGAACTTCTTGTCCTGCTTCCACACGATCGAGCCGAACTGGCCGTTCTCCCAGATGACGTTGACGACGGCGGTGCCGAGGCGTCGGGCGGTCTCGAGCTCCTGGCAGTTCATCAGGAACCCGCCGTCGCCGCTGACCGCGACGACCTTACGATCGGGGTGCACGAGCTTGGCTCCGATCGCGGTCGGCAGCGCGAAGCCCATCCCCGCGAGGCCGTTGGCGATAAGCACCGTGCCCGGCTCGTGGGCGGGGAACATCCGCCCGATCCACAGCTTGTGCAGCCCGACGTCCGAGACCAGGATGTCGTTGCGCCCAAGCGCCTGGCGGAGATCCCACAGCGCGCGGGGCGGTCGCACCGGGAACTGGTCGTCATCGCGGGCCTCGTTGAGCGCGGCCATCACGACCTCGTGCAGGCGGCTGGTGCCGGCGGTCGTCTGGCTGCGCGAGCAATCGGCGGCGAGTCGCGCCAACACGTGCGCGACGTCCCCGATCAGCTCGACGTCGGGAACAAAGTTCTGGTCGACCTCGGCGGCGATCGAGTCGATCACGATGATCTGCTTGTCGCGGTTCGGGTTCCAGTGCTTGGGCGAGTGCTCGACGAGGTCGTAGCCGATCGCGATCACGAGATCGGCGTCTTCGAACCCGGCCATCTCGTAGTCGCGCGCCTGGAGGCCGACCGTTCCGAGCGCCTTCTGGTCCTCGTAGTCGACGAGGCCCTTGGCCATGAACGTTTCGGCCACCGGTATCCCGGTGTTGTGGACGAACGAGCGGAGCGCGCGGGCCGCGTGGCCGCGGATCGCGCCGTTGCCGGCGAGCGCCAGCGGGTTGCGGGCGTTGTCGATCATCTCGGCCGCGCGCTGGAGCTCTCGGCCACCGGGCTCGGGCCGAACGGGGGCATGGCGGGGGAGCGGCGAGGCATCGAGCGGCTGGCCCATGACGTCCTCGGGGAGCTCCAGGTGAGTGGACCCGGGCTTCTCGGATTCGGCCACCGCGAACGCCTTGCGCACGACCTCCGGGATGATCTCCGGGCTCGAGACGCGAGCGTTCCACTTAACGATCGGGCGCATGATGCCGATGAGATCTATGTACTGGTGCGATTCCTTGTGCATGCGCTCGATGTCGGACTGTCCCGTCAGAGCGACGAGAGGAGCGCGATCCAGGAAAGCGTCGGCCACGGCTGTGACCAGGTTCGTCGCTCCTGGGCCAAGGGTCCCCAGACAGACGCCCGCTCGGCCGGTCAGCCGGCCGTAGGCGTCGGCCATATATGCCCCGCCCTGCTCGTGGCGGACGGGGATGAACTCGACCGAAGAGTCGGACAAAGACTCGTTGAGGTCGAGCGTTTCTTCCCCAGGGATGCCAAACACGTACCGAACCCCCTCAGCCTCCAGGCAGTCCACGAAGACTTCAGAAGCTTTGCGCTCACTCATATCAAGACCCTACATAACCGAACCAAGATCTGATCACGCCGCAACCCGGCGCCGTGTTATGTGTCTTGCCCAGAAGATGCGCGCTATGGCAGTAGGCCTGTCGATGCTTGCCACGCTGGCCCTTGCCGGGCCGGCACTGGCCGCGACCACGAAGGCGAAACCCCAGTCTCAGGGTGGTCCCGCGACCACCCTGTACATCACCGGCGGAGGCTACGGCCACGGGATCGGGATGAGTCAGTACGGCGCCTACGGCTACGCGCTCCACGGCTGGACCTACCAGCAGATCCTCGGGCACTACTACACCGGGACGGCCCTCGGGAAGACCAACCCGGCGCAGACGGTCCGGGTGCTGCTGGGGAGCGGCTCGGCGGCGTTCGCCGGCGCTACGCACGCCGGGAACAAGACGCTCAACCCGAGCCTCACCTACGACGTCGTCCCGCTCGCGAACGGATCCCTAAAGCTCGTCAACCAGACCACTCACAAGGCGGTCGGGACGTTCCCGGCGCCACTGACCGCCACCGGTCCTGCTCCCCTGAGCCTGGCCGGACTCGGCGCGTATCGCGGCTCGCTCGAGTTCCGGCCGAACGGCTCGGGCGGCATCTACATCGTCAACGTCGTGGGACTCGACGACTACGTCCAGGGCGTGATCGCAGCCGAGATGCCTTCGACCTGGTCGGCTGAGGCGTTGAAGGCCCAGGCAGTGGCCGCGCGGACATACGCGATCACCACCGACGTCGCCGGCGGCTTCTACAACCTCTATCCCGATACCCGCTCGCAGATGTATCGCGGGCTAGCCGCCGAAACGGCGGCGACCGATGCCGCTGTGGCCGCGACCTCCGGTCAGATCGTCACCTACAACGGCGCGCCGGCGGTCACGTACTTCTTCGCGAGCTCGGGCGGATACACCGAGAACGTCGAGGACGCCTGGGCGGGCGCCACCGCTGACCCATGGTTGCGGGGTGTGCCCGATCCGTACGACGGCGCCGGAGGCGACCCGTACCACCACTGGACGCGCCAGCTCAGCCTGTCCGCGGCCGCCAAGCAGCTCGGGCGGCTCGTCAAAGGCAACCTGATCGCGATCGACGTCACCCAGCATGGCGCCTCGCCGCGGATCATGTCCGCGCACGTGATTGGGACCCGCGGCACGACGACCGTCACCGGCAGCCAGCTCGAGGGCTCGTTCGGGCTCCTGAGCACGTGGGCCCAGTTCACGACGATCTCGTCGTCGGCGTATCCGACGCCGACGGCGGCGGCGGGCGATGCGAGCAGCGACCTCGCGTTCCTCATTAAGTTGAAGCGCCTGTTCGGGCAGATGGCGAACGCGTCGCAGACGCTCCACGGCAAGATCCTCCCCGCGGGGAAGGGCGCGCGGGTGACGATCGAGGTCCGCGCCGGCAAGCACTGGCGGCGCGCCGGTGTGGTTCGGATCGGCCCGGACGGGACCTACGCCGCGCGTGTGGCTCGCGCCGGGATCTACCGCGTCGACTACCGCGGCCTCGACGGCCCCACGGTCATCGTCCCGTAGCCCGGATCTGGCGCTTGCCGACGGGTCCACTAGGCTCGAGCGGCAGATGCCCGGTCCGCTGATCGCCGTCGACGCTCCGTACGTCCTTTACCGCTCGTTCTTCGCGCTTCCGGATTCGATCCTGGGGCGCGAAGGAAAGCCGGTGAACGCGCTTCTCGGCGCGGTCAACCTTCTCCTCCGAGCCGCCGCCGACTACCGGCCGCGCGCGATCGTGATGTGCTTCGGCGCCGAGGCCGCTTCGTACCGGGTCGAGCTGTTCCCCGCGTACCACGCCGACCGCCCGGAGGTTCCCGATGCGCTCGCGTGGCAGTTCGAGCGCGCGCCGGAGCTGTTCTCGGCGTTCGGGTGGGGAGTCGAATCATCGCCCGAGGTCGAGGCGGACGATCTGCTGGGCTCGCTGGCGGCGGTCGAGGACGGCGCCGGCGGCCGGGCGCTGATCGTGACCGGCGACCGGGACATGTACCAGTGCGTCGACGACCACGTCTCCGTCCTGTTCCTGAAATCCGGGATCACGGGGTTTCAAGAGGTCGATCCGCCAGAGGTCATGAAGCGCTACGGCGTGCCGCCTGAGATCGTGCCCGACTTCATCGCCTTGCGGGGCGATCCGTCGGACGGGTTGCCGGGCGCCCCGGGGATCGGTCCGAAGACCGCTGCCACACTCCTCGAGAAATACGGCTCGCTGGACGGCGCGATCGCCGGCGCGGATGAGCAGCGGCCGAAGGTGGCGGCGGCTCTGACGGACTCGGCTTCCGAGTTGCGGGCGTTCCGCGACATCGCGACGCTGCAGACGGTTTCCGTGGACCGGCCGGCCGATCGCGAGACTGACCTCGACGGCGGCGCGGCCGCGGCGCGCGAGTTGGGGCTGGGGCGGTTGGCGCAGCGGCTAGAGGACGCCGGCAGCTTGGCGGATCTGTAGTCACCCCGGGTAGGGACGGCGGCGCCCGTAGATCAAGCCGCTCGCCCGTGGATGGGTTGGCGGCAGCGCGCCCGCGCCGCCGCCGGCCGCCAGAGTCTCGGGATCGGTGCCGACGCCGAGCAGGCTGCGGGTCAGCTTCTGGTCCGCATCCAAGAGATCGTCGAGGGCGCGCGCGGTGTGCGCGGCGGTGACGACCGGCTCGGACGGGTTGTCGTGGAGCGACTCGAGCATCGCGCGCCGGAGCAGCTCCTTGACGAAGGACGCCGTGACGCCCTCGGTGCGTTCGACGACATCGCGGGTCTCGCGCTCGGACAGTTGCAGCGGCAGCGAGCGGCCGTACAGCGCGAGCAGTCTGTGCCGGCCCTCCGCATCGGGCAGGTCGATCTCGATCGCCACGTCGACCCGACCGGGGCGGGCGGCCAGCGCCGGCTCGAGCAGGTCGGCGCGATTGGTGGTGAGGACGAAGAGCAGGTCGGCGTCGGCGGCGGCGCCGTCCATCGCGTCGAGCAGGTCGAACAGGACCGGGCTCGAACCCGGACCGAAGCCGCGATGCTCGGCGACGAGATCCACGTCCTCGAGGACGATCACCGCGGGTTGGAGGTCGCGCGCGAACTCGGCCACCCCTCCGATGGCCTCGAGCGCACGCCCGGTGAGGACGAACCGCGTGTAGCCCGCCATCTCCCCGATCAGGTACCGGGTGGTATGGGTCTTGCCGGTGCCCGGCGGTCCGTACAGCAGTAACCCGCGCTTTAGGTGCTGGCCGGCGCCGAGCAGGGCGTCGCGATGCGCGGCGATTCCGAGCGCGTGCCGTTCGACCCGACCGATCACCGCTTCGGGCAGCACGACATCGTCGCGGGCGAGCTCCGGGACCTCGCCGAAGCAGAGGGAGACTCCGCCCATCGGGTTGAGGCTGACGTCGAGCACATGCCCGCGATACACGTTGAGCTGATGGCGGAGCTCGGCGAGCCGGGCATGTACGGCCTGGGCGGTATCGACAGCTAACCCCGCGATCTCGACCTCGAGCGACGGCGGGCCGTGCTCGCTCGTGGCGCTGACCATCACCACGTAGCGGCCGTCGGCGTCGGTGACCAGGAGGAGCGCGCGCTCGAGGCAGGCGAGGGTCGACCCGGGACCGTTCGGCAGGTCCGCCAGCGCCGGCGCCGACAGCTGGAGCCACGGCATCCCGTGACCGCTGACGAGCTGCTGCAGCGTCACCGGCGGGTGATGCGGCGGGATCGTGAAGCCGTGCACAGACACGTCACGCCCCGGCTCGCTCGACCAGGCGTTCAAAGCGGTTTGCAGGTTCACGTGCTCGAACGGCGGGAGCGAGCGCGTCACGACCGATTGCGCGCCCGCGTCGTCGCCGAGACAGTCCGCCACCAAGGCGACGACCTCGTTGCGGCCTCGCCCGAGCGCGTCTTCCGAGTGCACCCACTCGAGGAAGGATCGATATGCCGCCGCGAACTCGCGGGCCTCGGACTCCGATGCGCCAGTCATGCCGACATTACGGAGTAAAGCGGACCGTGATCACATCGCCGTCCTGGACCACGTAGTCGCGGCCTTCGAGCCGGAGGGTGCCCCGGTCGCGGGCGCCGGCGTAGCCACCGGCGCCGACGAGCTGGTCCCAGCTGACGACCTCAGCGCGGACGAAGCCGCGCTGGATGTCCGAGTGGATCATCCCCGCCGCGTGCCACACCGACAGCCCCTTGCGGAGGTGCCAGGACTGCGCCGGCTTGTCCTCGCCGGCGGTGAAGAACGCGATCAGATCGAGCAGCGAGAACGCGCCGCGGATCACGGTTTCGAGTCCCGAGTGCGCGACGCCCAGCTCCTCGCGCATCGCCGCGGCCTCTTCAGGGTCGAGCTCGGCGAGCTCGGCGTCGAGGCGCGCGGAGATCGCCACCGCCTCGGCGCCCTCGGCACGGGCATGCTCGAGGATCGCGGGCGGCACCTCGTTTGAACCCTCGTCGACGTTGGCGACGAACAGCACGGGCTTGGCGGTGAGCGGCGACAGCAGGGTGACAGCGTCCGGGGCGTCGGCGGGCGGAGGCACCGTCCGCGCCGGCCGTCCGGATTGCAGCACCTCGATCACTCGGCGCAGCCAGTCCGCATCCGCGATGGCGTGCCGGTCGCCGCTCTTCGCCGTTCGCGAGACGCGCTCGAGCCGGCGCTCGGCTTGTTCGAGGTCGGCAAAGATCAACTCGGTCTCGATCGTCTCGATGTCTTTTAGCGGGTCGACCCGGCCCTCGGGGTGGACCACGTTCGGGTCGTTGTGGACGCGGACGACGTGGACGATCGCGTCGGTCTCGCGGATGTTGGCCAGGAACTGGTTGCCGAGGCCCTCGCCGCGGTGGGCCCCGGCGACAAGGCCGGCGATGTCGTGGAACGCGATTGTGTCCGGAACGATCTCCGAGGCCTTGACGGTGTCGGCCACCGCATCGAGGCGCTCGTCGTTGACGGGAACCACGGCGATGTTGGGCTCGATCGTCGTGAACGGGTAGTTCGCCGCCTGGGCGGCGACGCCGGTGAGCGCGCTGAAGAGCGACGACTTGCCCGCATTGGGCATGCCGACGATCCCGACCTTCATGGCCATAGGTCGGCCACCGCGGTTCCGAGCGCGGCGCCGGCAAGCACGTCGCTCGGGTAGTGCACGCCGAGGTACGGCCGGCTGACCGCGAACGCGCCGGCGGCGAGGTACAGCGCCCACGCCGGCGCGAGATGGCGGTAGGCCCGCGCGGCGGCGAACGACGTGGTCGCGTGTGCGCTTGGGAACGACAGCTGGGTTACGACCGGCGACAGGGGCGGCAGGCCGTCGAGGTTCGGGCGGTGCCTGCGGACGACGAACTTGATCGCCTGGTTGATGCCGTAGGACGCGCCGACGATCTGCACCCCGCGCAGCCAGTGTCGCCGGGGCTCGGGTCGCGGGGAAACGGCCGCGCCGACCAGCCCGAGCGCGAGCCAGCAGGCCGCGTGCTCGCCCGTGCGCGAGTACGCCGTGGCGAGCCGGTCAAGCCCCGGGCTGTGGCCGTGCGTGCGCGCGAACACCATCCCCGCCCGATCCATCTCGATCAGCTTCACGGCGGCGGACTCTACGTTGCCCAGCGAATCGGCAGCCCGTGGTCGTCGCACACAGCCAGCGTGATCTCGGGCGCCCCGGCGGGGTCATGGACGGTCAACTGCATCTGCGCCTCCCGGCTGCGGGTCGGCTCCATGCTCAACCGCACGACATCCGGCCGCCCGTCGAGAGCTCGTTCGATCGCGGCCCATTCCTCGGGCTCGACGTACTGGCGCATGACCGAGTGCCACACGACGGTCAGCTCGCCGCCCGGGCCGGCGGCGAGGGCGTCGCGGAGCCACTCCGAGCCTTTGCGCGCGGCGATCGGGACGGGATCCCGCTCGGCGACCGCGAGGGCGGCGCGCATGCGGTCGATCCGGTGGAGCTCGTCGGGCCAGATGTAGGAGAGGAGGGTGAGCTGGTCGTCGGCGTGGGTCGGGTCGAGCGGGGACAGATCGCAGCCGGCCCGGGCAACGATGCGCAGCGCCGACGCAGCGCGGTCCAGGTCGATCGGGGGCGGTGGCATCCAGGGATCGACGAACCGCAGCTGCGAATCCGGGTCGCCGAGCTCGCGGCCATCGACGGTACAAATAGCGATCGGCGAGCAGGTTCAGGCCGGCGCTCGCCCCGACCTCGAGCAGCCGGATCGGACGGCGGTGGCGGTCGGTCAGCCACAACAGGCCCGC
>Ga0070765_100000876_pt1 | contig 17937 bp, 32 predicted proteins | sample HubBroMetageWFT5_FD_71516 | JGI IMG/M metagenome (GOLD analysis project Ga0070765, IMG submission 71516) | Warmed and freeze-thawed soil microbial communities from the Hubbard Brook experimental Forest, New Hampshire - Hubbard Brook CCASE Soil... | ecosystem: Environmental > Terrestrial > Soil... | reverse complement strand
CGGCAGCAAAGCTAGAACCAAGCCACACGCCATGAGATACGCCCGAATGCGTTTGAGATTCATCCTGCCTCCTTAATAACACGTAGTCAGCCGAATTACTCTTTCTGAAAACCTACCCTGTGCAGTGGTCACCAACAATATCCACTTTCATGTGTTACGGTATATCCACTTTAGACGCTCAAGTTCTGATGCCATCTCTATCGCGTTACGGAAAGCCATTTCTCTAGCTGGTGATGGACGTAGTTCCAAGGCCTCGAGCTTACGGCAGAGAAACATCGCCGCCGCGAGGTAGATCAATTTCTTCCGAGCTTCGTCGCTCATCGCGCGATAGGTCCGAGTGTTTGCTGTCGGTAGCACAATCCGGAAACTGGTGAAGTGATGGAAGGTTCAAACGGCTGATCGCCATTTTTGTTCCGTGGATGTTTGCAAGTGCGTGCCTCTACGCGGTTGCTTATTTGGATCATTTAGGGGTCGGTGCAGGCGCTTGCTTTTCTCGCACTGTTCTTGTCAATTGTCTTTTTCGCCTTGAGTTACCGATCACTCGATCTTGAGCAAAAGTTCCCGTGAAATACGGCGCCAGAATTTCGACCTGGGCCACCGTTCTCGCAGCATACTTGGTTCTTTCGCGCTGGCCATGAATCGTCACGACCAATGAATGCTTATATTTTTTATTGGGTCATGGTGGTACTCGCCGCTATCCCGATGCCATTGTTGCTGCTGACTTGGCTAGGGTGGCTTTCGCCGCCCGCGCCTGTGAATGCTGTTCGAATATTCTTGTTGATCGTCGCAACCGGCAGCTATGCCTGGCTGGTCTTGGCTATGAAGTTTCCTATGTTTCTTGCCGAATCCTACAGCAGAGGTCGGATTGGTATCGTTCTTGTGAACGAGATCGCGATGGTGATTTGCTCGATTGCAGCAATCCGTGGAAAGGGGAGACGAAAGGTCATGTTTGGAGTAGCGTGCATTTTGACCGCGTTAGTGTGGAATCTGATGGGAGCGGTCCAATCGGTTGCTTGAGGCAAGGACGCTTTGAGAATCGCTTGCACGGCCGAGGAATTGGTTCGGGGGAGACTGCGTACTGGCGTCTGTCCGATTCGCTCATCACAATTCCGGGTCCTCACTTCCGCAAAAATGCATAAATCGCTAGCAGCACCCACCCGCATTTCGCGAAAAGCCAAAGGTCGCTCAGGAGTTCTAGGGCAAGTCGCTAACAAAAGCTCCCGTTTCGCGCAGCCCATCAACCTCCAATCCGCGACATGCCAACCGTTCCCGACTCGCCCCAGACTGCCCGTTAGTACAGTATCGTTTTATTACCTCTCTCGTTATCATTGACCCATGCTTTTCCAACGACGACCCGCCGTATCGAAAATCGCCGGCTCATTTGCGATTCTGACTCTTTGCGTAACCGCAAGCTCCTGCGGCCATTCGGAGGCATCCGCTCCGGCACCTTCGATGGACCTGGTCATGCAGGTTGTTCATGACTACGGTCGCAACCATCAGGCCTCTGTTTTGCCGCCGCCGTCGCCGATTCCACAGGAGACGGAATCCGAGTACATGGCCAAGATCAAGGAAGCGCTGCTTGAATCTGACTTCGCTCAACTGGAGAAAACGGCCCAGCAGAATCGCACCGAAAGAGGACTCTTGCGCGGCGGCACCTGGAAAATTAACGCCTTCTACAACCAATCAGCTGGTCCCATGAATTCCGGCGAGGAGACCGATGAGGGCTATCAGAATGAGATCACGCGTTTGAACCAGTGGATCACTGCTTATCCCGATTCCGTGACCCCCCGCATCGCGCTGGCTCGTCTTTTTACGAACTACGCCTTTTTCGCACGCGGCGAAGAGTCCGCTGACAGCGTTTCCGAGTCCCGGTGGAAGCTCTACAACGAACGAAATATCGCGGCCGAGCAGTATCTTCTCGCGGCTGCTCACCTGAAGGACCGCGACGCCCATTGGTATGAAGCGATGCAACAGGTCGCTTTCCAGGTCGGGTGGGACAAAACGTACGCTCTCGATTTGCTCAATCATGCCGTCGCATTCGAGCCTAGCTATTACCACTACTATCGCGAATATGCCGATTACCTGAGGCCGCAGTGGTATGGTGAGCCTGGTGAAATCGCGAAATACGCCGAGCAAGCTTCGCTGCAGCTTCACGACCCCGATGCCTCGATCCTGTATTTCAGAATTACGAGCACTCTGGCGTGTAATTGCAAGCCGCAAATCGCGGACCTGCCGGCGATCGACTGGCCGAAATTCAAGTCCGGATATTCCGACGTGACTCGGCTCTATGGGGCTTCCAACCTCAATGCCAACCGTCTTGCGTGGGTCGCCTTCAAAGTCGGCGATAACGTGACCGCGCAACAGGCCTTCAGTTCCATCGACCACATGGAGATGGGAGTCTGGTGGGGCCCGCACACATTCGCCAACGCCCGTGACTGGGCCAACACGCCGTAGACTTGATTGAGATCAGATTACCCTATTATTTTAGGGGGAATTATGACCTGCTCTGCATGTGGGGCCATCACCAAGGAAGGAAGTCCATTTTGTAGCTCCTGCGGCCGGCCCTTAATAGGCTTCTCCGTAGGCCGCGTCGCCACCCAATTTCCCGCGCCAAACTCTGCGCCCGCAATGTCGCCGGCAACTCCTGCGTCTGGACAATACGCCGGCTTCTGGCTGCGCGTAGCCGCAGCGGTAATTGACTTGATCATCCTCGCGATTCCCCTCGCAATGGCCGTTTCCTATCTCTCCCTGGCATGGGCAGCTGGCGCGCTTTCCTAGAGCTGCACCCAGGTCAAACACCGGACGAAATCGTCGGCGCGTTTGGCAGAACGTACCTGTTCGCGATTCTCTGTTTCTTTATCCTCACCGGCTGGCTTTATTTCGCACTTTTCGAAAGCTCCTCCTGGCAGGGTACGCTCGGGAAGAAATTCATTGGACTCAGCGTGGCTGATCTCGAAGGCAATCGCGTAACGTTCGGCCGTGCCAGCGGCCGTTACTTCGGCGGCCGCCTCCTGGCCCACGTTCCGTTCATCGGCTCTCTTTACATTTTGATCGATTGCATCTGTGCTGGACTAACGTCCCGTAAGCAAGCTCTTCATGACATGTTCTCGGGATGCCTGGTCCTCCGCAAAAACGAGGGCATGCTCTACCGCCCATAGAGCCCACACGGAAACTCCCGCGAACTGCGCTTCGACCTGAACAACGCGCTTACCGGATAAGTAGAACCACCGAACGAGAGGTCCCACCGATTGCAATGACCTGCTATAAAAGCGGAACGGGTAGGATTTCGCGACCAGAATGGCTGCGAGTGTGCGAGGAGGCTCGCGATGAGTGTTTACGCGATTGCGCAATTGTGGATCCACGATCCGATGACATACGGTTGGTACGTGGCCCGGTTTATGGACGTATTCGAAAATTACAAAGGGCGCGTCCTAGTCGCGGATGAGAGTCCGGTCGTCCTCGAAGGAGCGTGGGATGGCAACAAGGTCGTTGGTGGTCTCATTTCCGGACGAGGCTTCATTTAGGGATTGGCAGAGTCCCAGGAATATCTAGAAATCGCGACGGACTTGTGTTTTTTCCTATTGCTCTTGGCGCACCAACGTATTCTTTCATTGAAGATAGATAAAGATCAACTGTACAGAGTAGTACCGTTAACGTTATCTATCTAGAAGTGGACACTAGCAGCGTGGATTGTGGTGGGCTCGCTAGGACTTGAACCTAGAACCAATCGATTATGAGCCGATTGCTCTAACCAGTTGAGCTACGAGCCCCTATACTTTAATACCATACTTCTTGCGTGCAACTTCGCCGAGTTTTTTCAATCCCGCCTTCGCGCACTTCGGACTCGGTAGGATGTCGTATGCCTGAGTCGTTGAAATATCAGCATGTCTCAGAATGCTCTGGATCTCGGTATCGTCCACGCCTGCCTCGTTTAAGCGCGTTCCCAATCCCCGCCGAAAGGCGTGCCAGCGGAATCATGCCCCGTTGATGTGTTGCGGGATCTCCCGCCGTGACAGGTTGTCAAGGTCCAGAGGCTTAAGTAGCTTCTCTCCTCGAAAAATCCAGCCATACCCGCTTTCCGGAAAAGCCTTCTTGTATTTCTTTAAAATGCGCCGAAGCAAAGGCGTTACGTAAATGCCTGCTTCACGAGCCTCTGTTTTTGTCGGGCCTATGTGAGTTCCCCATATTTTGCGCCGGACAGAGATCATGTCCCCGTTGTAATCGCTCCACTTCAGCCCTTTCAATTCGCTCCGCGTTAGACCTGTAAACGCTGCGACCGCGCAGACCGTTCGTGCCGGTTCAGGTAGCTTATCCAGCATCTCAGCGACTTCCTCAAGCGTATATGCGTGCTCGTTGAAAGCTTTAACTTTTCTTTGCGTAGCCTCTGGCCGTCCGTCAAGCCTTCAAAACTGGTCTCACCTTTCTTCCGGCCGCCCGCCTTTTGATCTTCGAAGGGAAGACCGTTGACCGTCCGTCCCTTCTGCCGCTCCGTCACACCGGCGAACTTCACCCCATACGGCGAAGAGCACACGACGCAAGCAACAACGTGTCCGCAGAACCACAAATTCACAGGATACGAACGCGACAACGAAACCCAGCTCGATTATGCTTTTGCTCGCTATTACAATTCTCATCTGGGTCGCTTCATGTCTACCGATCCGATGGGCGGCGATTTGACTGATCCGCAATCTCTGAATCGTTACGCTTACGTTGGGAATAGCGCCGTTAATTTCACCGATCCATCAGGAATGTTCAAGCACCCCTGTGTCGACCGAGGCACAGGCGGTGGCGTCTGTAATTACGGCGACGGATTTTCGCTGGCGCAATACTTCGGCGGAAGCTTCGTGTATGGGCTGGGGTACTCTTTCTCCGGTCGGACTATTCAAAACGATCTACCAGTAGCGATATATACGCTCGGGCTGACCCCTATCGGCATCATGAACTGGCTCTCGGGCGGAGTCGGAAGCGGAGACCGCGCAGCGAAGCTGTTACTCAAGCCCGATTGTCTCAATTTCGTCGGCCAAGCCGCCTTTGCCGGTATTCTAAATCAAGGCAACGGCCAAGAAGTCAGTCCGCAGGAATTCGCGCAGGGTCTCGAAGATTCGGGAACCGTATTCTACAAAATGACTCAAACATTAGCTCACACAACCTATGTTTCAGCCCCAGAACCCCCAACACCCCCGGGTTTTGTGACATACGCGAACACTCAATCAAACGGTTTTGGCAATCCGCAAACCGTAAACCTGTTTCCTCCCTATGAAAGTCTTAGTGGGTTGGCCCAAGCGCAGACTCAGGTCCACGAAGCTGTGCACGATGCATACGGCCTCACGGACCAGATGCTAGGACAGGCGACAACCGGACAGATTTATCCGATACTCCGCTTGGTCAAGCTCAAGGGTCCGCAGCTTTTCAGAAGGGTGTTGAAAAGCACTGTAAGTGAGGAAATCAAATGAAAACTCTTGCCGTCCTTGCGGCGCTGCTACTTAGTTATCTAGGAACGCAATCATCCCCAGAGCCCGAGAAGACGATGTGTCTTTGTAGGTTTGTCGCTCCCCGATACTCCGCGATTGCTCGCCAGGCTGTGATCAAAGGCGAAGTGCATGTCCAGGTTGATGTGGCTTCTGACGGAACGCCCGGCGGTATCACTATCCTGGATCAATCGAATCGGATTCTAGGGGAATCAGCTGTGAACGCCATAAAGGACTGGCGGTTCTGCCCCTCGTCAGCGAAGAGCGACTCACACAAAATGGTCGTAACTGTCATATTTAAGCTCGAAGGTCAACCAACACAGAAGTGGGCACCGACAAATATTACCTTCGAGCCACCGGCAACTGTCACTGTTACAACACCGTCGGGAGCTACGCTTCAATCCCAAACAACGCGCTCACATGATGCAGTCAGTCCTTACGCGTCTACTCATCCCCACCGCGTTCCAAAATCGTGGGGTCTTCCCTCGGCGCAATGGCCACTTTCAACGAATTCGTAAGGCATCCAGGCACAGTATTAAGGTGGCAACCGGAACCAGAACTGCGAGGATGAGCCGTACGTGTCGGGATAACGAATCGGATATCATTGGTTTTCCGGTCGGCCACGATGCCTCCTGTGGGTTGGGCCTACCTTGGCGGTAACTAACGAACGGGTATAGCACGAAGTCGGTCAGATTGGAAAGTGCCACCCTCCTCATCTTCCGTCGGGGAGCGGACCGCGTTGCGCGCTCGAAGGTCAATGCGCAAGCGGTCATCAAGGGGACGTGCGCTTTGATCGACTGATCGACCCTTACTGGTGTTCCTGATAATTCGCTCACCGTTTGCGCTGAACCGTGCCTTCTTTGGTCTCCTCACATAGCCTTTTGCTCGAAAATTGATGTGGCTGCCAAGATAGATAACCGGTGCGATAGGACTGTCAGTGATTTTGAAACGAAGCAACACTTGACATCTGCATGTCCCGGCTATACCAATGAATGCGCCCGCTCGTTTCCGAGCCCATCGTTAGATTAGCTTTCCCGCCAACGGGCACGAGAAAGGCTAGGCCATGAATTCCTTTCGCGTTTCGGCTCACAGTTTGTCATTTAAGATGTTCCGCATTCTATCGAGGTCCGCGTTACTCGTCTGGATGGTCCTTCCGTTGGTCCCCCTCGTTCGCGCCAACACGGCCTTCGTCCGCGTCAATCAACTTGGTTACGAAGCCGGAACGCTCAGCCGCGCCTACCTGATGTCCAAAACCTCAGAAGCTGGCGCGGTCTTTCGGGTGTTGGACTCGAACGGCCAGGCGAAATTCTCCGCCTCCATCGGAGCCGATCTTGGCAAGTGGGGAAAGTTCACCGTCTACGCGCTTGATTTTCGTGTGAGCGAGTCGGGATCCTACGCCATCGAGGTTGACGGCCCGGATTCGGCCACTTCGCTGCGATTTCGGATCGACGACCCGGAAGACCTCTACGCTCACGCCCTACGGAACGCCCTGAATTTCTACCAGAACGAGCGTGACGGATCGGATTTCATCAGAACACCTCTGCGCAGCGCGGCCGGACATCTTAACGACCAGCACGGCAGCGTTTTCCAGTCTCCACAATTCGATAGCAACGACCTTATTCTCGGTGACTTGAAGCACACCGGAACTTCAATTGACGCGACGGGTGGCTGGTGGGACGCCGGCGATTACTTGAAATTTGTCCAGACGCACAGCTACGCGGTCGCTCTCATGCTGATTGGCATTCGCGACTTTCCGGAGCAAATGGGAGGTCGCGCAGGCTCCTCCGATTTCAGGGATGAAGCTAAGTTTGGCTTGGATTGGCTCCTCAAGATGTGGGACGCAGATTCGGAAACGCTCTACTACCAGGTTGGGATCGGCACCGACTTCTTGAGCAATCCGAATCTCTTGAGCGATCACGATCTGTGGCGCGTGCCGCAGGATGACGACAAGAGTGGCGGAAGCGATCCGTCTCTCGTTTACGTGCGCCACCGCCCAGTGCTTGTCGCGGGTCCGGCCGGTGCAAAAATCAGTCCCAATCTTTCCGGACGGCTGGCCGCCGCCTTCGCCGGGTGCTATCAGGTCTTCCGCGAGTCGCATCCCGATTTTGCTGACCGCTGCTTAGTCGCAGGCGAGCGCGTTTTCGACCTCGCTGATACCTCTCCGTCGGGTGACCTGCTGACTGTGGCGCCGTTCGATTTCTACGGCGAAACCGAATGGCGGGATGATCTGGAGTTGGGCGCGACCGAGCTATACTTCGCTCTTGCTTCCGCACAGCGTCCATTACACTCCACGCTTCGTCACACCGACCCCACGCACTATCTTCGCGCCGCGGCACAGTGGGCCCACGCGTACATCACCGGTCCGAATGACGCCGCGGACACGCTCAATCTTTACGATGTAAGCGGCCTCGCCCACTTTGAGCTGTTTCGCGCGATTTCCAGCGCCGGCCATCCCGCCGAACTCGAAGTCTCGCAATCGGATCTGCTCAATGATCTTCGCAAGCAACTCGAAAGCGCCGTCTCTCAAAGCACCTCCGATCCCTTCGGCTTTGGCTTTCCGTGGGACTCCTATGACTCGGCAACCCACGGCGCAGGCCTGTCCGTCGAAGCCCGCGAATACGCCTTCCTCACCGGCTCTTCCACCTTCGACTCCTACTCACGGCGCTGGTCTGCAAATATCCTCGGCGCAAATGCCTGGGGAAGCTCCTTCATCGTCGGCGATGGAGAGGTCTTTCCCCATTGTATGCAGCACCAAGTTGCGAATATCGTGGGTTCGCTGGACGGCACGCCGCCGATTCTGCTAGGTGCCCTAGTCGAAGGCCCCAACTCCTTCGCGGCCACTGGATTCCTCGATGGCATGAAAGTATGCCCTCCTTCCCACGGCGACATCTTCAAGCAGTTCAACGGCAACGGCGCTATCTTCAAGGACGAACAGGAATCCTTCAGCACGGTGGAACCGGCAATTGATCTAACCGCAGCTTCTTTCCTCATGTTTTCTTGGCGCACCGCAGGTGCTCCTGCCGCCTGGGTTCCGAATGATGACATTTCGCCGGCCCTTGAACAGGCCATCGATCCGGCGATCATCACAAAACGCAATCCGCAATGGCCACCTCGCCGCCACGCTCGTCACCTCTCGCGTCCGGCCGCTGCGCCTTCGAATCCTTGATACTCGGGAAACCTCAAGAACCAGAATCTGGTTCCCGTTCGCCCCGCAGATCGGTTGCCCGCCGTCTGCCGTCTGCCTTCTGCCTTGGTCTTGACCGCTTCTTTCTCCTGCCTCCCTTGATTTCGTGGACCTGACCCGAAGTACAGATGTTCCCACACCGGAAATATTTAACCTGCGATGTAACCCGGTTTGTGTACTGTAGAGGGCAAAGTCATTTGGACGACCAGTTTCAAACCACCCATTGCCGCGAGTGCCGAGCATCCTGCAGTGTCCTCCGACGAAATATGGGTGAATATGCAGTGGACGAGCAATACACCACAAATCGACCCTTACTGGTGTTCCTGATGATTTGCTCAACCACTTGCACTCAGATTGCCTTATTAGCCTCCTTTCGTATAGCCCTTTTCGATGCAGTTTGGCCCATCCAAAGGTGTTTTCTCGATTGCAGGTCCATCTCATGCGGCTTAGGTACTCTGCTAGGAATAGATCAAAATCATCGCTTTCCGGCAATGCTTCCATTCGCACTTGGACGCCGCAGCAGAGAAAATGCCGAGACCGCCAGAAACCGTTTGAGTCGTCAGCCTCCGGCGAATTCCACCGACACGGTTTCGGCTGCAACGATCAATTCAATTGCCCTGGCACACTCGTCTCTGAATTTCCGACAGTTCGACGTATCCAGGAATGGGTTAGGTCCTAGTTCCATCCGGTAGTCTCTTCAGTGCCAAAGCGCGAACTGCGAGACAAAACCGTTGAAGATCAGCGTACGATCCTAGCGAAGTGGGTCAAGGATATCGTCTGGCAGATGGGTTGCACCTGCCGCGAAGCGGAGAAGTTTCTGACGGCTGGACTGGCTGATGTTTTGAAGCCCGGATACGAAACGTTCGAACGCCCGCAATTCGAACGCGGAACCTGTTGCGAATTGCTAAACTGCCAGAAACTCGTTTGATGAGAATTCTCACCCCTATGGCAGTGTGGTCTGACTCTCGCGCGAGGTTCGGAAAGCTGCCGTGAAACGTTCCCACGACCATTCTCGATAGATTAAGCGACGAAAAACTCGTGCATCGACACGAATTAAAACCGGCAGAGCTTATTCCACTTTTCCGGTCCCGCGAGTAGGTGGAAGAGGAAACTCGATCTCGCCGAGTTCCCTCTCCAGGAGTTAAGGTCTTCCGCCTGAAGTCGTATGACGTACCTGCGGATCGTCTTTCTTAACGTCAGAGGAAGACTCACCCGTCGAGGAGATATCCTCTGCGCCACTGTTCGTTAGAACTTCCTTGGCTCGCTTGATTTCGTCTGAGGTATCACAGTGAACGGAAAGAAGAATACCCCCCTTTTTCAAACGTCCTTCATAACGCTTGGCCTCGTATTCAGGAATACCCATCCCGATCAGCGCGCCGGTAACTCCGCCAACGGCTCCTCCAACTCCCATCCCTGCCAAGCCTGCCATGATCGGGCCTGCGGCTATGAACGGGCCAAGTCCTGGGATCGCCAACAGGCCTACGCCTGCGAGTACCCCGAGCGCTCCGCCCAGCACGGCTCCGGTACCAGCTCCGGCGGTCGCGCCCTCTGGCGCTTTCGTAGCTTTTTCTGCGGCTATCGGCTTCGAGCCCAGATTCTCCGGAAGTAGAGCCGAGATGTCGGCGGCCGAAAACCCTGCTTTCACCAAGCTATCGGTGGCTAAGTCAGCGGCTGCCACCGTCGTGTAAATTCCGAACACTGCTGTTTTCTTATTTTCCATCTTGCGTCTCCTATTCGTGTTGGTTTGAAGTCAAACAGCTACTGCTGAGTCGCTGGGACGATCGTCAAGTGATTGGTAACGTTTCCTGCACCGGCAACCTGCGTTGCTTTTTCGCCAATGGCCGTCTTCTCATCTGCGGAACGGACGGGCCCCTTCAAAGTAACCTTCCCGTTACGAGTTATAATTTTGACGTTGTGAGCGTAAGTCGAGAGCGATTTGTCGTCCATGATAGCGCTCCGAATTTGCTTAGTTGTTTCACGATCGGCAGGATTCATCTTTTGCTGATCAGCTGTGGTGGCGCCTTTATTGGCGTCACCTTGATTCGTTTTGGTATTGTCGGGCGCAGGCTGTTGGTCTTGCTGGATGGGACCAGCTAAAACTGAACCAGCGAAAAGTACGGTTGCCGCCAATATCCACACATATTTTTTCATTTGAGTTTTATCTCCCTTTGACTTTCGCCCCTGGAATTCGCTCAGAGCCAATTCGTGCTTGGAAATCTGGGGAAACGTCATGTCCTTGGAAACGGGTTGTTACGCCTTCGCGGCTTTGCCCTTAGGCGATCGGACGCGGGTCGTTGCTTCCTCTCCAGATTCGTTTTCTTTTTCGATTGTCATCTTGTCAGCAACTTTGGACAGTTTCACATCTGTATCTTTTTCTTCCTGAAGAGTCTGACTGAGAAGTTTCGCGGCTTCGGTTTCCCCAAGCTTCTCAGCCATTGCGCGTACGGTACCGTAAGCCGCGATTTCATAATGCTCTACCCGCTGCGCTGCGCCGATCAATGCGGCATCCTTCGCGTCACCTTGGTAATCCTCTTCCGCTGCTTCGCCACCTTCCCTGATTAGACCTTCCATGCCCTTGCAATGCTTGCCGGTTGGTGTTTCATCGAGGTCATCGAAAATCTGCTCTAGGCGCCCGACGTGGCCCTTGGTCTGTTCCAGATGCTGTTCAAAACCGTTGCGCAGTTCTGCGGACACGGCAGCCTTCGCCATCTTTGGAAGGGCTTTCACCAACTGAGTTTCTGCGCTGTAAATGTCCTTGAGTTCATCAACATAAAGCTCTTTCAGTTCTGATTGCTGCACGGTGCACCTCCGGAGATTTTTGATTCGTGCCAGTTTGCGGGGATCACACGCCTTTAACCATCCCGCTGAAGCTGTATTCTGGCGTCTCGAAGGGTGTACGAAGTTCAACGCGAGCAGAAGACGGACGACCCACGCCAAAAAGTGGGACGCCCGCGAGACCTGCTCAAAGCAGCCCAATCGTTTTCAAGTTACCGCGGCGATACAGTGATCCGTGTAGAACCGTCTTGAAGGCCGCAATCAAACAAATGTGTTCACAACGGTACAGTTGGCGCAAGGAGACCCCACGCTCACCTGCAGTTTCCAGAAATCGCTATAATGTTGCATGGCTGAAGGGGTGAAACATTTCTACGACCGACTCGCCAGCAACTACCACCTCATCTTCGAAGATTGGGACGCTTCCATGAAACGCCAAGCCACGGCCCTCGGGGCAATCCTTGAGCGTGAGTGCGGCGCAACAAGTGCTCTCCGGATTCTAGATTGTGCCTGCGGAATTGGAACACAAACGCTAGGCTTGGCCAGTCTTGGATTCACAGTTACCGCCTGTGACCTTAGTCCTGCGTCAGTTGAACGGACCCGTGTGGAAGCTGCAAAGAGGCGTTTGAATGTTCAGCTATTCGTCGCGGACATGTTGGATTTGACCGAAATTCCGGACAAGGATTTCGACGCTGTCATGTGCATGGACAACGCCCTTCCGCACCTTGAGAGTGATGACCAGTTGTTTCAAGCGGCGACGCAGATTCGGCGAAAACTGCGGGGCGGTGCGATCTTTATGGGCAGCATCAGAGATTACGACAGTCTGGTTCAGGAAAGGCCGGTCGTGCAGGGACCCGCTTTTTATTCAGACCGAGGGAGTCGACGCATCGTTCATCAAGTGTGGGATTGGAGCGATGAGCGTCGTTATGCTTTCCATCTTTAATATAACAAGGGAAGTCCAAGGCGGTTGGGAGACTCAGCATTACGTCTCGAACTATCGTGCCGTTCTGCGGGAGGAATTCAGTCGCATTCTCCAAGCGGCTGGATTCGTCGGCTGCCGCTGGATTCTGCCAGCCGAGAGCGGCTTTTACCAACCGATCGTCTTGGCTAAGGCAGATCGCACTCCTTGATGAACCTAGTACCACGAAACTCTCTTGTTTCCACAGCACGACCTGATAAGAAGAAGGCATGCGCGGAAAAGACGAGCAGTAGTTGGATGTGTTCAGCTATGTAAGCCCGGAGCAGCGAGTACCGCAAGATCATCCCTTGCGTCCTCTTCGAATCACCCGGTGCCAGCCTGCGCGCCTTAGCTCCCGTAGAACACCGCGAACGAACGCGGAGGTAACGGGTTCGAACCCCGTTCGGGCCAAACCCGCTTGCTGTTTCCAACACTATGGCTGGGCTACTGTAGGCGTCAAGAAATAATAGTAACGTTTATGCTTTTTCGTAGAAGAGTTCGGACCCAAACGATCAGCCGTGTGGATACTGGATAACGCACTTCCGCTCATTAGAAAGATTTCGCCAATCGCACAACGGCACGGATTTTCGGTTGCGTTGTACGGGAGTGTGCTAGATCGGGGCGGGAGTGAAAAAGACTTAGATCTTTTTTTCATCGAACAAGAACCGGATATTTGCGATGTTCAAGGCTGTTTAGATGAGATTGCAAAACTTCCGGAAATAGCACACTGCGGCGACGCAATCCCTGGCACGGGTGGATTCATCGGTGTGATTTGGCTATCAGATATCAAACACCATGTTGATGCGCAATTCCGAATGCTGTGACTCCCCCGAATTAAGCTTGCAGGGTTTTTCGCACAATCCACACATCCCGCGGCGACCGCGGGTTTCTTATATATTTATATTGATCCAAGGGACGCGGTACAGTAGCGGCAGTAAAAGGATCAGGAAAGTGGTCGCTCGAACGACAAACAAAAAGACAGGCGGCAATTCCCAGGAGTCAAAGCGATCTCCGGGGTGGTGGTGATCTTCGCTGCGCTCGCTCTGATTTTGTGTGTCATTGTCTTTGCACTTTGGAAGAAAGACTCTGTCTGCGCCTCCGTCCGATCCCGCAACTTCGGTTTTTTCCTCGAAGCCAAGAACAATTCAGGTCCTCCGCCGAACAAACTTCACAACTGATTATTCAAGTTTGTGCTCTACGTTGTTTTCCGGCGTCATGTGCCAGTTGAACGATCCGTCTGCCTGATTATAAAGGCATTGAGCGAAGTGAGTTTCGTAGTGTCCTGAGTCATCTCTCCAATCAACAATACCGATTGCACATAAAGCAGCGGTTCCGGACCCGATCTGCGAAATCTGGGTATCCGTTAACGGATCGCTCATAAAAGTGGCATATAGGTATTGGTCGTTGCTCGGGCTCAAATCCCCGCCGGCCCTAACATCTTCAAGGTATTTTTATAATCGTGAAACACATTTGAAACTCTCGTGTTTATGACGATGACGCTGTCCCCTTGGCGCGTCCCGCGGACTTGGAATTTCCCACCATTTTTGTATCCTATGTTCACCGCGCATTTTTCGTCTTTGTGGAGAGGAAATAACGGCCTGATTGGGTCGTCAAATGGATTCACGAAATTTACGTTGGTATGTTTTGGCGGCTCGATGGCTGGCGGTATCTTCACTTCAACCTTTGGCGGATTGTCTTGGATGTGTTGAACACCAGTGCCTAGTGTCCGTAGGGTTTCTTCAAGATGATGCTGCGAAATTTGACTTCTTGCACATTGGGCTATCGCTAGCACGACCGCCACGATCCCCATATCCGAAACTCCCGCTTAAGACGTTTCTTGGTTGATTCGTATGGGGGATGCAACGTCACATCCAAACCTAAATAGGCTAAACGCCAGGACGCAATCACCAGCACAACAGAAATCGCAATGTCCAAAATTGTTGATACCATTGCGGTAATTCTACCTGCACTCAGGCGGCCCGCGCTCCGAGCCACATATAGATCGGAAGTTTGTGGCCGCTGAACGCTTTGAGACGACATGATTGTTTGCGAGCGCACTCCTCCTCGCAGTCTAACGAACAGACGTTTTCAGTGTTTTCCTGCATGATGTTCGGTCCATTAACGGTTTTACCGATGCGATTCGATGCAAGGTAAAACCAGAGAACGGTGGCAGGAACTGTGTGAGCGAGCCGCGAACGAACAAGACCCCGCCAAAATGCTTGTTACAGTCGAGGAAATAAATCGGCTTCTCGCTGTCAAGTATGATCGCCTGAGTCACACCGACGGCGAGCCTCCAAAGCCTCCCAAGGATTCAGTCTGATCGAATATCATGTGCCATGTCGTGTGCGACCGCTCACACTCTCTTCGACGATTACTCCAACGCCACGATGGAGTTCTTCGAGGCCACCGATCGGCTATCGGTCCTACTAGGACAGCATGAAGAGTTCGCGGAAGCCAAGAAGCAATCCGACCAGAAGCATACGAAGTGCCTCATCGCACGTCGACCTTTAGAACAGCACTGGGAAGAACATGGATGTCGTGCGCGCGAAGGCAAAACTCCAGCTAGCCGCTAATGGGCCGTCCGCACGCCAGGGAATGCAACTGAAGTGCGCACATGGCACGAATCCGCGTTACAGCTCTAAAGCCCCTGCTGTGCTCAGCTTGCAAAGCTTTCACCACGCGGAGATATTTTAGTTCTCGTGAAGTGTACTAATTCAATTGACAATGGGGAACCAGGAGCACAGTGTGGTTATGGACCTGGGATTCTTCAGTTCACCTGAACACAACGGAAGTTACCTGAACCACCCCTCGCCACACTAATCAGCGAAACATCCAAGGAGACACAGAAGACTCCGCGGTATGTCGGCCCCGATTTACCAAGCAGCCGAGAATGGATAGTCCTTTCGTTCGGGGGCGCGTCAGTCCGCCGCAGCGCGTCTCTGGCGAAGCGCAACTGGACGGAGAAACGAGCTTACGAATGGTCACGAGAAGCCTGAAGTGGGTTTTCATCACGGCGTTGCTCCTGGTGGTGCTATTGCGCTCCTCGGCAAGTCACCAACTTTTGTTGGAGCTTTTTGTCTGTGCGGGTGCCTTCATGGTTGTCCTAGCTCTATTTATAAAAACACAAGAGTCGGACTTTCCACACTGGCAATGACAGACCGATCTGGCCTAGGGGACCAAATCATTGTAAGGCTCTGAGCGCGATGATTCCAAGGGCCGCCGTAAACGCAAGCGAGACGCCAATGCCAGACACAATCAAAGCGAAGACCACTCCGATCGTAGAAGACGCCCTTATGGCGGAGTCCTTGCGATTCGAAAGCGAGCCTTGGACCCGTTTCTACATGGCTGGTGAAATCATGCGAGAATCGCGGCAGACGTCTGGAAAACCAAGCAAGTACGCGAGGGGAGGGAACATGGCTCATTCGGACAAAGTGATTGATCACTACGATCACCCGTGCGACGTCAGCTGCCCTTCGAAGCGTGACCCGAATGGGGGTATCGGCCTGTCCGGCGCGCCCGAGCACGGCGACGTGATGGAGCTGCGGATTAGGATCAACCCGGAGGTGCCAGTCATCGAGGACGAAGCGGAGTTCAACACGTTCGGCTGTGGCTCGGCAATTGTCCGCTCTTCGCTCACCACCGAATTGGTCAAGGACAAGACCTCGAGGAAGCGCTGGCCATCAAGAACACGGATTTCGTCCGCGAGTTCAGCCTTCTCCCATGCGATCCTGCCCGATGCCACAAGATACTCTAGAACCTGGGGCAGGCTGCACCTGGTTGGGTAGCCCTATTTTCCGATGTGTCGTCCACGGTGAACGCTGCCGCACGAGTCGTTCCCGTGGCTATGTGACGGTCTCGGCCTGTTCAAGGCATATCCAGGAAAGTTTGTTTCTGTTCCGTGACAAGGACCTTCGAGAGTTGGGACCGAGCAAGATTGACTGCCGCCCGGACCAAAGCATGGGGCTCGAAGGCAGCAAGGGGCTGCTGAAAGGAACGATTATACAGGCTAACGTGGCACCGATCTAGAATCGTCGATTGATTGAAGGGATATTCAAATGAAAATGATACGCAACATGGTCGTTGCTCTTTCCCTGATCCTGCTTTCAGCTCCCATGATTTACGGTCAGGATCTTTCCAAGTACGGAGCATTCTCGCTCGGGACGAGTTTAGCCGAACTCTCTAAGCAGGTCGGCCCGTACTCGCACTATACGACTCTAATTCACCAGCGCCCGTCAGCCATTCAAGAGTTGACGTTTTGGACGCTGCACTCTTCTCGCTCTCCCGTTGGAGTGTACCCGGTTTCACAGATTTTGTTCAGTTTCTACAATGGCGAGCTCTACAGAATCGTTGTGACTTACGATCGGTACGACACAGAAGGCCTGACTGACGATGACATGGTACAAGTCGTCTCCGCCCGTTACGGAACCGCAACGAGGCTCTATCCCGAGATCAACTTCTCCCCAACGAGTTACCTCGACGGCTCAACGGACAAAGTCATCCCTTTCTTCTTAACAAGTGCTCCCAATCGCTCGGCAGACGTGGTAATTGCTCGGTGGGAGGATTCTCAGAACTCGGTAAGCCTTTTCCGCTCTACCAGTCGGAACTCTTTCGGACTCGCCATATCTTCAAAACGAATGGACGCACAGGCGGAGGCTGCCATTTTCGAATTTGAAAAGCTCGAGAAGCGCTAGGCTCCGCAGGTGGAAATCGGGTGCGTGAAAAAAGAGGCAGATGAGCTGGAAACAATCCGGCAGACCAACTTGAAGGCGTTTCGGCCTCGATTCTGGTTCGTCGTCATCAAGTGACTTCATAGAATCTTAGAACGGATCAAACGGAGGTTAGAAAAATGGCACTGAATGTGACTCCCCTGCACGACCGGGTCCTGGTGAGGCGGTTGGAAGAGAAAGAAACCGCGAAGGGCGGCATCATTATCCCCGACACGGCTAAAGAGAAACCTCAAGAGGGCGAAGTGATGGCCGTCGGGGCCGGCAAGATCGAAAAGGGCAAACGGATCCCGCTCGATGTGAAGGTCGGCGACCGAATCTTGTTCGGCAAATACACCGGCAATGACATCAAGATTGAAGACCAGGAGTACCTGATCCTCCGTGAGGAGGAAATCCTAGCGAAGATTAGCGGGATGGCCAAAGCAGCATCCGGCAAGAAGTAATTCCCCGATCTGATATTTTGGACGGAGGAAGATCCGCATGCACCCAGGAGGGTGAAGTCTAATGGCAAAACAAATTGTTACTGGTGAGAATTCACGTCAGGCGATTCTGCGAGGCGTCAACATTCTAGCCGATGCAGTCAAGATCACGCTGGGCCCGAAAGGGCGTAATGCCGTGATCGAGAAGAAGTTTGGTGCGCCGGTTATTACCAAGGACGGTGTAACTGTCGCCAAGGAGATCGAGCTGCAAGACCCGCTCGAAAACATGGGCGCGCAGATGGTGAAAGAGGTTGCCGCGAAGACTTCCGACGTTGCCGGCGACGGCACCACGACGGCGACAGTGCTCGCGCAGGCCATCTTTCGCGAAGGGGTAAGGACTTTAGCGGCGGGC
>Ga0070765_100000875_pt1 | contig 17967 bp, 12 predicted proteins | sample HubBroMetageWFT5_FD_71516 | JGI IMG/M metagenome (GOLD analysis project Ga0070765, IMG submission 71516) | Warmed and freeze-thawed soil microbial communities from the Hubbard Brook experimental Forest, New Hampshire - Hubbard Brook CCASE Soil... | ecosystem: Environmental > Terrestrial > Soil... | reverse complement strand
GTCGCGGACCAGCTCGATATCAATCTCCCTGCGCATGCGCTCCACCTTTTCGTCGGGAGTGAGGTGCGCGCGCGTATCCGCGTACAACTTCAGCTGATCGATGATGTGCAACAAGCGGGTCCGGCTGAGAATCTGCTGGGTGATGCTGCGCAATCGATCCTGGAGATCGTCATTCACGTTGGGCGTGACATAATCCTTCGGCATGGTCGGCTGTTCCACCAGAATCAGGGTGCTTGATTGGTAGCGGGGCGGGAGAACCCAGCTCGCTCCCCAAACTATCGCCCAGCCTAGCAGAAGCGGTATTAAGAACTGCATGTGGCGACGGCCCACCACGCCCAGCCAATGTTGAAGGTCAAAACCTTCTGAACTTTTCTCTTCGAGATCGTCAACCATAGATTTATCTGCCTAGCCCTCGGGAGAACTGATAGGAAATTGAAACGAATTCGCGATTCGTGTTGGGATTCGCGGCCAGGACCGCGACCGCGCTGTAATCCTGGTGAAGTCGCGTGTATCCGAGCTGTAGATTGAAGTGCTCACGAAATTGTTGCTGCAATGACGCTGTTGCGGAAATCGTATGCCCGTTGCCGCTGGTCAGCGGTGAGCCGGCCAAGAGGTCGTTTTCTGTATACCCCCCCGCCACCGTCGCACTCAGCGCCCGCAAAAGTTGTTGCCGCAGCGACGCGGTTGCGCTGTCCATTCGTACCGCACCAATTAGTCCCCCGCCGCCCGATATTAGGTGCGAGTAACTGATGGCCAAGCTGCTCAGCCGTCCCTGCCAACCCAAACTGATACCCGCGGCTGGGTTCCAGCTCTGGGAAGCTGATGATGCCGTCGTTCCAGTCACGGAAAACTGCGGCCCGCTATCTGCGTATTGTGGCCCTCCGAAGGCAGAAATCGAGAAGCTCTTCGTCGGATACATCGTGTAGAAAAGAAGCAATGCGTGGGTTTGCGTTTCATTGATTCCTGACGCCGGATAAGAAGACAGGCGTTGGTACTGGTAAGTCGCGCCGATGTAGTTGATCTTGGAGACTCGAACCGAATAGAACGCTAATCCGCCCTGCGAAGCCGAATCAAAAAGACCCGGGACCTCCTTCTGGTTCGGATAATGCAAATTTGTAAACGTTCCACCAGCACCGACGATGCTGTTAGCGGCAAATTGATACGTGATGCCTACATTCCCAGAATTGCTGAGACGGTCAGCGATCGGCGCAATCACCGAGAAATTCCCCTCCTGCGTGCCACCCGACACAGCCGCGGCCGACGCCAGATCAGGCTGGTTAAACACGTTGGAGCTTTTCTGGAAGCCGTCCCGTGCGCTGAAAGTTACGTGCGGGCTCAGCCGGTACTGGAAATTGATCGATGCATTTTCGTCTGCCTCATTCAAGGAACTCTCTCGCTGATAGAAGGTGAACCCAGGGGCGTAGGTTAAAACCAAGTGGGCTCGCGGCGTCGTTTCGTCAAGCGCGATTGTCGGCCATACGGAATAACTCACGTCACTCACCCGATTGCTCTCGGTCGCTGCCAACACATTGTCGGAGTAGGCGGCACTGAAGGTAACGCCGCCGCGCAGGTAGTTGGATCGTTCTTCGGAAGTAAATGCAATCGGGTACGATTGTCCGCTCACGGGAGGCGGAGTCAGCATCAGATCGGCGTGGTCATTTGCGGATGTGTCACTGATCGGGCCAGTGGCGGCCGGCACGGGGACGGTCCGCTGATCGTCCTGCGACCAAACAGGTGCCGCGGCCAGCAAGACCAATCCGACGCTAATTGTTTCAAACAGCTTCATTGTCATTACGGAACAACGATCGTGTCACGCGGTTGAAGCTTAATGTTTTGAGCCGGATTCTGGCCCTTGACGACGTCTTTGTAGTTGAAGGGAATCCGCGTCTGGGTGCCGTCGGCATTCTGCCGCAGCACATAAATGGATTTCTGTTTGGCAAAATCGCGGAAACCACCGGCCAGCGCAATCGCGTCGAGCACCGTGGGGGAATTGGCGATCACGAACGTTCCAGGCCGATTCACCTGTCCAAGAACGTTGAACTTTTGACTGTTGATTTGCTGCACGATGACCGTAACTTCCGGCTCCGAGATGTAATTTTTCAACCGGCTCGCAATTTCTACTTCCAGTTTGAGAGGAGTACGGCCCGCGGCCTGCACTTCGCCGACGAGGGGGAGCGAGATCTTTCCATCCGACCGCACCGGAATGGAACGTGAGATATCAGGTTCTTTCCAGACGTTGATGGCCAGCACGTCGTCGTTCCCGATTACAAAGGTGTCGTCGTGCGGTTTCGACACCGTGGAAGGATCGACATTTTGCGAGGGCGCGCGATTGGAGCTGGGTGCCGCCGCGGCACCTGTCGATCCAGTCTGCGCCCAAAGTCCGCTCGACATCAGAAGACAGGTTGCGGCTGCAATCAGTCCGATTCTCCGAGAACTGCTGACTGTCCTGGTCATGGCGGCTCCTTGATGCTTCTCGCCCGCGCTGCTCGCTTCGTGGCTCAACTTGCCTTTCCGTTCCCCTTGACCTGGCCCTCACCGGTAAATCTCGCTTCCGAGAAAGCCGAAGGATAGGACTCCGAAGCGTTCATGTGGTACTGCTCGATCTTGTACAGCATCGTACGATAGCTTACTCCCAACAATCGCGCGGCCGCCTTGCGGTTCCAGCCAGTTTTCTCAAGAGCCACCGCGATTGCGTTCCTCTCAGTTTCCCACTTGACGCTCTGGATCAGGGATTTCAGCGATTTTGGTATTGACGCGCCCGTGCCGGCTTCAATGTCTTCCCGCACGCTCAGGGCTACTGGGGGATTGTCGTTCTGCCAGTGAGTCCCGCTGCCATTATCCCCGGAGGTAGATTCGAGTCCGGTCAGGTTGAGTTGCTTGTCGCCTGCAACCAAGTAGCGTTTGACGAATGCCTCCAACTCTTTCAGATTTCCCGGCCACGAGTGGTTCTGGCAAGCGGCCAGTGACGCCGAGGAGAATTCCCGCGGAGGAAGGGCGTAGCACCGGGCCAGCTTGTGCATGGAATAGCGAAGAAGAATCTGGATTTCATCCCTGCGCTGCCGCAGGGGAGGCACATGAACAGTGAACGCGCTGAGACGGTAATAGAGATCCGCTCGCAGCCGTTTTTCGGCGACCGCTCGATCTAACTTTTCGCTGCTGGCCGCGAGAATGCGGACATCGACCTCGACCGGTTTGTCCTCGCCAGCGCGAACAAATTGCTTGTCCTGCAGCACCTGGAGCAGCCTCGATTGCAATCCCAGTGGCATCTCCGCGATTTCATCCAGCAGAAGCGTGCCCTTCTCACCAAGTTCAAGCTTGCCAAGGCTCGTCCTACCAGCACCTGTCGAGGATGCGTTCGAGGAACCATGCTCTCTGCCGAACAATTCGATCTCCAGCAGGTCTCCTGGCATCTCCGCGCAATTGACTCTCAGGAACTTGAATCCCGAGTAGACCGACAGCTTGTGGATCAAACGAGCGACCGTACCTTTTCCGCTTCCCGGCTCCCCCAGAATGAGCACAGGAACATCTGCCTGCGCGAGCAGTTCCGCCTGCGCACGGATCTTCTGCATCACCGGGCTGACACTGAGGAAGAACTCGTCCTCTCCCAGTGATTCAATATCTTCGCTCGCCATTTCGGCTTCGGCCTCATCGTTCGACCGCCCCAGATGTTTTTTGATCAGAAATTCGAATTGCGCTTCAGTGAAGGGTCGGACCAACACATCCTTGGCGCCCAGCCGGGTTGCTTCTCTTTCTCGGCTCGCGTCTTCAGGGTGGCAAAGCACGACGACGGCAAGATCGGGGCGAAGCCGGCGCAACCACGGCAGAAGGTGCAGGCTGTCGGCGTCGCCGCGGGGAAGATCGAGGAACAAGAGGCTCGGCGCAGCGCCTGATTGCACCCGCTCCATCGCATCCCAGCCGTTGGCTACAGTTTCCAGATGCCAGGAGTTGGAGTCTGCGGTGGACCAAAGCAGGCGAATGACAGACGATTCCCTGCTTACGGCCAGCAGGCGAACGGCTTCAGTTGTATGTGGAGACATGAGTGAAAGGGTCCTTACCTACAGAAAGAGGTTGCTATTCTGGGAATTAGCTTCGGGGGAGCTTCATGCAGGTTCGACTTCGTATCCTTCTACGCGAACCGAGAGCGATCGCTGGATCGCATCCACGGAAATAACCAGAGTGCGGTCTCCATTGCGTGAAACCAGAATGCCTTCCATACCGTCGAGCGCTCCGCTCCGGATGCGCACGCGCTGTCCGATCTTGAGGTAGGGATGAGAAGACCAGGGCAGGGGTCCTTCAATCAAGCCTCGAACCGCATCGATTTCCCCGTCGGGAATTGGTGTGCCTTCGCCGCGGGCACCGACGAGCCCGAATACTCCGTCCACGCGGAGAACGCGCAAGCGGTCAGCCCGGCTGGGCGCAAACTTGGCGAACACATAACAATGGAACAATGGCATCTGCACCGACTTTTTGCGGTCACTCCAGCGGTGCACTTCGGTGACCAGAGGCAGAAACGTTTCCACGCCTCTCTCGTCAAGTCTGTGCGCCACAATTTTCTCGTGGCGTGGGCGGGTCTGCAGCCCGTACCAGTTTTCAGTTTCCGCTTCGACTAGCGGAGCCGGGTTCGGTAACGCCATTGATAAGCTGCTGACGGCCATAGCTTCGCCCTCTAAGTCACTGCTCGCAGTGACCCCAAAATTAAACGCATGACTGTCGGTGTCGGGATCTCAACACTTGAGATCCAAGGGGGATACCGCTATGGGCAGGAGATCGGGGGGAAAGCTAATCTCCTACTAGTTCAACATCTCTAATCTTTCGTAAAAGCCGCTACCACTGCTCAATGCGATTTCTGTTTCACCAAGACCAATTGAAGTGCGCAGGGCAAAGTCGAGCGAACTACAACCTGCTCAACGATCCATACCATGTCGAAACCAAACGGGCGGGGGGAATCCGACGCCAACCTGATAGTTGGGCTTGCCTCAATGACAACGATCCTACATGGGAGCGCAGCCTGCTGCAAGGGGTACACCCACCTACCTCCATACTTCTCATAGAATCGTAGGTGTTGTATCTCTTGATTCAGGGAATATTGTACTAGAGAACGATGTCTCTACCGAAAGACGAGCTAGGTATCCTCGCCTCGCTCAACTCCATCGCCTGAGAATCTAGCTGCCTCCCGTAAGATACTGATTATGCAAGCCATTAATGCAGCTGAGACGCCTTCTCCTGCATCCCACCGCTGGCGATCAGCTCGGCGTCTCTCGCCATTGGAGTTCGGTGGAAGATCATGTGCAGAAACTTGCAACTGTAGAAATCGATTGCAACCTGAAGGAAACGCAAGAGTTGCATTGCTGACGAGCTAGGCGATAAAATCGACTCGCTTCCGTTTCGAATTCTCACCCCCAGAATTCATACAGCGCCTTGGCAATCATTGCAAACTCTCAGGAGAGAGGGCCAATGTTCAGTGATTCGGACCCTCGGAAAAACAAAATCCGAGTGCTCGTTGCCGACAGTTCCCGAATTCACACTCATCTGCTGGCGGACGCGCTGAAGCGCGATCCCCTGTTGGAAGCGATCCCTTTCGACTCAGATTCTCGCAGCCTGGTCGCCGCCATGATGGGCCTGGATATCGAGGTGCTCGTGATCAGCCCTAGTCTGGATGAGCAGCCTTTTCGCGGGCTCGAGGTTGTGCGCGAGCTGCGCGCAGTGCGCCCCGTTCGAGCGGTGGTGCTACTGGACTCGATGAAGGACGAAGCCGTTCTCGATGCATTTCGCGCCGGTGCGAGAGGCATATTCAGCAAGAGCCAGCCCGCCGATGTCTTAAGCAAGTGTGTTCGATGCGTGTATCAGGGTCAGATCTGGGCCAACAGCGAGGAGCTGGCCCTGGCTGTCGAAGCCTTGGCTAGCGCTCCGAACGTGCGCGCCGTGAATGCGAGCGGCATGAGCCTGCTTTCGAAGCGGGAACTGCAGGTGGTTCGCTGCCTCGCCGAGGGCATGACCAACCGAGAGATCGCCGAGCGCCTGAAGCTTAGCCAGCACACCGTCAAGAACTATCTGTTCCGAGTCTTCGACAAGCTGGGCGTTTCCAGTCGCGTTGAACTCTTGTTTATGACTCTAAGCCAAGCCGGCTCGGGCCAATTGCCGGTGCTGGGTGAACCCAAGAGTTCCGATCCAGGTCTCCACGATGAATTCGCCATACTGCAGAAGGCGGCCGAGACGGGGTTGCCCGCCGCGCAACTGGCTTTGGCGCAACTTTATCTGGTTCGACGAAAGGATTCCCAGGATATTGTTCATGCCTACATGTGGTACCTGATCGCGCTCGAACGGGCATCACAAGGTAGAAAACACATTACCGAAATGCTCACCGCAGAGCAGCTCGACGAAGCCCAGGAAAAAGCAAACGCGTGGCTTCTGCGTCTGAGAGAGATATCTCCGGCGATCTCCCATACTCCGCCGGTGCCTCAACCCACCACCCGAGCCGCGACTAAGCTTTCGAAAGCAGACTAGCAATCTCCAGAACGCAGCGCGGAGAGCCCGAAGGTCACGTGCCGGCCAGCGAGAACGACTGCACGAAAACAAAAACGGCGCGCCTGATTCGGCACGCCGCTGGATATTCGTTGAGTCTGTCGCTAATTAGTTTCGGGAATCGACGCTTGGCGCCGTGACCGCAAAACAATGGCTCCCAAGAAAGAAAGGCCCGCCAGCAACAGGTACATCAGAGTTGTCCCACCCTCCGGCATGGCCGCGCATTTCCCCTTCACCTCGGTGTAGCTGCATCCGCCGCTGTTGCCGCCGTTCCCGCCACCATTGTTGCCGTAGCCGCCGTAGCCGCCATTGTTTCCGTAGCCACCGTTGTTCCCTTTGCCGTTGTTGCCGTTGTGAAGGTCGTTGCCGGAGGTTAGTGCGAAGGCTAACAGGCTCGACGGCGCGTAGATCAGAACGCTGTGCGCTGTACTCGCCGGCTTAACGCTCGCCCGGCTTTGACCGAAAGCGCAAGGCAGGAAACACAACAGTGCGGCAAAAGCTACCAACCCCGATAAACGTTTCACGATACTTCTCCTGAGGTAGAAATACTGGGGGGAGGGCCGCACACCAGACCCTTGCGTATCACTACACCTGTCACTCTAGCGCGAAACCAAGAACTGTCAAGAGTGATAATTTCTGCGACCGGCTGCAAACCTTTGCAACCCGGCGGTTCGCCGTTTGTTCTCAGAAGGATGAGGTTCCCGCGGACTGACTAAAGAAGAAGCCAACTTCATCCAGTGGCGGGAAGATGAGTTTCGACTTCCGTTATTGGACGCTTGCATTCGATGGCGACGGCGAATCCAGCTCCTGATTCTAACCGCTCGACTCGCACAACCTTGCCCTTACCCAATAGCCGGATGGGGTGGCGTAGTCGAGGATCCTCCACAGCCATCGTTAAGCTGACGCGAGTACGAACCGGAACCGCATCAACAACTCTCAAAAGTACGCCTCCGATGCTTATGTTCCTGCTGACGCCCGCGAGCTCCCGGACTGCACCTCCGGTGGGAAAGGTCAGCGAGACGGGGAACTCGAGGTCAAATCGCCGGTGCCTGCGTTCTTTCCGATGAGCCGCGTCGAAATCTGGGGGATCGGGCATAAGCATTGCTTGCCGCTGATATTTGCGCTCGCCGAACCTGAGCCAACGCCCTGTCCGGCTCCTATGGAGCCGGAATTACAGCCTGGGTAATGTTGGAGTATCCGCTCTCGCCACTCGGGTCCACTGCCGTGGTTGCGTAACAGTAAGTCGTGCCGTCGGCGACCACGTTGTCGGTATACGCCGTGGTGGAACTCGGCGAGGAACCAATGTTCGTATAGGAACTACAGGTGCTGCCCGCGTAAACAGCGCGGTAGACGTTGTAGCTGGTGATACCGGTTGTGCTACTGGCGTTCCAGGTCAAGCTGACAGTGTGTACAGGAGCCGCCGAACCGGTGCCGCTCAGACTTCCCGCAGTCGGCGTATTGGACGCGGTACTGGAGAATGAAGCCGAGGCCGAGGCTGCTCCGGTCGCACCGGGCGTGAACTTCACGGTAAACGTAACCGGCTGGGTTGTGGTAACCGTGACTGGGAACGTAAGACCACTGATCGAAAACTCCGAGGGGTTGGTGCCACTAAAGCTGACCGAGGACACGGATACGCTCGCTCCGCTCGCACTCAGCGTTCCGGTTTGAGTTCCGCTTGTCCCGACGACGACACTTCCAACGTTGACGGAACTGACGGCCAATGTGCCTGGAGTTTGGGCGGCCGTACCCGTGCCGCTCAGACTTCCCACGGTTGGCGTATTCGACGCCGTACTGGCAAATGTAGCGGAAGCTGAGGCAGCTCCGGTCGCACTGGGCGCGAACTTCACGGTAAAGGTAACCGGCTGGGTAGTGGTAACCGTGACCGGGAATGTGAGGCCGCTGATCGAAAACTCCGAAGGGTTGGCGCCGCTCAAGCTGACCGAGGATACGGATACGCTCGCACCGCTCGCACTCAGCGTTCCGGTTTGCGTTCCGCTTGTCCCGACGACGACACTTCCAACATTGACGGAACCAACGGCCAATGTGCCTAGAGTTGGCGTAACCGAAGATCCCGTCAAGCCGATGCTCAAGGTAGGGTTCGAGGCGTTCGAATCGATTGTGACGCTTCCGGGGAAGCTACCGGCGGACTGTGGCGTAAGGGTCACCGTAAAAGACGCGCTTTGCCCCGGAGTCAAGGTCAGTGGCGTGGATATTCCGGAGATGCTGAAACCCGTACCAGCGGCAGTCGCCTGAGAGATGGTCGCGTTCTCGCCCCCAATATTCTTGACCGTCTCGGTTTGCGCCTGATTCTGACCGACCGTAATATTCGTAAATGTCAGGCTCGCCGGCGTTGCCGCGAGGGCTGCTGGCGCCACTCCCGTTCCAGAAAGGGCAATATCGAGCGTAGCGCTCGACTCGCTCAAGGTCAGCGAGAGCTTGCCACTGCTGGCGCCCGCAGCAGTCGGCGCGAAAACGACGCCAAAGGTCGTGCTCTGGTTTACCGCGAGAGTTAGCGGTAGGCTCAGCCCGGTATAGCTGAAACCGGCGCCGCTAACTGTCGCCTGAGAAATCGTGAGACTCTCGCCCCCAGTATTCTTCAGGGTTTCAGTCTGCGTCTGACTGGTTCCAGTCTGAATGCCTCCGAAACCAAAGCTGGTCGGGCTTGCTGAAAGGCTCCCCGTCGCGACCGCCGTCCCAGAGAGCGCGACGCTTAGCGTACTGCTCGAGCCGTTGTTCGTGAGCGTTAGAGTCCCGCTCGCGTCGCCGGCGGATTGGGGGGCAAAGACCACGCTAAAGGTCGCGCCTTGCCCGGGGATTAGAGTCAAGGGCAAACTCAAGCCTGTGGTAGTGAAGCCGCTCCCGGTAACGCCTGCCTGAGTGATCGTAAGATTGCTTACCCCCGTGTTGGTAAGCGTGTCGGAAAGGGTTTGGCTCGTCCCCACCTGTACGTTCCCGAAGCTCACGTTTGCTGGCGCGGAAGTGAGTGTACCCAGGAGCGGACTCTGTGAGCTTTGCAGGTTGGACTTGCTTGTGCTCAGTCCCTGGCAACCCACCATCGCAGCCAGAGCGAGCGCAGCAACGAGCGCATTCCAACGGTTGGGGAGGCGGCTCATAAGTGATTGAATAAGCTGTGTTTCGTCAGTTCCTGCTCGAAAAGCTAGTCTGCGCTTGGACAATCACACGGTAAAGTTCCTAAAGGGCATGAGGGTAGGGGCCGGAAGGACTACAACCCGGCTGGAAGCCGGTCTTGCAGGTACTTGGCCTAACGAGAGGGGAAGACGTGCCAGGTTTGGCAGTTTCTGAGGTGTAGCTCCTGAGACCAAACGGACGCGAAACCCGAGGCTACGTGGCTAACCCCGCCAGCGGGCTTAAAGTCGCCTTACGGAGACGCTTGAGGACGCGCCCCGCCTAAGACCAGCTCGCACAGCCGGTCGACGAAATCAGGAGTCAGCTTACCGTGCCGAATTAGGAATCGCATGTAAATCGGACCATAGAGGGAATCAAGAAGCAAGTCCATATCAACATCTTTGCGCAGTTCGCCGCGCAGGACCCCGCGCCGGAGCGTCGCATAGGCTTCCTGCCGGCGCGGCCAGAGGAAGCGCTCACGGAATGCGGTGATGAGGTCTCGATCGCTTTGGCCCCCACCGAGAATCGCAGAAACGATGCGCCCGCGCCGGCCGCAGAAAATCTTGATCAGCTGACGCATCTGCTGGCTCATGTCGGTGCGGACCGAGCCCGTATCCGGGAAGTGGAGTTTCCGAGTTGTGCTGCTGGCGAATGCATCCGCGATGAGCGCGGCCTTGTTGGACCACCAGCGGTAAACCGTTGCCTTGCCAACGCCGGCGTGAGCTGCCACTGCTTCAATGGTCAGTTCGGAAAACCCGTTTTTCCCCAGGATCTGCAACGTACTGCGCAGGATGGACAGGCGGGCCTGTTCACTGCGCGGTCGCCCCGGAAGCCGCTTGCCGCGGGCTCTACCGCGTTTGCCACGAGCCGGAACCTTCTGGCGCATGCCGCTACCCTACCATATAATCCACGGAGTGCTTTAGAATCCAATACGCTTAGTATCGAATCTAAAGCCGGGCCTGCGGATTCCTCGTCGCGCCCCGTGTTGTACAGCCTCTTTCTTGTTCGTTCGAATTCTGGTGCCTAACCGATGTGGATAGTTGCATTAGCGCTCAGGCGTCCCTACACCTTCGTCGTAATGGCGATTGTCATCATTATTTTGTTTTTCGTTACCATTTTCCGCACCCCTGTCGACATCTTTCCGAGCATCGACATTCCGGTGGTCTCGATAGTTTGGTACTACACCGGTTTTTCTCCGCAGGACATGGCCGACCGTATCGTGACCAATTCCGAGCGCGGCATCACTACTACAGTCAATGACATCGAGCACATGGAGTCCCAGTCGGTAAGCGGCTTTGGCGTCATTAAGGTTTTTTTCCGCCCGGGCACGAACGTCCAGGGCGCTATCGCAGAAATCACTGCAATTTGCCAGACTACTTTGCGTGGCCTTCCGCCCGGTACGGTGCCACCCCTGGTCATCTCGTACAGCGCCTCCACCACACCGATCGTCCAACTCGGCCTGAGCAGCAAGACCCTACCGGAGCAGCAACTGTTCGACCTGGGCCAGAACTTCCTGCGCAACTTTCTAGCCACTGTGCCCGGAGCGGCTACGCCCTACCCTTACGGTGGCAAGATTCGCCAGATTCAGGTGGATCTGGACTTGCCGAAACTCCAGTCGTACGGACTTTCTCCCAATGACATTGTCAACGCCGTCAACGCGCAGAACATTGTCCTCCCAACCGGCACGATCAAACTCGGCCCGGTGGAATACAACGTCGAGATGAACGGAACGCCGGAGACGATTGCAGAATTGAACGATCTGCCCGTAAAGACCCTCAACGGGGCTACGCTCTACATGCGCGATGTGGCCCACATACGCGACGGATTTTCGCCGCAGACCAACATCGTGCGCCAGGATGGTAACCGCGGGGCACTGATGTCGATCTACAAGATCGGCAACGCCTCCACGCTCGAAATTGTCTCTGGGATCAAGAACATCGTTGTGCAGGCGGCACAATCCCTCCCCCCGGAGTTGAAGGTGACCGCCCTGTTTGACCAGTCTCTTTTCGTGCGGGCGTCGATCTGGGGTGTGGTACGAGAGGCGGCAATCGCCGCATTTCTCACCGCCGTCATGATCCTCATCTTCCTTGGCGACTGGCGTCCGACGATAGTCATAAGTATTTCCATCCCGCTCTCCATCTTTTGCTCGATCATCCTGCTGGGCGCCATCGGCGAAACCATCAACATCATGACGCTGGGAGGATTGGCGCTCGCGGTCGGCATCCTGGTCGATGATGCAACCGTCGAAATCGAAAACATCGAGCGCAACCTCGCCATGGGCAAGGAGATGCGGCAGGCGATTCTTGACGGGGCACAGCAAATCGCCGTGCCGGCCTTCGTTTCCACGCTCAGCATTTGCATCGTGTTCGTGCCCATGTTCTTTCTGGCGGGCGTGGCAAAATTTCTGTTCGTACCGCTGGCGGAAGCTGTGAGCTTCGCCATGCTGGCCAGCTACTTGCTTTCCCGAACCCTTATCCCGACGCTGGTTATGTTTATCATGCGCGGGCACGAGCATCGTGCGGAAACCCCCAAGTCGTTCCTGGGCCGCTTCCAGCGCGGCTTCGAGCGCAAGTTTGAAGACTTCCGCCGCAGTTATGAGGCGTTGCTGGAAACCACGCTCGAGCATCGCGGCGTTTTCGTACTTTTCTTTTTGGTCTTTTGTGTGCTCTCGCTCGGGTTATTCTTTTTCCTGGGACAAGACTTCTTTCCGCAAGTGGACGCTGGCCAGCTACGCTTGCATGTGCGCGCCCGTCCCGGGCTGCGCGTGGAAGAGACAGCGCGGCTCTGCGACCAGGTCGAGGGCGTGCTGCGGCAGGAGATTCCGAGGAATGAACTGCAGACGATTCTCGACAACATCGGTCTGCCGAATTCCGGCATCAACCAGTCCTACAGTTCGAGTGGAACCATTGGCACCAGCGATGCGGAGATCCTGATCGCTCTCGATCCCGAGCATCACCATCCGACCGCTGGATACATTCGGCATCTGCGCGAGGTCTTGCCGCAACGCTTTCCCGGAGTGGAGTTTTTCTTCCAGCCGGCCGACATCGTTTCACAGATTCTGAATTTCGGTCTGCCCGCGCCCATCGACGTGCAAGTCGTGGGCACGGACATGGGAAGCAGTTATTTGATCGCGCAGCAGATCGCCAACAAGATGCGGCACATTCCCGGCGCCGCCGATGTGCACGTGCAGCAACTGCTTTCGCTGCCCACGCTGCACATGGACATAGAGCGAACACGGGTCACACAAGTCGGACTGACGGCCAGTAACGTGGCCCAGAGCGTCCTGGTTTCGCTCAGCGGTAGCTTCCAGACGGCGCCCAATTTCTGGCTCAACCCGCGCAACGAGGTTACTTATCAGGTGGCCGTACAATCGCCCCAATACCGTATGACCAGCATGCAGGACCTAATGGCCATACCTGTGATCTCGCAGCAGGGCCCGCAATTGCTGAGCAATCTCGTGCAGGTATTTCCTGTCGCACGCCCAGCTACGGTCAACCACTATAACGTGCAGCCGGTCATTGACGTGTACGCGAGCACTCAGGATCGTGATCTGGGCGCGGTCGCTGCAGACACCCAAAAAGTGCTCAAGACGTTCGACGGACATTTGCCGCGCGGCACTCGCATTGTGGTGCGTGGGCAAGTGGTTACCATGCGGTCGTCGTTCATCGGGCTGGGAGTGGGACTGATCGGCGCCATCCTCCTGGTCTACTTACTGATCGTTATCAACTTCCAGTCGTGGCTCGATCCGTTCATCATCATCGCAGCCCTGCCCGGAGCTCTCGCGGGAATTTGTTGGTTCCTGCTGTTGACCCGCACCACGTTGAGTGTGCCATCGCTTACGGGCGCGGTCATGTGCATGGGCGTAGCCACAGCCAATTCGATCCTGATGGTCAGCTTCGCCCGGGAACAGATAGACGAAGGCATTCCCGCCGTAAAGGCCGCCGTCGCAGCAGGGTACACGCGGATGCGTCCCGTGATCATGACCGCACTGGCGATGATCATAGGAATGGTGCCCATGGCGCTGGGCTTTGGAGAAGGCGGCGAGCAGAACGCGCCGCTCGGCCGTGCCGTCATCGGCGGACTGCTGTTTGCCACGGTCGCTACTTTATTTTTTGTGCCTAGCGTGTTTGCTATCTTCCACAGTCGCCGGGAAACCAGGCGGGCGAGCCAGCAGCAAGTATGATTACGATAAACATAAGAAGTTTTCGCAGGAGTCGGAGCCGCGTATGAGCGAAGAGAACGAGTCCAAATCAGCGCCGGAGCAGAGCGAAGAACCCCATACCCGCAGTGCCCAGGCGCAGCGTGACGAGGAAATCGAGGCAATCCAAAAGCATTCCAAGCACCAGCCTCCGGCGATTCAGAAGCCCCCCGATCTTCCCCCGGCGCCTCCGGGCAAGGCCCTGACGATTGTGGGTATCTTGTTGCTGATACTGCTAATCGCTGGCGCCCTCACCCTCTTGGCCCACGTCAGCCACGAGCACGCTTTGGCCAAGGAGACGGAGCGCCAGACCGTCCCAACTGTCGCCGTCGTTTTCCCTCAGTCAGAAAAGCCCGACGAGGATCTGATCCTGCCAGGATCTCTGCTGGCTTACGAGGAATCCCCCATTTATGCCCGCACTAACGGCTATCTCGTGCGCTGGTACAAAGACATTGGCAGCCGAGTGGAGAAAGGCGAACTGCTCGCGAAGATCGATACTCCCGAGGTTGACCAGGAGCTGAACCAGAGCCGCGCCGCGCGTCTGCAAATCCTCGCGCAGATGGATCTGGCTAAAATCAGTGCCGATCGCTGGGAGAATCTACGCAAGACCGACTCCGTTTCAGCTCAGGAAGCGGATCAATACGATAGCGGATACAAACAGAGTCAAGCCAACCTCGCTGCCGCCGAAGCCAACGTCCGCCGCCTCGAACAACTGGAGGGCTTCAAGGACGTCTACGCACCTTTCACTGGCGTGCTTACCAAGCGCAACGTCGATCCCGGGGCCCTCATCAACGCTGGCGCCGGCGTTGGTACCGGCGCTGCCGGCCGCGAATTATTTGATCTTGCTCGTGTCGATCCGTTGCGGGTTTATACCAGCGTACCCCAGGCCTACGCGCCGTTTATAAAAGTTGGCGCCAAGACCGCCGTCACGTTACAGGAATTTCCCGGACAGAAGTTCTTCGGTATGGTGGTGCGCACGGCGGAGGCGATTGATCCCTCTACGCGCACTCTGCTGACCGAGGTTGACGTTCCCAATAAGGATGGGCGCCTCTTGCCCGGCTCGTTCGGGGAAGTGCACTTCGCTGTTGGTTCTGGTGTGAACAAGGTTACGGTTCCGGTGAACGCCATGCTGTTTCGCGCCGAAGGCCCGCGCGTAGCCGTCGTCGGTCCCGATGGCAAGGTGCAGTTGCGTCCTATTAATATTGGACGCGATTACGGCACCACGCTGGAGATTCTCGGCGGCGTTTCCCCCTCCGATCAGGTCGTGATCAATCCTTCAGATTCGCTCGAGGAGGGGCAACAGGTGGTCGTGGCACAGAAGCCCGATCAATCCTCGCAGCCGAGTCCACAGAAAGGCAGCGGATCGTGAAGCGAGTCGCAATCTCGGTCGCTCTCGCACTGCTCGGTCTTACCGCCGGATGCACCGTCGGTCCGCGTTACAGTCGGCCCGCGGCTCCGGCGCCAGCGCCCGATGCGTGGAAGACCCAACCGCCGTGGGAGCAAGCCGCGCCCAAAGATGCGATTCCCAAAGGTGCCTGGTGGCAAATCTTTAACGATCCAGCGCTCAATACCTACGAACAACAATTGCTCCAGGCCAACCAGTCCCTTGTGGCCGCGCGCGACCGTTTGGACCAGGCTCGTTCATTAGCGCGCGTAGCTACCGCGGACATGTTCCCGCAGCTTTCAACCGACCCCAGCGCTCTGCGCGAGCGCGCCGGCGCCGATCGCCCGTTAAATGGCGCAGGTCCGACCATCGTCAGCGTCCCCGGCCTGGCGCAGCCGATCACTATTTATTCGCAGGATACTTCTTATACCCAGAACGTCTTCACGATTCCGTTTTCTCTCAGTTATGAAGCCGACCTCTTCGGACGCGTGCGGCACAACGTGGAAGCGGCCAACGCTTCTCTACAATCAACAGCCGCTGATCTGCAGAACGTCCAGTTGGTGCTGACCGCTGAACTCGCCGCCGATTACTTCACGCTTCGTGAACTGGACGCCGAGTACCAAGTCGTGCAGGAGTCCGTGGGCTACCAGCAAAAAGGCCTGGATCTGGTGAAGAATCGTCACGATGGCGGCATAGCCAGCGGACTCGAAGTGGCACAGCAGGCTGCGCTGCTTGACTCAACCGTATCGCAGCTCGCTCTGGTGCAGCAATCGCGCGAGCAGTATGAGCACGCCATTGCCGTGCTCGTGGGCCAGCCCGCCTCCAGTCTGAGCTTGCCCGTCGCGCCGTTGCGCGCCACGCCGCCCCCGGTACCGCTGGGAGTGCCTTCCGACGAGTTGGAGCGCCGGCCCGATATCTCGACGGCAGAGCGTCTGATGGCCTACGAAAATGCGCAAGTCGGAATCGCCCGGTCGGCCTTCTATCCGCACATCACGCTGAGTGGTTCGGGAGGATGGCAAAGCCGCGATCTCGGCTCGCTCCTCAATGCTCCGAGCCTCTTCTGGTCGCTGGGCGCCGACGCCTTGCAGCCCATTTTCGAAGGGGGCCGAAATCGCGCCAATCTGGCCGCTGCCCGCGCGGCGTACGACCAGTCCGTAGCCAATTACCGCCAGGCCGTACTCACGGCATTCCAGGAAGTCGAAGACGGAATCAGCAATCTGAGTACGCTTTCGCAAGCCCTGGCCACGCAGGGCGCCGCGGTTAATGACGCCCGCCGCGAGCTGGAGATTGCGAACAACCGTTACATCGGCGGGGTCACCAGCTACCTGGATGTGATCAACGCGCAGACCACGCTCCTGGTCAGCGAGCGCCTGGAGACGCAGCTACTCGGCCAGCAGATGGTCAGCTCCGTCTATCTGGTCAAAGCTCTCGGTGGCGGCTGGGATGCCAGCCAAATCAAAGACCAAAGAGTTCATCCTCAAGCTGGACAGGTCTTACAACCCTGAGTTCGCCTTGTTTGCAGGTTGACAACAGTTCACCAGGAGCTTAAGATTATAGCTGAGGGAAATATCTCTTCTTACTCTTTCATGCTTGCGGCAGTAAGTCAGTCCAATCTGAAGTTTTCCATTCGATTCGCGTTTTTGAAAGAGTGATCGGAAATAACACTGTTACCTGGCAAGGGACTGTTGTGTGGTCCACCCTCGTTTTGACATCCGCGGTTATCGCGCACGCCCTGGAGGAGAAAGCATGAAGAACACCAAGTTTCTTGTGAAAGTGAACCGCAGCGGCACTCGCGCTCCGGAATACGTCCAGCGCATTGACCGCACTCCCATCCAGACCACAACCGACCGCAAGCTGGCGCTGGCTATGGGCCGATTTACGGCAGAAGATGCCGTCAAGTCCATCCAGAATTCGCGCTGCAACCCAGAGCTAATCTCCATCCAGGTTGGCGCCTAGTTTCTTGCTGCAGGCTGCGGCGCCCCAAATATTCTTGGCGCCCGCAGCCGACGCCAGTCGCAATGACCCGCCTGTGTTGATCAAAGGCGCTGCTATTTCCGCAAGAGTGCCTCAGCCAGTTATCCCACACCTCACATCGAAACCGTGATGCACTCCGTGACTCAGAAAATTCAGCTCTGATCGCCTGGGCGTAGTATTCTCGCGTGGAATAATTTTCCAGAATCTTTGGGATCGCGCGAAAGGACCGCATCCGTGGCACAAGACGAAAAAGCTGGTTACAACCGCTTCCTCCTCCTAGTGGCGGGGCTTGGCGGATTACTGTACGGCGTGGACGTCGGCATTATCGCTGGCGCGCTGCCATACCTGGAAGCCACTTCCGGTTTGAATGCGGGCCAGCTTTCGACCGTGGTCGCCGCCGTCCTGCTCGGCAGTGTGATCTCAACCCTCTTTGCGGGCGCGCTGGCAGACTGGATGGGACGCAGGCTTTTGATGACGCTCAGCGGCGTTCTGTTTGTTGTTAGCATTCCGATGATTGCGCTCTCGCACGGTTATCAGCCTTTGATTCTTGGCCGCCTCTTGCAGGGAATCAGCGCCGGCCTGATCGGTGTGGTGGTTCCGCTTTATCTGGCGGAGTGTTTGTCGGCGTCAAGTCGCGGCAAGGGTACGGGCATTTTCCAATGGCTCCTCACGCTCGGCATCACAGCCGCCGCTTTCGTGGGCATGTATTTCAGTTTTCGCGTCGACCAAGTGGCGAAACTCGGCGATGCTGTCATGCTCCTTG
>Ga0070765_100000873_pt1 | contig 17987 bp, 10 predicted proteins | sample HubBroMetageWFT5_FD_71516 | JGI IMG/M metagenome (GOLD analysis project Ga0070765, IMG submission 71516) | Warmed and freeze-thawed soil microbial communities from the Hubbard Brook experimental Forest, New Hampshire - Hubbard Brook CCASE Soil... | ecosystem: Environmental > Terrestrial > Soil... | reverse complement strand
TGAACATCCAGCCCAATATACTTTTCACTGCTCATCGAGGGTGCTCCTTTCGTAGGTGATCATGTCAACGATGACAACCTACTCCAAAAGGGGCGCCCTCTTATAATGCGGTTACATTAGTTAAGAATTTGTCCACAAGCTCGCGGACACAAAGAGCTTGTTGGAAAGCACGGCGCTGATAGCGGAGAGCAGATCCAGACTCAAGCGGGGTTTCACAACATAAGCCGAGCCCCCGGCTCCGATCGCGGCGTTCACATAATCGGCGTCTTCATGCACGGTCAGGAAGACGATCTTGGCACTACACCCCGAATGTCGCAAATGACGTGCAATATCGATCCCGTTCATTTCCCCCATGGAAATGTCCAGGATGATGACATCGGGTTTCAGGCGCAGGGAATCGTGAACTACAGTCGCCCCGTCGGAGATGGCGGCAATAACCTTGTAGTCTTTCTCCTTGTCGAGCCTCTTGCTGACATAAGTGAGAACGGCAGAGTTGTCGTCAGCAAGGAGTATGGTCGTTCTCGACACCAAGCACCCCTTCGAGACTTGGGCGCTGCGGAATCGCATTGGGCCAACTGCATTGGTGGCCGCCATGGCTGCTGAGACGCGCAGATCAACGTACCAAGCTTCGCAGCGAGATGCTATTGGGCCTCAGTGGACTCGGCTACTGGCAGAACTGACGGGTGGGTCAAAGAGTGTAAAAGTCTTGTTGCACGTCACCGTTATGAAACCATTTTGGTCCAAGGTAGATGGTGCCAGTTGCCGTCACTCCGACACCAGTCCCGAAAGTGCACAAGGAAGTGGAGCCGCGATTTCGTCTAAGCAGCCACCATGTGGTTCCTTACGGCGTACTTGACAAGCTCGGCGTTGTTTTTGGCGCCAAGCACTGCCATCATCCGGTACTTGTGATAGGCCACCGTCCTGGCTGTCATGTGCAGGATGTCGCCAACTTCCTTCATCACCTTGCCTTCGGCGAGCAGTTGCAGGACCTCTCTCTGCCGCTGGGTCAGCAGTTCGCCTTCGTTGACCAGTCCCTTAACTTGCCGCCGCATGAAGTCGAGGGTGTCTCGCGACAGGGCCTTGGAGATATACGACTTGCCTCGCAACACGTCGCGCACCGCAAGCACGATGTCAGCCGCCGCACAGGTCTTCAGCAGGTATCCCGAGGCCCCGCGCCGGAAGGCTTCCGCGGCCACTTCGACATCAGGATTCATAGTCAGATACACCAGTTTGACAGCGGGAAGCAGCTGCTTCAGCTGCCGCCCCGCATCCAAACCGTTCAGAATGGGCATGGCAATATCGAGCACCACGACGTCCGGCCTCAATTCGCCGGCAGCACACACAAGGGCGCGACCATTGCTGATTACTCCGACTACATCAAACTCGGTCTCGAGGAGTCGCTTGCACAACTCCGCCACGAGATTATGGTCGTCCGCAATCAAAATGCGGGAACGGTTGGGCATTACTCTTAGGCCTCCACATTGACCCTGTTCGGCAAATCTCCAATGACGCTCAAGCCGCAGTCGTGCGACCGAATGCGACATCGCGACCGTCCCCTTTTCGGGTTGAGGCATCCCTTTTCGGAGAACACATCGCAAGCAGCGCCAATTCGGTTTCCGGGGTGGTAAACCAGGAAAAACCGCACTCTAGACAGACCAAAAGGTTCGGGAATACCAGAAGGCCAGGATTATCAATATTTCTGAGGCCGCCGAGATGAATGTTTATCTCAGCAGCGAATTTCGCCTGAGCGTCTGACGCGCACGATGGACAATACATAACACACCTGCGGAGAAGAGATATCCTAGGCACGCTAGCAAACGCATGTCTGGTCAAAACAGCACACTTCTGCAAAGACGCTCGCAGGGCGACAGGCATATCTATGTTGGCAGTTGGCGATCGCGGTAGGGACACCAGTTGCCTGGTGCCCACCGGGTGGCCGAGGGCGGTTGCCCGCTCCCCGGCTCCCACAGAACGTAGCGTGCAGATTTCCCGCACTACGCTCGTCAGAAGGTGCTTCACAGCACGGCGATAGCTTGCAACTCCGAGTAAGGGAGATACAGCCTTGGTCGCACTAATGGAAACCGTTCCTTGAGCTGTTGGAATTGCTTCCACAAGACCTGCCCCTTCCAACTCCGACTGCTGAGCATGATGCGCCAGTAACACTCCACGGCCCGATGGACCCGTTGCAATGCTCGGAAGTTCCCGGCAATGCCGTAGTACGCATAGTGGCCGCGGAGCATGGGATTGAGGATGTCCGCCTGTTCTCGGATCGACAAATGCCGCATCCGCCGCATTTGGTCCTGGAATCGCATCAACGACCGTCGCAAGCGTGACTTTTCCGTACGCAGTCCAACCCGAAAGTTGCCCTTCCGATTGCGAGTGCAGTACAGCGTGAAGCCCAAGAAATAAATTGTCTGTGGGCGGTTCCGGCCACGCTTGCTGGCATGTCGCTGCGCAAAGCGACCAAATTCGACGAGCTTGGTCTTGGTCGATTCCAGAGTCAAGCCAAACTTCCGCAATCTCTGGCACAGCGCCTTCTGGACCCGGAGAGCGTCCGCGCGATATTGGAAGCACAACACAAAGTCGTCGATGTATCGCACTAAGTAGGCCTCACCCCTTAGCCGAGGCTTGGCCACCCGCTCGAACCACAGATCGAGCACATAGTGCAGATATACATTACTCAGCAATACGCTGATCGACCCCCCTTGCGGTGTACCCTCCTCATTCGCAGAAATCTCCCCATCTTCCAGAATGCTTGCTTTCAGCCAGCGTCGGATCAAGCTGATCAGACGCGGGTCTCCTACCCGATGTTCGACAAAGCGGAGCATCCATTCGTGACTTAAGCTCCCGAAGAAGTTCTTGAGGTCCGCCTCCAGCACCCATTCCACCTGCCGGCCAGAAATCACCTCATGCAGGCTGGCCAGCGCTTGATGGGTACCCCGTCCAGGCCGACCGCCAAACGAGCACGGCAAAAAGTCCTGCTCATAAATGGTGGTCAGCACCTGTGCGGCGCTTCTCTGGAGGGCCCGGTCCGCTACACAAGGCACGCCCAACGGGCGTTTCTCCTGCTTTCCGGGCTTCGGAATATACACTCGCCGAATGCCGAGCACACCCGAACCAAGAGCACGAAACGCTGAACATTCAAACTATACGCGTGAGGCCGACGTCGTTATGTCATCAGTTCAAATTTCTGACATCTTGACAACTTCCAACAAGTGACTTAGCTTCCGTAACGCTGCAAGCGGGTCTATCCTCGTCTCCATCCGGAATAGACTCCGTGACGGCGATCCCTTCCCATCTTTATCTCACGGATTCAGGCGTGAGCGTGCACAAGGGCCATTCCCAGGGGTACGGCCACTTCCCAAGGCGCGGTCACTTCCTAGGCAAACTTCGCAAGGCACGAAGCGACCTCTTGACAGGAGATCCCCCATGGCACATCCCGTTCAAAAGCAAATCCTGCCCGCTTATCTCGTATTGTCTTTAAGCGCATGTAGCTCCCAGCCTGAACGTGTCCTCCGGTTGCCTGGATGAGAGAGCGCGGCCGCGCGCTCTCACAACGGCATTCGCGTCTGAGCGGGTACCCCTCAAACTGCCCTTTCGCGAACTACCCCAATAAATCATCAGCGGAGTCTCCGCCAAGGACGCATGGTCGAGAACGTTGCGTCCTGGCGATACCCTCTGCCTTGTTGAGACTGCGCAGCAATCTGCCGGAGTCGATCCCGGTGTGCACCCTCGCGGGCCAGGCTCGCGGAGCAGAAGTATGGCTGTGGGATATGTTCGAAATTTTGGGTTGTCGCTACACACGATGAAAGGAATTCGACGACCATGATAAACCTCCCCGACTCCAGCCTGAACACAAGTCCCAAAGTGAGCATGCCCGGGTTCATGAAACGAACTGGCTGTTTCGTCAAAGTTCTTGTGCTGGTTTTCGCGGCCAGCTGGGCGACGGCGCAGGTGGAATCAGGCGCGTCGGGACACATCCTGATCACGCAGCCGGTCGATGAGGGAAAGCTGGTCACGCTTAAGAGCAACACGCGTCCGGAGGCAAACGCTGCGAATGACAGAGGCGCAGTCGGGGATCAGTTCCATATCGAGCACATGTTGCTCCATCTCCGACGCTCTCCTGCGAGCGAGCGGGCACTGCAGAAATTCATCGCGGGACTGCAGACTCCGGGGTCGCCAAACTTCCACCACTGGATCACGGCACAGGAATTTGGGGATCGGTTCGGCCTGGCGAAACCCGATCTCGCCACTGTCACGGAGTGGCTGCAGTCACATGGCTTCAAGGTCAACGTGACCTATCCCAATGGCTTGATGATTGATTTCTCAGGCACGGCGGGCCAGGTCCGGGAAGCATTTCGAACCGAGATTCACCGGCTGGAAGTGGACGGGCGGACGCATATCGCCAATATGAGCGATCCGCAGATTCCATCTGCCCTGGCGCCAGCCGTGGCGGGTATCGTTTCCTTACACGACTTCATGCCGCGCACGATGTATCAAATGCGCCCCGCGTACACCTTCACGACGAACGGCACGTTCGAGGGAGTCGTGCCCGCAGACTTGGCCACCATTTATAACTTGAATCCTCTATTCAACAGCGGGACGTCGGGACAAGGCCAGACGATAGTAGTGATCGAAAATACCGATGTCCCCAACGGAAACAGCAACCAGGATTGGCCGACATTCCGCTCGACTTTCGGGCTCTCTGGTTATGGCGGTAACTTTACGCAGGTCAATCCGGCACCTTCGAGTGGAGGCACAAACTGCTCAGATCCAGGGGTAAATGCTAACGACATTGAGGCAATCCTGGATGCAGAGTACGCCAGCGCGGCGGCGCCGAGTGCGACGATTGAGTTGGCCTCCTGCAGCGACTCGGGCGTGACCTTTGGCGGTTTAATCGCGCTGCAGAACCTTCTCAACCAAGGCACACCCCCGGCTATTGTGAGCATCAGCTACGGCGAGTGCGAAGCAACCAATGGAGCCGCCGCCAATCTCGCCTACTCGTCGACGTACGCGCAAGCCGTGACTGAAGGAGTATCGGTTTTTGTTGCTTCGGGTGACGAAGGGGCCGCCGGCTGCGACCCACGCTCTTCCGTCGCTTTGCACGGGATCGGCGTCAACGGATTTGCTTCGACGCCCTATAACGTAGCTGTGGGCGGGACGGACTTCGGCGACACCTACGCCGGCACCACAAGCAAGTACTGGAGTTCGACGAACACAGCAACCTACGGCTCGGCGCAGTCTTATGTGCCTGAGATTCCCTGGAACGACTCCTGCGCCAGCGTACTCATTGCCAACTTCGATAGTTTTTCGACCACCTACGGAGCAAGCGGCTTTTGCAACAGTTCCACGGGCGCGTCTTTCCTGACGACCGCCGCGGGCAGTGGCGGCCCCAGTGGCTGTGCAACCGGGGCAGCCAACACCCCGGGTGTGGTCGATGGAACCTGCGCAGGCTGGGCCAAGCCGGCCTGGCAAGCGGTTGTAGGCAATCCTGCCGATAACGTCCGCGACCTTCCCGACGTCTCTCTGTTCGCTGCCAACGGCGTGTGGGGCCACTACTACATTTTTTGCGATTCCGACACCAACTATGGCGGAACACCCTGTCCTCCCGGCAACCCCAGCGCATGGTCCGGGGCGGGCGGGACGTCGTTTGCGGCGCCCATCATGGCTGGTATCCAGGCTTTGATCAACCAGAAGGCGGGTTCGAGCCAAGGCAATCCCAACCCCATCTACTACAGCCTCGCCGCTGCCGAATACGGCGGTGCAGGCAGTGCTTCCTGCGATTCCACCTCAGGCAATGGCCCCGCGAGTTCGTGCATTTTTTACGACGTGAGCCAGGGTGACATGGACCTGGCCTGTTACACGGGGAGTCCCAACTGCTATCAACCTTCGCCAGGCGCGACTTACGGAGTGCTCTCCACTTCGAACAGTTCGTACAGCCCAGCTTATGGCACTGCAACCGGATGGGATTTCGCGACCGGACTGGGGACCCTCAACGCGGCCAACCTGGTCAACAACTGGCCCACAGCGACGACGCCGAATTTCAGTTTCTCGCCTTCCCCAAACAATCTGACCATTGCGCAAACAAGCAGCGGCGCCAGCACCATCACGATCACTCCGACGAATGGCTTCACCGGATCCGTGAGCTTGTGGGTATCCGGGCTGCCGAATGGAGTAACGGCATCGTTCGATCAGAACCCCGCGACCACCACGGCCCATTTGACGTTAACCGCATCGGGGATAGCACCCATTGGGACCGTCACGCTGACGATCTTCGGTTCGTCCGGCAGTTTGTCCCACACTGCCACCATGAGCCTTAGCGTCATTCCCGCCTTCACTCTTTCGGCATCGCCGAACAGTCTGTCCATCACTCAGGGCGCCAGCGGCGGCACAAGCACGATCACGATTGCCCCGGCGAACGGCTTCAGCGGCGCGGTGAATTTTTCGGCCACCGGATTACCGAGCGGCGTGACGGCTGGCTTCAGCCCCATCTCAACGACAACCGCAAGCACGTTGACGCTGACGGCGGCTTATGGGGCGACCCTTGGAACGTCGAGCGTAACGATCGTCGGCACATATGGCGCTGTGACCGAGACCGCCACCATCAGCCTGACGGTGGTTGCTTCTCCGCCTCCGAACTTCAGTCTGACGGCATCGCCGAACAGCGTAATGATCACTCAGGGCGGAGCCAGCGGCAGCACAGGCATTACTGTCGCATCCCTGTTTAATTTCAGCGGTAACGTGACTCTGTCGGCCACCGGACTGCCGAACCGCGTAACCGCGTCGTTCAGCCCCAATCCCACCGCGGTCACGGGCACGGTCAATGGCGCGAGCACCCTGACTTTGACGGCCAGCAGCACTGCGACCATAGGAACTGTGACCGTAACCATAACGGGCACTTCGGGAGGACTGACGAGCAGCACCACGGTTAGCCTTAACGTGAGCGCTGGCACGTCCTATCAACCCTCATTCCAGTTACCAGCGACCTATCTGGTGGGTTCGGGTCCAACCGCAGTGACGGTAGGAAACTTCAACGTCAACGTCGACGGCTATCCGGATCTAGCTGTGGCGAACGGGGGCGACAACACAGTCAGCGTGCTGATTGGCAACCAGGACGGGACGTTCCATTCGGCCGTCAACTCTTCGGTGGGCAACAGTCCAACCGCGCTGGCCGCAGGAAACTTCAACGGCGACGGCTATCCGGATTTAGCTGTGGCGAACGGGGGCGACAACACAATCAGCGTGCTGATTGGCAACGGGGACGGCACCTTTGGTACGGCTACGAACTCCCCGATTCCGGTGGGCAAGAATCCGACCGGGGTAGCCGTAGGAGACTTTAACAACGATGGCAACCTGGATCTGGTCGTAGCGAACGGGGGCGACAACACACTCAGCGTGCTAGTGGGGAACGGGGACGGCACGTTCAAGAGTGCGGTGTCTTACCCCGTGGGGTCGAGCCCGACCGCAGTCGCAGTGGGGGATTTCAACGGCGATGGCAACCTGGATCTGGTTGTAGCGAACGGGGGCGACAACACAGTCAGCGTGCTGCTGGGCCATGGAGATGGCACGTTCATGCCAGCAGTCGCGTACCTCGTGGGTACGGGTCCGACAGCTGTTGCCGTGGGCGACGGTGATGTGGACGGGATAGCCGACATCGTGGTGGCCAATGGCGGCAGCAACACTTTGAGTGTGCTGGTGGGGAACGGGGACGGTACGTTCAAGGCTGCCGTGTCTTACAGCGTGGGGACGAATCCGACCGCAGTCGCTGTGGGGGATTTCAACGGCGATGGCAAGCAGGACGTCGCAGTAGCCAACGCAGGCAGCAATACTGTGAGCATTCTCCTCGGCAACGGCGATTGCACGTTCCAGGCTTCTACAACTTTCCAGGTGGGCAGCAAACCGGTGTCACTGGCCGTGGGAGATTTCAATCAAGACGTTCAGCCGGATCTTGCCGTCGCGAACCAAGGCGACAGTGATGTCTCAATTCTGCTCAACAACGCGAATATCCAGGCCCCGGCCATTACGAGCGGGAATAGCGCGACTTTCAAGGTTGGCGTGCCCGGCGCGTTTACCGTGACCGCGGGCGGCTTTCCTGTGATTACTGCGGCGGGACAACTACCCAACGGAGTCACGTTCAACGACAACCGTATTGGGACAGCGTCGATCGTCGGAATTCCCGCGGCAGGTACAGGCGGCAGCTATCCCATTACGCTCACCGCGAGCCCCAAGAACGGTTCCGGTTCCCCCGCCACGCAGAACTTTACCTTGCAGGTGAACCAGGCCCCGGCCATCACCACCCCGAACAGCACGACTTTCACGGCCGGTGGTCAAGGCTCGTTTACGGTGACTGCATCCGGCTATCCTGCTCCGGTGCTGACCGAATCAGGCGTATTACCAAGCGGCGTGATGTTCAACGCCGGCATCTTGAGCGGAACGCCAGCGGCCGGTACAGGCGGAACCTACTCGATCACATTCACAGCCCACAACGGCAGCGGTCCTGACGCGACCCAGATGTTCACCCTGACCGTGGACCAGGCGCCGGCCTTCACCAGCGCGAGCGCCGTCACTTTCGTATCCGGTACGCCCGGTGCGTTCACCGTCACCACGCTCGGTTTCCCGCCCTCGACGCTGAGCGTCGCACCACAGCCACTGCCTGCCGGGGTTACGTTCACGGACAACGGGAATGGAACCGGCAATCTGAATGCGGCGGCAAACGCGGCGACGGGCGTTTTCACCCTCACGTTCAACGCACTCAACGGGGTAGGGGCACCTGCAATCCAGAACTTTAATCTGACCATCGGAGCGAGTCAGACGATTACGTTCCTGACCAGCGCGCCGCCGACCGCGGCATACGGCAGCAACTTCACAGTCGCGGCAACGGGTGGTGGTAGCGGGAATCAGGTGGTCTTCAGCAGTTCGGGCGTTTGCAGCAATGTGGGCGGGACGTACACCATGACCAGCGGCAGCGGCACCTGCTCGGTGATCGCCAACCAGGCGGGCAGCAACGGCTACCTGCCAGCTTCTCAGGTGACGCAGACGACAACTGCGACGTTAGCCGTCAACCCAATTACGTTCACCATCAACGCTCCGTCCCAGGCCGCCTATCCAACCAGCTTTACAGTGGCTGCCACGGGTAACAGTTCCAACCCCGTGATTTATGAGAGCTACGGCTCGTGCCGGAACTCGGGTGCAACGTACAGTATGTGGGAAGGCAAGGGTGCTTGCACAGTCACAGCCTTCCAATTTAACGACAATAACTACGCCAGTGGCAGCGCGTCCGAAACTACCACGGCGATCCCGGCTTCTCAAACCATCACTTTCACCATCAATGCGCCGGCCTCCGCGTCCTACGGCAGTACGTTTAGCGTTGCCGCGACAGGCGGCGCGAGCGGGATTCCTGTTGTCTTCACCAGCTCCGGAGCCTGCACGAACAACGGGAGCACTTACACGATGACTGGCGCAAGTGGGAGTTGTTCGGTGATCGCTAACCAGGCGGGGTCGCAGGGGCCGTATTACCTGTACGCGGCTGCTCCAACGGTAACTGAGACGACGGCGGCGACATTGGCAACTCAGACCGTCACCTTTACCACGAAAGCTCCAGCCAGCGCTGCTTATGGCAGCAGTTTCAACGTGGCGGCCAATGCTAGTTCCGGTCTGCCAATCACTTATACCAGTTCGGGGGCATGCAGCAATTCGGGAGCGACATACACCATGACGAGCGGGACTGGGACGTGTTCAGTGACCGCCTTTCAACCTGGCAACAGCAACTACTCAGCGGCGAATTCGGTGACCGAGTCCACAACCGCGACCAAACTATCGCAGAGCATCACGTTTACAACGAGCGCGCCCTCGAGCGCCGTCTACGGCACAAGCTTCGCGGTTGTCGCCACTGCTAGTTCCGGACTGCCGATCACATATACCAGTTCGGGATCATGCAGCAATGTAGGGGCGGTGTACACCATGACCAGCGGGGGTGGAAGTTGTTCGGTCATCGCCAATCAGCCGGGCAACAGCAATTACCTCGCCGCCCGTCAGGTGACGCAATCCACAACCGCTCAAAAAGCTAACGCGTCGGTTTCGATCAGTAATATTCCCGGGAATGCTGTGGCGGGAAAAAGCTTCTCGCCAACTTACTCCACGAACAGCAATGGCACGGCCTCGGTCACTTCCAGCACCTCGACGACCTGCACCGTATCGGGCAGCACCGTGAGTTTTAGAGCCGCCGGCACCTGCACATTGGTGGCGCATACCGCCTCGACCAGTAACTACAACGCCGGGACGGGAGCGTCGCAGTCCTTTACCATCATCGCCGTGACCGTGACTTCCATCAGTCCGACCTCGGGACTGCGCGGCACCAACTTCCAGGTGACACTCAATGGCACCAACCTCTCCGGCGCCACAGCCGTAGTAGTGTCTGGAACCGGCGTCACCGTCAGCAACATTTCGTCCACTGCCACCACTGTCACTGCGACCTTTACGATCGCCGCAAATGCCACGGTCTCGTCGCGCACGGTGAGCGTGACCACGCCGATCGGAAATTCAAATACGGTAACTTTCGCCGTGACCGGTCCAACCCTCACGTCGATCAGCCCGCCTAATGGAACCCATGGAACCACCGTTCCAGTGACCCTCACAGGCACAAACCTCTCCGGCGCCACTGCGATATCCGTCTCCGGAGGCGGCATTCAGGTGACAGGCCTCCAGGTCACCAACTCCACAACAGTCACGGCCAACTTTGTCATCTCAAGCGGTGCAACGCTTTCGAGTCGAAGCGTCAGTGTGACCACGCCGATTGGGACAACTACCGGAAACGTGACCTTTACGGTCAAATAACATGCTTAAGACGTCGGCTTTCCTCGGATTCAGCATTGAGGACATGATCCGGATGCTCAACGCGGGCTGACCGTGGAGACGCTGTTGGACATCATCGAACGGAGTCTTGAGCCTCCGTCCCCAGAACTGCCCCCTCTCGCTGGATCATGTTCCAGTGCACTCTGTGGTATGTTTTTGCGCGCACTTGTCGAGCTTTCCTGGCCCGACGGTGATTTCGTGTCTTTCATCGATCAGCACTCTGCCCAGGAAATGAAAAGCGGCGGCGTCCGTGTTGGGGGACAGTCGCCGCATCGCTGCCGCTGGCAGATTGCGTCTTCTGCGTGTGCTCCGTCAGCTAAGGAATCTTGGTCGTGAGATAGCCGGTCAATACCACCTCACAAGCGGCTCCGTCACTGGGGCCACCCGTTACACCAGGAGATATGGTGAGCAAGGAGGCTGGCTCGCTATAGAGCCGAGTCGTCTGGGAAATAGTTTGAAGCCCTGGAGACGCTGAGGCAGTGACCGGAATGATATCGTAGAGTGTGGGCACGGGAGAGTTTTCGTTTACGGTGGTGCTCAGCGTCAGGCTAAACACTGCTTCTCCAAAGCCTACACAGCTACCAGTTATATTCTCAATTACCATTCGCTCAACTGCTTGACCGTCGCTTGTGGTCCTAGGTACCGCCGCAGTACTTCCTGCGCTGAACGGATAGACTCCTTGACAATATGTGCCTGCGGCCGAACCGGCATCGACACACAGATCTATGTGAAACGGTTGGGTTGGGGTTTGATCCCGAACAACCAGGGGTGAAGGGTTTCCCTCCGAGTCGGGAAAGTTGATGACGTAAACCTTGCTGCCTGGAACCAAAGAAACGGCGGGTGTCCCGCTGATACCCACGTTCCCAGAGATCGCTGTGGTGCCTTGTGCCGCCGTGGGGACCGGTGCTGAGGGTGTGTTAACGACAGTTACGGGCACTGAAGTAGGGGCGGCTGGTGCTGGGGTGCTAGTCAGAAAACCGACCGCCACAGCCAGCACGCCTGAGGCTAGTGCCAGCAGCAGAACTTTGGGGAGTTTGTGCATTGTCGCTTTCTCCTTTCCACTTGTGCTATCTAGCTCACACATTCAGAAACTCATGCTCACTCATTCAGCGGCAGGCCACAGCGTCAGGCATCCCGTCGGGGAGAAGCGGCGCGTGTGAAAGCGAATAGCCGCCGGAACTGGCCGAAGTCGCGTCACGAACAGCGGGGCAACTGAACGAGACGGTTTCGGAGTCTCCATCGATGATGGAGTTCGAGGCCGAGTTCAGATACGTGCAGGGGATTCCCGTTGCCAATGCCTGGCTTGCTTCACACACGCGAAGCACCTGTTTCGATCCGCCGGTCTTACACTTGAGTCTGACAGTGGATCCCGCGGCACAGGATTGAACCGGGCCCGGTGGAGTGAAGCCGCAATCGCGCAGCGGTCCGACCTGGCCGCGGGTGCAAGGGTCATTGACGAAGCCTCCCGGTCCCTGCGATACGGAGACGCTGCCAACGTTGTTGGCGGCATAGTTCTGCGCGAACCGGCAACGAATCCTGGAAATCGGACTTCCGTTCGCGTCGACAAAAGATGTCGGATCGAAGGTCAGTGCTGCCAGATTGGTGGGATCCACCGGCTGATTATTGATATCGAGGGGCTGGCCCTCGCAAAGGAATTGTTCGGGATTCAAAGCGTAAGTCAGGTCATGAGGTTGCGAGGTATCCACGTTCGTGATGTCCACCCACTGCCCGCTGATTCCAAACTGATATTCGTCGCCCCAACCGGAGGAAATCCCCTGGTAATTGCAGGTCTGATAGGTTCCGGCTAGCGGTGTCGATTCATCGTTGTGATAGCGGTTGGTATCTTCAATGCAGAATGCGCGCTTGACGCCGGTTGCGGTGTTGTATGCGAAATTGACATAGAAATTGAAGTCCCATTCCTGGTCACAATTTCCGAATTCAAAGACATTGCTCAACAGCCAGGGGTTGTTAGGATTTGTCAGATCTCCGATGTGAATAGGCCCCGTGCCATCGTTGCGGGTATTCGTGGAAAAGGTCCACAGTCTCCGCCACCCCGGCTGCGAAATCGTGCCGTACTCGATATCGCAAGAATCAGGGGTAAAGAATCGGTAATAAACGCGGTTCTCATCTACCATCGCTTCCTGAATAGCTGCAAGGTCGGGACCACTCTGGTTGGTGAATTGCCCTTGACGGAAATCCGCCGCGATGTCGCGGTTGTAGGCGACCCGTGTGAAATGCATATTGGGTTGAAGCATCCCAATGTGATTAGAGAGGGCTTGTGTACAAGACTCGGTTGGGAATTGTGTGACGTGACACGCTGAGGTTGCCGGTGTTTCCACTTGGCAAGTCTGGTCGTAGAAGTAGTAGACGCTCTCCTCGAATGCACTGTTCGGGGGGAACCCAAACTCATCAAGGCACGCGTAGCCGGTTCGTTGCATCACCAGTTCGGGATCAGCGGGCAGGTCGAAAGGCTCGTCCCAGGTTCCGCCGATGGTGCTCAAAGCTGGCTCGCTGGTCCCCGGAGATGCCGGATCGGTGACGATGTAGGTCCAGAAATGATAGGGCACAGCGACGTAGTCGTGCCCGCCGATCAGGGTGCGGGTGGGAGCGGCGAGAATTTCAAACTTCCAGGCAGCGTGCGGTGGAAGCGGCAAATCCCCACGCGCTGGGGGAGGAGTGTAATAAAAGGACCGAAAGACGAGACGATAATAGGTCAGGTTGACTTGCTCGGTGGCGCGTTTTATCCAGAAGTCCTCGCCTCGCGTCAGCGACCAGTCTGCCGCCGCCTCGCGTTGCGGGCCAGCCGGAATTTCGTCCAACTCGACTCCCACCGTGGTATGCATGTCCATGCGAACGAGCGCCCCTGGCGGCGTCGTGGAAGCTGGTTGCGCGACGGCGCGGGGGACCTGCCCCCAGGCAGCGATGCTGGACACGGCCAGGGCGATCAAACCGAGTACTACGATCCTCGTCAAGTGTTTCATGGCGACGTCCCCTTCGCGGCCCGGGATTCTTCTGCGAAACAGGCTTCCCGATTTCGGCCTTCAATGCACATATTCGGAAAATCGAGAGCGATTGGCTCACGGCGTGGGATTTTTCTAAACGGCTCTGCACTTCTCGCGTGGCCCGAAAGGTACGCGCGCCTCTGAGTTCGCGGGTGCAAGAGCAGACACAAACGGATACTGCGGGCAAGCGTCGCTAACCCCAGTGGGTTCTTGACTCTACGAGATGGCCGGGGTACTGTTCTCCGCCAAAGAGCCCGACTTGGGCTGCGGGGCGCCGCTTGAGTTCTCCTTCTTCCACCCACGTGACGGAGTTGCTCGCGCGATGGAGCGAGGGCGACGCTGCTGCGCGGGAGGCCCTGATCGCGGTGGTTTACCCGGAATTGCGTCGCCTGGCAGGCAAGTGTTTGGCTGGCCAGCAACATCAGACGCTGCAGAGTACCGCTCTGGTCCATGAAGCTTATCTGCGCCTGGCTGGACAGTCCTCGCTCCGAGCTGAGAACCGCGCGCATTTTTTCGCCATCGCGGCGCGCCTCATGCGCGAAATCCTGGTGGACCACGCCCGCTCGCGCGGGGCTGGGAAGCGGGGAGCCGGCTATCTCACGCTCAGTTTCGACGAAGCCGTTGCGTTGCCGCAAAAGCCTCAAATCGATCTGGTTGCCCTCGACGACGCTTTGAATGAGCTCACCGCCATGGATCCCAGACAATCCCAGATCGTAGACTTGCGCTTCTTCGGTGGCTTGTCCATCGAAGATACCTCGCAGGTGCTCGGACTTTCACCTGCAACTGTCAAACGTGAATGGTCCATCGCCCGCATGTGGTTACAACGGGAATTGCGCCGGAGCGAAAGCCACCCATGATTCCTGAGAGGTGGCAGCAGGTGAAAGATGTGCTCCAAGGGGCACTCGAGCTTTCCGAACAGCGGCGAAAAACCTTTCTCGACGACGCCTGCCAGGGCGATCGACCACTGCGGCAGGAAGTAGAGTCGCTTCTGCTGCAGGAGAACGTGCTCACCGAAGGATTCCTGCGATCACCGGTTGCTGTGAATGGGCAGGAAGTCGAGCGCGACGCAGAATCCTGGGCCGGTCGCCGCATCGGACCTTACGAGATCATCGAAATCATCGGAGAGGGCGGCATGGGATCGGTGTACCGGGCCGCTCGTGCCGATGAGCAGTACCAGAAACAGGTTGCGATCAAGATCGTAAAGCTCGGCTTGCATACGCCCTTTGCCCTCGCTCGCTTTCGCGCCGAGCGCCAGATTCTGGCCAACCTCGAGCATCCCAACATCGCCCGCTTGCTGGACGGCGGGACAACCGAAGCAGGACTTCCCTATGTCGTGATGGAATTGATCGATGGCCAACCGATCGATCAATACTGCGAAGCCCGCAAGCTTTCCATTGAAGAGCGGCTCCGACTATTCCGCACTGTATGTCTGGCGGTTCAGTACGCCCACCAGCACCTGGTGGTTCATCGCGACCTGAAGCCTGCGAACATTCTGGTCACAGCAGACGGTATTCCCAAGCTTCTGGACTTTGGCATCGCGAAGATTCTCGATACCGGGTCGATTCCAGGCGGAACTGAAACCACAATCGGTTTCATGCGCATGCTAACTCCGGAGTACGCCAGCCCGGAGCAGGTGCGCGGAGACACGGTCACCACGGCCAGCGATGTGTATTCGCTCGGCGTGATCCTTTATCGGTTGTTGACTGGGAGACATCCTTATTCACTCGACCGTCGCTCTCCGGAACTGATGATGAAAACGATTTGCGATACCGAACCGGTGAAGCCGAGCGCAGCCGTCCAGCGCCCCGAGGGGACTGCGGGCGAAGGGGCGGTGGCTGGTGGCGATGTAGTGGCCGATGGCACGGCGGACAAGCTAAGCAAGCGACTGCGTGGAGACCTCGACAACGTCGTTCTGATGGCGCTGCGCAAGGACGAACACCGGAGATATTTGTCGGCGGGACAATTCGCAGAAGATATTCAACGGCATCTGGAGAGCCTGCCCGTGATCGCGCGCAAGGACACAGCGCGCTATAGGGCTTCCAAGTTTGTCGCGCGACACAAAGTTGGAGTGATGGCGGTGGTCGCAATCCTTCTGACACTGGCATCCGGTTTGGCCGTGACTCTGCGCGAAGCCCGCATCGCGCGCCAACAGACCGAAATAGCCCGGCAGCAGCGGGCTCGGGCCGAGGAGCGATTCAAGGACTTGAGGCAGGTGGCTAACTCATTCATGTTCGAGTTCCACGACTCAATCAAACATCTGGCGGGCGCAACTCCGGTGCGGGCGCTCTTGGTGCGGAGGTCGCAGGAATACCTGGACCGGTTGGCGCACGACGCGAATGGCGATCCGTCGCTGCAGCAGGAGCTCGCGATCGCCTACATGAAGCTTGGGGATATTCAGGGCAACCCGGCCGAGGCGGACCTGGGGGACACCAACGGTGCAAAGGTCAGCTATCAAAATGCGCTTGCGATCTTGCAGCCGCTGCTGGCGTCTCATCCCAACGAGCGAGCCCTGCAACTGCAGGCCGCAGCACTCGATGAGCGGATTGCGCTGCACTCCTCCGCGCAGGAGTGCGTCAATCTGCTGCACAAAGCCATCTACATTCGCGAGGCACTGCTGGCGCACAATCCGGCCGACGTTCAGCTCCGCCGCGATCTAGCGAGCAGCTATGCCGAGTTGAGCCTGCATTACGCGAACCCCTATACGATCAGCTACCTTCTCGGCTCGGCCACAGGGATGCAGTATGCCCGCAAGTCCCTTGACCTCCGCCAGCCCCTCCTCGATGCCGCTCCCAACGATGCCATTTCGCTCTTCGACGTTTTTGAGAGCTACCACTATGTCGCCGACATGCTTTGGGTGACCGGGCATCCGCGCGAGGCGCTGCACTACCAGATGAGCATTCGCGATCGGATGAGAACCTTCATCGATCACAATCCAAGCAACTCTGAAGCCCGCCGTCTCCTCGTCACTGGTGAAGGAAGGGTTGCGTCGGTTCTCGAAGAACTCGGGGAACTTTCCCGGGCCTGGGAGGTTCTGCGGCCGGCGTACCGGGGAATCCTCGCCATTGGTGCAGCCGACACTAAGAACGTGCAGATCCAACGTCAGGAGATTTCAGGCTACAACCAGGTGGGTGAGCTCGCGCTGAAGATGGGCAAGTTCCGGGAAGCCATTCGAAATCATCGCCAAGCTGTGGCTTTCAGTCTATCGCTGATCAAGATAGACCCGACCAATTCGGACAGCCAGTATCGATTGGCAAACGGTCAAGAAGCGCTCGGAAATGCCCTCGCCGTCAAAGGAGAATTGCGCGAAGCAGTGGAAGATTCCAGCAAGGCCGTAGAGATCAGAAAGTCGCTGGTGGCGGCTGATCCCACCGATGCTCGTGGCCGCTATGCACTGGCCAAAAACCTTCTGCACCTCGGAAACGTTCAGGCCAAGGCGCATCCCGATCAATCTTCGCCAAACTACCAAGCCGGCATCGCTATCCTGGAGCCCATGGTCAAGGCAGACCCGGACGACTGGCTCATGGAACGTACCCTCGCTGACCTCTACTCGAGTTCCGGAGTGGCAACGGTCAAACTAGCTCACGGTGCATCTTCTGGCTCAATCGAAGCAAGGCGCCTGCGGGAACAAGCCTGTTCCTTCTTTGCGGAGGGTTTTAGTCTCTGGCAGGACATGCGTCGGCGAAACGTTCTGATTGAGGTGGACATTCCCAAGTTCAACGACGCAGAGCGAAGGGTTCGCGATTGTGGTCACCAAGTAAATTGAGGACTCCGACTCCGGAAGCGGTACTGTACCCTGACTGCATCAGAGTTGCGGCCACCTCTCACACTCCCTAGTAGATCTCTGTCGCGCGTTCTACTCGCATTGTTCGTCTTGCAATTGTGCCTCGCACCAATCCATTGTGCCTACGGCTCAGGACGTGCGCCGGTGTCGTCAAATGAAAGCCAACAAACAGCGCAAATCCTGAGCGTGCGAAAGGTGCTGCGTAACCAGTATTTTGTGAGCCGTCATCCTCAAATTCACTACTACCCGCTCTACATCTCGTTGCGAATTTCCGATCAGACCTACTGCTCTGAGTTCGAGACCCCTGTTCTTGACGAAATTGAGGACGTGACCTCGGCGACCGGAAAAACTGT
>Ga0070765_100000872_pt1 | contig 18001 bp, 12 predicted proteins | sample HubBroMetageWFT5_FD_71516 | JGI IMG/M metagenome (GOLD analysis project Ga0070765, IMG submission 71516) | Warmed and freeze-thawed soil microbial communities from the Hubbard Brook experimental Forest, New Hampshire - Hubbard Brook CCASE Soil... | ecosystem: Environmental > Terrestrial > Soil... | reverse complement strand
GGGCATCGCGCGGCCGCTACCGCTCTCGAGATGTCCATTCGGGGTAAAAATTACCCCTGGGATATCCGCCTCACCAATCTGCAGGAGTTACTCGACGCGCTCGACATTCTGAAGAAATATGCCGGCATCCGCATCCAGGATTTTTACAACTGGATGCTGCGCAGCGGCTGGACGCTCGGCAGTCCTCAACTCATGAAAGTTTTGCAGCAGGCGATCCGCGTTTATCATGGCCCCACCACGCGCATGCTCGAAGCGCACTGGAAAGAAACTCAGCCGGATATGGTTGTGTCATTCGTGCCGCACTTCAATCGCACACTCGGCGAAAGTTTCGCGCGCGCGTTTCCAGGACGTCCATACGTCACAGTACTTACTGACATCGCCGATTACCCGCCGCATTTCTGGATCGAAAAGCAGAATCAACATTTCATCACCGGCTCGGACCGCGCCGCCGTGCAGGCGCGCGCGGCCGGCCATCCCGCCGAAAGAATTTTTCGCGCGTCGGGAATGATCCTTCATCCCCGTTTTTATGAAGCGCCCGTCGACGACCGCCCGGGCGAACGCCCGTTCGAACGCCCATTCGAACGCGACGTCGAACGCGAGCGCCTCGGTTTGCGGCGGGACTTGCCGACCGCGCTGGTCCTCTTTGGCGGCCACGGCTCGAAGACGATGCTCGAAATCGCCGGGCGCCTGGAGAATTCCTCCCTCGATCTGCAGTTGATTTTCATTTGCGGGCGCAACGAAAAACTCGCGCGGGAATTGCGCGCGCAAAAATCGCGGCTCCCGCGCTTCGTGGAGGGTTTCACATCAAAAGTGAATTACTACATGCACCTTGCGGACTTCTTTGTAGGCAAGCCGGGGCCCGGCTGCATCAGTGAAGCGTTAGCCATGCGCCTTCCTGTGATCGTGGAATGCAATGCGTGGACGCTCCCGCAGGAGCGTTACAACGCAGAGTGGGTCGTCGAAAAGCAGGTTGGAATCGTGCTCCACAGTTTCCGCGAAATCAAATCCGCCGTGGCGCGGATGATCGTGCCCGAAACGCTCGCGAAGTTTCGCGCAAATACCGCCGCTCTCCACAATCGCGCAGTCTTCGAAATCCCCGAAATGTTGGAAGCTATCCTCGAGCAATCGCGCGAAGAGAAACCTCACACCGCGGATAAGCTGCCCGTTCTCGTCGGCCAACCAATCTGATTCGCGTCCAGCGTGTCCCGCCCCCAATCGTGGCTCGCCGCCGCTCGACCCCAGAGGCCCAGTTGTGGCAACATTAATCTTGGCAGCTAACCACAGCACGACCGAACAGGAGTTTCCCTTCATGGCAAAGGCCACATTTGCAGCAGGTTGTTTCTGGGGCGTCGAAGACGCCTTCCGCCAGACCAAAGGCGTGAAGTCCACCACCGTCGGCTACACCGGCGGCACCGCGAAAAATCCATCCTACAAAGATGTCTGCACCGGCAGGACCGGTCATGCGGAAGCGGTCGAGGTCGAATTCGATCCCGCGCAGGTCTCTTATCCCGAGCTGCTCGACGTTTTCTGGAAGAGCCACGATCCCACCACGATGAACCGCCAGGGCCCCGACGTTGGCACTCAGTATCGCTCTGCGATTTTTTTCCACGATGCCGCGCAGGAGCAGGCCGCGCGCGAATCCAAAGCTGCCCTGGAAAAGGCGGGCACGTTCAAGCGCCCTATCGTCACGGAAATCACGCCCGCCACGGAGTTCTACCGCGCCGAGGATTATCACCAGCAATATTTCGAAAAGCAGGGAATCAGGGCTTGCCACATACCGCAGTAGCAGCGCTCAGGAACAGCCCCTTGGCTGTGGGTTTAGTTGATTCTAGCTGGCTGTAAACAGAGGTAAATTGATTCTAGTGGCAGGGCGGATGGTAATCGCTTTCTGACTCCACGCACCAAATAAAAAATCCCGCTACCGCGATTCCGCCAACCACAAGCGCCTTCAGCAGCAGCTTGTCGTTAAACGCAGGCGTCACCCCATACTTCTGCGGCTCCGGGTCGGGCGGCAGCGAAACCTCAAATGTCTTGCCTTCGTTGATCACGTGCTCTTCGCCCTCGCGCTCAACCACCAGCGAGCCCGTATAAGCCGTCACCACGATTTCCCGCGCGCTCATCAGCAGCACTTGCCCGAATGCCCGCCCGCCGTCCGCCGCGCGCACCATTCCAACCGGCGTCTCGATTACGATTCCATCCGAAGCCGCCGCAGAAAAACCGATCGTCCCGCGCACCAGCTTCGCATGCGTGCCGCTTTCCGATGGCACCAACTGCGCCGCGCTCTCGCTCGTCAGGTAAATCTGCCCGGTGCCCACTTTCAGGCGCAGCGTTCCGCCCGTTGCGGTATCCAGCGCGTCTCCGGCATACACATTCGCGCCCATCGCTGCGTCAGCGCTGTCCAGATGCGCGTTCGTCGCCAGCACCACAATCCCGACCGGCTTTTCGGTCGCCGCCATCGCGGGCAGGTTGATTAGCCCAGCCGCCAGCACAGCCACCACCAAGGATCGAGCGAATGATTGCACGGCACCCTCCACGAACAGCTTACCCTGCGAATTTAGGCCAACGCCTCCCTCATGTCAACAATTGGAAAAAAAATTCTTAAGGGGACGCCTGCAGGATTTCATCCCAACCAGCCTCTCCAGCGCCGTTCTGCGTTAGAATAATTCGCTCTCGCAGGGGGAAGAATGATTCATCGCTTCGTTTATCATAATCACCGGCTTCTGACCGTCGAGGAAGTTCGCCTCTCGCCCGGCCAGGGCGGTCTGCTCAGCGGCTGGGGACTCTTCACCACCATGCGCGTCATCGAAGGCATCCCCTTCGCCTTCGAGCGCCACTGGCACCGCCTCGCGCGCGACGCGGAGCGTACGCATTGCCCGTTTCCTTTCGAAGCCGAAACCGTGCGCAAGCAATTGGACGAAGTTCTGCGCGCGAATCAAGTTCTCGAAGGCTGCGCCCGTATCTATGCCATCTACAATCAGACAGGCTTCTGGCGCAGCGACGAAAATTTTCCAATCGTTGATCTCCTGCTGTATTCCGCTGGCTTGCCTTCCTATCGCGAACCTGCTCGGATTGGCCTGCGCGAGCAGGGGCGCCATGCCGCGTCGCCGCTCGCCGGCGTGAAAGTCACTTCGTGGCTGAATAACGTTTGGAACCTCTACGAAGCGCAGCAGGCGGGATGGGATGAAGTGGTCCTCCTCAACGAACGCGGCGAAGTGGCGGAGTGCACCGCCGCGAACATTTTCTGCGCCCGCGCGGGACGCGTCTCGACCCCGCCGCTTTCCTCCGGATGCCTGGAGGGGGTCACCCGCGGCGTCCTGCTCGAAATTGGCGCCGCAGCAGGCGTGCCGGTCGAGGAGCGCACCCTGATGCCCGAAGACCTTTACAGTGCGGACGAAGTCTTCATCTCCTCCACGAATCGAACCATGCTTGCAGTCGGCGAGATCCAGGGCCGCAAAATCGCTACCGCGCCTGGCCCGGTGCTTGCCACGCTCGATCGAGCCTTCGCCCGCTACATTCGCTCATATATTGATACACACGCCTCAGCTCCTTCTCCACGCCCCTGAAAACCGGGCCAAACAAAAAAAGTTGGCCAAGTACGAAGATTTTCGTTGACACTACGAATCTCTTCGTAGTATCGTCCGGCCCATGTCAAACAAGCCTCTGCAGAAGCCCACTTCCTCTGAGCTGGAAATCCTCCGCGTCCTGTGGGAGCGCGGCCCCTCCACGGTTCGCGACGTCTACGAAGCGCTGAGCGAAAACAAGACCACCGGCTACACCACCGTCCTGAAGATGCTCCAGATCATGACGGCAAAGGGATCCGTCCGCCGCAACGAAGACCAGCGCGCCCATGTCTACCAGGCCTGCGTGCCGGCCGAAAAAACCAAGCAGCAGCTTGCGGGCGACGTCCTGCAACGCGTTTTCGAAGGCTCGGCGAGCCAATTGATGCTCCACGCGCTGGCTGGGCATCGCACAACGCACGAAGAAATCGAAGAGCTGCGCCGGCTGCTCGATGAACACGAGGGGAGAATCCGATGACAATCTTCGCAAACTGGATGCCGCCAAACGTGATGCAGGCGTTGGGCTGGACGCTGGTCCACTTCCTCTGGCAGGGGGTGGTCGTGGCCGCGCTCGCGTCCCTGGCGATGGCGGTTAGCCGCGCCGCGCGCACGCGTTACGCGTTGGCTGTCGGCGCGCTGATCTTGATGGTTGCAATGCCCGTCGGCACGTTCTTCTTTTTGTGGAATGCGCAATCCGTTGGCGCCATGTCAGCAAGTCCCGCGCTTGGGATGCCCTCCGCGCAGGCATCCGCAATTCTCCCGCCCGCCTCCGCGCCGTTGCTAAAGAACTCCGCGACTGCCTCCTTGAGCCAAAAATTTTCCGCGTCGAGCCTGAATCTCCCGCCGTGGACTCTCATGCTCTTGGTTGAGGCCTGGTTTGCCGGAGTCGTTCTCTTCAGCCTGCGCTATGCGGGTGGCATCCTGCTCATCGAGCGCCTGCGGCGCAAGGATGCAATGCCGGTCAGCGCCCTGTTGCTAGAAAAATGCATGGCTATGCAGCGCGCACTTGGTCTGGACCGCGTGATTCGCTATTGCGAGTGCTACCGCATCGAAGCGCCCGCCGTGATTGGCTGGTTTCGCCCCATGGTTCTGCTGCCTGCGGCTGTCCTCACCGGCCTTACCGAAGATCAGCTTTCGGCCGTGATCGCCCACGAGCTTGCCCACATTCAGCGGCTGGACAGCTTCGTGAATCTATTCCAGGTCGCTGCTGAAACGCTGCTCTTCTACCATCCCGCGATCTGGTGGGTGAACAAGCGCATTCGCGCCGAACGAGAGAACTGTTGTGATGACGCGGCCATCTCCGTCTGCGGCGATGCCCTCGTCTACGCCCGTGCTTTGACTTTGATGGCCGAGCGTCACGCCGCGCCAACTCTAGCGATGGCGTTGAATCGCAGTCCCCTCGAAGCTCGCGTGATGCGCCTGCTGGGAATCGGAAATTTCCGCGGAAGAATTCGCACCGTTGGATTTGCCGCCAGCTTCCTTTGCCTCGCGGGCGCAGTCTTCGCGGGCAACGCCTTCTTGAATAGCGTCAATTATTCGTTGAGCCCGGTTGCCGCCGCGATCCCCTCGCACGAAGTTCGCTCTGCATCTCCAATCGCTAACGCGGCAATCCCCAAATCCGTCGTGTCCACGGTTTTCCGCAACGTCCTGCGCACGGCCCTGCAAACGGCCGTTCAAACCGCCGCGCAGGAAACGCAAAGCTCCAACCAGGTTTCCAAGGAATCCTACATTGAAAGCCTGAAAGCCGCCGGCCTGCAAAATCTCACCGTGGACGAAATTGTCGCGCTGAAGACCCAGCAAGTTACCGCCGATTACGTCCGCTCCATGGTCGATCTGCAATTGAAAGTGGATGTAGACACCCTCGTCGCCATGAAAGTGCAAGGCATCACCGCCGATTATGTGAAGGAAATGCGCGGCGTGGGACTCAAAGTTGATGCGGATGCCCTCGTCGGCATGAAGGTTCAGCAGATGACGCCCGAATACGTGAAAGAAATGCGCGACGCCGGCCTCAATGGTGACGCCGACACTTTCGTCGCCATGAAAGTTCAAGGCATTACACCCGATTATGTGAAGAGCATCCACGACATGGGATGGAAGCTCGATGCCGACGAGATGGTCGGTCTTAAGGTCCAGGGGATCACGCCCGAATACGTGAAAGAAATGCGAGCGGCGGGCCTCGATGGCGACGCGGACATGTTTATCGCCATGAAAGTTCAAGGCATTACACCCGAATACGTGAAATCCATCCACGATATGGGATGGAAGCCCGATGCGGACGAGATGGTCGGCCTTAAGGTTCAGGGCGTCACTCCCGAATACGTGAAAGAAATGCGCGCCGCCGGCCTCGATGGCGACGCGGACATGTTCATCGCCATGAAAGTTCAGGGCGTCACTCCCGTGTACGCCAAGGAAGTTCACGACCTCGGCCTCAAAGCCGGCCCCGATGACCTCGTCGGAATGCGTGTCCAGCAGGTTACGCCCGATTACATTCGCGCAATTCGCGCAACCGGAATCAATCCGGACGGCGATGAATTCATCGCGATGAAAGTCCAGGGCGTGACGCCGGAATACATTAAGGCGCTGCAGGCGGCTGGCCTGAAGGATCTCCAGCCGGACGATTTCATCGCCGCCAAAGTTCAGGGCATCACTCCCGAGTTCATCGAACAGGCGCACAAACACGGCTTTCAGGATCTCGATCTCGAAAAATTGCTCGCACTCAAACGCGCCGGCGTTTTTTAACCACGAATCAACCGCACGACGGAGGCAATCGCCATGAAGATGCGTGAAGGAGTCGGAATTTTTGCCCTGGTCGGATGCATCGTCTTCGGCCTGATGCTCGCGCGCGCCAGCGAAACCCAGAGCGGCTCATGGACGCTCGCTCATTCCGACGATCCGGGGAAGGTCCATTTCACTTTGATTCAGACGCAGAAGGGCGGCCATTCCGAGAATGATTCCGATTGGCCGTTGTCCGCCTTCCAGGGCCTCAATGTTGCGAATCCTGGCCGGCAAGACGTCCACTTCACCATCCTGCGCGACGCGGGGAAGTTCGAATGCGAAGGCTATCTGAACGATGGCGAAGGCGCCGGCCTCTTCCATTTCACCCCCGACCCAAAATATGTGCAGGAAATGCAGTCGCTGGGCTTCGGCGGAATTGATTCTGAAAAACAATTCGGCATGGCGATTCAGGATGTGACCATCGTCTTCGCCAAAGAAATGAAAGGCGAGCATCTCTCCAATCTCGATACGGACAAACTCATCGCCTTCCGCATTTTCGGCGTCAACACCGATTTCATCCATGCACTCCGCGCCGAAGGTCTCGCCGCTTCCGATAGCGATAAGCTCGTCGCCTTTCGCATTCACGGCGTTTCACCCGAGATGGTTCGCGCCCTCCACCAGTCCGGCTACAAGCCCGAGGAAGACATGCTCATCGCCATGCGCATCCACGGCGCCACGCCCGAATTTGTCGAGCAGCTCAAGCAGCAGGGCTACGATCATCTCGAGCTCGAAAAATTAATCGCCTTCCGCATCCACGGCGTCTCTCCCGATTTCATCGAGAAGCTCAAGGGCCTCGGCTACCCGCATCCCGAGCCTGACCAGCTGATCGCCATGCGCATTCACGGCGTCACGCCCGAATACATCACCGGCATGCGTGCCCACGGCATTCAGGATCTCACCATCGAAAAACTCATCAGCCTCCGCATCCAGGGTATCGACTGACCCCCGCATCTTCCGCAACCCCCGCGGCCGGCTAGAAAAATCCCGCATCTGGCCTACGGCACGCGAAGTTTGCTATCCTCTCCCGCGCCGTCACATCCCAATCGTTCTCCAAAGGATTTCCCGATGCCAGACGAACTCAGCGAGCTCCAGGAAAATGCCGAACACGGCGCCCACGAAAGCAGCCTCGCGCCCGTCACCGTGACCATGGCGATTCTCGCGGTTCTCGTCGCCAGCGTTTCCCTGCTCGGCCACCGCGCCCACACCGAAGAAATTCTCCTGAAGAACAAATCCACCGACCAGTGGGCCTTTTTCCAGGCGAAAGACATTCGCCGCCACGCCTACGAAGTTTTCCTCGATCAGCTTTCCGTTTTCACGTTGCAAGCCGGCGATCAGGCGGAGAAGCTTAAGGAAAAATATCAGAAGGAAATGGAGCGCTACAAAGATGAGCTAAGAGATATTCAGGCCGAAGCCAAGAAAGCCGAAGACGAAGTTGGCGTTCAGGAAAAGCGCGCCGACCACTTCGATTTAGGCGAAGTCCTCCTCGAAGCCGCGCTCGTCATCTGCTCGATCACCCTTCTCACCCGCAAGCGTTTCTACTGGGCGTTCGGCCTCATCCTCGGACTGGTTGGCGTAATCATCGGCGCGTCCGGCCTGTTCATTCACTAGTGCTCGGCAGCCGCCCGCGCTAATCATTCCGCAGCGCGACAATTGGGTCCACGCTCGTCGCTCGCCGCCCCGGTATCAGGCACGCAAACACGGCCACCAGCCCCAGCGCAAGCCCTGCGCCAAGAAACGTCACCCCATCGATCGGATGCACGCCGAACAGCAGCCCCGACATCAGTTGCATCAGCGCCGCCGCCGCAATCAGCCCGGTCAAGACTCCCAGCCCCGCCAGTTTCAACCCGCGCCCCAGAATCATTCGAAACACGTCCGCGCTCTGCGCCCCCAGCGCGATCCGAATTCCAATCTCCCGCGTTCGCCGCGAGACTGAATATTGCACCAGCCCGTACAGCCCCACCATCGCCAGCACCATCGCCAGCCCCGCGAAGCTGCCCATCAGTACCGACGGAAACTTCCGCAGAAACACCGCCGGCGATTCCGCCATGATCTGTTCCATCGTCTGCGGCGCAATCAACGGAACTTCGCTGTCCATTCCACGCAGTGTGTCTCGTATCGCGGAAATCATGCTCGCCGGCTCCACATTTGTGCGCACCACGAAACTCATGTACGAATCCACGCTTTGCTCGAAGGGCAAGTAGAGCGTTGCCGCCATCGGCTCATCAAGCTGCCCTTCGTTCTCGTCGCCCACCACGCCCACAATTTCGCGGAACGGCTGCTTGTCCGAATACGTGAATCGGAATCTTTTCCCCACCGGGTTGTCGTTCGGAAAATACGCTTTCGCGAACGCCCGGTTCACCAGCGCCACCGGAGGCTTGTCCGGCGCATCCGTGTCCGCTGCGAACCGTCCCGCAACCAGCGGCACTTTCATCACCTGAAAATAATTCGCAGTCACATCGCGGATGTTGCATTCGTCTTCCTTACCCTTTTCGACCGGCCGTCCCTCCACCACGAACCTCACCGAGTTGCCGCCGCCGGAAAGCGGCAGCACGCTGATCACCCCGGCGTCCTGCACGCCCGGCAAATTTCTCACCTTGCCCGCGAATTCGTGTTCGAATCGCAGCGCGCTCGGATCGTCTTTGTACTTGTTGTCCGGCAATCCTACCGAAAACGTGAGCAGGTTCTTTGCTTCGAATCCCGGATCCTGGTGCATCAGCGCGCCTACGCTTTTCACCATCAGCCCTGCGCCTGCCAGCAGCACCAGCGCCAGCGCGATCTCGCCCACCACCAGCAAATCCCGCAGCCGCGATTTCTCCACGCCCGCGGAAGCGCTGCGTCCTTCGTCCCGCAACCCTTCGTTCACGTCCGCGCGCGCCATTTGAATCGCCGGCACGACTCCAAATAAAATTCCCGTCACCAGTGACGCGATCAGCGTGAACGCCAGCACCGCCGGGTCAATCTGCGCCGTCTTCAGATAGGGCATCGCGGACAATTCCAGTTCCGGAACGATCGAGAGCATCATTTTCACTCCCCATTGCGAGAGCAGCAGCCCCACCGCTCCTCCCGCAAGCGCGATCACCATGCTCTCCGTCAGAAATTGCCTCGCAATCGCTTTTCTCCCCGCGCCCAGCGCCATCCGCACCGCGATTTCTTTTTTCCGGTCGGCCATGCGCGCCAGGAACAGGCTCGCCACATTCGCGCACGCGATCAGCAACACAAAACTCACCGCTCCCAGCAGCGTCAACATCACCGGCTCGATTTGTCCAACGATTCGATTGCGCAGCGTTCCCATCACGATCACCACAGCCGCGTTCTGTTGCGGATAGGCCGCGGCCAGGCGCCCGTTGATCGTTTTCATTTCGGAATATGCCTGTGCCGCCGTGATCCCCGGTTTCAATCGTCCCAGGATGTTCAGCCACCGCAGATTTCGCCGCTCCAGCCCATTCATCGGGTTAATCGGAATCCACACCGGCGGGGAGCCAACGGGCGTAAATTCAAAATCCTTCGGCAGCACTCCCACCACCGTATAGGATTGCGTGTCCAACCGGATCGCCTGCCCCACAATCGCGGGATTTGATCCCAGCCGCTGCTCCCAGAAGGCGTGCGTCACAATCGCAATCTTCGCAGCATTCGGCAAATCTTCTCCGGGCAGGAAATCGCGTCCCATCGCCATCTTCACGCCCAGCGTCCCGAAAAAACTGGAAGTCACCTGCCCGCCCTGCAGAACTTCCGGATCACCCGCGCCCGAATACGTAAATTGGTCTCCCTGATATCCGCCCAGCGATTCGAAACTCTTTGCCTGCTGCGTCCAATCCATGTAGTCGGGATAGGACGTGTCCGATACCGCGGAATCGCTCGCGTGGCTCGGGTCTCGCGTCTCCCCGACGGTTGCAATCCGCTCCGGCTGATAATAGGGAAGCGGCCGAAGCAACGCGGCATACACCACGCTGAAAATTGCCGTGTTCGCGCCGATGCCCAGCGCCATCGTCAGAATCGCCACCGCCGTAAATCCCGGATTCAGCCGCAGGATGCGCATCCCGTATCGCAAATCGCGCAAAATATTTTCCAGCCATCTCCATCCCCACGCATCCCGCGTCACTTCGCGGACCACTCCCGCATTCCCAAATTCGCGCCGCGCGTTCGCCGCCGCGTCCTCCGCCGATTCGCCCCGCTCCATCCGGTCGCGAATCGCCATGCGCACATGGCTCTCGATTTCTTCGTCCAGTTCTTTCCCGCGCTTTCCGCCGATGGGTAATTTCATTCCTCGCTCTCCTTCGTGGCCCCGCCCGGATTGTTCTCAATCTCCATTCGCATTCGCCTCATTCATACCGCAGCGCCACCATCGGATCCACGCGCATTGCCCGCAGCGCCGGGATGGCGCACGCCAGCAGCGCCACTCCGGTCAGCAGTATCGCCACCTCGCCAAACGTAAACGGATCCGTCGCGCTGATGCCGAAGAGCAAACTCGATAGCAAGCGCGTGAGCACGACGCCCGCCAGCGCTCCGCCGGCGACTCCAAATCCCGCAAGCCTCGCTCCATCGCTCAACACCAGCCGCAGCACGTCGCGCGGTTGCGCCCCCAGTGCCACGCGGATGCCGATTTCATTTGTGCGCTGCTCCACCGAATAGCTCATCACTCCGTAGAGTCCAATCGCGGCCAACAGCAAAGCCACGCTCGCCAGCACGCTTAGCAAGCTCGCCGAAATTCTCTGGCCGAAGAGCGAGCCTGCAATGATGTCGTCGAGCGACGTGGCTTCGAAGACGGGAACCGCCGGGTCAACGGCCTGTGCCGCCCTTCGTATTCCAAGGATCGCGCCATCCATTGGTCCCGATGTGCGCACGTAAAACACAAGCCCCATTTCCGGCCGGTAGATTTGGCGTATCGGGACATAAAAATACGGTGTCGGAGCCTCAGTCAGCCGGTAAACCTTGCTGTCTTGAACCACTCCAACAATCGTGAACCATTTTCCCCACCCGTTAACCTGGCGCCCGATCGCAGTTCCATTTGGAATAAACCGCCGGACAAACTCCTCATTGACGATCATCACCGGCAGCGCCGTCATGTCGTCTTTCAAATTGAAGTCGCGCCCTTGAAGAACTTTAATCTTCATCAGCTCAAAATATCCGGGCGCCGCAAGCGTGCGATAAATCTTCATGTTCTCGCCGGGCGCGGGGACGAATCCCCGGATTTCCAAATCCTCCCACGAGCCGTTGTTGACCCCGAGTGGGACGTAGTCGGCATAGCTGACGTCGGCCACCCCCGGCTGGCGTTCGAGTTGTTCGCGCAGGCGCTGCGAATAGGAATCCGCTTGCTCCGCGTTGTAGTTTGCTGCCGAAATATCAAGGTTGGCGATGGCCACATGTTCCGGGTCAAATCCCGGCCGTATCTCGCTCAGGCGAATAAAACTTTTCACGAACAACCCCGCGCCAATCAACGCCACCATCGCGAGCGCCATCTCCGACACTACGAACAGCCCTCGCAGGCGTCGCGAACGCGCGCTCGCTCCCGTTCGCCCACCTTCCTTCAGCGCGTCGTTCACGTTTCCCTTGGCAGCCTGAAATGCCGGTGCCGCCCCGGCAATCATTGCCGTTGCAAATGCCACCGCTATCGCGAAGAGCAGCACGCTTGTATCAATCGGCGCTCGAGTCAACGACGGTGTGGACGACCGTGGCAGCAAAAATCCCAGCGAGCCTAGGAGAAGGCTCGCGATTTCGAGCCCAGCCAACATCCCGCCCGTGCCAATCAGCAGCGATTCCGTAAGAACCTGCCGGATCAATCGCGAGCGCGGCGCCCCAAGCGCGAGCCGCAGGCTGAATTCCTTCTGTCGCGTGGTCGCGCGAGTCAGCAGAAGATTTCCCACATTGGCGCATACGATCAGCAGCAGAACCCCGCAGGCCGCCATCAGGATGCTGAACGGCCCCACCAATGATTCCTGAATTCCGTAATGTGCCTTCCACATGGGCAGCAGAGTCGCGCTCATTCCGTCATTCGTGTCCGCGTCGGCTACGGCCATCCTTTTTGCGATGGACTTGACTTCGTCCCGGGCCTGCTCGATCGAGTCGCCCGGCGCAAGCCGCGCGAGCACTCGAAACGTTCGCCACTTGCGATCCCGCAGCGTCGCGTCGCCTGTGGAAGACAATTGCCCATACATCGTCGCCGGCGCCCACATATCAAAGGTGAGTCCGGGCATCGAACCATGAAATGCCGCGGGCGCGACGCCGATAATCGTGTATGGAAAATGGTTGATCCGCACGGTGGCGCCGATCACTCGAGGGTCCGCTTGATAGTGGCTCATCCAAAACGAATGGCTGAGTATCGCCAGTGCGTGCGTGTTTTGTTCGTGGTCCACTTCCGCAGTCGTAAAAAATCTTCCCAGCTCAGGCTGCACATGCAGCAGTTCGAAGAAGTTTCCCGAGACCACTTCGCCCCACACGCGCTCTATGTTGACGTCATTCCCAACCGCAAGGTCCATCGGCTTAGCCACAGACATCGATTCCACAAGTTTGCAGTTGTCGCGCAGATCGCGAAAATCCAGATAGGATGTGGGGACCCAGTTACCATCGGGAGTCAGTGTCTCCAGCGCCACCACTCGGTTCGCCTCTCCCACACCCGGCAGCGGGTTCAGCAACACGGAGTGAATCCAGCTGAAAATCGTCGTGTTGGCGCCGATGCCCAGGGCCAGCGTCAGAACGGCGACCGACGTGAAACCGGGCGACTTGCCCAGCATGCGGAGCCCGAAACGCACGTCTTGCGCCAGATTTTCCAGCCATCTCCATCCCCACGCGTCCTGAGTCACTTCCCGCACCACCCCCGCATTCCCGAATTCGCGCCGCGCGTTCGCCTCCGCCTCTTCTGCCGATTCGCCCCGCTCCATCCGGTCGCGAATCGCCATGCGCACATGGCTCTCGATTTCTTCATCGAGCTCTTTCCCGCGCTTTCCCCCAAGTGGAAGTTTCATGCCTCGCTCTCCTCGCCCCCCGGATTCAGCACGCCGGCAATTGCATCCGATAGCTGCGCCCATCGCGAACGCTCCGCGGCCAGATGCTTTTTACCCGCCGCAGTCAGCCGGTAGACCCGCACGCGTTGGTTGTTCTCGGATACCTTCCACGATGCCGCGATCCATCCCTCCACTTCCAGCCGGTGCAGCGCCGGATACAGCGATCCGGTATCCACGCGCAATATCTCGCCCGAATTCGCGCGGATTGCCTGGCTGATCCCATAGCCGTGCTGTGGGCCCCAGCGCAACGTCTGCAGCACCAGCAGGTCCAGCGTTCCCTGCAGCAATTCGATCCGGTTCCGGTAGCGCTCTTTCATGGTCACCTCAGGATGTAGGCTTTCTACACCCCTGCATGTAGATTGTCTACACCCACACCGGATCTCCCCTGCAACCCGCATGCCGATGGTATCCAGAGGTCAATTTCTTGCCTGCAAAGACCTTGCGTGGCCTTCGCGTGTCTCCTCCCTCCATTCCTGTGACCGCTTGCGGGACGCCCCGTCGCCAAACCGGACAGCTTGCCCCGCTTTTCAACATCCCCATCCCCATCCCCATCCCAAACCTCGTTTCGCGCTCTCGATTCCAGTACAATCGGTCCTCGAACTCGTACCCGGAGGCTCAATCCGATGACCGACTTGGCTAGCAAAACCTGCGCGCCCTGCCGCGGCGGTGTGCCTCCCCTCGCGGGCAAAGAACTCGACGCCCTTGCCGAACAAGTCCCCGAATGGGATGTCGTTGACGGCCACCACATTACTCGCGCGTTCGCTTTTCCCGATTTCGCCCAGGCGCTCGAGTTCGCCAATAAAGTAGGAGCGATCGCCGAAGCGCAGGGCCATCATCCGGACATCCTGCTCTCCTGGGGCAAAGCCGCCGTCACCACCTGGACCCACAAAATCAATGGCTTGACCGAAAGCGACTTCATCCTCGCCGCCAAAATCGACAAGCTGTAACTCACCATTGGGAATTTGATTTTGTAGCGGCGGCCTCGCGTATTAGGCCGGCGCCTTTGCCTTGGAGGTGTCTCTCTGCGTCCTCTGCGTCTCTGCGGTGCAAGCCCTTCCGCGCGCGGCAACACCGTGCTCGAATGCGCCATCCTGCAATCCCCAGCGCCCCAGGCGCGGCGCGCTCATAGCCCGGCCCGTAAGAGGTCCCTAAACTCTCGCCCTCACCCCTCGCTTCTGCTCATTCGTACCGTAGCGCCACCGTCGGATCCACGCCCATCGCCCGCCGTGCCGGCGCATAGCACGCCAGCAGCGTTACCCCGATCAGCGCGATCGCGACGCCGATAAACGTCAGCGGATCATCCGCGCGCACTCCGTACAACAGCGTCGATAACACGCGCGTCACGCCGTAGCCCGCCACCGCTCCAATCGCGATGCCCCACGCCGCCATCGAAACACCGTGCTTCAGCACCATTCTCGCCACGTCTTTATGCTGCGCGCCGAGCGCCACTCGGATTCCGATTTCTCGCGTTCGTTGCGATGTCGTGTAGGAAATCACACCATAGAGCCCGCCCACCGCCAGCACCATCGCCAGCCCTCCGAACACGCCCAGCAGGATTCCAATCGCGCGCGCCGGGAACAAAGGCAGCGTCATGTGTTGCTGCATGGTTTCGAGATCGGTCGCGGCCAAATTCGGATCCACTGCTTCAATCTCTTGCCGGATCGGGTCGAGCAGCGACCTGGGATCACTCATCGACCTCACCACCAGAGTCGCCTCCGGCGTATAGCCGATCGGGCGATAGATCAAGGGCCGAGCGTCCTCGCCAAGCGTCCTGTATTTCCCCGTCCTTACCACGCCGATCACTTCGGCTTCGCTTTTCTCCCCGAATCTGACGTGCTGGCCCAGCGCGTCCCCTCGCGGCCACAATTGACGCGCCATCGCCTCGTTGACGATCACCACCCCCATCGCGACCTTGCTCTCCTCCGCCGTAAAATCTCGCCCTCGCGACATCGGTATGCCCATCGCCTCGAAATACCGCGGCCCCACGCGCAACACATCGGCGCTCGCGTTCTCTTTGCCCGCCGTTTGTCCCGCTCCTTCCGCCGCAACGCCTGTCATCTCTCGCGCGCTACCCAACGGAAGATGGCTCACCCAACTCGCCGCCGTCACCCCGGGCAAATTCTCCACGACTTCCAGCAATCGCTCGTAGAACGCCCGCCCTTGGGCTTCGCTATATCCGATTCGGCCCGGTTCCAGCGTCGCAACTGCCTCGTGCCGCGTGTCGAAACCCGGATCGATCGACTCCGCGTTCATCAGACTCCTCACGCACAGCACCGCCCCCACCAGCAGCACCACGCACGTCGCCACCTGCGCTACCACGAGTCCGGTTCGCAACCGCGACTTCCGGTAGCCACCGCCGCGCGAATCCGATTGAAGCGCCGGCACCAGTTCAGTTCGCGTCGCTCGCAACGCGGGTGCGAGCCCAAACACGATTCCCGTCACCAGCGATGCCCCCAGCGTGAACGCGATCACTCGCCAATCGAGCGGCGCTTCCAGTTTGATTGGCAGGCCCTCCGGTTTCAGCCTCATCAAGAGTGGCGCCGTCCACAGCGCGAGCAGCAAACCGGCGCAACCCGCCATTCCTGCCAGCAGCGTGCTCTCCACCAGGATCTGCCGAATCAAGCGGCCCCGGCTGGCTCCCAGCGCGGACCGGATTGCCATCTCCCGCCGTCGTCCCACGGCTCGCATCAACAAAAGATTTGCCGAGTTCACACACGCGATCAGCAGCACCAGCCCCGTCACCGCCATCAGCAATCCCGTGAATGCGGCGACATATCCCCTATACGGACCCGGCACAAGGGTCTCCGGGTAAACCGTCGCATCCAAATCCTTGTTCGTGTCCGGATGTTCCTTCGCGATTTGCAAAGCCAGAACGCTCATTTCGGCGCGCGCCTCGGAAATCCCCACGCCCTCCTTCAGTCGTCCCACTCCCGATAACCAATACGCGTTCCGGTTCGTCAGTCGGCCGGCATCGTGCGTGATGTGCTCCGCCATTGCCAGCGGGGCCCAGAAATCCGGCTCGATGCCGATTTCGAGCCCCGCGAATCCCGCCGGCGCAACCCCCACAACCCGATATTCGGTGCCGTTCAACATCAACACCTGTCCCAGCGCACTCGCGTCGCCTCCAAACCGTCCTCGCCAAAACGCATACGAAAGCATCACGGTCGGTATTGCCGACGCTTGGTCATCTTCCGGCAAGAGAGCTCGTCCCAGCGCGGCTCGCACTCCCATCACCGCAAAGAAATTCCCCGAAACGATTTGTCCCTGGACCAACTCTCCATTCCCCGCACGATTCCAAACCACCGCTTCAGGATCTCCATCGAACGCCACCATCCCCGAAAACACGCCGTTGTGATCTTGGTAGTAAACGTAGTCCGGATACGTCAGCGGGAAGAATCGCTCGACGCCCGCGGCCTTCTTGTTCTGCAACCATACTTCGGCCAGCCTCGACGTCTCCGCCACCCCCTGGGCCGGCCGCAGCAGCAGCGCGTTCACGTAGCTGAACACCACCGCATTCACGGCAATCCCCAACGCCAGCGTCAGCACCGCCACCGCCGTAAACCCCGGCGATTTCGCCAGCATCCGCGCGCCATATCGAATATCGGCAGTCCAATCCCCCTGCCAGCCATTGACCATTGGATTCACCCCTCGTCTTGCAATTGCGTCCCCCGATACAACGACGCAAGCCCACGCCCCGTTCCACTCTTCTTTTGTCGCGCTGGTGCTTCCATCTTAAGGGCCGGAGGGCCTCCACAATCCCGCACATCCCCTCCCTCCCTCTGAACTCCTCTCTCATCCTGCCGATATCAAGATTCATGAACGGAATAAGAGCGGAGCAGAGGACCGCCATGATGGCCCTGGTAAGGGTGTGCTGGGAGGACCAATCCGGAACACCGCGCGACTCCTCCGCCAGAATGGAAGATCGCTCCCCCTCCGGCGTATGCATTCGCCTGAGGACTCCAATAGATGTCGGCTCGAAACTGAGGATTGATTCTCTAAGGGAGCAGTTCCACGGCATCGCCAGGTACTGCCGTAAGGATGGAGTGGAATATGTCCTTGGTATTCAGAGAGATGCAGAGATTGCGTCCGCCCTGCCAATCGCCATTGATTCGGCTCCCCCGCGCCCGGCGGCAAAATCCGCAACCGCATCGCTAGTCGACAAGCCACGCAAAGCCCTGGCTATGACCGCGGCGTCGTCTACCGTCCCCACGGCTCTCGGCAGCCGCTCGCCCACCGTCCCCCTGCATATATCGAACCGCGCGCCTACATTCACTTCCGTCCCTGCGCGGGCTCAGCAACCCATCGAACGTATCGCTCTTCGAGGCGTTCCGCACCAACCGCAAACTTCATCAGCCGCCAAAGTGAGGATAGACATGCCAACGAAATGGTTCTCTCAATCTCCCAAGGGCCAGAAGCAGGATATCCCCGAAGAAAAATCCTCCGCCGCGTCCCTCGCAGCCGGCGGGGCGGCCAATGACGCAACTGCCGAGAAGACCGCACTAGACAATGCGCGCAGCGGCATTGCCGGTGTTCAGGGCGATCTGTTGTCCATGGACGACGTCTATCGCGCGGCCGGCATTCTGAGTCCGCGCATGGGCTACAGCATCACGAAAGTGGCCGACATGCTCTCCAGCGCCCATCTCAAGGGCGTTTCCGATGATATGAAGCGCG
>Ga0070765_100000871_pt1 | contig 18003 bp, 31 predicted proteins | sample HubBroMetageWFT5_FD_71516 | JGI IMG/M metagenome (GOLD analysis project Ga0070765, IMG submission 71516) | Warmed and freeze-thawed soil microbial communities from the Hubbard Brook experimental Forest, New Hampshire - Hubbard Brook CCASE Soil... | ecosystem: Environmental > Terrestrial > Soil... | reverse complement strand
GAATTTTGGCTAGGATTCAAACTGCACCACTACCTAAACGACCGTACGATTCCGTCGGCAACTACGAGCGACGGCCCTGCACTGAAATAGAAACACCTGCATTTCGCAATTCCGCGAGCGAATCTCGGGCACTATCGGGAATCACTGTTGATAGATCAGTGATTAAAATCACCGTCCGCTCGCCGGTGGTGCTTGCTCCGTTTTGAATCGTATTCAACGCGTCGCGCATGTATGAGTCAACCGCCTCCCGTTGGCGGTCGCCAAAAGGTCGCAAGTCGAAGTAGACGTAATGGCTATCCTCGCTCTGGATTGCCGTCTGATAGAACTCGTTGATATCCATCTCGCCTCAGTTCGGTCAATTATATTTTTCGGTTACGGCTCTCAGGACGCAGGCGGCGAATCCGTGGAGAGAACACAACTTCGAGACACTTCTGACATGGACACCTGAAAGCCTCGTCCTTTGGAAATACAATGTGGCCGCAATTTTCGCAAATCTGCCGTCCGTTTGATAGGACCTTCATGGCCCGAAATCCCGTCCCCACAACACAATAGGGACAGCGTGGTTCTTTCGTTTTTCGTCTTGTCAAAGCCGGACTCCCTATACTCCATTCTGGAGCGCGCGTAAGTGTACATGCCCGAATCGTCGGGGGACTGTTCGATAGCCAACACTCAGCGCAAAGATTTTCGTGATTTGTGAATTGTTTTCCACAAGGCCAAATGGAGTCTTGTCTTGAACTCCGCCGCATGGCAGACTTCCGCTACCGTGATAGATGAAATAGGTTTTTCGGTTCTCAAGTATAAGGAGAACACGCCGATTCTTGCTGTGTGCGCTCGGTGCCAGTTGAAGTTCCTGACGCCTTCGGGAATGAAAGACCGCGAGACGGCGGGCGATTACCTATGGAAGAAATTCATCACTCATCGTTGTGCAGCCGCAGATGCACAACGTAAGGACGGCACTCGTGACACTACCCTCGAAACCTCCACGCTACGAAAGCTCGTCGCAAGAGCAGGCTAACGAAAGAAAAGCAGAGGAGAAACGAACCGAGCGGTTACTCGCTATTCTAGCAACGAAGATCGGGCCGACCGGCGAGAGGCGGGAGCCGTCTTCAGTGCGAATCGCTCAACGCAGCGGCCAATATTTGTGACTGTGTGCAAGATTGACCAGTCTAATAAACGGCATTGCGGTAGCCTCACCTTAACTGGCATTGGTCATGGGTTAGCGGCGGACCAACGAACTCGCCATTCGATCCTCACGACCACCAATCGCGGGCCGAACTCTCCAAAGGGTTCGGCCATTTTCATTTAGGCTCGTTAGCGGCGCGCATAGCTCTAACCGGCACTCATGAACATTTTCATCTCAGTTCGGGATAGCAATCGGGGCTCCTTTCGAAGGAGCAGTGAGACGTAGCATTCTTCGTGAACGGCCCGCCCGTATTCATCGGCTTTGCTCGCGTTCAAATTGACTGTTCGCTTACAAATGGCGCAGCGTGGAAGCCAACGTTGGTTGGACATGACGGCCTCTTGGGAAGAGACCGCTCCACGTTAGTCCTCGCTTTTGTTCGGGTCTGTGCAGTATTGCTCACGGCGAAGGAATCAAAGGCCCTGCCGCTTTACAGAGATGCCCGCTGTGATATGAGCGCTTCCCTGTAGCACTCCCGATGAACGGCAAAGTCCTGGGCGTCCGTGATGGAATCCTCAACTGAGCAAGGCTCACCGCAAAGCGGGCATACGGGCAGCGTGCGCGAATTGTTCGATTCTGCGAGATCAACGGAAGCCTTGAGGTTCACGGATCGCTCCTCTTGGGAATTTCAGTCTTCTCTTTTCTTTTATGCCATCAGGCGCAAAACGAAATGTTCAATATTGGACAGATTTTAATTTGAAGAAGTGGTTATAAACGTGGTTGCCGCATCCGGGAGGTAGTCGTGTCCCACGAAGATTGGCATCCGCGCTGCATCATCTGCAAAGAGCCCGTTAATCTTGCGCTGAGCAAGACCGATGAGTACGGTAGGCCCGTTCATGAAGGCTGCTATGTGTGGTTGCTCGAATCGCAGAAACAGCCAAGGTTCTTAGCTAATACTGCGGTGCCTAAATCAGAGCGGCCGTCATGGTGGACCCTTCTGATGAGTGCCGGTTGGAATTAGATTTATGGCCCCACTCAGCGCCCCGCCGGTCCGGACTAAACCGTTCCCCACAGTTCGGGCACTCCATCCGCTCAAAGTCAACGCGCTGGACGAGCGCACAAACGCGCACCAACTTGCGAACGAACGATGTCACGGTAGCCGCAGCAGCGTAGTGCTCCACAGCCCAGCCCTCTACTTTGGTAATCGCTGAGCGAGACATTGCATCGACAAAATCAAGCACACGCCATAATGCTCATTGAGCGTAATGTCCTTGATTCCATGAACGATCCGAGCAGACGACGAAGAGTTCCCGCGCTAGGCCCGAGGAATCGGGGTAGCATAAATGAGCGCTTTTGAAAAATCACTCAGATCGGCTTGGGGTTTTTCGTTGCCACCACGACTGCCAAGATGGTGGCCGTGTTGCGAACGCTTCCCGCGATTGTCATGAGTGCTTCTGACACGGGTGAGTGTCGTTCCGCCAGCTCCTCAAGACGCGTGCTTACGCTATGGAGTTGCTCGACTTCGTGCAGGATCGCTTCAAAAAGCATCAGCGCACCGCTCTCTCGCTGAAACGCCTAAGGTGGGAGAACTTCAGATGGACTGGCTTAGGTCAGAAGACCTGAAAGAGGAGAACGTGTTAACCGCCCCGGTGTGGACTATACCACGCCAGGACGTGTTTTCTGCATCTAAATTCACCCGCGTTCAGTTCGCACCATTGAACAGCGAGAATGCCGTTTTGCTGGATAAATTCCTAGTCATGCAGGACTACATTGAGAAGTGAGCTGTGGACTTCAAGTTCGCCGTTGTAGCGAATGAAACCCAACTTCCTAAACCTGTTCATGAAAAAGTTAACCCGTGCACGCGTTGTGCCCACCATTTCCGCTAGAGTTTGTTGACTGATCTTGGGAATTGCAACTTCGGGCTTTCCTTCCTTGCCGAATTGAGCCAACAGGAGCAGGACGCGAGCAAGTCGCTTCTCGCTGGAATTGAAAAGCTGGTCAATCAAATCCGCTTCGTACCGGATGTTCCGCGTCAGCAAATATCCCACGAACATATCGGAGAATGTCTGCTCTTGGTGAAGCACTTCCATCATCGCCTTCTTCTCGATTCGCATCAAAGAGCATTCGGTCAGCGCGGTCGCTGTGCCCAGCCGGAGAGGCTGACCGGTTAAGCAACCTTCTCCGAAGAAATCGCCCTCATTCAGAATGCCTATTGTGGCTTCCTTCCCAGATTTCGACACAACGGTGAGCCTTACTTTCCCGTTCTTTATATAAAAAACAGCATCAGCCGAGTCGCCTTGGGAGAAGATCGTCTGCTTCTTGGGAAAAACTGCGATCTTCCTGCCACCGTCGATGGTGGAAAGAAACGTCTTTGGATCGAATTCCTTGAGTCTCTTAGACGCTCTGCGTGGCATTAATTGGGCTCTCTCAAGAATTCCGAATGCGTAAAGGCAAGGCCCACTGCAAAAGAAGGCCCCTGACGAAGAATAAAATAAACGCGTAAGGAGGGTCGAGAATGCGGGCAACACTAGCCGCTCGACGAAATAATGATTTCACCACTGGTTTCGAAAGTCAACGGCCCCGCAGGTTGTACCCGAAAGGACAAGGCCGAAATCGCGTCGAGTTCTAACACGATAGCCCGATGCGGATCCGCGGCGACGGCGCTAATCTTTGATAGGCAGGAGGGAATATGCGGAAAGCAATCTGGGTTGTGCTGGCGTGCTTGGTGTTGGCGGTTGGTGTGCTGTTTGGCTTGGGGCGTACTCAGTCCAGTGCAGTCAGGGCGTGCCGAGCGGACTCACAGCGGTTCGCCGAGGAGAATGCAAGTTTTCAAGCCGAATACGATTCGCTGTATGGAGCGACCACGGTCGGGCAGCGGTCGATTAGCGATTTCCTTGACCGTGACGGCAGGCTCATCGAGTGCATGAGTACGGATTCAGGCAATCAAGCGGAATATAAAGCCGTTCTTTATCGCGATGGCTTCATCGAGAACAACCGAGTTATGAAATATCTCGGCGACACTCAGCAAATGCGGGACTTCGCAAAATGGGAGAAAACTCAACAGGCAACGCAGCTAGCGAGCTATCGGACGGAGCAGCGGTAGTTGACACGCTAGGCTCACGCGCAGCCGCCCGTATCCGTTTTCCGTACTGGGATCGACCCTAGGCTCTCTTCAATAGTCTTGTCAGGCCCACCAAAATCACTGCGCCAACGAATGCTACAACGATGGAACCGATCATGCCGCCGCCCGGCCAGATTCCCAGGAGCCCAAAGACCCAGCCGCCCAAGATGCCGCCGAGGATACCCAGAACGATGTCCACGACGATGCCGTAGCCACCACCTCTCATCACTTGCCCAGCAAGCCAACCCGCGATCAATCCAACTACAATCCATGCGATAAATCCCATGACGATCCTCCTTGGGTGGGACACAACCAGCCCGACCGGAATGTACACCTAGCGGTGTCACCGCTCAAGGATTTTCGGGCCAACTCATACTGCTACAATCGCCAGCGAGGGGGACTTCGATGACGAACCTAGGGATTGTCCGGCTATTGAAGGTTGAACATGCACGGTTGACCAAGCAAATCCAGGGAATTTCCGCGGCGCTGTCAGCGTTCGGTGCTGTGTATGCGAAGCAGAACGGGGGGCGCGGCAAGATGTCGGCGTCTGCCCGAGCCAGAATAGGCGCTGCTCAAAAAGCGCGATGGGCAAAGCTGAAGGGAAAGAACAGGCAGACAAAGAGCACCGCCCCTTCTGCGTCAAAGAAGAGACGAACAATGTCCGCCTCTGCCCGTAGGAAGATCGCAGCAGCCCAACGGCTGAGATGGGCAAAGGTCAAAGCCTCGCAGAAGAAAGCCGCGTAGATATCCGTTTTCCGTACAAAGAAAAGGCCCGCCAATCCGACGATGGAGAAGCGGGCTTTGTGTTTTAGGGACGGTCGTCGCCGGACTGCTATGATTAGTTCGTCCCTGAAGCCATGTACTGCGCGTTATTCCTGGTCAAAAGCCTAAAGCGGCTTCGAGAAAGAGGGCTGCACCCAATGACATTGATTGCTGCTTTTAGGGCCAGCAATGGGGGAATTCTGCTCTGCTCAGATCGGCACGAAGAAGATACCGTGTCTAAAAGGTCGGTAGATAAGATTTACCAGATTCGCAATCCTTGCTTATGCCTGCAACTGCACAGCAGGCCCTATAGGGTCAATGAGTGATTGCAACAGTTGGGCCGGTCCAGCATACTGACTCACACGGAGTGGACGATGCCCGACGGTCGGTCCGGTGGTTTCATACGGAGGAACTATGGCAGACTTGCAGGAAGACTTTGAAGAAGCACTTAGCGAGGAAAGACTTAAGGCTTTTCACATTGCATACAAAGCTGGGTTTCGAGCTGCTGAATTCAGAGGCAATGAGCATCGGGCAATGAAAGACAAAGTGCAGCCAGCAACTGATGCTGAAATCATGCGATCCGGAGAAAAAGCCTTACGTAGCGACGCGGCATAAGCACACCCTCAAGGACTGGTCTTGTTTGTCTTGTGCCCGACCCCAGTCGTCTCGCGCTTCTTGGGCGGCTGTTCCGCATCACAAAATGGGCAGGCCAAGGCCAGTTCGCCGGTTTTCACATTGCGACGCAGTTTTAGCAGCACGTTGTGCTTGGCGCATTTTTGTTCGGCCATGCTGGTAGTTTACGCCTTGTCGAAACCCCTCTAGATTTTCAAACCGCGCCACTACGGCGGGACCTGTCCGTTGGTAGTTGGCGAAATATCGCCATTACACTCATTGACCCGGGGGGCCAATTCTCAATTAGTGGACATCGCCTGGTTTCGCCAACTGTCGCACGCGGAATTGACGTTGACTGTCGAACTAGCGCTTCGGTCTACAGCTATCGAGTTACGCTAAAGTTAGTTGAACTATAGGAGGCGGCACCGGTAGTGGTGACGGCAATCTTCCCGGTGGTTGCTCCGGAGGGTACTACTGCGGTCAATTGCTTATCCGAATTAATGGTTACGCTAACCGATTTCCCGTTCCCGAATTTTACTTTCGTCGTTCCATTCAAGCTATCTCCTTGGATTACAACAGACGTGCCCGGCCCGCCACTCGAAGGCTTGAAGCTGTTGATTTTGGGCCGCACCTGAAATTTCCGATTGCTTGTCAATGCGCCGCTCGGCGTCGTGACCGTAATGAAGCCCGTTGCGGCCCCCTCGGGAACGATTGCAGTTATGTAGGTGTCACGCATAACCTGGAACGAGGCTGCGGTGCCATTGAATGAAACCGCAGTAGAACCGGTGAATCCCTGGCCGAAGATTTCGACCGTGTTGGCGACGATGCGGGCTGACGGAAGAAAGGCAACGAATGGAGCGGCGCCAATGTCATAGCTAAAGAAGACTCCGACTCCGTTCGTTCCACCGCCTTCGGTGTCGCCGTAAAGTTTCCCATTCGTATGCTGAACCATGGGAACGGAGTCGTTAGTGCCGGTAGGCCCGTCAAAATCGTGAATGACAGAGAAATCTCCGTTCGCCGTCATTTTGAAGATCGTTCCGAAACCTTGCGATCCTCCGTTCGGACCGCAATCGAGAGTGGTGCCGTAGAAGTTTCCATCGGTTGCCAGCGTCAGGCCCACTGGGCCACAGCCGTTGGTATCGGCATCACCGACTGTATACAGCAGCGTAAACTCGCCAGACGGGCTAATCTTATAGAAGGTGCCACCCTCCCCGGCTCCGCCCTCAAAAGTGGCACCGTAAAAATCCCCGTCGCTTCCCTCGACTAGAGGCCCATCGGGACACCATCCGTCCGTTTTGTCGAAGTTGATCAGCGTCTTATACGTTCCGGTGTCGGTGATTCGGTAGACTGTGCCAAAATCCTGTGGGCCGCCGCTGCACGTGACACCATAGAAGTTGCCGTCAGAGCCCAATATCAGCGGCGGATTGCCGAAGGGAAAGCCGAAAGCTTCCTCGTCAAAGCCGAACGTATGAATCGTCGTGAAAGCTCCGGAGGGAGTGATTCGGTAAATGGTGCCAGTGTTTCCCACGCTTCCCCCCATCGATGTGGTGCCGTAGTAATTGCCGTCGAGCCCCTCAACGGGGGGAGCGATAGGAGTGCCGCCGTCGTCTCCACCGGTGAAGTTATGAAGAACGGTGATGTGGCCACCGGACGTGATTTTGAAAAGCGTTCCCTGCGAGTCGGGGCCGCCACTTTCGGTCGCCCCATAGTAGTTCCCGTCTGTCCCCAGCGTCAGGCCGCTTTCCGCAGTCGCCCCATCAGTGCCGTTAAAGACGAGGAGCGTCGTGAGGCTTCCCGCCGGTGTAACGCGAATAACCCGGCCCAAGTTTGAGCTCCAGAAATCGGGAGTCGTGGTGTAGAGATTGCCATCCCGACCTTGCGCAATGACACCCGCAAGACTGGCCCCATTGGGGCTTGAGCTTGCCTTGGAAAAGTTGTCGAGTACCGTGATCTGGGCCTCGACCGGTACGACCAAAGAAGCTATCGTGGTCGCAAGCGCCAGCGCCGTGACGGCAGAAATGGCTGGAAATCCAAGACTCTGCACTTTGATATCTCCGGAGGATGCTGATCTGCGCTACGCCAGTTGGTTCGGGGAAAACAGCCGCACACGATTCGCATGTCGTAAATACAGGCGGGCATTTTAGCACGGCTAGGAAGAGTTGATTGTAAAGAAAGTTTAGATGCATGGGTTCGGGCCACCTCCCTGAGGCGGCCCAAAAATGGCGCCATATCACTCATTGACGGCTTGTGAGTGAAATAGCTGTTGTCGTTAAAGCTAGTGGCGGGGTTTGGTAACCACTACGCTCAAGATCGCTGCGGTGACATCCTCAGGAGCGAGCGAAGGCAGCTCATGTCCAGCCGCGATGACCTTCATTTGTGCTCCCGGCACTTGATCCGTGAAACTACCCTGCGTTCGTAGAAACTCAGGCATCGCGGTCAAGGGCTTGAACGGAAGATCGGATTGATCGCTCACCAAAACAACGACCGGTACGCGGGGGAGTGATCCAGTCTTTTCGATCTCCCGCAGTGTCGGCTCTAGTCCGAGCCATTGTGACCGCATAACGCTCCCGGAATCCATTCCAATCTTCTCCAGTTCTTGCCAGTGTTCGTGGTCGTTCCTCTGCAGCCATCTCAAATACTCGGGTAGAACGGCATCCACAAATATCATGCCGCCAATTTCGTTTGGATATCGGTGCGCGAAAGAGCGGATGTAAAGGCCACCTGCGGAGTGACCCGCCAGTATGTAGGGAGGTGGGACGCCTAGCTTCTCCAAGAGAGCATGTAAGTCCGTAGCAATCTGCTCACCTGAACGCGGCGATGAGGACTCTTCGGAAAGCCCGAGACCGGGCCGATCGTATGAAACCGTGGTACACGATTTCGCGATTTCAGCCTGCACCTTTGCCCAGCTACGGAGATCGTTGGCAAAGCCTGCCTCAAAAACTATTGTTGGTTGCCCCCGGCCAGCAACCAAAACATTCACTCGGCGGTCGTTTACTACGACAATGCGCCCCGAGTCGGCAACGATTTGTCCGAGGCACTGGTGGAATGTGCAAAAGAGGATGACAGCTAAGCCAAGTCGATTCCATCGCATATCTTTCTTGTACGGGGAGGGGCGCGACGTAGTTCCGTGAAAGGTGCCGGGTTGGTCATTGACCCCAGAAGGAACGGGCTACCGCGATCCCTTGCGGCTGCCCGCCCCAGACTTGCCCGTAGATTCGAAACTGTTTGAGGTCGTGACATCCGGGAAATCCTGAATACGATTGTCGCCAGCGCGTTTAGCGCCAGCGGACTGGCTTGTCAGTTTTTGCGACGGGACAAACTCGCCGTTAGCATTGATGGGCGCCTCTGCGAATTCCGGTTTGCCAGCGCGGGCAAGTCCTGGATTAGTCGATTTCTTCATTTTGTTTCTCCTGTTTATTTCGGGCGACCTAGGCCGCCTCGGTTTGTACGTTTTCCGTACAATTAGGCGGAAGTAGCCCAGCCGATCTTGTAGAGGTTGGCGTAGATCGTATTTCCGCAGTTGTCCAGGTTGTCGATTGAAGCCGCGCTAGTCAGTACGAGACTCGTGCTCGGCAAGTTCGTCGATATTGTGGCTACCGAGGCTCCGTCGATACTGAACATAATCGATGTGCCCGTATTGACAAATGAGAGCACGTGCGGGTTCGTGTCCGCGGCAATTCCCGAACTAGTTGTGGTCTGAGTTCCGCCATTGTTGCAGACGCATTCAAAATGCGAATCGCCCGCGCCTTTGGAGCAACGAAAGCCGACAAACGAGTATGAGGGTGCATCCGTGCATAGTTCCGACCGCGCATCGCTCTCCGGGGTCTGATTTGTTCCGATTAAACCAGTCGCCTCCAAAGGCAACCGTGCGGCCAGGGCCCGGATGGGTGTGCAAGATGAGCTTCCTGCCCTTTAAAGTTCCATCAACATCAATTGGCTGGTCTGGGCTTGGCCCCACTCAACCTCTGACAGCATCGCCTTTTACGGTAAGAGCTCCGTAACCGTGGACAACCTCCCCAGCTGCCTTGATTGTGATGACCCAGTTGCCGTCAGCGTCAGTCGCCCAAAGCGGCAAAGCAAGTAACGCTAATCCAAGGGCGATCGAAACAACGCGTGGTCGCATGAGAACCTCCTCTCAGTCTGTGTAAAAGAGCGGCTCCGGCAAGACGTACATAAAGGATGGCGGTTGCGCCGTGCCTTGCCGTCAATTGAGAATACGACAAGCAAAGCTAGTGTGTTCCGTGAAAAAACGGGTGTCAGTTGGCGAAAAATCGCCATTTCACTCATTGAGGGTCGATGAGTGTAAGCACCGTTGGCAACAGTTCGGACTCAAGCGAACTCGCGGTGATCGACACTGCCCAGGGCGTGGTCCTCAAGGGTGGCATGGTTGGGGGCCGCGCTGTGACAGATGGGCTCCCTCCGTTTTCTACCATGGCAGTTTCCGGTGATGGTTTGGCTCTGCGAATCCTGATCGACGATCCCAAGTCTTCCGGTGCGGATTCCCTGCTGCTCGCTACCTTCGACACACAGGCGGGCGAGTTTCTGCCGGGGATCGTGCACCTAGGGAACTGTGGCCCTGGCCGATTCATCTCCTATCCAACCGCGCGGATCATTTCGATTTCCTGTGTCCTAGGACGAATCGCCTCAGGATGATTCGTGTAGATGCTGACTCCCGCGAGCTCCAAAACGCGGACGTGACACTTCCGTGGGAAAGACGAGACGGCGTCGCCGAGGCAATTGGAGTACCCGGCAGTCAAGAGATCGCTATCGTTCGCGGAGACGGTGCCGTTGTTAAGATGGATCGCGGCTCCCAAGCTTTTGCAGATACTTCGGCGCGTGCTGGTCTGCCCAACCGCATTCCTCCTGCTGCTTGGCCGACCTCTCCCGACGGCGGCAGAGTCTATCTCGGGTACAACAGCGATTACGACCGCCGCTCCGACAACCGCTGGTCGAACATTTGGGGGCCGGCCGTAATCCAGATAAAAGCGGTTGTCGGAGCGGCGGCCTATCACACGAAATTCGTACGCGATGCCGTTCTGGAGCGCCGTGGCGGGGAACGACGGCAAGATGCTTTATGCCATGGCACCGCAGAAGCACAGCATTTTGGTGATGGACACTGTGAAGATGCGCCAGATTCGCACCCTCAAAGTCGGCGGGACGCCTACGTTAGCTCTAGTCGCACCCTAGCCATCTGCGGGCCGATCGTTCGCGGACGAAGACTTAAACCGTTCTCGTGATTCGCATGCAGCTATTTTTTCCAGTGAATCTTTTCCGGCGGAATCTGTTGTCCGCACCTTCGGACGAGGCGCGTCGGACGCGCCTGGACAGATTACATCTCACGTGAGCATTCTCAGGAATGAGCAATTGTGAGCAGACGAGCATTCCTTCGACAACGTAGCCTTGCGACTTGCGGGATGCCGGTGGCGCGTTGGTTGGCTGATTAGCCCTAACGCGCTTGCTCCCAACACCAAAGTATCGTCGGGACGAGGTCCGACGCCGACTCATCAGGGCCTCTCAGTCGGCCAGATTAGATCCCCTCTCAATTTGTAATGGAGGACCACGGAAGGTGCTGATCGTCGAAGCGGCTCCGGGAGTCCTCAGACTGGCAATAACCTCCCTAGCTTCTGACCGAAGGAGTTCCAATATGAAGAAGTTGATGATCGCCTTGTTTGCTTTTGCGCTCTTGGCATCGACCGTGGTGCTCGCTCAAGATGCCGCCAAACCAGAAACCGTGCCAGTTGTGGCACCAGCACAGCTAACACCGACAGCAGCGGCTCGACCGATCACGGTCACCGGGTGTTTGCAAAAAGGTACTCAGCCAAGCGAAGTGACTATCACTGGAGCAGACGGGAAAATTTATGACCTGCGAAGCGATAGCGTTAAATTTGATCAACACATTGGGCATCAGGTAACCGTGACCGGCACAGACACCGGTGCGACGAAGGCCGAAGAAAAGAAAGAAGGCCAAGTCGAGAATGCGTCCAGCAAAGAGGCGTACGGGAATTTGAGCGTGACCGACCTGAAGATGGTCAGTGAGACCTGCAGCAAATAGGGATTGTTAGGCGGGATCTTACTCCAAGCGGGGCCAGCGAGTTGTTGCTGGCTTCGTTTACCCTAAAGCAAAAAGAGGTTTCACCGGACGACATTCCAACTTCAACATTCCCCTGACTCGGAGGAGGAGATAAACCATGTCTTTGTCCGAAAAGGTTCGCCCTCTGCTTGCGGCTCGCGCCGCTACGGATCCTAACGCCGCAAAGCTGCTGGAGATGTTCACAAAAGCCGATGAGATTCTCAGCGAGCGCACCCCAGGGGCAGATCGGAAATGTCAAAATACCCACACTCGCGCAAGTGCCATCGGGATTGCTACCGAAACATCGCCATCTCACTCATTGACCCGACCCGAGAGGTTTTGAGCGTAATCGCCTGGTTTCGCGAACCATCAAGACCTTCTCTCTCGTTTTGCCGCCAGATGGATTACTTCCGGGTCTCCCGTGATCCGAAAGAAGAAAACACCTCGTTGACATACCTTTTCGAAACTTATTGTCTTTTCCCTGTCATTGCCGTGCCGCTCAGGTGAAGTATCAACGTCGAAACGTGATCGGTCGCAGTCGGGATCCAAATTGACCAGCGAACACCCCGAATGTGTGAAATCATGGGGTTGTGGCTAAGAGAAAAACACAAAAGCAATCGGCCAAGGAGACGCTGCCGAAGTCACCAAGGAAATGGCGAAGCCGAGGGTGGCTATGTCTGCACGAGAGCAACGCCACACGCTTCCGAATAAACTTCTAATCGTGAAGAACAATGTTGAGAAGTGAGCTGTGAACCCGCAAATCATCACTGCCGTGATCGCTGGGTGGAGACCGCACGACGCGAAAGGGCACGCACTGTATTGCGAGGCGGTTTCAGAATTGGCGAAATGCCTCAAACGCCAAGACAATACCGGCGCGTCATCCGGCTAACTGTTGAGAAATCGCCATTTCACTCATTGGCCGGGCGGCAGGGGTTTTGAGTGTAAAGGCCTGATTTCAACCGTTGACTTTCGCATGCCCTTATCCACCCGCGAACATCAGCGGGCCCTCGCTACTGCCAGAAACTGGTCTCGCGTCGGATCCTAAGTACTGCACGAAGGTGCGGAGTTGCGTTAGATTCGCGAACTCGCAAGCTTGGAGGCGTTGATGAAGCAACTACTGGTAGTATCGCTCGCCTTTCTTTTCCTTTTCTACGCATCGCCCGCACAGGCGCAACAATCAGCGAGCCCACCCGTCGCGACGGCAGCTTTGGACACGGCCTCCGCCGAACTTGTGACCTTAGCAAAGGCTGGACCGACGCCATGAATGCTAAGAACCACGCGAAGTTAGAAGAGCTTATGGCGCCGACAAGCACACATAAAAGTCTCCGTCTAGTTGATTTCTAGTGCAATTCCGAGCGAGAGTATTGTACTGCTACCCACTCTTTTTGAGCTTGCCGACATCGCTAGCGTAAATCAGGTTGAGCGCACAATGCGTACTATCCGTGAAAGCTTCTCGATCTTGATCGAGGGCCGCTTTAACCCATTGTGGAACGGGCACCGTGCGGATGTGGCCGCCCTTGCCGATGAGGACTACCACCGCCCAGTGCCCTGGCGTATCTGGGTTTCATCCAATTCCAGGCAACATTAGACTTCACGAGCATTTGAGGATAATGTCGGTACAGAAAGCACTCCCACCCTGTACACCTGTGCGATAATTTCGCCTCCCCCGTTGTGAACGATCTGGTTGCCAGCTTATGCCCATCACTCCAGAAGATCGGGCGCGGTAGAATCTCCCCGATCCCGACGTGATCGCCGCTGAGATCGCCGAAGATTTGCGAGCGGCGCTGGATCAGATCACGCCGATCGCAGTGGACTTGCGAAAATAGAGACTCGATGGATGGAAGATGATAGAGAGACACATGACTGACGGTTCCGAGAAGAGTGACCCGTCTGTCTCCAACAATTCAGCGGATAGCCGCTCAGGAGACAATTCCGTCGCGAGAGCGGCGGCGCTTCCAGGTGAGCAAGGACCGGGATCAGTCACTGCTGGGTTATCGTGGTTCAAGAGTCGCATCCGCGATCTGGAAACCGACAAAACCATCCCGCGAGAAGAGCACGACCTCCTCCGCTTGTACTACACCCGCGAGCGGGAAAAACTCCAGTTGAAACTCCACGTGTTTAGCGAAGCGGAACGAATCCAAATGCTCGAGAGCCGGATCCGACGGGAGGAAGAGGTTCAGAAGACCGGGAGTGAACGTTCCTTAGTTGAACAAGCGATTAGCGACGCACATTCCGAACTGAAAAAAGCTTCCACTGCGCTGCAACGGCTCAGTCGAGATGACGCCAAGTGGGAAAAGCAAGCGGCCTCGGCTCGCAGATGGCAAGAGAGTCGAAAGTGGCAGGCAATTACTCCCGAGGAACTCCAGCCGGCCATTGAGGCGATCCGCCACAAAATCGAGCACAATGGCTTTTGGCAGTCAAACCAAAGCACGATCAAACTCTGTTTCGCGGCCCTGCACCCAGAGCAGCCGACGCAGTCCGACCCAGAGAGTCTGGCACCGTACAAACGTTTCCTCGTTGGGCTTCTAGGCCGACGAATTGAGAGCTCGCTCTTAATATCGGATCGACCCGCCCCTATGATTTTCAAGTCGTATCTGGATGTTCTGGAAGCTGCTATGAAGTCGGTAGTACGGGGAGGATTTCAGGAGATGTTCGACGTAGCGAAGCTTCGGACCGACATGCTCGGGATGCACCCCGTAGAGTGGACAAAGAGGCAGTTGGATATTCTCATTTCTGCGGAGAAATCGGGAATTCAGCTTTGGATCAAACGGGTCTGCGCCCCCTTGGATTCCTCGAACGCGGGGGCAACTGAGGATTCCATCTTCTGGGGAAGTTGGAGGGCGCCGAGGCTGATTCACATGAAGCCCTCCGGAAACACCGCGTACGAGCCAGCAACCGAATGGGTGCGAGAGGATTTGGTCAGGAGCGAAGAGTTGCTGGAGGGCCTAGCAGGGCGTGTGACAACTTTTCTGCGAATTGACCTGGATGAAGCTGCGCGCGCCTCCCACATCGAGTTCGCCAAGCAAGATCTCGCGCGAATGCCGCTTTCGAAGCAGGAGAGGAGCGCCGCAGGAAATGCAACCCGCAGAACGCCTCCTCTGGTCTCTGGATCACAGCCGGCAGATGTTTGGCGAAGCCTACAAGAAACCTTCAGGGAATTGGCGGAAGAGGAGCTTAGACTCGCGCCCCGCAACACTGGGGATCGCTGGCTCCGGGCGTATGTTGACTACAAGGATATGACTATTCCCTGCGGGCGTTGGCATCTGAGTGAAGGGGTGAATGAGAGCTTTCACGAACGATTCGCGGTAGAAGCTACTCGGGCCGGAATTGCCCTAGCGTCAACGGTATCCGGTGAGGCACGCGATGTCTGGCTTCATCACGTTTTCTCAGATCTGTTAGCGCACGAGAGTAAGTTGCTCTTCGCGGCGAGCCAGGAGGGTGGGATCATCGTGAGGGCCTGCGAAGCATCGGCGCTCTATTGTGTTCGACTTGAGAAGCAAGCTCTACTCGAGGGACGACGTTCAGGCGTATCAGCTTCCAAGGTTTCTGTGGTGAGTTCTCCGTCGAATGAGGTAGGGGCAAGCGGGCAACATACGACCGCCGAGGATGCGCGGACGGAAACCCAGCGCGAAGCCGTGATCAAGAAGGTCCAGAACCCACACTTATACAACATCCTTTCAATCCTAGAAGCAGCCCTCTATTTCGACACTCATTCCCGGACCATACATCGCTGGCTTCTTAAAGGTGATCTTCGTGCCGGAGCACGCCGAGGTTCTATCACCATTGAATCCATCTTAAAGTTGGAAAAGAAACGTTCGCGGAAGCGCCGCGAAGACTAAGAAAATGCCAGTTTTCCATTTGTCAGAATCTTTTTGTGACATTCACGGACATTTGCGGCCACTCCTGCCCTTGCCGTCCAGCCCCAGCTCCCTTAAACACTAGAGAGACGAGCCGATTGATCACCCTAGTGATGCCTTTGCCTTGAAAGCCGGGCTTAGCCGCACAGGATTGCTGATCCGCCGCGTCGCGGAATGTTACAAAATGTTTGAAAGCTATGCCAGGAGGCACCAGAGCGTGACATCGAAGAGCCCTAGAAGCGTCCAGGGAACGGAGAAGCAAGTAACGACGATTACGGACGATCGCAATCGTGTCCTGACGGTTCCTGACCTTGCATCTCGGTTGCAGGTTGCACCTACTTGGGTCTACGCCCACTCCGATGCTCTTGGAGCGTATCGGCTTGGAAAGTATCTCCGTTTCGATTGGAGTCGAGTATTGGAACGACTGTCAGCTGGTCCAATCGAGTGCCAGACGTTGGGGTCGCAGCCCAACGACCCTCCAAAGAGCCCATAGATTCAAGAGGTTAGAAGGCACATGGAACAACAAGGGAACAGAAACGACTTGACATCTGAAGTTAGTGTATATACAAATACTCCGTGCATGGGGCGACCACCCAAACCGGAGAGCGCGCGGCGCAGCAAGCTCTTTCCCTTACGGCTAACGCCTGGCGAGATCGAGGAATTGGAGTCCGCGTCTCGCCGCCTCGGGGAAACGGTAGCCGATATCTTCCGCAAGGGTGCGAAGCTCTACATCACGGGAGGCAAAGACGGGTCAAAACGAAAGGAGAACAAGAGTTGACTCGTCAATCGTATCAACAAGGCTACGTTTCTGATCCAATCCGAACCCGTCGAGGTTTGGTTTTTCGTATCCGATACCGTCTGCGAACGGCGGACGGCAGGTGGATGCACAAGTCTGAAACACTCGAAAATCTGTCGGGCAAGAAGGCAGCTAGAGCAGTGCTGGACCAGAGAATTCGTGAATCACAGAATAGACCCATAGAGACAACAGATTTGACGGTGCAGCACCTTGTGGATGCTTTGTGGAGGCCATACTTGGATCGCAAACAGGTAAAGCCCTCTACGAAGCGTTCATACGACTGCGAACTCAGGGCGCACATCCTGCCGACTCTCGGCTCGATCAACATCAAGGATGTTGCTCCGTTGCACATTGAGAAGATGTTGCAGTCCCGACTGGCGGGCGGATCGTCTCCCAAAACGGTGCGCAACCTGGTCGGACTGCTGCAAAGCATCTTCTCGCTCGCGGTAGACAACGATCTCATCCCGAGATCGCCTGTTCGCGATCGACACAAGCCTCGAGTGCCCCGGCACGAAAAACCCGTCTGGAGCGCAGAGCAGCTAAAGCGGATCGTAGACTCGGTGCCAAGGACTCACCGCGCCTTATTTCAATGCGCGATGCTGACCGGCGCACGCTTGGGCGAGTTGCTGGGAATTCAATGGAAGAACATCACCTTGGAGTCGCAGACTCTGGAGATCCGTCAGGCTCTCTGGGAAGGCAAGTTGGTTGCGCCAAAGACCGAAGGAAGCGTAAGGGTTATTTACTTCGGACCTTCGCTTCTGGCTGCTCTGATGGCGCAGAGGCAGAACTCAAACCACGGAGGGCTGGACGATTTCGTCTTCTGCAAGGATGACGGTTCGCCCCTAAACCCGGACGTGCTCAGGAGGGACGTGCTCTATCCGACGCTAGATCGGCTCGGAATCGCTCGCAGTAGCCGGGCTGCTGGCTTCCATACGTTTCGGCATTCCGCCGCGACGATTGTCAACCAGAAGACCGGCAATCTGAAACTCGTACAGAAGTTGCTCGGGCACTCCAACCTGAGCACGACTGCTGACGTTTATACGCACACGTCAGCCGATGCAGATCGAAGCGCCGCGCTCGCTTTAGAAGAGGCGATCTTTGGCGATCTGTTCCAAGTTGTTCCACGTTTAGGAACATGGAACAAGAACGCGGCTCCAAACTAGGAGCACACATGCACACGGCTCGACTCGCAACTTTTAGAATCCGTGAGACTTGCAGGAAGGGAATCGCGGGAAGATTTGGTTGCGGGGGGTGGATTTGAACCACCGACCTTTGGGTTATGAGTTCAAAGGGAAATTGATACCAAACAACTTACAAGCGCACGGATGACACCTAAGCACCTGTAAGTACGCGCAAGAAACGCACTTCAGTCCCTCGTTTAGTCCCTAGTCCCCAATTAGTCCCCAGTCCCTCGTTAGTCCCCCGTTTTGCGTCCAGACCGATTTGATCGGCCCGAGCGTTCTGGCGCCCTTCACGCGTTCCGCTCAAAACCTTGTCTGAAGGTGTCGATCTGGGCGCGAGCGTCTTCCTCGACATGGTCGCCGACGCCTCTGGCGCGGACGAACGCCATCCACGCTGGATTGACTTCGTTCATCGCATCGAGAAACTTGTAGACAATCTGCGCATCGTCGTCCGCGCAAAGCGCACGCAGATCAAGACCCATCA
>Ga0070765_100000870_pt1 | contig 18006 bp, 13 predicted proteins | sample HubBroMetageWFT5_FD_71516 | JGI IMG/M metagenome (GOLD analysis project Ga0070765, IMG submission 71516) | Warmed and freeze-thawed soil microbial communities from the Hubbard Brook experimental Forest, New Hampshire - Hubbard Brook CCASE Soil... | ecosystem: Environmental > Terrestrial > Soil... | reverse complement strand
AAACTCTGATGCCGGCACGATTCCGCGACAAACATCTGCACCATCGCGCCGGGTACTTCGCAGACCCTAGGGTGCGCGCGATCGGTTCCGCTCCGGAGCTCTACGGTCTGCGTAAGGACGGCACTGAATTCCCCATCGAGATCAGCCTGAGCCCTATCGAGACTGGGGAAGAAACGCTTGTTTGCAGCGCAATCCGCGACGTTACTGAGCGCAAGCTGGCCGAAGAGAAAATTTTGCAGACAGAGGAACGCTTTCGGCTGCTGGTTCAGGGCGTCAAAGACTATGCGATCCTGATGTTAGATCCGGAGGGCCGAGTCGTGAGCTGGAACGAGGGTGCGCAACGAATCAAGGGATACACTGCCGCTGAAATCATCGGTCAGCATTACAGTCAATTTTTTACGCCCGAAGACGTCAAGGCGGGCGGGCCTGCTCGAGAACTGGAAATGGCACGACGGAACGGTCGATTCGAGAACCAAGGATGGCGGGTGCGCAAGGACGGTTCTCGGTTTTGGGCTGACGTTATCGTCACCACGATATACGGCCCTAAGGGCGAGCTTCGCGGCTTCAGCAAGGTTGCGCGCGACATTACTGAGCGCAAAAAGGCAGAAGAAAAAGTCTGGGCGCTTAACCAATCTGAGCGTCGGCACGCGCTGGAACTCGAGGCCGCGAACAAGGAGCTGGAAGCCTTCTCATATTCCGTTTCGCATGACCTGCGCGCGCCGCTGCGCACCATCGATGGTTTCAGCCTAGCTTTGATGGAGGACTATGCCGACACGCTCGACGCGGGGGCGAGGCACCTCCTTGAGCGCATTCGCGCGGCCACCCAACGCATGGCTCAACTCATCGACGATCTCCTGAAACTTGCTCGTGTCACCCGCAGCGATATGCGTAACGAGGTGGTGGACCTCAGCGCTCTGGCGAGGGTCATCCTGGCGGAGTTGCAGACGTTGGAGCCGCAGCGCTGCGTGGAGTGCGTTGTCCAGGATGGAGTCGCCGGCAGCGGCGATCCTGAGTTACTACGGTTGGTGCTTGAGAATCTACTCGGAAACGCCTGGAAGTTCACGATGAAGAAACCCAGAGCGAAGATCGAACTCGGAATGTTTCAGAAGGATGGACAGCGGGTCTACTTTGTCCGCGACGACGGTCAAGGCTTCGACATGACGTACGTCAGCAAGCTATTCGGCACCTTCCAGCGACTCCACACAACAACGGAGTTCCCCGGCACCGGGATCGGCCTGGCATCCGTTCGAAGGATTGTCCATCGCCACGGCGGAAGAACCTGGGCTGAAGGAACCGAGCAGCAGGGAGCGACGTTTTTCTTTACCTTGCACGACAATGAGGCAAATCCCAATGGGAGATAAGTTGATCTTGTTGGTGGAAGACAACCCTGACGATGTGGCGCTAACTTTGCGTGCGCTCAAGAAAAATAACATCAGCAACAAGATCGTGGTGGCTTCCGACGGCGTTGAAGCGCTCGATTACCTCTTCGGGACCGGACCGTATGCCGGCCAGGTCATTGTCCAGCCGCAGCTCATTCTCCTGGACCTCAAGCTACCCAAGATGGACGGTTTCGAGGTGTTGAAAAAACTGCGCGCAGCCTCATGGACCAAGTTCCTACCGGTAGTCATACTGACATCTTCCAAAGAGCAGCAGGACATCGCGAACGTCTATCGCTTAGGCGCTAACAGCTACATTCGCAAGCCGGTCGACTTCCAGCAGTTCGTCGAAGCCGTGCGGCAACTCGGCGTGTACTGGTTGATCCTGAACGAGAAGCCTCACGTCGCCTCGGAGCGAGGTTGGTGAGCGCACCCCGGCGCATCCTGATGGTCGAAGATTCGGCCGACGACGCCGAGCTGACGGCGCGGGCGCTCCGACGCAGCTGCGGTGAGCTGATCTTCGAACGTGTCGAAACGCCCGAGGCGATGCGGGCGGCGCTACTACGGGAGAAGTGGGATCTGGTGATCGCAGACTACTCGATGCCTCATTTCAATGGGCTCGCGGCACTGAAGCTGCTGCAGGAGCTGGGGGTCGACCTTCCTTTCATCCTGGTCTCGGGCACCGTCGGCGAGGACGTTGCCGTAGAGGCGATGAAATGCGGCGCCGGCGACTACGTTATGAAGAACAATCTCGTGCGGCTGCCACTTGCTGTCGAACGCGAGCTGCGCGATTTTGAGATGCGCGGCGCGCGCAAGCACGCCGAAGAAGAGGCCAATCGCGCACGCGATCGAGTGCGAGACCTTGCGCTGGAAACAGCCCGCCTGCGGTCAGACTTTCTAGCCAGTATGAGTCATGAGATTCGAACGCCACTTACCGGAATCATCGGGACGGTGGAGTTGCTGTCACTTTCCGATTTGACGTCCGAGCAGCGCCGCCAGACGGAGATCATTCGATCAAGTGGCGAACTGCTGCTGACAATCGTCAACGACATACTCGACTTTTCGAAACTTTCAGCTGGCAAAGTTGTGCTCGAAGAGCTCGACTTCGACTTGGTCGAATTAACGGAGAATCTGGCCGATTCGTTTGCTGGAGTTGCTCATGCCAAAGGAATCGAGATTGACCTGCATGTGGACGTGAATATGCCGACCGGTTTGCGAGGTGACCCGGCCAGGCTGCGCCAGATTCTCAACAACCTTGTGTCGAACGCGATCAAATTCACCCAGCACGGCGAGGTGATGATCCGGGCAAACAGAGTGAAAGATACGGACAACGAGGTGCTGGTGCGCTTCGAGATCATAGACACGGGGATCGGAATTCCCTCCGAGGCACAACAACGCTTATTCCAGCCGTTTGTTCAGGCGGAAGGATCGACGAACCGACGGTTCGGCGGCACGGGGCTCGGGCTGGTCATCGCGGCAAAGCTGACCAATCAAATGGGAGGCGAAATCGGATTTGAAAGCGCGGCTGGAAAAGGATCGACCTTTCACTTTACCGCACGATTGAAGAAGGGCCCCAGGATTCTTCACCCGTGGATGACTGCGACAGCCACTTCATGCTTCAGCCGCGTGCGCGCGCTGGTCGTCAACGATGGTTCAGTGTGGCGTCATGGCATCTCTGAATACCTGTCATCATGGGGAATTGAGAATATAGCAGTTAGTGGCGAGGCCCAAGCACTAGATTCCCTGAAGCTGCCGCAGGAGGCCGACGAGAAGCAGGTTGTTATTCTCATCGATGAGCAGGCATCCGGCATCGACGCGCTCCGCCTAGCGCATGCTATCAAGGGCCACTGCGATATCAACCGTAACAAGATCATCATGTTCAGCGCGGACAGCGCTGCGCAGAGCCAGACCTGGGTGGTGGATGCATGGATAACAAAGCCGGTGCGTCCTTCGCACCTATTCAGCTGCCTCTTGAAATTGTTTGGAAACGCGGATCCGATCGGCGCCAAGACGATCGCGTCTGCGCCGTGCAGCCCGGCCGGCGATGAGAAGTCGCGATGGCGCAAGGGTGTACGAGTGCTGTTGGTCGACGACAATTTCGTGAATCGAACTATCGGGGCGAAGCAGCTTTCCGCCCTCGGCTATACGGCAGAAGTTGTTGATGGTGCACGTCGAGGATTGGAAGTCGTGCAGAACGGGAAATCAGATATTGTCTTGATGGACTGCGAGATGCCTGAGATGGACGGCTACACAGCGGTCGCGGAGATAAGGCGGCGAGAAGGAACCTCTCGGCATACCGTGGTAATTGCCCTAACTGCGCACGTGACTGAAGACGAACGCAGAAAATGCCTGAATGCGGGAATGGACGATTATCTGAGCAAACCCGTGAAACTGCAGACTCTTGGCGAAATGCTGGACGGCTGGGTCCACCGCAGGTTCGACCATACCGTGGAGTCAGCGAACGCTTAGCCAGATGCTCGGAAGGGATTTTAGGGTCGGGAAAAGGGAAACCAGTAGGTAGATGGAGCTTTCGCTCGTCCGCTCAAGACCAGGTTGAAGGGCCGAATTTAAGGATCAAATCATTGAACAATCTCTAGGGCGGGAGGTTCTGCTTGATGGGCTTTGAACCGGGCGAAGGGTATTCGATCATCGCAGTCCTGAAACCGTCCTTGGGATCGGCGGTTTGGCCGGATGGATGCGTAATGTTCCGGGACTCAACTCTTTATCGCTTCGACGTTCGCTTCGTTAGCAGTTCGGCGATTGGCTCTCGAGCGAACTCGGCTCGGATCAACTGGGTTTTTCATGAATCGGAAGAAAACTGATCCTGAGAATCCGAAGACACGGCATACTCATCTGCATTCGCGGGTTCCCCCGCATTCTCACTAACCAAAAAACGAGCGCCAGACCGACATCAATTTTTCGAAGCTTCCTCTCGCGTCGCCACTCGGCTATCGGCTCTAGGTGAGGAGACTCTCAGCCCAGAGTGGGCTTGGTCCCTTAATTCCGTTCGAATTGCCCTCCATACCTCGAACCGCTTCGCCGCGTCGCCTCCCATCGTTATATCATGCGGGTCCAAATACATGACGGAGGCTCCTTCGTTTAGGTCCAGATCCTCCAGTTTCACCCAGAACAGATCCGGTGACATTGCGCTGTTCAGATAAACGACTTTGTGGCTGACATCGATGGCACTGAGCCAGTTGGTTTGTACGCCGGCCCAAAGTCGGTCTGCGTCTGTCAAATCCTTCGTAGCCTCGAGCTCCTTCCGGGGATCGCGGGCAGGCACTTGCGCGACACGCATGAGGGAGATGGCGTTGGCAACAGCTTCACGATAGGTCTTTGGATCAGGTAACAGCTGGAAATACGCAGCCAAGCGCACGAAGCGGTATTCTCCCTCCGGCCCTTCGCCGGGCAGACCGAGTTTCCCACCGAATGCCTTATACTTCTTCAGGCTCAGAAGCATCGTGTCGTAAGGAGGATCGTTGGTCACGACCCGATACTGCGGACCATGGTGAATAACCATCTTACCATTCACCAACTCGAAGATAGCCGAGTCTCCCGTCGGATCTTCCAGGGCCAAATGGACGGACATGATGCCGGCGAGGCCTTTTTCCGGCGCCGTAACGGGTACGATGCGGAATTCCTTATCGTCTTTAAGAGCGTCGACGGCCTCTTGGACGGTTTTGAAGTTGTCCAGCACATAGGACAGCCAGTGGGTTTGTCCAAGCTCGGGACGATCATCCTTCGGCTCATACGCGGTCGCTTCGAGCGTGAGTAAGTGCCCGGCCAAGCCCTGCTCGTTAAGGCCGTCGGTTACGCCAACGTCGAATGCGACCATCACTACGCTGCCGTATTTCGCTTTCCACTTGAGATGATTATCGCTCAACCCGAGGAGCTTCACAGTCACTCCTGGCAAAACGCTGTGGGCTGCGTCTTTGTCCAGGCCGCGAGGTAAAACGACGAATCGAGGAGCTTCGGGAATTTGGAGCGGCAGGTCCATGGTGCGAACAACGATTTTCGCTACGTCATTGTTGTTGATGAAGATCAGGGAGCAGGCCGCCGTCGGAAATGTTTGAAGCAGTAAAAGTCCAGCGAGGGCGACCGTTGCCAGGATACGCCCTTGGCTAACTACTATCTTTCGTTGCGCTTCAGGAACTGGCTTCATCATCCTATCTCCGCTGTCTGCGCGATCTTCTTTTTCACGAGTGCTCGTTAGGCATTACCGGTTCAAACGGCCAGGTAAAGGAATCCGGCAAATTGCCGGTCTCAACCAGTCGACTCGTCAGCGTTCGATGAAGTCGCGTCCATTCGGCTCTCAGGCCGGCAGCCGGCGCCTCGAAGAGCAGGTTGTCGAATTGCCCGGGATCGGTTGTTCTGTTGTAAAGCTCATATTCGAGTCCACTGCCGTCCAGGCCGAAGTAGACGGCGTAGGTCCACTCGTCGTCGATCATCGCGCGCAAATGACTTCCCGGAAAGCTCGTAGGAAGATAAAAGCGATCGTCAAAGGAGAAGAGTAAGTGATCCTGCACCTGCGCTGCCGGAGCTTTTATGACGGGCACTACGCTCTTGCCGATCGCGAAGGAGTTAGGATTGGCGATGCCTGCCAGATCCAGAATTGTGGGCAGGAGATCGAGATGACTATAAAAGGCTTCGGTCTCGCGCGGCTCCGGATAAAGGTTCGGGTTATGGACGATCAGCGGGATATGAATCATTTCCTCGTAAACTGTGTAGGCTTTCTCGCGCATGCCATGCGATAAGCCGCCTTCGCCGTGATCCGCGATTCGAAGAATGATGGTGTTGTCCATAAGCCCGGTTTCCTCGAGCGTGTCGAGCACGGTGGTGATGTGCTTGTCGACGACGGTGTGAAGGTAGGCATAGAAGTTTACGTAGTCATTCAGTGATTGATGGGTATTGAGCGGCGCAGATTTGTCATAGCTGTCACGCGTCGCTTTTTGAACCTTCGGCTTTCGCGAAAGATCATCTGCGTAATTGGGAGGCAGTTGTATACCCATATTGGCAAAGGCTTCGCGCTGATATCCCGCTAACTGCCAGCCACCCGGATAGACCCCAACGTCATGGGGATTGACCAGCGACACGAACAAGCAAAAGGGTTTGCTTAATTTGGGAGCCCGATTTTTCAGGAACTCGACTGTACTTTCACCGCCGACACCGGGCGTCTGACCGCGGTCGGAGGCGTCGACCCCGCTGACATAGCGTCCGTCATTGTTCGGATAGCCGCCGCCGAGCGTTGCCATGCCGTCATACGTCCCGAACTCGTCTCTTACCCATCGCGTCATCGAGTCGCCGGCATCTGGCGGATTCCAGCCCGACCAGCCATATCGTTCCTCCATGACCTTGATGTCTTCGACGCGCCAATCCTTGCCGCCATTGCCGGGCGCGGCATTGACCGCAAAGCTCAGATGCCATTTGCCCTTCCAGACCACCTCGTAGCCAGCCTTTTCCTTCAGCAGCGAGGCAATGTTTGCGAGGCGGTCTTTTTCTTGCAGTCCTGGCCATATGAAAGTCTGAGCCACGCGATTAACTGGCGCGAAGCGCCCACTCAGCATCAGCGCGCGCGAAGGCGAACACTGAGTTGCTGCAGTGTAGGCGCGGTTGAAATAAAGTCCATTGCGCTTGAGACGCTGCAGCGAAGGCAGATTCTTCTCGGTCCATCCCGCAGGCCAGTGCATATGGTGGCGCTCCTGATCGGTCATCAGCACAACAATGTTTGGCGCTTTCGGTATCCTGGGCGCTGCAGGCAATCCTGCACTCGCGCCTGGATCGCTCGGAACCCCTGCGGCCAAGGCTGCTACATCATGCGAGCCAGCAAGGACGGCCGCAGCGAGACCGGTTCCGATCTGCAGCAACTGGCGGCGCGAGATCGAATTGACCTGACCGATGCCGTTTGGGGTTGACGTTCGCTCGGTGGTTGGAGTGCCGTCCGGGATCGCTTCTTTGTCGTGCCCACTGATCCTTGGCCTTTCTGTCATCATCTTGATCCCCTCGGACTTTGCGGTCGCCTGACGGCGTGATTTCTGTACGATAACAAACTGTTATCGCGTCATGCGGATATGTTTCCCCTGGAGTTTATAGAGGTATTGGCAGGCGGAACAACACTCAGTACTTTCTCACTCGCCCTGAATTCTTTTGTGCTTTTAACTTAAGTGAATTCTTCGCAAGCAGTCGGATGACTCTCTGTTCTGTGTCCGCCATTCTAATCGTTCGATTCTGTTCTAAAAAGTACAACTTCGAAGCTGGCTGTTTTTGATTTGTCGATTAGCCACCGCTTCAAAGTCGATATACCCGAGCCTGGACGTTGCGAAAGGAAGCGCTTTCGTTGATCTCATGCCCGATGAGGCTCCGGCTACCAAAAATACACAGCGGATCGTAAAGAGTCTGATGTGCGCGACGACCAGTGGCCGGACGCTGAAAGTGTTGCTCGATTTTAAGGAAAGAATGTCTCTGGCCGCGGCGCATAAACTGTACGATACCGATACAACGCGTCTTGATTTCCTCGCTATAGAGCGTATCGCTCACCGCCGAGTCGCGCGGGTGCAGTCGCATTTCTAAGGCATCGTTCTTGCTTCGACGTTGTACGAGCGATGCCCATCAGCGTTCGTGCGTGAACAATTTGTGAATCCGACATGCTGCTTGAGATGGACGCCAGTCTGAACCGGCCTCCAGATCCGAGTGCGGGAGCCTCGCGCGACGAAAGCCTCCTCGGCAGGCTGGTGCACGTGTCCGAACCTGTCAATGAACGGGTGGCCGCGCCGCTGCGGACCGCATTCTTGCTGCTGGCATTGTTCGAGATGGTCTATTTGCTCGAGGTTTGGCTCTTCGAGCGTAAGTACACGGCTACCGCGGCATATTTCATTTCGTTCGAAGTGGGGCTGGCATCAGCGGCTTTCGGTGCATCTTACCTCCACTGGTTCAGACAGCACTGGCGCGGACTGACGATGGCCTTGTGTCTGGCGGTGATTCTCAGCCGCACGTTGATGGGAATAGCGATTGACGAAGACGAGCCGGTGCTACTGGCCCTGTTCGCGCTGGTGCTGGACACCGCGATGTTGGTGCCGTGGGACCTGCGATGGGAGCTCGGGTTGATGGGGGCGGGACTCGCCAGCTTCACCGTAGTGTCACTGGTGGGCGCGGTCGAGCTCGACGATATCGAGCGCTGGCTGATACTGGCTGCGACCATGGCGTTCGCGGCGAATTTTGTCTCGCTCAAAAAATACTACCTGCGCCAAGCGTCGCTTATCGAAACGCTTACCGCTACCCGCACGCGGCTCAGCGCTGAAGTCACCGAGCGGCATGCGGCGGAGCTTAATGCGCGCAACCACGAGCTGGCGTTGCGGAAGATCGTCGAAGCGAGCCTAGACGCGATGACTATCAAGCGGGTGCGCGACGATGTGTATCTCGACGTCAACGTGGAATTCGTGCGGATGACCGGCCGCACCCGCGACGAGTTGGTGGGCATGTCCGCGATCGAGACGGGCATCTGGAACGATCCGGAGTTGTACCGCAACTTTCACGACGAGCTGAAGGCGCGTGGCGAGATGCGCAACCGTGAGATCAGCATCAGGTCCGCGGATGGCCAGATTGTCGAAACCCTGTTCTCCGCCCGGATAGTGGAGCTGGACGGCCAGCAATGCGTGGTCGCGAGCATTCACGACATTACCGAACGCAAAATCCTAGAGCACGAACTGGTCGCCGCGCGAGAGGCGGCGCTGGCGGCCTCGCGCGCGAAATCGGAATTTCTTTCGAGCATGTCGCACGAGATCCGCACTCCAATGAACGCGATTCTCGGGATGGCCGATCTGCTATCGGAAGACGATACGCTGAAACCGGAGCAGCAACGATATCTCCAGACGATGCGCTCCAATGGCAACGCGCTTCTGCATCTGATCAACGACATTCTCGATCTCGCCAAAATCGAGAGCGGCCTCCTCAGCCTCGAATTGATCGGCTTCGACCTCGAAGAGCTGATCGATAAGACACTAGAAACGATGGGCGTTCGAGCCCAGAGCAAGGGCCTCGAGCTGACCGGCCGTATCATGCCCGGCGTGCCGCTCAGGCTCTTCGGCGATCCGCTGAGACTCGGGCAGATCTTGATCAACCTGATTGGCAACGCAGTCAAGTTCACCGAGCGAGGCGAGGTAGCGCTCAAGGTCGAGGCAATGGGGGCCGTTACGGATCCGGGCGTTGCCGACGGAGCAGGGGTGCGCTTGCGATTTTCAGTTTCCGACACTGGTATCGGAATCGCGGCCGACAAGGTCGAAACGATCTTCAGCGGCTTCAGCCAGGCCGACGCTTCGATCACGAGGCGCTTTGGCGGCAGCGGCTTGGGACTAGCGATCGTGACCCGGCTGACCAAACTGATGGACGGGACCGTCGAGGTGAAGAGTGAAGCCGGTCGTGGCTCGACTTTCAGTTTCGACGTCGCGCTGCGTGCTGACCTGCATCCCGCCACCTCGGCGCCTTGCGAGATGGCACGGCTTGATGGTGTGCGAATTCTGATCGTCGACGACAACGACACCAATCGGCTCATCCTGCGCGAGACGCTGTTGCGAGTGGGCGCCGAACCGAGCGAATCATGCAGCGGAGAAGCCGCGCTCGCCGAACTGGCACGCGCCCGCGTCGCGGGGCAGCCGTACCGAATGATGCTCCTCGATTACCGGATGCCCGAGATGGATGGGGCGGAGGTCGCCCGGCGCGTGTTGAGCGAGCGTCTGACTCGTAAGCCAGCCGATGGCGGCGGCCAAGCCAGCGACACGATGATCCTGATGCTCACGTCGGAGGATTTGAATTGTCAGCTCGCGAAGCTGCGCGAAATCGGCCTGCATACTTATCTGATAAAGCCGATCAAGCGGCTTGAGTTGCTCGCAAAGATCGGCCGCCTGCTGGGCGGCGCCGATAGTGAGTCTGTGCGACCGATGCCGGCAGCGTCCAGTACGCCGGCGGGTTACGTACGTCCGCTGCGTATCCTGCTCGTCGACGATTCAAGTGACAACTGCGAGCTAATCAGGGCCTATTTCAAAAGCCTGCCCTACGAGGTGGAGGTCGCCGGGAATGGCCTCATCGCGATCGACAAATTCAAGGCCGCACCGCACGACGTGGTGCTGATGGACGTGCAGATGCCGGAGATGGACGGGCTGACGGCAACGTGCTTGTTGCGCCAGTGGGAGCAAGAGCAGGGAATGGCTTCGACGCCGATAATCGCGCTCACTGCGTCGGCGCTCCAGGAAGATGTCGATCGCAGCCTAGCGGCAGGATGCAACGCGCACGTGAACAAACCGGTTCGAAAACGCGTCCTGCTCGAGGTAATCCGCAGTGTCGTCGCCGCGAATGCAGCCGCGCCTGATGCAGCCACTGCGCCCTCGGAATCGTTGCAGTGAGCCAGTACTGCAGAAGAGGGCGCCTGCCGATTCCCGACCGTGTCGCGTTGATCCTGGGACTGCTCCTTCTCATGCAGGCGACGCGCGTATCGGGCGAGGAGCCAGACCTGATGCAGACGTTGATCGCGCAGGACGCGACGCTCAACAACAACCTGACGTTGATCGAACCGCGATGGCAGAAAACCGCGGGAGGAAGGTCACTCGAGCTCGGCTTCGGCGTCGAGAAAATGCTCTCCCCTCGGCTCGAAATCGAGATCGATGGTCAATGGAACTCGATCTCGCCTCGGACAGGACCAGGCGGCACAGCCTTCGGTGATATCGATGTGGATCTTAAATACGTTCTTTTGAAAGGAGCGGAATTTCAGATAGCGGCGGCTCCTCAGTTCTCGATTCCGACAGCGTCGCACATTCTGGATGAGCCGACGGAAGTGCGCGCGGGAGGATTTCTAAGTTGGGGAGGGAGGTTGAGCGATATCGCCAAGGACGGCTGGCGGCGGTATATGCGGGCGATCGAGTTGCAGGGCGATCTCGGATATTCGCACGGCTTCGGCAGCGGCGGCAGCAATGAAATATTTTTCGACCCGGTGTTGGACTACTCGATGCCGTACCTGGGCTACTCAACGGATCTACGAGCACCGTGGCCGTTCAGGAAACTATGCGTTTTCACCGAGTTCAATTTCAGCCAACTGCTAAGCGGGCGCGGCGACCGGTCCTTGTCGCTATTCGCGACCCCCGGAGTCGCATACGTAAGCGATACCTACCAAGCGACGGTCGGAGTGCAGCTACCGCTAACGCACGGTGCGGAGAAGAACGCGCAGATAGCTGTGGTCGCATCCTTCATAATTTTTATGGACCAGATCAGTCCCAACTTTGGCTGGAATCCTTTCTGACGCTTTGCCGTATCCGGTGACCGCCGCATGGATCGACGACGCGAAGACTAGTCTGACTCCCTCGGAGAACTGGTAACCGTGTCGACAGGGCATACTTGTGCTACATTCCCTTCTGCATGATCTTTATCTAGGACGATGGACCCCACGCGCGAACTCTTCCCCTGTTCTGGGCAAGGATCAGGCGTTCTTTCCCGGCGATGAGCTCCAGGCGGACTGGCAACGCTCAATGAGCATTACTCTCGACAGCCCGCGGAAGCACTCGAAGCGGGCATTTTTCCAAAACGATATTGCTGAGGTGCAATGGGGGACTAATTGTGTGATCGATGAGTTCCGTGCCCTCCAACGGAAGAGTGGCGCGGTTGCGGTCGTTCCAGGACGGGGAGTTTCGCTCGTGCGACCCAGAGTAGAAGCCAATTCAAATCTCCCGCGATCATCTCCAACTTCCGCGCTGTCCTTCGCAGCGGTTGAGAAAGTGACTCACCAAACGCCCTCTCGTCCGCCAACATCTTCATTTCGGCGGCACCTAATTGGACTGCACGCATAAGATCTTGCACCAGACCGGTGAAGGCGGAACGGTCGAGCTCGAAACATATCGATTCCCAACTCGACTCTTTTGCTCTGGATGCTCTGGATTGGCCAGTCAGTTTCTTATGACTGGACCTTAGCTTTTGTTGTGAAGACAGAAGGACTCCCCCCTTATGTCAACCTTTAACGTGATTACAGAATGCTACACGTTGTTATCTAAGTCAAGAAGTGAAATACTAATACGACAATTTGTTAAGAAGTAGCAAATTTGTATCGCAAATTGGCGTCCTTTTCCCGTCGAATTGACCTGAACGGTTGTGAGAAAACATCGGCCGGAGTGGCAATTCTCGCGAAGACAGTCCTCCAAAAAAGAAGACCTCGAAGACCCATTCAAGCAAAACGCGCGCGTCCAACCACTGCTTGCCAAGTTTCGGGTATTCAGTGATGCCGCCGTAGCGAAGCCGACCTTGAATAGCGGCAGCAGCTAAAGATGCACCTAGCAGGATTTTCACTAACTTGTTCCGCCCGTCTACTCGGGAACCGCTCTGAATCGGCCCCATTTCGATTACGGTCACAACACAAAGTTCAATCTTCGCGAGCATGGATGTGTTCGGAACCGCGCGCGAGTCCAAGCGGCAAAAATCAATGGTGAATGAGGGCCGCGCGTTGCGCGATGCTTTGCAATTTGCAGAGGAATAGTGGAAGAAGTCGTTGCGCTCGGGATCGGCAAAAACGGAAGAGCAGATCAAGCTGAGGCGCTAGCCATCTTGATGCTCACGAATCATAGTGAGGATCGCCAACACCTGATACCGCGAAAGGACATAACCAAGGCGAGACAACTGCTCGAACGCCTGAAGTTCGCGGCGGTTCATTCGATGTCGGATGATAAATGCGCGGTCGGTCCTGAGCCGACGCCAAACATCAGCCGGCCCTTCGCGCAGAGGGCTTCTATCGATCGGATTAACAATTACAGCGGCTTCGGGATGCGCGAGTAGAAAAATCTTTTGCCTGCTGATCCCTAGCGCAGCTTCGAGCTCAGCCATCAGCATCAGTGACGGCTTGCGCTGCCCGCTCTCGAGGTATGCCACATGACTTGATTCAACCCCGAGCTTTTCTGCCAAAGCCCGCTGAGTTATCGCGAGTTCTTTGCGCTTCTGTTTTATCAGTTGTCCGAGAGGATTACGCTTTGGCCGATGATTCACAGTTTAGTTGGCTATCCCCTCTCTTAACATCTTTATACTGGAGGAATATCTCGATTTTATGTTACTGAAAGCTCAGCTCGCCGCAAAGTCTGGAAAGCAGCCCGCTCCCCGATTTCCCGCCAGTCCTAAGCAGAGTCCGTTGATTATTTCGCCCCCCGGGATCGGGTTTTCCGTAACGACAGCCCATGTCTGGTGATGCCGCTAAGCGATCCTGAGGCGGCTCAAGACCGGAAATTTCGCGATATTCGCGAAGAATGCGAAAGTGAATGCTGCGGCCAGTATGCCGATCACAACGACGACAGGAAGAGCCGTCATTGCGATTCCACGGATGGCCAGCGTCGAAGCAATCAGAATATCCGCGACGGACGACATAACGAGCCATCGGCTGGGCGCCGACCACAGGTGTTGACGCTCGCGAAGCGCGTACAGCGATGCCTGATTGCCGAACACGATTGCAAGAAACGCCATCGTTTGCAGCGCTTCGATTTCAGAACCGAGTCGAAATTTGCCGACCGCCAAAACAGCGGTACAAAAGATCAACTCGCAGATTCCCATAAAGATCCCAAGGAGCGTCAGTCCGCCGATTCGCCAAGAATTGGGCGCGCGAGAGGCACTCACGTTGTCGGTCGTCAGCGACATCCCGAGAAAGTCGCCGGTTAGCATGATGATGACCATCAACATCGGCGTGAGAATCGCGTGTCTGGTCATGACCAGGCCCACCGCCAGGAAGAGCACCTGCGTAATTTTTTTAGTGACCGAGCTCAGCGTATAAGTGAGGATGCGCTGAAAGGTCATGCGCCCTTCCTTGAGCGATTCCACGATGCCGCCGAGTCCCGGCTTAGTTAGCACGATGCTTGCTGCCGATTTGGCAACGTCAGTCGCGGTCGACACCGCGATTCCCATGTGTGCTTGCCGCAATGCCGGCGCGTCGTTGGCGCCGTCTCCGCACATCGCAACATTGTGCCCGCCTTTTTGAAATGCTTTCACCAGCTTGTATTTGTCCTCCGGCAGGACGCCGGCGAAGACCGCGAATTGCTCGGGCTTTACGGCATCGCAAATCGGCCCGAGTGGACAGATGGGTCCGTCCAGCCCGACAGCACGAGCAACGATTTCGGCCGTAGCGGGGGCGTCTCCGGTCACCATCACGGTCCGAACGCCCAAAGCGCGCATCTCAGTGATAAGGGCGACAGAATCAGCTCGTGGCGGATCGCTGAGTGCGATGAGGCCCGCCAGACGCATTGCCGTCGCGGGGCCGGCCGCGACTGCAAGTAGCCGGAAGCCCTTGGCCTCCAGCTCTTTCGCGGGCACGGACAACTCCGGCACAGGTGGCGCGAGGTTAATGACTGCGGCGTAAGCTCCCTTAACGACCCGCATGGCGCCGTTCCCATTAAGATTCACCGCCGTTGCCTCGGATGTCTTCGTTGCTGGATCGAAGGGCGTGAACTTAATCAACTCCGGCACCTTAGCGCTAGCGCTCGAAGCCGAGGAGCGAACAGCTGCATCGACGGAATCCTGCCCACCTTCCGCACTCGCCACCGCCGCCAGCCCCAGCAAGCCAGATTCATCGAAACCCGGCGCCGGACGGACCGCAGTTACAATTAGGGCGTTGAGCGTCAGCGTGCCCGTCTTGTCGGCGCACAAGACATCAATAGTTGCCGCTTCGTCAACCGCCGAGAGCCTCGTCGGCAGCACACCCAAGCGTGCAAGTGCCCGCGCTCCCAGAGCAGCCGCAACCGTAAATGTGGCGGGCAGCGCGACCGGGATCGATGCCAGGATCGCCGTCAGTACCAGCGGAATGGTTTCGGACAGCGGCATCGCTATTTTGTGGGCATATGAAATCAACAACACGATGACGAAGCTGTTGAAGATCGCCAGATTGCGCACGACGCTGAGGACCGCCTTCTGCTCAGAGCTCGTGACATGCGCCGTGCGGACGAGTTCCGCGGTACGGCCAAACTTGGTGTGCGGTCCAGTCGCGGTGACCTCAGCAACTGCTTCGCCGCGCCGTACCAGTGCGCCAGCGTACGTCTGCAAGCTTGGACCACCTTCGATAGGTATGGACTCGCCGGTGAGCATCGACTGATCGAGCAAAATTGAACCTTCTACGATGCGCACGTCGGCAGCCACTACGGCACCAAGAGAAAGTTTCACGACATCGCCGGGCACCAATCCAACAGCCGGCATGATCTTCCAGATACCGTCGCGCCGGACCGACGCGTTCAGAGCAAGCCGAGATTTAAGCGCCGTAAGAGTCGCCTGGGCTCGGGATTCCTGAAAAAACCCGAGCGCGGCGTTAAACATTAATAGAGCCGCGATGATAGCGGACTCGACGTACTTGCCGAGCGCCAGCTCAAGCAACATCGCGGCCTCGAGCATCCATGGAACGGGCGTCCAGAACTTACTCAAGGCAGAACGCAACGGGTGTGCCGCAGTGTCGGGCATTGCGTTGGGGCCGAATTTCTTCAGGCGGATTGCCGCTTCATCACCCGTGAGTCCGCTAAGCGAATTGCTCGCGGGCTTGTCAGATGGACCGGCTGCCGCCGGTGGTAGCGGACCTTCGCGTACATCCGCCTGGGATGCATCTGTTAAAAGAGACGCCTCTGCCTTTTGCCAGTCGGCGACCTCACTTCCAGGGCCGCCGTTACGCGCCTCAAATATTTCGTAAGCGCGCGTGCGGATCTCGTCGACGCTCGCCTTCAAGACATTGAATTTCGGGGCACTTGCCTTCAATCTTTCTCGCGCGAACGTCTTCGCATATTCTACGTGGTCTTTCTCGGTGGCCACTAATTGACTCCTGCCAAATTCGACGACGACCTAGCCTAAGAGTGGGAACGCTATTTCTCGACCGCACTTGAGAGCGGCTGCTGCGATTGACCGCGAGGCTGCCATGCCAAGTCATTGCTCATCACATAGATACCAAGGGCCACAAACACCAAACTCACAGCGACCCATAAGCGCCAATCGCGATGCGCATGTTTCCAGTAAGGACGATGGAAGCCATGGTGAGCATTGTTGCTGTCCGGGCCCTCAGGATGGTGACGACTATGAGGTGTTTCTTTCATAAGTTTTTCGGCTTTTTCGAAAGCTAAAGGAGCACCAGTTTCTGATCTAAAGCCAGATACTTGTGGGCACCGTCGCCACATTACCTTCAGAGCGATTCGAGGGCGGTCGATTGCGCCCCCCTCGATCTATTTCATACCAGCGCGATCAGTTGCTGGACTCAGTGGTCGCGGTCTTGTCAGTGTTGGTCGTACTGCCACCCAGACTGCCGTCACTCGAAGTGGTTGTCGAAGACTGCGAAGTCCTCTCAGCAACCTGCCGCGTTGCAGGAGCGGGTCCGCTGCGCTCCGGTGGCGCCTTGCGCTCCGGCATCACCCTTTTCGCATCCGACAGCCAGAGTGCCCAACAAAAACGCGAGTCCCATCAAGGCTACGGCACTACTCATTTTGCTCTTTATCTCTTCCTCCATTATTCTCGTGCAGAATCGTAGTAATTCACGAACTGCGGTCAGCCTGAGTGCAAGTCGATTCATGGCAAAGTCGGTATCGCCTTAACGATCTCCAAAGTGCGTCGAACATAGCTAGTCAGCTCTGTCACATCGAACGGGTCCGCGACGTCACGGTTAGGAGCATCGTCGCAGCAATGATCCCACGAGTAATTGTGAATATCGTCTAGTTCATCGAGCAGTGCGCAAGCGGGATGCTGTTCGGCGGCATTACGGATTTTCTCAACAATACGCGACAGCGTATCATCAGAATCGAAGTAGCTAGGATATGTGAAGGTGCAGTAAGTCTCGACGACGAAACGCGTCTTACTGATAATTTCCTGCGGTCTTCCCACTCCAGTTTTGTAAAACAACACAAGGTCTACGATCTGGGACGCCACGCGTCGATTGCATGGATCCTCAAGATCGAATTGTGCGATTTCAGAAATCACACATCACCTTTTCTCGCTCGAAGTCTTGCAAAAGCACTAGATCGTTTTGCACCGATCATAATTCCGCTTCCATAACTACCTTTCAAGGACACTATTCACGATAGCAGTCTCAGTTCGCAGATATATGTCTTCTGGTCGTCGATCTTCGTTATTCGGGTAACCGGAAAGCGCGTCTGACGATGACATTCGCATAAAGCCCGATAGATAAGTTCCTGATAGCTCGGGATCGACATATGGCTCGAGCCAGAATTGATCCAGCCGAAACGGCGGTTCTTCCACTAGCCTTTGACCGCGTTCCGCCAGACCAGCCACAGGTCTGGTCCCAATGAGGGAGTCTTTGGAGACTAAAACCAATCTCGTACCAGCCGAATTTGATCGCCACTTTGGAGACGATCGCCGTCCAGGTTTGGCTCGACCTCATCCTCACTGGTTCATCTTGGTGCGCCCAAAATTGCGACAAGTGCCCATCCTGATCCTCAATGCTCATACGACTTTCGCGTGCGGCGCCTGAGACGAACAAGCTGCACTGCGGATCAAGTCCTGACCCGCGATGAATCTACCTCCTCGCTTCATTACGTCGCGTATTGACCCGCGAAATGTTTGCGCCAACCTGAGTATTCATGGAATCGAAGAGCTCAACTACCCGCACGATCATCTGTCGTCCCTGACGAATCATGAACTTTTC
>Ga0070765_100000868_pt1 | contig 18012 bp, 16 predicted proteins | sample HubBroMetageWFT5_FD_71516 | JGI IMG/M metagenome (GOLD analysis project Ga0070765, IMG submission 71516) | Warmed and freeze-thawed soil microbial communities from the Hubbard Brook experimental Forest, New Hampshire - Hubbard Brook CCASE Soil... | ecosystem: Environmental > Terrestrial > Soil... | reverse complement strand
GGAACAGCATGCGTCCCCTACGACGGTTCTTACGCGTGCTTGGGCGGAAGTGTGCCCGCGTGCCCGCCGGTGGTCTATGCCGTTGCCGACCCATACGTGGGTGCGACTTCAGCGTGCCAGCCTGCTTTGAATGCGACGGCATCGTGGGCGGCATGAACGTTCCTCCGATGATCGGAACGGGAGCCACCTGCGTGTGCAGGGACGCAGGCTACCCAATACCAGACGGGTCGACGGGCTACTGGGACTGCTCCGGAACTGGGTCCACTTGCCAATGACGACCCCCCCCCCGCATCCACGACGCGGCCGCACGCGACGTCGGCACGCTGTGTGACTACGGTACGGGCATGGCACGGCTTGGCTGCTGCATTTTGCTCGTCACGGTCACGGCCGTCACGGCGTGCGGCAATAGCGGTGCCGCGACCGATCCACAGTGCTCAGCGATTGACGCGGGATTAGGCGATCCGTGTTCGCCGGTCGGCTTCCACTGCGCCATCAGTGGTTCTCCCAGGTGCGAGTGCATGGAATCCGGTTTGCAATGCAACGAACCAGCAGACCATTGAGCGACGCTCCACGACCAAACGAAGGAAGCCGGCAAGTGAGCCTCGCTTTGTCACGACCAAGCGAAGGTTGCCTGCAAGCGAGGCTCGCTTTGTCGTTACCGAGCGAAGGTCGCCGACAAGTGAAGCTCGCTTTGTCGTAACCAAGCGAAGGTCGCCGACAAGTGAAGCTCCCTTTGTCGTAACCGAGCGAAGGTCGCCGGCAAGTGAGGCTCGCTTTGTCGTGACCGAGCGAAGGAAGCCGGGGAGCGAGCTTCAGTCACGGCCTCGCGAGGCGCAGATTCCGAGGACCGACGAATGGTAGCTCGCGAGCTTCGCTGAGGAGCTGGGACCCATGCCACGGAGGCGCGGAAGCGAGCGAAAATAGCGGACTCCCCTGGGAAATTCACGGCGTGCCGAGCGAAGGGGTCGAGCGAGGGAAGGGCGGGCGGCGGATCGCGAGCTTCCCTCCTCGCGGAGGGAGCCCCGGGAGTCCACGACTCTGCGAAAGGAGCCGCGTTCCTCGGGAAAGGACCGCGTGACCGAGCGAAAGAAGGGAGCCGGCGAGCGAAGGCCGTCCGCGTCCATCGCGGAGAAGTCGGGCCGCGAGCGACGGCGGCGGACGAGCCAAGGCCGGGACCTGGCGACCCCGCGAAGGAGGCGGGGGCGCGTGCCGCGGGAGTGCAGTCCTCTGCGATCGTAGGCGTCCGTTGAACCACACTCTCCGCGAAGGGTTGGCAGAGAGCGATGTTGCGAAGGTCAAGGGCTTCTTCCTCTGGATCGCGGTGTTAAGTTCTCACCGAATGCCGTGGGTATCGCGTCTTCCGGCTGTGCTCGCCTGCGTGGTCGCGCTCGGTCTGCTGCTCCCCGTCCCCGCGATTGCCCAGTCCGAGGCGGTGGGCGATGCGAGCAACCGCTCTCAGGCGGCCCATCAGTTCGATGAGGGGTCCCGGGCCTTCGATCGTGGCGACTTCGTCCGTGCGGCCGATGCGTTCGAGCTCGCGTACCGTTTGGCGCCCCACGTAGACGCCTTGTGGAATGCTGCCCGCGCACGACAGCGGGCGGACGAATTGCCCAGGGCCGCGACCCTTTACGCCAGATACGTGAGGGAGGCGCCCGCCGACGCCCGAGACCGCGCTGTTGCCACGACGCAGCTCGTCAAGCTCGCGGCGCGGCTTGGGTGCATCGAGGTGCATGGCGCCGGCGTCGAGCAACTCTTCGTGGACGACCATCCGAGCGACGATCGCGTCATCTACGTGAGTCCCGGGGCGCACGTCGTCCGCGCCGTCGTGGGCGGGGTCGCGCTCCAGCAGACGCCCAAGCTTGCCGCGGGCGACGTCGTGGGCCTCGTATTCGAAGCGCCGGCACCCCCGGCACCGCCGGCGCCACCGGTGACCGTGCCGGCGCGTCCTACGCCTCGACCCGAATCGTCGATCGCCGACACGCAGCCCCCGTCGCCTGTGCGCCGGCGCGGGGTGTCGCCTTGGCTCGTCGTGGGCGGCGGCGTGCTGACCGGGCTCGCGGTGACGGCAACGATCGTTTCAGGCCTGTCGACTCTTTCCGCGCTAAACGCTTTCACGGCGCGTCCCACGGCATCGAATCTCGCGTCGGGCGAATCGATGCAAACGCGTACGAACGTGCTTCTGGGAATCTCTGTCGGTCTCGCCATGGCGACGGCGGCGACATCCATTTGGCTCGTGGATTGGCGCTCGGGCGCTCGAAGCAACGTCCGCGTCGGCGCCGGAATCTCCGGACTCCAGGCCCAGGGGAGCTTCTGAGTGGACCTTCCCGCCCAAATAGGAAGCTACGAGCCGCTCATCCGGCTCGCGTCGGGAGGAATGGCGTCGCTCTACGTGGCCCGCCACGCGGGAGCGGGGGGCTTCGAACGGCTCGTCGTGATCAAGCGCGTGCACCGCCACCTACTCGCCAACCGCGAATTTTGCGACATGTTCCTCGACGAGGCTCGCATCTCGTCGCTCATACGTCACTCGAATGTCGTCCCCGTGATCGACATCGCCGAGGCCAGCTCCGAGCTTTTTCTCGTCCTCGAGTACGTCGAGTCGCTGTCCCTGGAGCAGCTGCTTGCCGCCGCACAGCAAGCCGGCGAGCTTCTGCCGCCGCCGGTCGTTTCGCGCATCATGAGCGACGCGCTCGCGGGGCTGCATGCGGCGCACGAGGCGGTCGACATGCGCGGAGTCTCCATGCACGTCGTCCATCGCGACGTCAGCCCTCACAACATTCTCGTCGACACGCACGGGATGAGCAGCATCATCGATTTTGGTATCGCCAAGGCGGAATCGCGCCTCGCGAGCACGCGCAGCGGACAGTTCAAAGGCAAGCTCCGGTACATGGCCCCGGAGCAGGTGAAGCAGCAGCCCCTCGATCGGCGTGCCGACGTGTTCTCGGCGGGCGTCGTTCTCTACGAAGCTCTCACCGGGCGATGCCTCTTCCGCGGAGCCGACGAGGGCGACACGGTGCTCAGCGTGCTCGTGACGGAAATCCCGGACCCGTCTTCCATTGCCCCCGGCGTATCGAAGCAACTGGATGCCGTCGCGCACGAGGCTCTCGAGCGTCGGCGTGACCAGCGTTTTGCCACCGCGGCGCGGTTTCGGGAGGCTCTCGAGGAGGCTTGCCCGCCGGCCGCGACCGACGACGTCGCGGCGATCGTCGCGCGACTGGGTGGCGAACTGCTTGGCCGGCGACGCCAACAGCTGCAGGCCGCTCTCGATCGACCGACCGTCGGCTCCCCCAAACGACACCGTCGCCGAGTCGCCCTCGCGCTCGTCGCTTTGCTGGCGGTGGGGGCCTCCGCCAGCGCGGCCATCGTCCGCCCGAACCACCGACACGCGAGCTTGGCGCCAGACCCTTCAGCCGCCCTGTCCACGAGCGCGGAGGCGAGTGTGGTTCCGACCGAGACGCTTGCAGCTCCGCGTCTCGACGCAGGCGGCATCGCCCCGGTGGCAGCGCGGGCATCGCGTCCGCGCGTGCCTGCGCCGGCCGCCTCCTCGGCCGATCTGCACAGAAAGAATCCCTATGCATCCCCATGACCCGATGCGCCGGGTGGTTCTGGGGGCGTGCATCGGTGCAAGTGCATTCCTCGGCCGGTGCCTCGTGTTCGACGGAAAGAGCGCTTCTCCACTGGACGCCGCGATCGACCCGGGAGCTCGCGACTCCGACGTCGACAGTGCCTCCGGATCCGATGCGGGCGCCGCGCCCGACCCCGGCATCCGCTGCGGCGCAAACCAATGGTGCTCTTCGGGCACCGTGTGCTGTCTGAAGCTCGGCGCGAGCGGTTGGTTTGGCCCTTCGACCCCGTGCAGTGCCCCGGGAACGTGCGACAACTTTTCGGAGTTCGCCTGCGACACGGGCCGGGAGTGCGGCGACGGGAGCGCGCCGATGGGCGAGTCTTGCTGCGCCACGCGCGATTCCGTGACGACCGAGTTTCAGGGTTCGAGCTGCGTACCGCTCGGCGCGTGCACCTCTCTCGCGGTCGTGCTCTGCACTCCGACCGAGAGCGCGCCGTGTCCAGCCCGGCAGTCATGCGTCGCCGCCGATGCCGGGGAGCTGCCGCCTGGCTACTACGCGTGCCAATGATGTCACGAGGCAGTCAAGAGTCCCCGCAGGCGCTTGACGGCGTGGTGGAAGTTGGCCTTTGCCGACGCCACGCTGAACCCCGCCACGGCGGCGACCTCTTCGAACGAGAGATCGTGAAAGATGCGAAGCTCGAGCGCGAGGCGTTGCTTGGGTGGCAAGTCGTCGAGGCGAACGCTGACTTTGCGCCAGACCTCTGCCGCGACGAGGCGTGAAGTGCCGAGCGACGTCGTGAACGCAGCCACGTCGTCGATGGGCGGAAGGTCGGCGGCGGGCGCGCCGCGGACATGGTTGAGCGCGAGGTTTATCGCGATGCGAAAGAGCCACGTGCGAAACGCCGCCTCTCGGCGAAATTCCGACAGCTTCTCGAACGCGCGCACGAACGCGATTTGCGTGATGTCTTTGGCATCGGCATCGCTCTTCACGTAGCGAAGCACGAGCCTGCGAACGGCGGCCTGATGTCGCCTGACCAAGGCGTCGAACGCGCCTCGGTCACCGGCGAGGAACTCGGTGACCAGCCCCGCGTCGGGGTCCAGTTCCTGGGTGGGAGCGGGTGGGTCCATCGGGCTCCGGCGGTTCAGGCGGCCGGCCGAGCGTCGAGGATGACCTCGGCGCTGCGACGGCCGGCGGAAGGCGCGAATCGGTCCTTGAGGCGCAAGAAGTGTCGCTCGAAGAGCTCGTAGCTCGCGGCGGCGACGACGATCGAGAACCCCGCACCCAGTGCTGCGAGCACGAGCATCGCGGCGGTCGAGCCCACCCTCGCCGCCAGTGCGCGCAGGATGCCAGGGTGCTCGCTCATCGCGTAGGCGACGATGCCATGAAAGACGTAGAGGCCGTAGCTGCGCGTGCCCAGGAAGCACATCGTGCGGCTGCGGAGCGCGCGGCTCAAGATGCTCTCGGCCTTCGCCGCGAGACTCACGGCGAGGAACGCCCCGAAGGTGAGAGCTATCAGCGTGCCGCGAAGAGGAAGCACGATGTCGCAAAGCGAGCCTCTGAGGGCATTCCAAGCCGATGCCAGCAGGACCAGGCCCAGAAGCGGGGCAAGAGAGACTCTTGCCACCCGCGCGACGCGTTCGAAAGGCACCGAGCGAATCGCGAGGGCAACGAGCCCTCCGACGCACAAGGCGTCGAGGCGGCAAGGTGTCAGGACCACTTGAGCGATGGAACCGGCGCCCGCGTACGAGAGGGCACCGCGGAGAGCCAGCGCCAGAGCCGACGCGACGACGCAGATGCCCACGAGCGAGCGCCGTCCAAAGGAAAGCACGACAATCGGCCAGAAAAGATAGAACTGCTCTTCGACGGCCAGCGACCAGAAATGTCCTACGTAAGGCAGCGCCCACGCGCGATGAATCGCCAGGTAGGCGTTGCTCGCGTACGACCACAACCAGGCCTGGTGCCGTGCCGACTCTTGCAAACCCGACGGATACGGCAGGTGGAGCGCCGGAAGGAGGATGAAGAGGAGAGCCAGGACACCGTAGTAAAGCGGAAAGATGCGCAGCGTCCGGCGCACGTAGAAGTCTCGGAAGTAGTGGGCCGATTTCTTCGAGTCGTAAAGCAAACCGGTTATCAAGAAACCCGACAGCACGAAGAACAAGTCGACGCCCCAAATGCCGTAGTTGGCCAGTTTCACCATCGCTCTCTCGAGCGTCGTGTGGGCAGGGGAGTCGCCGATGAAGTGAACGAACAGGACCATGACGATGGCCAGGCCCCGCACCCCGTCGAGCACGGCGAAGTGGGAGCCCGTGCCTCGCGGTGCCCTGGAGGCAACGACTCCGGACGTCATTGCGCGGCGGCTGCGCGAGAGTCGAGAAGCTCGTCGTAAAACATGGACAAGCGCTCGACGGCAGCCTTCCAGCTGTACCGCCCGCTGACGAACCGTCGAGCCGACGCTCCGATGCTCGACCCCATTCCAGGGTCGTCGAGCAGCCGGCCGACTTGCGCGACGAAGGCGTCGGCGTCATCGGCGAGGAGGAGATCGCGTCCTGGAACGGCGTCGAGCCCCTCGGCGCCGAGCGTCGTCGACACCACCGCCTTGCCCATCGACATCGCTTCGAGAATCTTGAGACGCGTGCCTCCGCCGATTCGAAGGGGGACCACGACGGCGTCGGCCTTATCGAGCCACACGCGAACGTCGTCGACGACTCCGGTAACCTCCACGTTGGCGCTTCGCTGAGCCAGGATGGCTTCGGGGGGTCTGCGACCCACGATGCACAGGCGCAAACGCGGGTATTGCGCGACAAGCTTGGGAAACACGTCCTTCAGAAAGTAGAGGACCCCGTCGGTGTTCGGGTAGTAGTCGATGGCGCCGAAGAACAGGAGCGTCTGCGACTCGCGCGGGCCCGACCGAGGCGAGGGGCGGAAGAAGTCGAGGTCGACGCCGTTTGGCACCACGGCGGTACGCGCCATCGGCTCGTCGGCCAGTAGCAGCTCCTGATCACGCGCCGAGGTGACCGTGCATCCGTCGAGATGAGACCACGCGTAGCGCTCTTCTTTGCGTACTTTTCGCCATTCGATCGCGCTGTACGCCCGGCGCAACGCGCCCGACTCGGCATCCGCGGTACGCCTCACGATGTCGTATTCGATGTTGTGCTCGTCGAGGCACAGCACCGGTCGATGGTCCCGGCGGAGGCCAATCTCCCTCGCGTATCCGGCCATGGGGCCGAGCTCGAAATGCACGATGTCGTAGCGATGGGCCAGCATCTGCTCGAGCGCCGCGCGAAACGGTTCTTCGCTGTGGCCCATCCAGTCGTAGCTGTGCGGCGAACCCAACGAGGCCAATTGCAGGAGCCTCTTGCGCACGGGACTCGCGCCGTAGGCCGAATTCGATACGGTGACGACGCGTCGGCAATACTCCTCGGTCGCCCGCAGAGCCTCCTCGTGGTCTTCACCAGGCTCCACCAGAGAAAGCACGGACACGTCGTTGGTCTTCGCCACGCCTGAGATGAGCTCGTGCAAACGCCTCTGGGCGCCAAATCGCGGCGGGCTTGGCAAAAATGGCGTGACGAAAAGGACGGATCGCCGTTCGGCCGCCGCTGCCGATGCGAAGTGTCGACGCCATCCGCGCCCAGTGCTCGTCGAAAGCGAGCCGTTGTCGATACCGACCGTCATTGGAGTCTCGATTCCGTTCGTGAGTGCATTGAGGCAATCGAAAACACGCGCATTGCGTTGTCGTGCCTCATAAGGCTTTTGCTTCCCGTTCGAACTTGGAAAAGCACGCGGCGTTCCAACTCGAGCGCTTGGCCCAGCAAGAGGCGGCAAGAGGACGTTCCGCCGTTGCCTACACGAGGACGCTGAGACTCTCTTGCGGCTGCCGGTGCGATCCGGCGCGCAGTTTCTGTCGCTCCTGTCCGTGACGAGCGGGTGAGACGCACATCGGCGTCACGGTCCTGATCTTGCTGGCTCGAGACCTAGACCAAAGTCTTGCGGGTCTGACTTCCCGCAGTTCGCGTCATGCTCCCAGGAGGGTCCTCATGGTTTCGCAATTTGCTTCATCCAGGTCGTACGCACTTGGCATTCTTCCGTTCGCTTGGGGTTTCTTGGCGGCCTGTTCTGCCAACACCTCGCCGGCGGGCGAGACCGCAGAGGATGCGGGCCCCTCTCAGACGGTGAGCCCTGGTGGGGGCGCCGCAGACTCCGGCGTCGGGGGCGACGCGAATTCGGGGACGGCGCACGTCGAGGCCGGATTGGTGAGCACCGACTCCGGGGTGGTGGTGAACACTCCGCCGCCTGGTTGCCCCTCCCCGGATGCCGGGACTCCGAGCGGGACACCGGTGGGCACGCTCCTGGTGAGCGGAAACGCCCTCTCGGCTCGAGGAGTGACGAGCGACGGCTACGAGATCTATTCGGACGACGCCGCGATGCAGCTCTACGCCGTTCCGGTCGCGGGGGGCACCCCTCAAAGCATCGTCGCGCTCGGCAGCAAGTTCTGGGTCACGGTGGTGGGCAAAGTCGTCTTCGCCTGGTCCAACGTGACGAGCGCCAACGTGGGCGCGCTGACCGTCTGGTCGTCGGCGAAGGGGGCTCATGCGGTCTCGTCGGCGTCGTTCGGCATTCTCGGCGCCAGCTCGTCGGATGGGACGCAAGTGCTCTACGTCGGCAATGTTGACCCCACCGGGGCAACCGGCGACGTCTACGTTGCCGGGGCCGACGGCAGCGCCGCGACGAGCATCCTTCAAGCGCAACAGCTCGCCGGCTGCTTTCCCCAGCTCGGATTCGCAGGAACCTACGCAGTCGCTTCCCATTGCGACACGGCCCGCGGAACGGGGCCCTCGGCGACGATCTCTTCGTTCCTCTCACCCGCGTGGACGCGTGCCGATCTGGTCACCGATGCCGAGAACACATGGTCTGCGGACGCGGCAGCCACGATGGTCCTCGCCTCGACGAACGCAGGCCTTCTCGTGCTTCCCATCGGCGGAGGAGCCGGCACGGTGATCGATTCACAGGGGTTTCTGGGGCAGCTCATCGCCGGCGGGACGACGGCCATCTACAGCACGACGAGCGGCGCACTTCGGAGCTCTCCGACGATGGCCCCGTCGCCCATGGCGCTGTCGCCCGCTTTCGGTGGGTTCTACTCGGTCTCGCCGGACCAGAGCACGGTCCTCTTCTACGAGAACTCCGTGGCGACCGGGACCGACATCTACCTGTCAGCGACGGTCATGCCGAACACAGCACGTGCCGTGTCCACGGCCACCAATGGCACTGTGAGTGGCGACGCTTTCACCTCGGATTCCCTTTATGCCCTGTATTCGACGAACAACGACATGTGCACGGGCGCAGCTGCCTTCAATGCACTTCAGCTGAGCGCAGGTTCGCCGACCGTCCTCGGACACGACGTTTGGAGCGACTGGAGCGCCTCGGGGTCCAAGGTGATCTTCAACGACAACTACATCGCGACCGGAGGACTGCGGTTCGGGCGCGCCGACATCGAGTCGGTGAATCTCGCAGCGGGCGGAACGCCCGTTCGCATCGTCGCCCAGGCGGATGCGGTCATCGACCTGACGCCCGCCAAGGACCAGATCATCTACTCCTGGTCGGTCCAACCCGGCCCACTTGCCGGCCTCTACGAAACGCCCGTTCCTTAGTACACGGGCCCCGCCCTCGGCCGTCGATTTGGTTAGACAGGAAGGTCGGAAGATCGGAAGGAATCCGGGTGCACTCTGAGCCTCGAATCTTCCGACCTTCCGATCTTCCTGTTCCATACTCTCCCATTGGCCGCCATCGCCGGAACGTTTGCCCGAAGGGCAATGCCTTACGGCCTAGCGCGGAACCGGAAGCGCGCTGGCAGCTTGGCCGGGTTTCCAGAAGTGGCCGCTCAGCATCAGCGCGTAGAGGGCGCGAAGAGACGTCTCGTAGTAATTGTCGACCGGGAGGGACATGAAATATTTCGTGAGACGGTCCACGCGGTCCTGACTCTTCGCCATCGCGGCCGTCGCGTAGCCCCCGTTGAAGCAGTCCGACCCGTTCCAGTGCGACCCTGCCCGTGGCGTGCCGTCGGTGTTGTAGCCGTCGAACATGTTGACGGGGCCGCTCGAATCGGCCCAATCGGTGATCTTGTCGGCGACGTCTTTCGCGCGCGCCGTGCCGTACCACAGGTAGTCGAGCACCGCGCGCCAGGGAACGCGACATCCGTTGTAGTCGACATGGCCCTGGCCGTCGGCCGTCGCGCCGTCCTGATTCACGGCGTTGGCCACCAGGCCAGTCGACGTGTTGCGATTGGCGAGGGAGAGCGCGAGGGCGTCGTTCGCCGCCTGCGCCCAGAAACCGTCGTGAGTAAACTCGTCAAACACGCGGTCGTAGGCGGGCGTCCAGTACGAGCTGTTGCTCGCTCTGCAGCCCTTGTCCCAGTCTCCGTTGGTCGCCATGACGCGACCGCTGGGCCTGCACGTCGTGTAGTCGTGCTCCCTCATGGCCTTCAGGTATTCGAGCGCGGGCTGGCGGTACGCCTCTCCCCACTGATCGACCGCTGCCACCAGGGCCATCGCGATGTCGGCGTCCCCGTCCGTCGCAGAACCGCCCCCGCCCACGGGTTGGTCGAAACCAGCGCAGGTCACCTTCCAGCCCATGAGTCCATTCGAATTGAGATTTCGATGCACGAAGGCCCACAATCCGTCGAACTCCGCTCTGTCGGCGAAATAGACGGTCAGAAGCATGCCGTAGCCCATGCCTTCGGACACCGTGGAACCTGCCGGGGACTGAAACTCGACCCGGTACGTGCCGCCTCCGCAGTCGCTCTTGAGGTACTCGCGCTTCCATTTCGCGTAGATGGCGGACGCGTCGTCCGAACTCAGGTTCGTCGGCGTAAAGCCCGCCACGTAGCCGCTCTTGTGGCCGAATGGCTTCGTCTGCGCGCACGCAGGCCCGGGCAAACCGAGCAGCGCGAGCACCCCACACGCAAGTCCAGCTCGGCGACTCGATCGCAACAGCCTACGCTCCGGTGGTCCGAACACACCCTCCAGTCGCCGTGCGAACGGCAGCCTGCGCGCGCTGTATCTGAGCCGTACCCGGCAAAGACATCTTTCGCCGGCCGCTGCGGGCCGTCGGTTGTCGGCCGAAGAAGGCTCGTCCTGCACCGATGTCGAGACCCATTGCCGTCAGTCCGGCGAGACATGCCGCCATTGTCGCTATCGCTTCTGTGGACATGACATTCCTCCAAGCAGCCGGCCAACTCTGCGGGTGTCGGCGGCGTTGATGCACCAGGGGTCTAAGCAGCACTCGTGCCGGTGCGATTCTGTCGGTGTTTTGCGGTACTTTCCTCAAAGTCGACCACGAGGGTGTGGCGCGCACGTCGCGCTGGGGTGCTTTAGGCCGAGTGATGCGTGCTTGAAACGTGCTTTGGCCTCGGTATGGCGACGATCGAACACGGCCTTTCCTTTGCTAGAGCCGCTCGACGATGGTCGCCGTTCCCCTGCCGTTTGCTCTCCGGCCGAATGAAGGCGTGGCCGCGGCTCGGCGCCCGCCGCTTCACATACCGTCACTCGACGGGGTGCGCGCGGCGTCGTTTCTGATCGTCTTCGCCTCGCACGCCGGCGGGCTCGACACCCTCATACCGGGCGCCTTCGGCGTGACGGTCTTCTTCTTTTTGAGCGGATACCTCATCACCACTCTCATGCGTGTGGAAGCCGGCACCACCGGTCGCGTCAGCTTCACCGATTTTTACCTGCGGCGCGCCCTGCGGATCTTGCCGCCCTTCTATCTCGTACTGGCGGCGGCGACCCTGCTCGCCAAGGCCGGAGTTCTCGGCGGCGACCTGCAGGCAAGGGCCGTTTCGTCGCAGTTTTTGCACGTCTACAATTACTGGATGGCCGCGCATGGCGGAAGCGGGGTCGCCACGGGCACGGGCGTCTACTGGTCTCTTGCCGTGGAGGAGCACTTCTACTTGATCTTCCCCGCGGCCTTCGTGGCGCTCAGCTTGCTACGATTCACCGGGCGGCAGAAGGCGTTCGCGTTGTGGGCGATGTGCGCGCTCGTCCTCGCGTGGCGATGCGTTTTGGTCTTCCTGCTGCACGCCAGTGTCGATCGCGTCCAGCTCTGCTCCGATACCCGCCTCGATTCGATCGCGTTCGGCTGTGCGCTCGCGATGTGGAACAACCCGGTGCTCGACGGTGGTGGCGATCGATCCGGCGCCGGCTCCGAGCTTCGGATGCGCATCGCCTTTTCGGTGGGCGTCGGTCTGCTTCTCGTGACGTTTGTCGTGCGCGAAGCTGCCTTCCGAGAGACTTTTCGCTACACCCTCCAGGGCATCGCGCTGACGCCGCTGTTCATCGCGGCCGTGCGGCATCCCAGTTGGGCCGTGTTTCGTCCCCTCAACTGGCGCCCGGTCCGGTTCATCGGGAACCTTTCGTACTCGCTCTACCTCGTGCACCACGTGGCTCTCAAGGCCGTCGCGGCGCACTCGCGACTGGGCACCGTCACCGGCGCTCTCGTGGCCCTCGTCGCTTCCCTGGGCGTCGCCTGGGTCATGCACGTGGTCGTCGAGAGACCCTGCGCGCGCCTGCGCAAGCGATTGTCGGTGACTCGCTCGGCCGTCGCAGCCGCGTGAGATGGCTGGGTTCGAGCGTGCGCGGGGCGACTGTCCCGGCGCCCGGCGCAATCACCATTCGCCTTCGTATTCCACCGATTCGCGCGACTCGACGGGCGAGCCGCGCATGGTCTGCGGGCGGGCACGATCGCCCTCGCCGAGCCCTTCGTCTCCCCGCCCAACCGTGCCCGCGAGCCGCAGGTGACGTGCCGCAGGCGTCTCCGCGCCCGGGGACGAACGCAGGAGGTGCTTCGCGGTAGCAAGCACGTGCTCGCCGGCCTCGATCAGCGCAAGACCCACCGAAAGTGAGACCGAATGCGCGGGCATTCCATTCTTCCGAGTCCGCAACGAGGATTTCGTCCTGGGAGGAGTCGGCATGAGGATGCTTGGGCTGTGCATTGCGGTGCTGGAGTGGTGCAAGGTCGAGACCAGCCCTCCCGGAGTCGCAAGCGCCACCCCCTCATCGGGTCTGCTCGCGCTCCGCTCGTCGAGGCATCTTGGTCAAGTTGGGTCGAGTTTGCGCGGCAGCGCCCAGTCGCATGCCTGACCTGCTGGCGCCGGTCCGCGAGGACGCTACGGCCGAGGCCGACGCTTTCAGAGCGCAGTCCATCGATGAATCCGCTGGGTCTCTGGTCGCGGGGCGGTCACGCTCGAGCCTTGGAACGCAACATGCCTATTCGTCTCGCTCAGGAGAACGACAATGAATGGCCGCGATGACGGACTCGAGAGTTTGACGGCCAGCGCCAGCCTGTTCGATCGCCGCGATCGGGAGAAGGTCCGAAACTATGGCCGCTTCGTGCTCGGCTCGGTTCGAAGGCACTGGCTGCTCTTCTTTACGATCCTCGTGTTCATCATGGGCGGCGCCATCGGGTCGCTGTTCGCTCTGCCGAAGACGTACCACGTGGAAGCGAAGGCACTCGCCCAGCGAAACTCCGCGCTGGCCGTTCGTGGCGACGGACCGGGTGCCGACTCTCTCACGCGCGTCGCCGCGGAGACGATTCTGCAGCGGGACAATCTGGTCGCGCTCATCCACGAGACTGACCTGCTCCGATACACCCAGGAGCATCGGGCGCCGGTCCAGCGCTGGAGCGACGCCGTCGCAAAGGCCTTGCATCTGCGCGAAGACTCCGAAGCCGACCGCCTGGACTCTCTCGTGGAATTGCTCGAAAAGAAGCTCGTCGTCTGGACCACCGAAAGTGAGAGCACCGTCACCATTGCCATCGACTGGAGCGACGCGCCCATGGCGTGCCGTCTGGTCGACTCCGCGCAGCGTGCGTTCCTCGACGCCCGCTATGCCAGAGAGATTACGGCTCTGGCGGAGTCCATCGGCATCCTCCAGGGCCACACGACCAGCTTGAAAGCGGACATCGACGAGGCCGTCGGGGCGATCGAGAGAATGCGCGCCGGGGAGGCGCCGCCGGGCGCCGCTGCAACGGGCTCGTCGCGGCCCCGCATGGTTTCGGGTGAGCGCACGCCTGCTTCGACCTCGCGAGTCTCGTCCCCCCAACCCGAGCTCGAACAGTTGAGGATCCAGATTGCCGCCAAGCAACGCGCCATCGACGAATTCGAGGAATATCGCCGGCATCGATTGTCCGAACTGCAGGGTCGTCTTGCCGAGGCGCGGACCACGTACACCGAGAATCATCCGACCATCATGGACCTGAAGCAGCTGATCGCGGCCTTGTCCGCCGACTCGCCGCAGGCGGCGAGCCTTCGCCAGGAAGCCGCGTCGCTGAGGGCGGAGTACGACCGCGCGGTCGCCAGTTCGAGCGAGCCACCCGCTTCGGCCGGAGCTCCGAGGCCGGCGCAACGTGATCTCGCCGTGAGCATGGCCGCACCCCTTCCCGACCTGCCAAGCGATGTCCTGCGCCTCAATGCCGGCCTTCAGGAGGACCGCAACCCGGGCATGGTCTACGCGCGTGGCCAGCTTCGGGACACCATGGACAAGTACTCCGCGCTGCGGACGCAGATCGAGAGCGCCGAAATCGACCTGGAGACCGCCAAAGCCGCGTTCAAGTACCGGTACAGTGTCGTCACCCCGGCCCATCTGCCGAAGAAACCCACCAAGCCCAACGCACCGCTCGTCATTCTCGCGGGCGTCGTTGCGTCCATTCTCTGCGCCCTGCTCGCGAGCGTCTTGGTCGACGTCCTCGCCGGTAGATTCATCGAGCGATGGCAGATGGAGAGCCTGCTCGATCGACCGATCTTGGGCGAAATCGCGATGAGGAGACTGAAAGGCCCTGAGCTCGAATGAGGGCGGCCTTTCTATCGACTCTCCTCGTATTGCTCGTTGCCGTCACCCTTGTCTCCATCGTCGCGAGCAACGGCGATCCCGTCTGGGCGATCATTCCGGCAGTCCTCCTCGGCCTCGTGGTTGCGGCGTGGAAGGCGCCGCTCCGCTGGTCCCTGCTCGTCGTCACATTTCTGGCGCTCACACTCGAGAACCCGAGCGACACACCGGCGTGCGGGCAGTGGAAATCGCCTCTTTACGACCTCGGCGCGCTGATGCTGGTCCATCTCAACGTGACCTTGCCCTACAAGGCTCTCGCCTTTTCCGGTCTCGACGTCATCCTCGTGTATCTGTTCGTCATCGCCGCGGTCAGGCGGGCGACGGGCTCCCGCATCGACGCTCCGGCCGGCCTCGCGGGCGCGGGCCCGGTGGGGTGGTTCGCGGGCCTGAGCCTGCTGGGCGCCGCCTGGATGTGGGCCTACGGGATCGCCAGGGGAGACGCCGACGTAGGAAGCTCCCTCTGGCAGCTCCAGCGGATCGCCTACCTTCCGGCGCTCGTGTTTCTCTTCCAGCTGTCGTTTCGCGGACCCGAGGACACGACGGCGCTCGGCAAGGTCATCGTCTGGGCCGCGTGCCTCAAAGCGCTGCTGGCCATTTACATCCGCGCGACGGTGGCCCCTCCCGCCGGCGAGACGTTTCTTGCCTATGCGACCACCCACGCCGACTCGATGCTGTTTGCCGTCGCGTTCTGCCTGGTCCTGGCGCTCCTGATTCATCGACGACGTGGTAACAAACGATTTTTCCCGATCGCTCTCGTTCTCCCCCTTCTCGTTGCCGGTATGGTGGCCAACGGACGCCGACTGGTCTGGGTGCAGTTGATTGCGGGAATCGTAACCGTCGTGGCGCTCACACCGCGGACGGCTGCCAAGCGCAGTGCCATGCGGTTCGGGGTGGTCATGTCACCGGTTCTCCTCGTCTACGCGCTCGCCGGGTGGGGTTCGAGCTCCGCCCTCTTCAAGCCGGTGCAGACCCTGCGATCGGTCGTCGATTCGAAGGCGGACCCCTCGACCTTGTGGCGCGACCTCGAGAACTACAATCTCTTCTATACACTGCGTCACAATGCGATCTTCGGAACCGGGTATGGCCACGGATACGTCGAAATGATCGCCTTGCCGGACGTGTCCAGCTCGTACGCCCTTTATCGGTTCCTCCCGCACAACAGCGTTCTTGGTCTATGGGCGTACGGCGGCATCGTGGGGTTCACCGCCCTCTGGACGATTGTCGTGGTTGGGCTCTTTCTTGCCGCCCGAGCCAACAGGTACGCGGTGACCGTCGACGATCGGGCCGCCGCCCTCTCGGCGCTGGCGATCATCGTCGTCTACCTGACCTACTGCTATGGCGACCTCGGGCTTGGCACCTGGGTGAGCGTGTTTACCGTGGCGCCCGCCTTCGCGATCTCCAGCAAGCTGGCTGTGACGACCGGCGCGTGGCCGTCGGCAGCAGCCGTACCCGCATCGAAGGCGATGGTCGCCGGCGCGGTCGAATGGGAACTCTGTCAGAGCCGTGGATAGACGAAGAGGACGAGCACCAAATAGATCCCATTGCAAATGCACATGGAGAATAGAGCCTTTTTCAGCCCTCGGATCGCGCTTCTATCCCGCGCGGCCCAAATCGGAATCAGGACATCGACGAAGAGAATCGAGATCAAGATGAGTTTCTGCATTGGCAACTGCCCGCCGTACAGAGCGAAGCACGAGAGTTGACCCGGTGCAACCCGCTTCCCCTGGCTCAGTTCGCTCGATGATCGCAGTCCGTGGACCGCGAAGGCCTCTGGCACGGGTTGCCCTCGTAGGCATCTTCATGTGGTGTTCATCGTCCGAAGGCGCGCCACCCCACGCTGCACCGGCCACGGCCGCCCTTACTTCGAACCCGCTCGTGTCGCGGGGCAAGCGGGTGGTCGGGTCGTCGGCCGTTCCCTTTTCCGAGCCCAGGAGCGCCAACGACGGCGACTATTCGACGTCATGGGGCGCGGGCCGGCCGACGCCCGAGCGGCCCGCGTGGCTGGCCTTCGACGTCGGTGCGGGCCCCGCGCGCCTCTTGCTCAACTGGAGCGCCGCCGGCAGCTTCAACTACGAGGAAACCGATTACGGAAGCCCGGGCGCCTACCGCATCGAAACCTCGCCGGACTCGACCGACGGTGCAAACGGGTCGTGGCGAACCGTCGCCGAGGTTCTCGCCGTGTCTGTCCATGGCCAGGCGAACACCTTCGACTTTGCCGGGCAAAGGTGGGTCAAGTTCGTCGTGACGCGGACACCCGCCCAGAGTCCGAACGGTGTTCAGATCAGCGAGATCGATCTCCACGACGTGACGTCGGGCGCAAACGACTCCTGGTTCTTCTCGGGAGACAGCATCACGGCGTTCGCGTTCGATCGTGCCCCGATTCACCAGCCAAGCTTCGCAGCGTGGATTCACAAGCGGCACGAGGGGTTCTTCCCGTCGATGATCAACGGCGGTACGGGGGGCGAGAAGAGCGACGAGGGCGCCGCACGCATCGAAGAGCGGCTTGCGCGCAATCCCGACGCCCACTTCTGGGCGATCGCCTACGGCACGAACGACGCCGCCGGAAACGCCAGTGAGACGACGCGGTTTCGCTCCAACGTGCAGAAGATCGTGGACAGAGTCCGCGGAGCCGGCAGGGTGCCCATCCTGGCGACGATCCCGTTTGCCTCGGACGGCCAGCATCGGAACGTTCCGGCGTTCAACAAGGCAATCGAGGACCTTCGAACCGCTGATTCTCTTCCGGCAGGCCCGGATCTCTATTCCTGGTTCGCCGCGCATCCCGACGAGCTGCGCGATGGCGTGCACCCGAACGACCGTGGAATCGTGTCGATCAACCGCCTATGGGCAGAGGCCGTCGACAACATCTATTCACGCTGAAGGTCGCGGTGTCGCGCCACGCCACTGGCCAATCACCCCGTGGCAATTCGGTTCCTTCCGCGGACGGCCGCGGTCGCGAGATGCCACATGTCTTTCACCCTCAAGGCGCCCGTGGCTGTCACGACGACGAGATACACGGCCAGATCGACGACGATCCGGGCCCATCCGAGACCGGCCGCGAGCCTGTCGACGACGATGACCAAGACGCAAGCGCTCAAGCTCTTCGCCACCATTCGAAGCGTGCGCCCGTCGAAAGCTTCACGGCCGACGAATGCAATCATCGCCACGGCGGCAAATGCGTGAGTCCCGAGCGCCGCGAACGCGCATCCCACGCCTCCGCCACCGTCTCCGAAATGCGCCATCGAAGGTCGAATGAAGAGGAGGTTCAAAAGGACGTTGATGACCAGGCCCGCGATTGAAATAATCGTGAGCGTCCATGCCCGCTCGAGCATGATGAGGGTCATGGCGTACACGATCGCGATGTAGATGATGACGGACGACGCGGCGAGAACCCTGAGCGAGAGGGTGGCTGCCGCGAACGCGTGCCCGAAGAGAAGGCGGAGCCAAACGTCGGCTCCAACGCTGACGAAGAGAGCCGCTGGAATGGCCACGGCCAGGATCGGCTCGGTGGCCTGCCGGATGTGAACGTACAGGTCTTCTCGCGAGCGAGCCGCTCCCCGGGCGAGCACAGGCGTCAGTAC
>Ga0070765_100000867_pt1 | contig 18017 bp, 9 predicted proteins | sample HubBroMetageWFT5_FD_71516 | JGI IMG/M metagenome (GOLD analysis project Ga0070765, IMG submission 71516) | Warmed and freeze-thawed soil microbial communities from the Hubbard Brook experimental Forest, New Hampshire - Hubbard Brook CCASE Soil... | ecosystem: Environmental > Terrestrial > Soil... | reverse complement strand
TGGCGGAAAAAGAACTGCAAACGGTTTCGCGGGCTAAACCAGTAGTTCGACCAAGCCTGCGCGCCTTGCCCGCCGCGGCCTATCCAACTGCCAATCAAGTCTCCATTGTTGGTATAACCGTTCATCCAAGTCCCGTTTTGATAAAAAGAGCCGGGATTCTTAGTGTTGGCGCTCGTTCCTCCGGGTATGTCCGTGTAAACACCCTCAGCGCGAAGATCCAGTCGCGAGACGCTCGGGAAATGTGACAGATAAAGTCCGGCGTGCCACGCTGAAACATTCACATAGGCAATCGGTGAAAACTCGTCGTAGGTGAGGCCATCGGCGTAGAGTGTCAACCAGTTTCGCAAATAGGGGAGGCGATAGCTAAAGTTCAGCCCCGACGTTCGTTTCCCCGGCTTATCCGCGCTACCCGCGGGTGAATTCCCCGTCGTGAACAGACTGCTAACTAGTCTATGAAAGGTGAGTGGATAACCCGGTCCGCCAAAGATCGTGGTGCGGTAAAAAGCGAACTCGAAATTGGGCGTCGGCTTAAAACTGATCAACTGTCCGTGAATAAATGGCTGCGGATCGAGGAACTTACCGTACTGCCCGACGACGCCGGATGGGTTCAATATAAACTCATGGCCCGTCAATTGGCCGAAGAAGAATTCCGTCCGCATCGGCCCCAGCCAGTGGAGAAAGCGCGGCAGTTCCAACGGCGTTATCCGATTAATGTGAAACATCTTGATCGGCGGCGCATTGTTGCTGAGGTCCAGAGATCCACCGTAACCGGGTTCCCACGAGAGGCTCTGCTGGCCAAAAGTGACCTGCCAATTGTCCAGATTCAAGCCGACATAGGCATCAAGAAGCTGAAACTGATGAACGGACGGGGTGGGAGTGGCTGGTGGTGGCCCCGGGAACGGGTTACCCCTTGCTTCGATCAATCTCGCTGACTCCGGTAGGGCAGGTGCCGAAGGGCTCTGTTGGTACTCGCCCCTAACGTACCCCACCCAATGACCTGAAGTGGTCCAGGCAGAAAACCCTGTGACAGAATTGAATCCTCTCTCATATGGACGCCCAAAGTCATTGATGAGAGTCTGGCCAAATGTGAAACCGTCCGTGAGTGAGAGTGGTTCACCAGCAATTTCAGTGGACCGAGTGTAAACGGACTCGAGCCGTCCGCGAAATTGCGAACCCGTGCTCGTTTCGTCTAGCTCATCCTTAAATTCCACCTCCAGAAATTGATAAGCTCTTTGTGCATCCGCAGGTCCTCCGTCAACTCGGTCAGAAGCTTCAGTCAGCAGTCGCGCGCATTCGCTCCTCGTCCATGGCCGGACTCCAGAAAACGCGCTGTCAATCATGCCCATCCCAATCAAGCGATCGAAAGCAGGATAAATCCAACTATCCAGGGGGACATACGGCGAACCTTGATTCGCAGGAGTGGAGTCTCCATCGCCGCGAAAGATTTGACTGATCGATCTCCAAGCTTCGCCGCCAAGTCCGGGGTCGTGATTTCGAGTGTAAATATTTTGTGCGATGAGGTTACCCATAATACTGCCGACGAAGACATCAGAAGGAAAATGTTGGCGCGCGCGAATTCGGGAGTAGTCGACAAGAGACGCCAAGCCGTAGGCTGCGATTTTCATGAATGGGCTGGGATACTCGTGGGCGACGACTCCTGCTATGGACCACGCTGCGGCAGCGTGTTCTGAGGGAAACGATGTGCCCCCTTGAAAGAACGGCCCGGTTCCGTTGCCTTGGTAAGGCCGTTCGCGCCCCAGAGAATACTTTAACGACTCCACCATCACGAGGCTGTTCAAAGCGGCTTCGCCGGCTAGGAACCCGGTCTCGCTCCAGTGTTCGTTGTGCTTGACGTGGCCCAACAGCCACATCCCGCCCGCACCCCCGATGAGCGCTGCGATTCCGGCATCAGATACTGTCTTGTAGTGGCTAATCGTCGTCGGGCTGCGCGACAAATGTTTGCTGTAGTCCGCGTCTGTCACGAACAGGCCCGCAGTAATTCCGCTTAGTGGCACCAACCACTGCATATCCGAGAATCGAAGCTTTGCAGGACTCGTCCAGATTTGTTTCTGGTCTAGCAAGAATTCTTTTCCTAACCCTTTAACACTGCGCGGTGCCGACACGGGGTATTCTGACAACGGATCGTTGGCGAATTTTTTTTCCGGACTTGTTTTCTTTATTTCTGCGGCCGAACTGCTCTCTTTTCCATCTAGCCCTGCTAGCTCCTCCGCCTGCCGAGGCGCGGACCTCGAGACTCTCGCTGTCAGCGTAAGGCTCGACGCCGCTAGGCCAAGCCCCAACAAGATGGAACAGCTCCGCGTTATGAAAATCATCGTCATGGATGGATGTACGCCACCGCCAAAGCTACAGACGAAGCCACTGACGCTGATTGCATGAGCAGCGCCCAGTTACGACCGCCGATCTTTGGCGCCTTTTCAGGGACGACGATGGAATCGCCGGCTCGCAGGGTCGCGCTCATCGGGTCGCCCCCCCACCAACCGTCCTTGTTGTTTTTCGCGGCAATCACCGAACCGTCGGCTCGAATCACGAATACGGCCTTCTTATCCGCGAGCTCCGTCACCCCGCCAGCTTGGCTGAGATACCACTTGGCGCTATGGCCCGGCCGGTAACTGATGGCTGTTGGATTGAACACCTGGCCGTTCACCATCACGTAGCCAGCTTTCTTAGGAACAAAAAGAACGTCGCCGTCGCGAACCTGCACGTCTGCCGTGGTGTTTTGCCAAGTCTTCATATCCGGCGAGATATGGATCACCACGCGGCCGATCGGGGCGCTCGCTTGCAGTTGAGCGAGAGTGGCTTCTGTCTGACCGATTGCCGTCAACTTAGCGTTCTTCTCATCAGCAGTTGTGTCCGGCAGCGCTTTGAGGGTTACCTGCTCCGCTTTCACCCGCTGCACGAGCTCCATATGAGCCTTCAACTCGATGTCACGCACTTCGCGCCTCATCAACACTGCCCCGTAGGCATAGGCTTCCGAATCAAGCCCTCCGCTACGCGCCAAAACAGAGCTCAAACGCTCGCCAGGCTCGATACCGTACGTACCCGGATGCAGAACTTCCCCTCGCACTGTGACGGACGCTCCAATGTCGGTCCATCGGGGAAGCTGCCGAATTGTCAGAGTGTCCCCGTCGCGAAGTGGGATGTCGTTCTTGGCATCTCCGCTCATGGCGGCTGTCAGGTTGATTTCCATACGGTCGCTCGGATTCGTTCGAGGCGCATTCATCTCGAAGCGCGAGAGATCCGCGCTCTCCGTGTACGCACTCCTCTTTGTTCCGCCGGCCACGCGAACCAAATCTTCGACGCGCATGTTCGAAGTGAGGGGATAACGTCCCGGCTTGGTCACTTCACCCCTGATGTAGACAGTTGGCGGTTCCACTCGCGCCGAATTGCGGTGCACAAGCAAACGGTCACGCGGCTGCATGATTACGTTGTCGACAGGATTTCCCGCAAGAGCTTCGCGGAGATCGACACTTAGAATTTTCATCGTGCCGTCGGGCTGCGTGCGGAAAAGCTGTGCGGAATCGAGCGAAGCATCTTGGGTCACCCCGCCTGCCTGATAGACCGCATCCCTAAGGTGGGCTTGCCCCGAGGTGCGATACTTCCCAGGTTCTCGAACTTCCCCGCCAACCCAAACTTCTGGAGCGGGCTCAAAATCGTAGCGGCTGAAAACTCGAATAGTATCTAGCGGCTGAAGCTTCGGCCCTGAGGCTGGATTCGCCAGGGCCGCAGTTAGGTCGAAACTCTCTACGCTCGGATGAAAGTCCGGGGGATTTAATCTGACAATCTCCGCATAGTGCGGCGCAGGTTCTGGCAACAAATCCTTGTAGGAACCGATCAGGTCAGAAAGGAGCATCCCTTGTTTGTAGGAAAAGCGTCCGGGGCGCAACACATGACCTTGAAGGTAGATTGCGTCTTCGTTGTAAGGAGCAATCGGAAAGATGTGCACTTCATCGCCATCGTTGATCTTGAATGCATCAAGCTGCTTTTTCGCTGAATCGGCGTCCCCTGTCGGCGATAGATCAAGAGCAAGCATCGTGCGCCTCTCGTGCGCTTCGACGCGTTGAACCTCGATATGCCGCAGCGTCGCAGTTGGCAGGATTCCACCGGCTAGTTCGAGGACCTCCGCGAGGGAACTCTCGCCGTGCAACTCGTAGATAGCGGGTCGCCGCACCATTCCATCAACCGTCACCTGCGGTCCCAAGGATGGGACGAGCAGCGTGTCGCCATTCTCCAAGCGGTTCATATCGGACCGCACTCCGTGCAAGAGCAAGTCGTAAGCATCCACCTCTTCCACAAGCTGCTTGCCGCGATAGTGCTTGAGCGCTCGAAGCGAGCCGCGAGGCGTTACCCCGCCAGCGGAAAACAAGGCGTTTAGCGGAGTCGAGAGCGAGCTAATGTCGTATGCACCCGGCTGCGCAACGTCTCCGACGACATACACGCGAACCGTTCTCAATTTCGCAAGCGAAACATCCGCCGAGACATCCCGATACTCGGTCCTTAGTGCCTGCTGTACTGCCTGCTGCACGTCGCCCAGATTCCGCCCACTCACAAGGAGGGGTCCGGCTTCGGGAAGCGCGACGCGTCCTTCACGATCGACGACGCGATACATGCGCTGCGAGACTCCGCCCCAGAGATCAATCTCGAGACTATCGCCCGGACCGAGTACGTAGTCGGGCCCGACTGGAAGATCCATGGGAATCGCTTCCGGGTCGTTCGCAGGGTTGCGGAAAACATCCAATCCAAAACGCTCAGTCGGTCGCTGGCGCGCCGATGCCTGCACATACATGTCATAGAGCGACGGTATGTCGGCATAGGGATTCGCACGGTGAACCATTCTCACGGGCGACAAATCTCCTTCATTGGATCTTTCATTCGTGGGTCTTGCGCGCGAAGTCCGTTCCATTCCGTTTTTGTCGAAATTAAGCCCTCTGTCGTCGCGTCCCGGAGCGCTTGGCAAAGAGCGCGGGTCACGGCTGAGAGGAGAGCCATCAATGGCGCCTTGGCCTAGAGTTTGAGAGCCTTCGAAGGGATTGCTGTCACGCTTGACCGGGCTGGAGGCCAAGTCGAGGCGTGGCGACAAACTGTTACTAACACCGCCGTCCAACGGGTCCGAAGCCTGCGGCAATCCGTCGGCGCGCAGGATACGTGAAGGGCTCTGCGACGGCAGTTGTTCGGGCACCACGGGAGGGTTCGTCTCAGGCGACGACATCCCGCGTGGAGTGCGGGTATTTTGGCGGCGATCTGTCGGCAACTGCTGCTGACAATCCTCGTCGCGGCGCGGATCGCACGCCGCTGTCTGTTCGAGATCCCGATCGTTTTTTTGTGGCTTGAACGCGTCTGAGTCTTCTTGGGATTCAATCTGGACCAACCGCCGCGCACGCTCTTTGAGCACCAATTCGTTTTCTTTTGCAAAGTCCGAGTCGGGATTCGGCGTCGGCAGCAAGTATCCGTAACGCTGCAAGAGCCGCGTCGCTATGGATCGAAACGCCACGTCCTGGTCCAGGCGCTCGAAAATTGCTTGGTCCGTTAGGCTCGAATCCTCGACGACCTGGCCGCTGTCAGTTGCCTCCTTAGCTACCCATCGCTTTAGTTCCACCAACAATCCTTCATCCTTAATCAGGACTGCTCGAATCTGAATTGGCGAAGCCGCTACCCGGCGTAGGTTCTCCTGAGCAAAATCGGGAGCTTGTTCAACCCCATACTCGTTCCGGGCTTGATCGCGAGCCGCGCGCGGCCTTTCGACTTGCTGTTGTCCATGGGAGGGCGCGCAGAACAAGAACGCCACGCCAAGACCTGACAAAACGATTTTTGAATAGATTCGGTTCAGCATGATTTCACCCTGGTGCTGGGCATGAAATTCTTCAATTCATTTCCTTGGTAACCAGCTTGCTTCGCAAAGCGTTCAGCATTCCGTCTTCGGACGCTTCGATATTGCTCGAATGAATATCGAGAGAAGCCCAGTAGTAAACGATATAGTTCTCCGCTGGCGCCACTGCGATCACGCGTACCTCCGGATGCTCGCGGAGCAGATCGTCACAGACACGCGGCCTTCTGCCCGGTTGATCGAGTGCGATGACCACGAAATTTGGCAGTGTCCTCTTAACGCACTCCATAATTTCCGAATCGTCGGCGACCTCGCCGACGATTTCTATGTCCGGCTGGTCTGCAAAAGTTGTGAGAATAGTCTCCCGCATGAGACGAGGACGGTTGGCCACGAGAACGCGGATGGCTTTTTCCATGGGAGCTCCCTGTGCCACAAGTATCGAGTTCTCTAGCACTTGACGTAAGGTTCAAAAAGAATCCACCGGGCGGGAACCACTTTAGAATCGGTCTGTGTACTAACCAATACTAAATAAATACCAACCATGACCTAACGAGAACTGTCGGTCAAAGCCGACACCAGAAAGGAAGTTTTCGGGGGAGCGCTGCTACTTAGCAAACCCTGCGCTACAAACCCGCATCTATACAACGCCAAAGGGATTTGCAAGACGTAAATACAGTACGTCTCTGCATCGAATTTGTAATATTAATGGATTGTGACATTACTTTCGCTTGACAGTACCGTAACTCTAAGGCTACTGTACCCGAGAAATTCAGGGCTTATAAAAGTCTACTTGAGTCAACCGGGACTCGTTGTTGTGTGCAGAGTTTGATAGAAAATAAATGGGCGCTTTGAACGAGATCGTCCCCGTCTCCTCAATCCGTGTATACCTACTGATTGAAGGGCGCTTGCTGCGCGAAGCGCTCAGTCGAATGTTTCGCAAACGGACCGACCTCTTGGTAGTCGGCCAGAGCGGCCGGAGCGAAGCCACTCCTAGTCAGGTACTCGACACGCAGTGTGATGTCCTGGTAGCCGATTCTTACCAAGCTGAGTGGCTCCCAGCCAATATTACTTTTCAAAATGGTGGAAGCGTTGCATTCAAGACCGTTCTGATCGGGATGGAACCGGCCGAGCAACAATTCCTGAATGCGGTGCGTTTCGGCGTTACGGGGTATTTGTTGCCAGATGCTTCTGCTTCAGACGTTGTGTCCGCGGTGCGCGCAGTCAACCGCGGAGAAGCCGTATGTCCTCCCCAGCTTTGCTCCGCGCTATTTCGTTTCGTCGCTCAAACGGCCAGAGGCATGCCTTTGCAAAACCCAACCTCAAAACCCGATCTTACTTTGCGCCAGCAACAATTGGTCACTCTCGTGGCCAAGGGCCTCACAAATAAAGAAATTGCTTCGCATTTGAATCTCTCTGAGTTCACGGTGAGGAACCACATCCATCGAATCTTGAAACAGGTGGACGCCGGGAGTCGGAGTCAGGCCGTGGAAACCATCCGAGCCTACGGCTACTCGATCAACCCGTAAAGATTTCCTATCCCTTCCTTAGAAGCCTGAGAAGTGAGTGATCTTGTGGGTTCAAGCCATCAAGATATTCAGTTGAAATCTGCGGAGTCGTGAAAGACTGGGCGTCATTGTTACAGGTGGCGGACGGTCCCTCGAATTACGAATTCCGTGGGAAGAATACGTTGGCTGAATGCCATTCGCGGATGATGTAGCCGCTCGAGAAGCATTTTCATACAGGTTTGGCCAATCTCTTCTTTGTGGACGCGGACGGTCGAAAGAGGCGGGTCCATCAGAGCCGCCTCTTCACGGTCATCGAAACCTACCAGGCTGATATCATCCGGCACTTTGATCGCATGCCGCTGCAGCAATCGCCAAAGCCCGTAGGCGATCTCGTCATTGCCGGCTACGACAGCAGTGGGTCGCGGCTTTCGGGACAGAATTCGCCCCACGCTCTTTTGGCCGAAATCGACGAAACTCAGAGGATTTCGGACCGTAATCAAGACGGGTTTTAATTTGTTTTCGCGCATTCCTTGCCGATAGCCTTCGAACCGGCGATGAAACCACGGGTACGAGATATCGCCCGCGAAAACAATCTGGTGGTGACCCTTGGCGATCAGGTAACGCGTGGCCTGAAGCGTCCCAATTGAGTCATCGAACCCTACTTGGTCGAATTGCTGCTCGTCGCCCATTCCGACCACATTGTTGCTGAAAGCTACGAAGGGCATATGGATGGATTCGATCCTGCGGAGCAGGTTCGGATAGATCGTCCCTGCCAAAATGAGTCCATCAATCAAGCCGTGCTCTTGAAGAACGGGAGGCAGGTCAATCCTATCGGGAGGCGTTCTCGGAGAGTAATGCAGCGCGGCAAACAGCACGTGCTGTTTCAAACTGCTAGCATAAGTCTCAACGCCCTGCAGGATGCGTGCATGAAAGGGATGGAGAAAATCGCGATTGCTCAGGAGAAAGCAGACCATTTCTGCGCGTCGCTTGAGAATCCGGCGGGCCTGCGCATTGGGGCGGAATCCCAAACGTCGGATGGCCTCGAGCACCCGCGCCCGCGTTTCCCGGGTGACCTGAGAACTGGAATTGAGCACGCGGGAAATCGTTCCTATGCCAACGGCAGCGGCCTGCGCCACGTCGCGAATCGTCGTTTTTCTTGGAACTGCTTCCATGAAGTGTGGCTCTTTGGCGCAATGGCTCTCTTGCTCGGTCGGTGCTAGAGGCGTCTACCCTCTTCCCTGCGCCAGTCTAACACATCAAAACAGAGATGGTATTCGGGCTTGGTCGGTGAATCCTCGCGCTTAGGCAAGAAATCGGAAAATCGATGCAACAGATTGGCTCCACAAGATTCCGACTTGACAGGAGGTTTTCGCTCAGCTAGGGTGTGGAACCAGTTCCAACCTATTGTGGGTTCTCTTGAATTTGGTCTGAAGTTCTTCCGAGTCGCGCGGGGTGTGACGTCATGAAAAAACTGTCTGGTTCGTCTTTCTCTTGGATGGATAGCCGGGATAAGACTTGTGTTACATATGCCGAACAATTTGCGGTTCTTGCTACAAGGCCTCATATCAAACTGTGGCGCTTCTGCTTCGTCGCAATCCTCTGTGCACTATTCTTTGGGCGTTCCGCGCCAGTCATGGGGCAGGCGGTCAATGCAACTTTGCTCGGAACGGTCACGGACTCGTCCGGGGCTTCTGTTGCTGACGCTAAGGTGACAATTACGGAAACGAACACGGGGATCAGCCATTCTTCCCAGACAAATGAAAGCGGCAACTACGTATTTCCGGATCTGCCGCCGGGAACATACAGGGTCATCGCGGAACAGTCGGGGTTCAAACGAGAGTCAAGGGCAGGCATAGATTTGGTCGTGAACTCCACCGAGCGTGTCGATTTGGTCCTTCAGCCTGGAAACATGTCGGAAACCATCACCGTCGAGGCGGAAACTCCCATCCTTCAAACCGAGCGAGCGGACACGGGGCGCAAGCTCGATACCGTGCTAACCGAGAACATCCCGCTCGGCACGAATCGCAATTTCCAGAACCTCCTGAACATCGTGCCCGGTACGACTCGCGCTACTTTCCAGCACTCGCAGTTCTTCAACGCAAGCAGCTCGCTGCAGACGGAAGTCAACGGCCAACTGCGCGAGGGCAACAACTACCAGATCGAGGGCATTGACGACAACGAACGCACCGGCCTGTTGCAGATCCTGATCCCGCCGCTGGAAGCCATCCAGACGGTGGATGTTTCGACGAGTAATTTCGACGCCGAACTGGGCCGGGCGAGCGGGGCCGTTACGAACGTTATCTTGAAATCGGGTACCAACGTCTACCACGGGGCTGCCTACGAGTTCCTTAGAAATAGTGAACTAAATGCTCGAAACTATTTCGACAAGTCCGTTGGACATCTCGTCTATAACTACTTTGGCGGTAATATTGGGGGACCCATAAAGAAGAATAAGCTTTTTTTCTTCGCCGACTATCTAATGGTCAAGGACCATGAGGCCAACGCGAATCCCATCACAGTCCCGAGTATGGCGTTGCTCGCCGGAAATCTGAACGTTACAGCTACAGGGACCGGAACGCCGACGACAATCTACAACCCTTACTCTGGCAATTCGGACGGCACAGGCCGCCAGCCGATAGTCGCCTCGTCCTCTCCAGGCGTTGCAACGGTACCGGGCCCTAATGGCACCACGGTAGACGCGTATAATCCTGTCTGCACCAATGCCGGTGGTTGTCCCAACGTTGTTCCCGTGGCTTTGATCAATCCCATCTCCGCTAAGCTCCTTGCGTTTTTGCCCAATCCTACCTCGGCGGGCAATGGGGCCAACAACTACTTTGCTACTCTGCCTTATCACAAAGACACGGATTTCTTTGATGGCAAAGTCGACGCCAATCTTACCGACAAAGATCGCCTCAGCGCTCGTTTCAGCTACCAGCGTCCGGATACTTTCCAAGCCCCTATCTTCGGCATAGCCGGCGGGCCTGCACAAGGCAATTTTGAAGGTACTGGCATTCAAAACACCTATAGCGCTGGCCTCAACTACAATCGTTTTTTCTCGAATACCTTGGTTGCCGAGTTCCGCTTTGGTGCCGGGTGGTACCACAACGAAGCTCACAACAGTGATTACGGCACAAACACTTCAACCACTCTCGGCATTCCCGGCGTCAATCTCAACCCCATAACCAGCGGCATCGTGGGCATTACCATTAATGGCGGGTTTTCCAACCCCTTGCTTGGCTATTCGGCCAGCCTGCCATGGATTCGGTCAGAAACGAATATTGATTTCGCGAATACCTGGACCAAGATTCTTGGCAATCACACCTTGAAGTTTGGCGCCGACCTGCGCCGCATTCGAGATGCGCTTCTCCAGGAGCAAACGTTTAGCCCACGGGGAGTTTTTACTTTCAGCGATGGTCAGGCGGCGCGCAAATGCATCGTTGGTGATCTCAGTCCTGGCTGCCCAACTAATGCTGCTGGCGTGGGTATTGGCGGCGAATCCAAAACCAGTTTTACCAACGACTTCGCCAGCTTCCTGCTCGACGTTCCGAGCCAGGTCGGACGCGATCTGGCCACTTTCTTCCCGAACTATCGAGCGTGGCAATTCTTTACCTTCGCCCAAGACAAATGGGTGGTCACACCCAAATTCTCGGCGGATCTGGGCATCCGTTGGGAGTTTTATCCCCCCGCCACACCCGTGGCCAAGGGAGGCTTCTCCAATTACAGTCCCACCAACAACACGCTGGTCGTCAGCGGCTACGGCAGCAATCCGGACAACCTCGGCATCACCACGCATTACAAATACTTCGCACCGCGCCTCGGATTGGCCTACCGTTTGAAAGAATCGACAGTCTTTCGGGCTGGCTTCGGAATCAGCTATACCCCGTTTCCCGACAACAGCTATGCCTACAATTACCCCGTGCGCGCCAATGTGGCCTTCAATCCAGCGGTTGCGACCTACGGTCCAGCCGTGCTTGCTGACGGGGTAACTCCGTTTACTTTCCAGAATGGTTTCCCCCCTCTCAGCCTCCCTCCGGTTCCGTCGAACGGCATCATCACCAGTGCGAGCAGCGCGGCGGCGGCGGGAGTTCTCAAAAACTCCAACCAGTTTGTGGTGAATCAGAATTTCAAGAATCCGTACGTAGAATCGTGGAACCTGGCGATCCAGCATTCGCTGCCTGGGCGCTTCGTTCTCGATTTAGCTTACGTCGGCAATCACAGCGTGGACACCGTGGTCAACTACAACCTCAATGCTGCCACCGTGGTGGGCCTCGGCAACGCCGGTCAGCCTGAGTTTACCCCCTTCGGGCGCACGGCCAGCGCGAATCTCCTCTTTGCGGGATACTCGTCCAGCTACAACGCTTTGCAGGCGAAACTTGACCGGCGCTTCTCAAACGGTTTTACGACCACCACCTCTTACACTTTCGGCAAAGGCATGGGCTTTCAAACCGACGACGATGGCGGCCTGGCATTCTATATAAATCAGCGCCGAAATTACGCCCGCAACGACTTCGATCGTACCCAAACATTTGTCCAGAGTATTGTGTACGACCTGCCGTTCGGAAAGGGCAAGCGTTTCGTCTCTTCTGGAATTGGCGCCGCGGTTGTGGGCGGCTGGCGCGTCTCCACCTTCCTCACATGGATGTCTGGTCTTCCGCTTTACTTTAGCGCCCCTTCGGGCGGGCTTCTTGCACCGGGCAACACCCAAACACCGCAATTGATTGCTCCCGTGCAGATCCTTCACGGGATCGGCAACGGCAATCCGTGGTTCAGCAACACTTCGAGCACTTTCGTTGCCGCAACGGGAACCAACTTCGGCAATGTGGGCCGGAACTATCTCAGCGGCCCCAACTTCTTCAACCTGGATGCTGCGCTATCCAAGTCGATTCGATTTACGGAACGCTTCAATCTGGATCTGCGCCTGGAGGCTTTTGGGGTCACCAATACGCCACAATTCTTCTTCACCACTGGCAATGGCTCAGCGGCGGGCCTAACGCTGGCCAGCAGCAGCTTCGGCGATATAACCAGTGCCACCGGCGGCCGCCAACTTCAACTCGGCGCAAAGTTCAACTTCTGACCCGACTGGCCGCAGCAAGGCAATCGTGCAGGCTAAGCGAAGCATGTAACCGCTGAGCTCGTCAGCTCGTCAATCGAACATCGATCAGGCAATGTGAATTTGCTTGTAGATTAGAATTGATTCTATGGACATCACCAGGTAGGAGGAACCTACATGACTTCTCGCGTTTCACGACGTACGTTTCTCGATGGACTTGCAGTGGGCGCAGCGGGACTTGCCGTGGGAACAGCGGCAAAGAGCTACGGCCAGATCATCGGTTCCAACGATCGCCTCAACTTTGCTGTGATCGGGCTGAACGGGCGCGGGTATGCTCATCTGGCGGCGCTCAAAGCGAACAAGAGCGCTGCCCGCATCTCCTATGTCTGCGATGTGGATAGCAACATCCTCAAAAAATTCGCCGACGCTGTACAGCGCGAGACGGGCGAAGCCCCGGCGACGGACAAAGACTTCCGAACGATTCTCGCGCGGAAGGATATAGACGCCATCACGATTGCCACTCCCGACCATTGGCATACACCGATGGCCATCGCCGGGTTGCAGGCGGGCAAGCACGTCTACGTTGAAAAGCCATGCAGCCACAATCCTGCGGAAGGGCAGATGTTGGTCCAGGCCCAGCAGAAGTACGGAAAGCTCGTGCAGATGGGCACGCAGCAGCGCTCTTCTCCACACAGCATGGAGATCGTCGAAAAGATTCACGGCGGCATTATAGGCAGGCCCTACCTCGCGAAAGCCTGGTACAGCAATGTCAGGAAGTCGATTGGCACAGGCAAAGAAGCGCCCGTGCCGTCGCAACTGGATTGGGACTTGTGGCAGGGCCCGGCGCCACGCCGTCCCTATCGGGACAACGTGCATCCGTACAACTGGCACTGGTTTAGGAACTACGGCACTGGCGAAACGCTCAATAATGGCACGCACGAAGTCGACGTCTGCCGTTGGGCGCTGGGCGTCGACTTTCCGAAACGGGTCACTTCGTCGGGCGGCCGATACCAATTCCAAGACGACTGGCAGTTTTACGACACCCTGGTGACCAGTTTCGAGTACGAAGACAAGATGCTCACCTGGGAAGGCAAGAGCTGCCAGGGAATGAAGTATTACGGCCGCGACCGCGGCTCGGCGATCATGGGAACGACTGGCACGGTGGTTGTAGATCGCGACGGTTACGAGATCTACGACCTCAAGGGAAACAAAACAAACGAGTTCAAAGTCGGCAGCACAACGTCATCCGCCGACCTCCGCGGAGCCGATTCCATGACCGATCTCCACTTCGCGAACTTCATCGCGGGAATCAGGAAAGGCGAGAAGCTGAACGCGCCGATCTCTGTCGGCAACGTCGCCGTCACGATGCTGCAGCTTTCCAACATCGCCTGGGAAGTCAACCGGGAGTTGCATCTAGACACGAAAGACGGACGGATCCAGGGCGACCCTGAAGCGATGAAGATGTGGGGCCGCGAGTATGAGAAGGAGTGGGCACCGCATGTCTAGGATGCAGCAATCCCCTCTGGGCGATGTGATTCAAACGAAAAACTTTTTCTCGCGCCGTAATTTCGTCTGCTCCAGTGCACTCGTAGTGGCGGCGTTCGCTGCTTCGAAGGAAATCTTCGCACTGGCCGCGGAACCAGCACCGGCTGACGAAGGATCTGCTATTCGACTGGGCGTGGCCAGCTACACCTTCCGCAATTTCAGCCGCACCCAGATGGTCGGCTTCCTGAAGCAGCTCAACGTGTTGGCGTTGAACGCCAAGGACGTCAAAGACCATCTCCCGATGGATCCCCAGCAGGAGGCGGCCGCGCTGGCAGACTATGCCGCGGCAGGCATCAAGCCGCATGCTGCCGGAACCATTTATTTCCCGAAAGATGAAGATGCGGACATCCGCGGCAAATTCGAATACTGCAAGCGCGCAGGGATTGGCGTGATTGTCGCCGGCGACCCCGCGCCAGAAACTCTGCCCCGGATTGAGAAGTTCGTAAAGGAATACGACATCCGTATCGCGATCCACAATCACGGGCCGGAAGATAAGTTGTGGCATTCGCCGCTGGATGTATTGAAGGCGGTAAAGGGTTTGGATCCGCGCATCGGGTGCTGCATAGATGTCGGTCATACAGTTCGTGCTGGCGCGGACGTGGTTCAGTCGATCCACGAGGTGGGCGCGCGACTGTTTAACGTACACATGAAGGATCTCACGAACTTCCAGAGCAAGGAGAGCCAGGTGCCAGTGGGAGAAGGCACAATGCCGGTGAAGAAGATTTTTGAAGCACTGAGCGCGATAAAGTACAAGGGCTTCGTCGACCTGGAGTATGAGGTTCATCCCGACGATCCGATGCCGGGCGCTATCGCCAGCTTTGCCTATATGCGAGGCGTGCTGGCCGGCATGGGATATGCGGAGCAAACCTGAGGCAGTGCGCCAGAACGCTCTAGCGCGGCGAGTTCGGGAGAGCGAATGCCAGCCAAGGAGCGAGACGGCTAGCTGACAACCAGTAGTTCCAGGGCGAACGCATCGCGGAATCTGAATACCTGGCCTGCCGCTAGCTTCTCATCAGCGCTTGGCCCTGTCTTTAATCTCCTTGGCCAACCTCTCGATTTGCTGTGCCTGCTTGACTATCGTGACTGACATCGTGGATGTGCTGTCCGTCATTTTCATTTGCTCTCGAAGCACAAAAGCTAGCGCGTATAGTTTTTCGATGTCACTCTGCAGTTCCGCTTGGTTTTGCTTGTCGATCGCCTTGGGATCGGGCCCCTTGACGGCAGGTCCGTTCAGGCCGGGGGGGTAATTTGGATTGGGAGCGTTCGGTGAGGGGCGCGGCTGGGGTGGACTGGGCACTGGCTTTGGCCCTTGGGCGCTCGAAACGAGCACCAGTGTTGCGAGCGAGGCAGCGAGCACTGCCGTTGCGATCGTGATTCTCGGTCGCGAGTCTGACATGGATACCTCCAACACTTCGGAATACGGAATCGCGGTTACTGCCAAGTTTATACCTACTGTTAGGAAAAAACCCGATCCCCTTTGGTGTGAGTACGATCTTTCCCCGGAGAGTGTCCGATCAATATAAACCGGCTATTTCTCGAACAAAAAGCGACGGTGATCTTTTCGGCGTGACCTCTTTCCTCGCTGTGAGGATTTCGAAGGCGATGGCGGCAGGCAAGAACCGTTCACGACAACAAACGCGAGATTGTCTGTTTCACAGCATGCATGCCACAAGGAGATTCATGTGGTTGCGCCCAAGCTGCATATGAATCCAGGAATGGATTATTTCGAGGGTTCAATAATTTTCAGCGTCTCGTTTTCATGCAGGCCTTTGCGAATCACCTGCTTGCGGCCCGACGGCCAATCGACCTCGATGCGATCTATTTTTGAACTATCACCAAGGCCGAAGTAGATCGGCAAAACACTTTGTGACAAGTAGCCGGACTTGCCGTCGTTGTAGCGGGTGTAGGTTTGCTGGTTCGCGTGCAAACGAACGGTGGCGCCCAAGCCGTTGCGATTGGATTTTGCGCCCACTAGCACGACCTTCAGCCAGTGGATTTTTTTCTGTTGTGCGAGATCGCTGATCAGCACCATAGGCTCTGAATTAAAATCGTTGGTGACAATATCCAGGTCACCGTCGTTATCCAGATCAAATATTACGGAAGACCGGCTAGCTTTGGGCACGGATACAGTGACTTTTTGCGTCTGACCTTCACATACAGCTTTCCCCAACGGGCCCAAAACGTCGGGATTGGTGCAATCCATGACGAACCAAGGCGTATAGGGTGTTTGGCGCGGTTCAACTCCGAGAAGAAATTCGGAGTCGAGGAATTTCTCGCCGCGGTTATTAAGCAGCAACGAGTTGATGCCATAGCGGAAAGGGAAATTCATGCCCGCTGTGATGAAAATGTCTTCGAAGCCATCAGCGTTGAGGTCGCCCACGCTGACTCCCCAGGGCCAAAGTTGTTCGACACCGATCTTGTCGGAAATCTCTTCGAACTTGCCGTTGCCAAGGTTGTGGTAGAAGGCGTTACCGAAGATAAATTTGTCGGCGGGACCACCTAACAAATTGTCAGGCGGGTGAGACTTGATTTTTTCTTTCTCATGGTCGGGGCTTTGCTCTTCCATCATGTCCGAATGCATGTCTGTGACCAGGAGATCCATTCGGCCATCGTTGTCGAAGTCGAAAAACTTCAGGCCCATGCTTCCCCAGGGCGTCTTGGGAAAATAGTCTTGTGTTTTTTCGACAAACTTTTTGCCGCCCAGGTTCTCGAAATAGTGTCCCGAACCTTGCATGTTCAGGAAGTACACGCCCGGCCAACCATCACCTTTCAAATCGGCGAAGCTTGCGTCGCCACACCAGCCGCGCGGATTGAGTCCCACATCTGCGGTGACATCCTTGAACTTATAGTGGCCCAGATTTTTGTAGAGAACAGGGTACTCGAAGCGTTCGGAATGGAGGTGGCCGGAAAACGCGTCCTTCAAGCCGACGTAAGCTCCTTCTGGTCCTTTTTCGTCGCTGGTATAAACGCCGACATTGCAGACGAGCAAATCGACCAAACCATCGTTATCGTAGTCAAAGAAGAAAGCCCCGGAGGAATGAGTAACCAGATCAAGGCCAGCTTCATGCGTAATGTCCTTGAAATGGCCATGGCCATCGTTTTGGAAGAGAACATTACCTTCGTTCACGGTGGTTACGAAGAGATCCTGATGCCCGGTGTTGTCGACATCGCCGAACGCGGCGGTAACGCTGACGCGGTCCTTCAAGCCCACGCCGGCTTGCTCCGTAATGTTCTCAAATTTTCCGTTACCCAGATTCCTCCAGAGTTCGTTGCCGCCGAGCTGATTTACGAAGTAGATGTCGTACTGGCCATCTCCATCCACATCCGCTACGGCAATGCCCGTGCCGTGGTCGTAGTGGACCGGCATATATTGGCTCGTGGCATAAGGGACCGCGCGATGACGAAAGGTGATTCCACTCTCCTTCAACTGATCAGTAAAATGAAACTGATGAAAAACCTTGAACTGATTCACGGACTCGAGTTGCGCCTTCTTGCGGGCTGCAAGTGTGGCGAGCCCAATGTCATTTCGAGGAAACGGAACCTCGGGCGGGGCTGGCTCTTGCGCTCCAAGCGAGGCGCCCAAGGTACCGCCGACTAGAATTGAAACAACAATTGAAAGCAGCACCGAGCCATGGGCCATTCGACCTCCAGAAGAATTTTGGAGAGTGTGCAAATCTTCCCCGTAGATGGTACGCAACTGCATAGGCAACAAGGCGCCCGATAGATTAGCACTAACTTGCAATTTGGTTTCTAACTCCCACCCTGGCAAAGAGCGAACGAATGAGGGCTCGATTCAGAAGGCAGCATGTCAGTGGAGAGTTGGCGGCAGCAGCTTGACTGTGCTCTTGATCCCCTGGCCTTCGACAATCGTGTAGATAGCGTCGGCGGGAATATTTCGCAGAGTCTCGACACCGCCATTGGGCCAGCGGATTTCCACTTTGTCCATTACGGAATCGCCCGCCAATCCGAAATGCAAACGCGGATCATTGGTTGAAAGGTAGCTGGACCCGGCTTTGACTTCTTCGATTTGCGAGCGCGAGGCGGAAGTGACGGTGATTCGAGCGCCCACGGCTCC
>Ga0070765_100000866_pt1 | contig 18018 bp, 20 predicted proteins | sample HubBroMetageWFT5_FD_71516 | JGI IMG/M metagenome (GOLD analysis project Ga0070765, IMG submission 71516) | Warmed and freeze-thawed soil microbial communities from the Hubbard Brook experimental Forest, New Hampshire - Hubbard Brook CCASE Soil... | ecosystem: Environmental > Terrestrial > Soil... | reverse complement strand
GGCCCAAGCCAATATTTCGCCGACCGCGCACTTCAAGCAGCGAAACTCTGGAAATTTGTTGCGGCCAAAATCGACGGCCGCAACGTCCCCAGCCAATGGCTCCTATACTTCGAAATCGATCCCGCCACGACCAGCGTCCACCCAAAGCAAACGGCCCCATAGTGGAATAGCTAACTGCTCTGCCTCAAAGAACGGGGCGATTGCATGGTCTTTTCTCTCGGCCAGCAAACTCTTGTAGTTAAAGGCGCGATTTTTTCGCCGCCCAAACTTCGAATCTCGAGGTTCAATTTCAGCCGTTCGATTGCATTTCCTTGCTTCTCGCGAGGGCTTCTGATTACACTCCAAGTTTGCAGTAAAAGGAAAGGATACAGCCGAGGACGATCAGTCGTGACGCCGCTAGCTAGTTCGTCAACCCAAGAGTGCCGCTCCCCTATTTCTAATCGCCAACTCGTGGGATTTGAAATTCTGCAACTTATTGAAAACAAACACCTGCGACCCATTCTAAGCGCGAACTTTGAACCAAATCCTTTTCCCGTTGTTCAGCGTGGTCACGCCAGATGAGCGCTACTACTGGCCTCTATCTCTCGAGCACCGGCAGCTACCCGCGCATCGGCGATTCTCCGGGACTCCAAGCCCTCCGCCGAACCATTGCCGCGCTCGATCGCGGAGAACGCTCCCACGCGGATCTCCTTGACGTTCAAAACGAAGTCACTCGCCACGTGATCGCCGGGCAAGTGAAGGCCGGACTCGACGTAGTCACCGACGGCCTGATTCGCTGGTACGACCCCATCTCCCATCTCGCAGGAAAATTGGACAACATTGAAATCAAAGGCCTGGTTCGCTTCTTCGATACCAACACTTATTTTCGGCAGCCGGTCTTCGCCGGAGCGCCCATAAAGCGCGGCAATCTTGTGGCCGGCGAATACAGTTTCGCGAGAAATGCCCTGGGACATTTGCCGACCCCGCAAGGCAAAGCCGGCAAGCTCAGCATCAAGCCCGTCCTGACTGGTCCTTACACCCTCGGAAAATTCTCCCTGAGCGAACAATCCGGCGACCGTCGGTGCGAAACCTTCGCCTCGCTGGAAGCGCGCGTCCAGGCCTACGCCGAAATTCTTGCAAGCGAGATTGAACCTCTTGCGCAAGCAGGCGCGGAGCTGATTCAAATCGACGAGCCCGCCGCGATTAAATACCCAAATGATTGGGCGATTTTCGAAGCTTCGCTGGCCCCCTTCGTACAAGCCCGAGACAACATTAGGAAAAGTGGATGCAAACTTGAAGTTGCTCTCTACGTTTACTTCCATGATTGCACGCCGCTCTACGAAAAACTTTTGGCCTTACCCTTCGATATCGTCGGCCTGGACTTTACCTATTCTCCCGAACTCGTGGACCTCGTAGTTTCAGCCGGTTCCCCCAAATGGCTCGGGCTGGGTCTCATCGACGGTCGAAATACAAAATTGGAAGATCCTGCACACCTCGCGCGCCAGGTTGAACGCCTACTGCCCAAAATAAAAGACCAACGCGCCTTTCTCGGCCCTTCTTCCGGTCTCGAATATCTCCCGTGCGATCGCGCCTTTGCAAAACTCGAACTGTTGTCGAAAGTTCGCGCGGAACTAGAAGGTCAAAAAAGCCGATGAGCCGCCAAAAATTGGAAAGTCTCGGTCTGAAGCTTCCTCTTTTCCCCACCACCGCGGTGGGCAGCTTCCCTAAGCCCGATTATTTAACGAAAGCTCGCACCGAATTTAATAAAAAACAAATCTCCGAAAAAGACCTCCACGATCTGGAACACAAAGCCACCGCATTCTGGATCGAAGAGCAGGAAAAACTGGGCATCGACGTACTGGTCGACGGCGAAATGTATCGCGGCGATATGGTCGCCTACTTCGCTGAGCGCTTGCCCGGCTTTTCGGTCAGCGGCTTGGTTCGCAGCTATGGAAATCGTTACTACCACAAGCCCATCATTTCCGGCGAAGCTGAATGGCGCAGCCCACTCACCGTCGACTGGTGGAAATATGCGCAAAGCCTTACGAAAAAACCGGTGAAAGGAATGTTGACCGGGGGCTACACCATCCTGGATTGGAGTTTCAACGAATTTTATCCCGACCGCCGTAGCGCAGCTTTAGCTCTAGCAAAAGTGGTCCGCAAGGAAGTGCAAGCCCTCATCGCCGCAGGCTGCAAAATTATTCAAATAGACGAACCTGCCCTCTCCGTGCGGCCGGAAGAACTACCCATCGTCCTGGAAGCCATGGAACTTACTACTAAGGGACAGAACGCTTACTTCATCACCCACGCCTGCTACGGCGAATTCGACAAAATTTATCCCGGCATGCTCGACTTGGCGGTTGATAATTTCGACCTGGAAATGTCCAACAGCGATCTGGACCTGCTTGAACTTTTCCGTCGCCATCCCTTTACCAAAGACATCAGCTTCGGCGTGGTGGACGTCCATTCGCACCAGACGGACAATCCCGAAGTCGTCCGCGGAAGGATTGAACAGGCGCTGACCATTCTTCCGAAAGAAGGAGTCTGGGTGGACCCAGATTGCGGCCTAAAAACACGCACAGTAGAGCAGGCCATCGAAAAACTTTGCGCCTGCGTAACAGCCGCGAAATCATTTCGCGACAAGTATCGGCAGTGCTAGCATCAGACGATGCAGGAACTATTTTTCGATTATGAGGCAAGCTCGAACCCCACCCCAGTCTGCCTCCAAGTGGTCAAAATAAAAAACCTATGACCGCCGAGCCCCTCCTCCCCGAAATTGTTCCCCCGCCCCCGGGATTAATGCGCAAACGCCGTCCCATATGGATGTGGCTCGCGTTCGCGCTTCTCCTCGGCGCGTTTATTGCCCTGGTACTGGTTGTTCTCATCTCAGATTGAACTTCTATCGAGTGAAAAATGGCCTTCGGATGATTTGAATAGGCCCGAAAGATTCTTTTCACCTCAATCTTCCGGGCCTATTGACGGAACCACATTTTCCATCGACCATAGTAATTCTTTACCACGAACTGCACGGGAGCTGAATGCAACGGGTACTTTCGACTTATCGCTATGTCAACCAGCCGCTGGGCGCTGCATTGCTGGCTGAGATTTCCCAGGCTGGAATCACCAGCGTTGAAATATTCTGCTCGCCGCGGCATTTCAACTACCGCGAGCCACAAGCGGTCCGTGAACTGGCCGACGCGCTTGGCGAATACCGTCTGCAGTTGCACTCCCTGCATTCTCCTACGGAACGCGATCTTTCTCCCGGACGCGAAAGCGGCGTACCCATATCGATTTCTGATACCGAACGCATCAGGCGTCTCGACGCCGTGGACGAAGTAAAACGAACGCTGGAGGTAGCGGAGAGAATTCCATTCCGTTTCCTCGTGCAGCACATCGGGCACGGCCGCCAATCCGCCGACCCGCGCAAGTTGGATGCGGCCTTCAGCTCGCTCGAACATCTCTGCATTTTTGCCAAAGCTCGCGGCGTGACTATCGCGCTGGAAAACACTCCTAGCGAACTCGGCGCGCCCGCTTCGCTGCAACATTTCATAACCGACACACACCTGCACGATTTGCGTCTTTGCTTCGACATAGGCCATGCGCATATCGAAGAAGGCGTGGAAGTGAGTTTCGATATCATGCGCGAACGCGTGGCGACCACGCACATTCACGATAATCATGGCGAGAGGGACGAACATCTGCTGCCCCGCGAAGGCACCATCCATTGGGACGCCGCCCTCGCTGCAATTGGCGGCGCTCCGGAGCCGGCCGCAATCGTGCTCGAACTAAAGGGCCAGCCGAACGGCGGCCCGACGCTCGAACAAGTTCGCGCAACATTTGATAAGCTGGAAGAGCATTTTTGAGGCCAAGCGCGGGCGTATCTCGCGGTCCTGAATCACTTAAATAGAGAATAGGCAGGTAGATGACTCAGCCACAACAAGCAGCTAGAACCATCATCACCATCGAACATGCCGGGGAGCACGTCGATAGCACCGTGACCATACAAGGCTGGCTTTACAACCAGCGCGAATCGGGCAAGCTCCTTTTCCCTATTTTTCGCGACGGCACCGGGGTGATCCAGGGCGTCGTATCGCAGAAAGAGCAACCGCAAGCATTCGAAGCGCTCAAGGGACTGACGCGTGAATCGAGCGTAGTCGTCACTGGCACCGTTCGCGCCGAAGAGCGCGCCACGGGCGGTTTCGAGATGCACATCAGTGGAGTCGAAGTGGTTCATCGCGTGTCTGATTCAGAGCCTTATCCGATTCAACCTAAAGAGCACGGCGTAGATTTTCTTCTCGACAATCGCCATTTGTGGATTCGTACGCCGCGTCAGGCTGCCATTCTGCGCATTCGCGCTGAAGTGGAACGCGCTGCGCGTAATTACATGGACAGCCAGGGCTACACGCTGACAGACGCGCCGGTCTTCACTCCTGCTGCTTGCGAAGGGACCTCTACTCTTTTCGAAGTGAATTATATCGACGATCAAAAAGCCTATCTGACGCAATCAGGCCAGCTTTATGTGGAAGCCACGGCGGCCGCACTCGGCAAGGTGTACACGTTTGGCCCCACATTTCGAGCAGAGAAATCCAAAACTCGTAGGCACTTGACAGAATTTTGGATGCTGGAGCCGGAAGCTGCCTATGCGCATCTGGAAGACATGATGCAACTTGGAGAAGGCCTTGTGAGCGCGGTGGTGCAGTCTGTGGTTAAAAATCGCCCTCGCGAACTAGCCACAATTCAGCGCAATGTTGCCAAGCTCGAAAAAATCGTTCCGCCGTTTCCGCGAGTGACTTACGACGAGGCGATCAAGGTTTTGCAGAAAGCCGGAAATCCAGCGAAGTGGGGCGACGACTTCGGCGGAGACGAAGAAACGATCATCTCCAAGGAATTCGATAAACCGGTGATCATTCACCGCTACCCGGCTGCGATGAAGGCCTTCTATATGGCCACGGACGAACAGCGGCCCGAGCTGTCTTTGAGTTTCGACATGATTGCCCCGGAAGGATACGGAGAAATTATCGGAGGCGGCGAGCGCCAGGCAAATTACGAAACCCTGTTGAAACGCCTTCGCGAGCACAATCTGCCGGAGGAATCGTTCCAGTGGTACCTTGATTTGCGTCGCTACGGCAGCGTGGCCCATGCAGGCTTCGGGCTGGGGCTGGAACGTACCGTAGCGTGGATTTGCGGAACGGAGCACATACGCGAAGTGATTCCCTTCCCTCGGATGCTGTATCGCGTCTATCCTTAGTATTCCTTCGCCCTGAATCGAGGGCGCGAAAGACCACAACAAAATGCCAGAGAAAATAAGAATCATCGGCGTGCCGATGGACCTAGGACAAAGCCGCCGCGGCGTGGACATGGGACCGTCCGCGTTGCGTGTGGCGGGACTGCACGCGCGGCTTAAACAGCTCGGCCGCCAGGTGGAAGACATCGGCAACGTAGATGTCCCGCAGCCTGAAGAACAACCCTATGGCGAAAAACGCGCCAGATATCTCGACGAAATTGCACAGGCCTGCAAAGGTCTGGCAAATGCAGTTCAAAAGACCCTGGATGAAGATATGGTGCCGCTGGTTTTAGGCGGCGACCATTCCATTGCTGTAGGAACTACTGCGGGCACGGCTGCGCACTTCAACAAGCAATCCAAGCGCATCGGGGTGATTTGGCTGGACGCGCATGGTGACATGAACACGCCTGATTCTTCGCCGTCGGGAAATGTACACGGTATGCCGCTCGCTTCGATCATGGGATATGGTCCTCCGGAGTTGACCGAACTCGCCGGTATCAAGCCGATGGTGGAACCGCGCAACGTGGCATTAGTCGGTATACGCGATCTCGACGCCAAAGAGCGTCGCTTGGTGAAAGAGTCGGGCGTGCATATCTTCACCATGCGCGACATCGACGAACGGGGCATGCGCGAAGTGATGGCGGACGCTCTGCGGTTTGCGAGCGATGATACTGCCGGAATTTCCGTGAGCCTCGATATGGATTTTGTTGACCCCACGGATGCGCCCGGCGTTGGAACGCCGGTTCGCGGTGGCGTCACGTATCGCGAGGCGCATCTCGCCTTGGAAATGATTGCAGATAGCCGCTCGATGGTTTCCTTTGAACTTGTAGAAGTTAATCCGGTGATCGATTTGCATAACACGACCGCACTACTGGGCGTTGAGTTGGTGTTATCTGGGTTGGGAAAGAAAATCCTGTGAACTGTGCGCTGCGGAAGGCTGGGCAATAACGTGGTTTCCAGTAAACGCTTACGCGTAGGTGTGCTGTTCGGCGGACGGTCGGGTGAGCACGAAGTTTCCCTTGCTTCTGCAGCGTCGGTAATCCGCGCGCTGGACCCAGAAAAGTATGAAGCTGTGCCGATCGGCATTTCAAAAGAAGGCCGTTGGTTGGTAGGCCGAGGCGCACAGGAATTGCTTGCGGACGTTTTGAAATCCGGCGACCGCGTAATCCTTCCGTCGGATCCCACCGCTGCCACATTGGTTCCTCTCGTCCCCGTTGCGGGACGCCCCAGCATCATGGTTGATGTTATTTTTCCTGTCCTGCACGGCACATTCGGGGAAGATGGCACGGTGCAAGGGCTGATGGAACTTGCCGGGCTGCCGTATGTCGGTGCAGGCGTTCTGGCTTCGGCCGTTGGCATGGACAAGGATGTGCAGAAGCGGCTCTTCGAGCAGGCTGGATTGCCGATCGTCCCGTTCATGACCGTACGGCGATCGCAGTGGGAACAGAAGCGTGCGGCAATATTGAAATCGATTAAAAAGACTTTCCGTTTCCCGTTTTTCGTGAAGCCGGCCACGCTCGGCTCTTCGGTTGGCATGACGCGTGTGAAGAGAGCCAACGAAATTCCCGCCGCGATGGACCTGGCGGCTGAATTTGCATTGAAAATAGTGATTGAGCATGGCATCGCCGGACGTGAAATTGAAGTCGCCGTGCTTGGCAATGATGAATTGCGCGCTTCAATTCCCGGCGAAATTGTTCCGCATCGAGAATATTACGACTACACGGCGAAGTACCTGGAGGGGGGAACGGATTTGTTGATCCCTGCGCCTCTGAACAAGAAGCAAATCAAGACTTTTCAAGAGTATGCGGTGCGCGCGTTCCGGGCGATCGATGGGTGCGGAATGGCACGTTGTGATTTCTTCCTCGAGCGCCGTAGTGGCAAGATTTTTGTGAACGAGTTGAATACCATCCCCGGGTTTACGTCCATCAGCATGTATCCCAAGCTGTGGGAAGCTTCTGGTCTTTCTTACACGGAACTGATCGGCCGGCTGATCGATCTGGCTCTTGACCTTCATCACGAGAAGTCCCGAACCAAATACTCCATTGAACTTCCCGAAGGCGCAGGTGGCGCGCTGACCGCCTAGTAACAAATCACTGCTCGCAATCGTATTAATCCAAGAAGGCTTTGAAAAAAAGAAATTCTGAGTACGTGTCGCGTCGTATGCCTTAAGCAACGCTTGGTTTGGAGAGCTTGACAGCAAGATTGCGGCAATTAAACTAACCAGTTAGTTAAATAATAACAACGGGGCAAGGTAACCGAATGCCAGCGGGACGAAGGAAGGTAAAGAATCCACTGACCGCGAGGCGCATCTTGGCCGCGGCGGAGGAGCATTTTGCGGACCAAGGGATGGCTGGCGCGCGAACGGAAGAAATTGCGGCGGCCGCCCATGCTAACAAAGCGATGCTCTACTACTATTTTGGGGACAAGAGCCGCCTTCATCGTGCGGTGATGGAAAATCTATTGCGGCAACTTCGCAATGCCGCGTTCGCTCCATCGGTGGCGAAGACCACCTCGCGAGACCGTTTAATCGGATGGGTAAACGGCTATTTCGATTTCTTCGCCGCGCATCCGAATTATCCGCGCCTGGTTCAACGAGAAGTGATGGACACGGCGCCGAAGTTCGAGTGGATCGTGCGCGAATATTTCCGGCCGTTTCACAAGCGGCTTAGAAGTCTGATTCAAGAGGGAGTGGCGGCAGGAGAGTTTCGCAAAGTGGATGCGGAGCAAACCGTTTTCACGATGTTGGGCATGACCGTCTTTTACTTCGCGGCCGCTCCGGTGATGAGCCAGGTGTCGGGCCGCAACGTGCTTTCTCCGCAGGCCTTGAAGGAGCGAAAGCACGCACTTCTTGACTTTTTGGATTATGGACTGATGCGTGGAGAAACGAGGCAGCGATGACTGGACGTAAATTCCTGATGTTTATCGCAGTGATTTTTATAATTTGCGGCGTGGTGTATTACTTCACAACTCCGCAAGGAGATGCCATTCCGCTGATCGGCGTTGTGGATGGAAATGAGTTTGTGGTCAGCCCGCAAATTATGGGACGCATTATCAATTTGACGGTGGACGAAGGCAGCTCAGTGAAAAAAGGCGATCTGATCGCTGAACTTGACGACGCGGAGTTGAACGCAAGCCTTGCCGCGGCCAAGGCGAACGTCATCAGCTTGGAAGAACAAGTGAACGAAGCAAACCATAACTACTCCTGGATGGACAACCAAACAGGAGCCTCGGTGACCGAGGCGCAGGCGAGAGTCGTCTCTGCAGAAGCGCAACTGGCTCCCGCGAGCGCGCAATTGGAACGCGACCAGGATGACCTCAAGCGCATGGAGCAGCTATTCGCAAAGGCAGAAGTCTCGAAGCAAGACCGCGATCACGCTGAAGCTGCGGTGAAGATTTCGAAAGCGACGGTAACGGCGTTGGAACAAGCGGTAAAGGCTGAATCTGCAGCACAAGATGTGGCGCAGGCGAACAGAAAACAGGTGGATGCGCGTCAGAGCGCAATCAACACGACAATGGCGCAGTTAGAGCAGGCGCGCGCTACCGCGGCGCAAGTAACCGCGCAACTCAGCTACACAAAAATTTACGCGCCGATTGACGGCATTGTGTCCGTACGAGTAGCCAAGCAGGGAGAAGTTGTGGCGCAAGGTTCGCCGATCGTGGTGGTCGTGGACGTGGACCATCTGTGGGTGCACGCGGACGTGGAAGAGTCATACATCAATTTCGTTTCGTTCGGACAAAAACTGCGCGTAAGGCTGCCTTCTGGAGATGTCATCGAGGGTCCGGTGTATTTTAAAGGTGTCGAAAACGATTTCGCAACGCAGCGTGACGTGAGCCGCACCAAGCGCGACATCAAAACTTTCGCCATCAAAGTGGCTATTCCAAATCCCGGCCGCCGATTGTTTACGGGAATGACGGCGACCGTGTTGCTGCCTCCACCGGCCAAGAGAAGTTGGTTCGCGCGGTTGTGAAGTAAGTCTGGAACAAATGGCAAATTCAATCGAAGTCGATCATCTTACAAAAAGGTTTGGGGATTTGGTGGCCGTCAACGACGTTTGCTTCAACGTCGCGCAGCAGGAGATTTTTGGTTTGCTGGGGCCGAACGGCGCGGGAAAGACCACGCTGATCCGCATGATGACCACCTTGACGCCTCCAACTTCCGGCACCGCGCGAATCGCAGGACACGATATTCGCGAGGATGCCAACGGAGTTCGCTTTGCCATGGGAGTGATCCCGCAGGCACTGACTTCCGATCCTGAGCTTACTGCTGTTGAGAATATGGAAGTTCACGCAAAACTTTACGGCGTGCCTCGCCAACAACGCCCCCCGATCATCCACGATTTGCTGGAGTCGGTAGACTTACTCAAATTTAAAGACGCGCTAGTGCGCACTTTTTCGGGCGGCATGAGGCGGCGATTGGAAATCGCGCGCGGACTGATTCATTCGCCCAAGATTCTATTTCTGGACGAGCCCACGACCGGCCTGGATCCTGTTTCTAGAACGAATGTTTGGCAAATGATTCGCAAGCTTCGGGAGCGATCCGAGCTCACCATATTAATCACCACGCATTACATGGAAGAGGCCGATAAGCTTTGCGACCGCATCGCGATTGTCGATCACGGAAAACTCGCAGCGCTGGACACACCTACGCGCTTGAAGGACAGCATTTCTGGCATCGATACGGTCGAGGCTGAGTTCGAGAATGCTCCCAGTGATTGGGTTCCTCAGCTACAGGCGCTGCCTCATGTTACCGGAGTAACCCAGCGCGAAGATGTTGTGCATATTACCTCGAGCGACGGGCCTGCGACTATCGCCGCGCTGATGGATTTGACGCGTTCGAAAAGCGTGGGCGTGAAAAGAGTTTCCGTTCAGAGCACGACACTTGATGACGTTTTCGTGCATTACACGGGAAGCGATTTGCGCGACGCTTCGAATACCGGAGCACGTTATGATATCGGCCATCTTTATCGCTGAGCGCGAAGTGCACCGGAATCAGTGGGGAACGCAACAGCATGAATTTTAACCGCACCTGGGCGCTCATCGAACGCGATCTGCGCAAATTTTTTCGCAGCCCCGCGCTGATGATGACTTCTATGGTGTTTCCACTAATGCAATTAGTGGTTCTCGGTTACGCATTTGGTGGGAAGGTTACGGGCGTTCAAGTAGCTTTCGTCGACAGGGATCATTCCGTCGAATCGCTCAAGGTTCGCGAGATGTTCAACGGAATTGCTGCAAATGCGCGGACTTTTCATGTGATTGACTACGATTCGGAGCAAAAGGCGAGTGAAGATCTGCGTAACGGCTATGTCCGAGCAGTAGTTTACGTACCGAAGGATTTTTCGCAACGCTACTACCATCGCGACCGTCCGCGAATCGCGTTTATCCAGGACAACACCGACCAATTTATATCCAGTGCGATCCTGGAGCGGGTGCAGCAAATGGTGGAACAACTCAACGCGCCCGACGTGGTGCCGCGACTGACCAGCCAGATTCAATTGAATACCGTGGAGATTTATCCTTACATCGAATACATAAAATATTTGTTGGCGGGCTCAATCGCGCTTTCGATATTTGTGGTGGCCATGATCGGCGGCGGAATTACTTTCATAGATGACAAAGCGCGCGGACTTCACGAAGGGTATCTGGTAACGCCGATCAAGAAATCCGAATTAGTGGCCGGACTTATCGGCGCAGGAACGGTCAAAGGATTGATGGCCGGGATGGTGCTGACCATCATCGGTGGAATGATTGCTGGAATTCCAAGGATTTGGGATCCCGTGCGTTTATTTTATCTGGCACTCGTTGTTACTTGTGCGGCCATCGCAATGATGAGTTTTATGTTTTTGCTGATGGTGCGCGTGGACGATCCACTGGTGCCGCGCGCCACATTTGGCGTTCTCAATACCCTTCTGTTCTTCCCTTCTGGCGCGGTCTATCCGATTCAAGCCTTTCCTCGCTGGCTTCGCTGGATTGCGGTGATCGACCCATTCACCTATACGGTGCACGCGTTGCGCAATCTCACGCTAAAAGGCACCGGCGTTGAAGGAATTTACATGGACGTGATAGTTTTGTTGGGTATTTCAGCGGTGATGATCGCCGGGTGCCTGATACTATTCAAACGCCAGCTGTAATTACGAGGAGCGTTCGTGGGACTTTTTGATTCTACCGAAGAGCATCCGCCATCCAAGATACTGCGTTACATTATTACCGGATTAGTTTTTGTTGCGCTTATTGTGGCCTTCGTTGCGTATCAGCTTCGCTTTCACACCGAAGAAAAAACAATTCGGCATTTCATGGACGCGCTAATTGCCGGGCATATGGATGAGGCCTATAAAATTTGGAAACCTTCCGAAACCTACTCTTTCAAGGATTTCCAGGAAGATTGGGGGCCGGATGGCTATTACGGCCCTATAAAAAGCTTCCACTTGGAACACATGGAAAAAACCAAGCCGAATGCGTCCGGCGTGGTTGCCACCGTTGAGCTCAGCCCCTATCAGCCGTTTCCTGAAGATAACGACGCTGCAAAGCAGAGTAAGACCAAAGAAGTGAAAATCTGGGTGGAATTCAAGGACCAGTCGCTAGGCTTCCCGCCATAGAAGCGGCGCGCGAGGGGACCTAATCTTAGTTATCGACCAGTGTTTTACTGAGGGTCGATCCGCGCTTCGTCGATGAGCATCACCGGAATATCGTCGCGAACGGGATAGACGCGCCGGCAAGCGGAACACTTCAGCCCACTCCCGTCGGCGGTCAATTTAACGGGCGTCTTGTCCAGCGGACAGACCAGAATGTCGAGTAATTCCTGTGAAACAGCCATCCTTCCTCCGTTTTTCTTATGGCGCAATGTAACAGAGCTTAACGATTCAGCGCAACCGCGGCGTTTCCCTTGGATTAACCGCTATTCAGTCTTCTTTTCTTGCGCCACTTGTTCCACTTTCAATCCCAATCTTCCAGTCCACCTTGATCCAGGAGCGAGCTCGATTGGCCACACAGCCATAATCTGCGAGCCTTGATAGATGCGCTCAAAGCCTTCTTCCGATTCTGAGACGCTCTCGATCGGCGTCATCCAAAAATCTTGCGCGTTTGGAGCGGCAAGCGTCACACTTATTCCCTGCCACTCATCCACCATTCGCAACTCCGATGCGGGTGTGGAGGCGCCCCAGCGAAGCGGGTAGCGTTGCCCTTGCGTTTCAAAATAACGGTCAGGAGCCGAAGGCGCCAGGAAGTTGATGACTGCCTCGAGGCCAACGAACATGGAAGCCGCTCCCGGCGCTGTGCGCTGCAAGACAACGTCGCAGAGAATTTCGAAGCCCCCTGGGAGGGTTGAAAACGAAAATGTTTTTTCAGCCGGCCAGTCATTGCTCTCTTCAGCCACGAACGTAGCCTTCGTTGCGGAAACATCCGTGGGGCGGTATCTGCCGCCTGCCAAACCGGCGTTTTCTTCCAATCGCACGGCCGCGCAATCTTCATAATTCTTGCCGCGGCCAAATAATTTTAAACGAAAGGCATTCTGTGGCCAGCGGTCGTATTGTAGAAAACGTTCAAGGCCGGCTTCTTTCGTGCGAGTTTGTTCGTGAATGGATTGGACGCCGGAAGCCTTGGTCGCAGAAAGATTCTTCAAGGCTGCGTGGTAAGACTCTGGCCGGCGGCAGAGCGAGTTAATCAACGCAGCATTCGATTGCCGGCAATCTAGCGCGGAGATCGTGGCGCCGTCGTCCGGGGAAAGCAGAGCTGCATAGCGATCCGAGCAAAAATAAATTTCCTCACGGCTATCGGCATTGAAATCGATGGATTCCACGGTGGCATAACGACGCCCCCGATGTGCCAGTGAGTCCGCGCTGGCTTCCGCTTGCACCAGAGAACGCCAAAGCGCGGTGCGTAAATGCGGAGAATAGAGGCCGCCGAAAACGCCATGCCAGTAAGCGTCATTGCATTGGCTACGCAGTACGAGAGTCTTGGCTTGGTCCCGAGCCGCACGAAAGGATTTGTTTGGACGGCTGATTTGCTCCAGACGGCGAACCTTGGCCGAAACGTACTGCATCTTTTTGTGCAGCAAATTCGCTTCACAATATTTCGAGAAGAAATTTCGCCAAATTCCGCCGCGCAAAAAGGGCAATTCGGCAGGACGATTCGCGAACTCCACCGTCAAGGCATGGTAGCGGTTCCGCGCAGGGGTGGGCAGGGACCATTCCATCATCTCGGTGTAAGAAGCGGTGGGAAGATCCGCACGTCCTAATGACCTGTGCGAACTTACTGCGTCAATCGGCGTGCTCGTTTCCAGCCAATCGGAATTTCGTTCGAGGTCGATGAAGAAATTCTCGAGCCAACGATCGCGATAACAAAGATCGTAAGTGCCGGGCCAAACGCCGAATTTCTCCATGTCGTCGCCCATGGCCACAAAACCGCCGGGATGTTCCACTGTGACGCGACGTAAAAACTGGGAGGTTTCTTCCGCTGCCCGAAACGGGATCAGATAGCGCAACGCTTTCAGGCCTGGCAGAACTTTCACCGAACGGCATTGATCCTCAGCAGTGAAATACCCGAAGAGCTGCTCCAGCTCAAACCCCGCACCGAGGAAGTGATTGTCATCAACCAGCGTGTATTCAACTCCTGCCGCTGCGAGCGATGAGGGTAACTGCGGTTCCCATACGCGTTCCGCAAGCCATGCGCCTTTTGGCCGCCGGCTAAAATGCTTTTCAACATAATCCGAAAGCCTGGTGATTTGTTCGAGGCGGTCTTCCGCCGGAATTACAACCAGAATTGGCTCATAGAAGCCCCCACCGACGATCTCTATCTGTCCACGCTTCACCAGCGTACGAAGCAACTCAAAATATTCCGAGTGCGCACGTTCCAGCCATTCCAACAAAACTCCCGAATAGTGCAGTCCCAGGTGAATAGAAGGATGGCGCGCCAAAGTTTCCACGAAAGGTAAATAAGAATGTTGGTAGGCGCGCTCGATTACGTCGTCGAAATTTCCGACCGGCTGGTGCGCGTGAATGAGAAGGGCAAGTTTAAATTTCGCCACTACCAAACCTCGATGGAGGCTAACAGAATAACCTGAATCAGACGAACTTCACAGGCAACAAGGCGTGAACATTAATTGTGAATTTCTTTCACATCGTAAGGTAGACGTCTTTCGTTTAGCTCGCGCGACAGATTCCGCTGCGCGTCGCTGACGCTCCGGCAAAGAAAGTGAGGCGTTTGCCGAGGCGTTTCATCGCCGTTTCTATGGATGTATCAAGCACGCCGGCGGGTACATACAAAACGACCAGAATATCGTGCGCGGTTTCCGTGATCATGCTTCGAGTCGAGTCGCTAATTGGGCTGCCGAATGGTCCCTGGGCATCAGCGAGGAGCGGACGCCCCTCAAGATGCCAGATTTGCTTGCCAATACCTTCATACTTCTCGCCCGGAGCGCCGTGCCGAAATTCCACGGGAGACGCGATTTGAGAGCGGTCGTAACAACCAAACGGCCAACCCGCCTCTATCGATCCCAGGTTTCCAACGTCAACGACATTTGAAACGCGATAAAGGCCCTTTCCTTGCACCACGCGGCGGAGCAACGCTTCCGAAGACGGACGATATTTCGAGGGGTCCATTTCCCAGGCACGGAACATTGCACGAACCTCTCGAACAGATTGTTCCTGGGCCAACGACTCCAGCGTGAAGTCGCGCCGTTTGCGCTCGCAGACTTCAGCTAGCAATTGCCCCAATTCTTGATTGCCAGGCGCAACCTGTACTCCGTCAGCTTCAACCGCACCAAGTTTAACCGATGGCAATTGGATATTGATTTCCATGCGCCTGCTTGCTCCCCATGAGCCTGTTATGATGTTTCGCGACACAGAAGTTTAACGAGAAGTGATTATCCACGCGATGGAATCCATGAACAAGGACGAGAAATTTCAGCGCGGCATCTTACATTTTAACGCCGGTGAATTTTTCGAAGCCCATGAGGTGTGGGAAGAAATATGGTTGGAGGAAACCGAGCCGGAGAAAACCTTTCTACAAGGAATCATTCAGATAGCAGCTGCGTTTCATCACTATTGCCGCGAAAACACCGATGGAACCGAGACCCTGCTCGCTGCTGGCATCGTGAAACTGTCGCGATTCCCCGTCGACCATCGAGGTCTTGCTATTGAGGAGTTACGCGCCGCGGCGAAGCAGTGGGCGAGAAATATTGGCAGAGGTGAAAATCCAAAGCGGTCAGAGATTCCGCGGTTACGCTTCAGTGAAACTCATCCTGCAATTGATGGCCCCAGATCTAAGGATCGACGATGAGCTGACCCTTCATTGATTTGTGTTCTTTTCCGCATCCTTTGCAACATGTGAACGTATAAGTGCCCGGCGTGTCACCCACAACATCAATAGGAAGAGTTTCACCTTTTCTGAGCTTCCAGCAGTCCTCGCCAAATACAAAATACAAACCAGGCGGAGTCGCAGACGAAGCGCCATCGGGGAAAGGGTTGATCCTGAGTCCTAGTGTGGAGTCAGGAGCCGTCACGTACAAGCGGACTTTCTGACCAACCTTAATGTGGATTACCGTTGGATCAAACTGAAAATTCTTTGCGGTCAAGGTAACGCTCTTCGCGGGTGGCCCATTGTCATCGTGTGTTACATGCTGCGCTTCCAGCCCTGCGGCGAGGGAAAATAGTGAGACCAGCGCGACTGTCAACGGCACATAGAATTTAGCTTTCAAAGCTCTTCGCCTCCCAAGCCAGCCATCCTTCAGCGACGAGTGCGGCCCCTTCAAATCCCGGAGAATTCGTAGTGTACCAGCGAGTTCTCGCCACGCAAGCGCCAGATAGGATTGACACATGCAGAAGGCTATGAAACGCTGGAATAACGTTGAGCGTATCGGTTGCGCCCTGGCTGCATCGAATCAGTTTAGAGAGTTCAGGCAAGGAGGGCATAAATGACGGTTGAGCGTGAACAAATCATGAACGCTTTGAAGCAGTGTTATGATCCGGAAATCCCGATCAACATTGTAGATCTGGGACTCATATACGACGCGCAATCGGACACTGAAGGTAATGTCGCGGTGAAAATGACCTTGACGGCTCAAGGATGTCCGTCCGCCTTGGCTATTCCGGAACAAGTTCGCGCGCGGATTGCCTCCATCGCGGAAGTGCGCGACGTGAAAGTTGAAATCGTGTGGGAACCAGCGTGGGATCCGAGCAGGATCACTCCGGAAGGACGCAAAGTGCTAGGCTTGGAAACCTAACCGCTCCACCAACAAAAACGCCGGACCGAATGATCCGCGGTGACGAATCTCGCGTCCGCCAGCGTATGAGCCGCTTCTAAGCCTTCTTATTCTTGTACCAATCGGCGTTAATGGGCGTAAAACCAGCCCACTTTTCCGGCAAATCTTCCAACGCGAAAATCGCCGTTACCGGGCATACTGGGACGCAGGCTCCGCAGTCAATACATTCATCGGGGCTGATATAAAGCATTTTCTCGGCTTCGAATTCCGCCTCGTCTTTCCGGGGATGAATGCAGTCCACCGGGCAGACGTCAACACAGGCAGTATCTTTTGTGCCGATGCAGGGTTCAGCGATTACATAGGCCATTTCCCGTTCTCCTCAAAGCGATCACGTTCCCCAGATAGTCCGGGACTATTGCTAGCAAACGTTATGCATTTTTTATATCACCAAATAATGGGAGGTACAAGCACGCGAAACGCTCCTTCTCTCGTTCCCCTGTAGAGGTTGGCGACGAGCCGCAGACCCGTTAGAATGGCGAGTTGAGGACGGTGGCACTTGAAACGAATTTGGCAACTTCCATATCTAATCTTCGCTTTAGCTTTGCTGTTTTTTCCGACCTCGATTGGTTTGGCGCGCGCACAAAGTCCGCCCGGGAAAACCACTAACGTCGCTGGCCAATCCGCGACGAAAACCCCTGATCCGCAGGTTATCGACCTCGCGGGCTATCAGCAAGTACTTGCGAAATATCGTGGCAAGCCGCTAGTGGTAAATTTCTGGGCTACCTGGTGCGAACCTTGCCGCGATGAATACCCGCTGATCGTTGAGTTGGCCTCCCAATTCAAATCGCAGGGTGTCAGCGTGATTGGCATAAACATGGACGACGATTCCGACATGAATCTCGTTCGCCGGTTTATTGCGCGCACGCAGCCGCATTTTCCCAATTACCGCCAGAAACCGGGAATCGATCTCGATGGATTCTACCGCGGCGTAAATCCAAGTTGGAATGGCACGATGCCGCAAACGGTTTTTTATACGCGCGACGGGCGCATCAATCTGTATTTTTTAGGGACGCGTCCTCGCCCGGTCTTCGAACAGGCATTCCGTGACCTTCTTCCGAAGTCCGCTGCGCAAAATAAATCAGTTGCCAGCCATACAGCCGGTCGAAGCTAAATTTATCACGAGGGAATCATTCATGCTCCAAACACGACGGAACAAACGCCCAATGAACTTAAGCGGTTGACAAAAGATATCTCGGAGAGATTCATGACATGAAACCGGGCGATACGCTCGGTTAGTCGTTTCGCTGTTCCTGGGAGAGAAGCGCATGCCTGGTATTTTGAATGCAAAGGTCGAAGAGTACCTCGCGGATCTGTTGCCTAAACGCGACGCAGTCATTTCGGAAATGGAACGCTACGCCAAACAGCATGACGTGCCGATTATCGGCCCCGTTGTTGCACGAATGGTTTACTTAACGGCGCAAATTTCTGGAGCCAAGCGGATCTTTGAGATGGGTTCGGCCATCGGCTATTCCACGATCTGGCTGGCACGTGCGGCGGGAGC
>Ga0070765_100000864_pt1 | contig 18032 bp, 18 predicted proteins | sample HubBroMetageWFT5_FD_71516 | JGI IMG/M metagenome (GOLD analysis project Ga0070765, IMG submission 71516) | Warmed and freeze-thawed soil microbial communities from the Hubbard Brook experimental Forest, New Hampshire - Hubbard Brook CCASE Soil... | ecosystem: Environmental > Terrestrial > Soil... | reverse complement strand
TGGCGCAGGAAATGTCTCCTCTTGACGCGGGATTCCGGAAGCGGCTGGAGACAATCTTCGATGCCTGGCGCGAGGCCGTTGCCTCCGTTTTGCGAGAGGGCCAGATCCACGGACGTGTTCGCCGCGGCGTGGAACCGACGGACGCCGCCGGCTTACTAATTGCGATGGTCGAAGGCTATGGCTCGCTGGCAAAGAATGCTCAGGATCCAAAAGTGATAAAGGCGGGGATCAAAAATATCGCGGGCTGGCTGAGGTCTCTACGCCAGCCGGGCAACCGCATCGTATTCTCGGACAGTCAGCATCGCGATCGTACGAAACGCTTCAAACTGCATCATGAAAAGGAGAACGAACAATGACAAGGATCGCAGTATCGCGCAGGAATCTGCTCGCAACGAGAGCCGGCGCGGTGTTTGGCCCGGTGAGCCTGTTGGGGCCGGCAAGTGCCAGCGCCAATGGCAGGGCAGAACTCAACGAACGAAGAGATCGTCCGGAACTGGAACGCAGCCTGGGAGAAGAAAGACTGGGGCCCAGTGGATAGCCTGCTCGCCGATAACTTAACCTTTACAAGCTCGGCCGGCGACGACCGCGCAATCAAGGGCAAACCAGTTCGTCGTCAAATCCTCTCGATCATCAGACACACCGCAGCCAAGATTACGTTGTGAGTAATCGTACGAGCTTGTCCGGTAACGCCTGGTTAAATCGGAGGTTCGGGCCCTAGTACGGCAAACGTCACAGGTAACGCGGCTAATCTAGGACAGCTACTGATTAAAGATCACTGGGGGGCCGCCGACCCGTTTTGCTTCGAGGTTGACGGTTACCTCCACGCGGTCGGTGATCTTGATGAACGGAATGCTGCCGTCCATGCCGTAGTCCTTACGGTCGAAGGCCATTGTTCCTGGTCGCTGAGCGCATTGGCCTGAAAGCGATAGTTGAGCCCAGGGTCACTTAGCCGGAAATGAGGCTATTCGGCCAGGCGGCGAGAGGCCCGGTTCTTACTAAGCCTCCAAAACTTCAACTTATTATTTCGCCTGCGCTAGCCCCGCAATTACTGCGGCGACTTTTTCGAGGATCTGATTCCAGCCCTCTAGTTGCCCGCTGTTTTTCGCCTCTTCCATGGGTTCATTTCCAATCATGGTGAGTTTCGTCTGGCCGTTTCCATAATCCTCAAAAATAACCACGTCGCGCGCATCGTCCATGGCCTCATGTTCAATTCCATACTGCGCAGGCTCAACCTTGTTTCCCTTCGAGTCGGCAAAGTACAGGGAGTAAACGATCTTCTCGTGCAGAACAATTTCGTGGTATTCCCCACCATTCCAGCCCTCCTGCCCATCCGGCGATTTCATGCAGCAGAGAAATTTTCCTCCTACGCGAAAATCAATCTTGCAAAAAGGCGCTGTAAAACCCTTCGGACCCCACCACTGCATCACATATTTCGGGTTTGTCCACGCCTCCCAAACCAATGCGCGTGGGGCATCAAAAACTCTGGTGACAACCATCCGCTCTTTCTCGTTAGCCGTGTTTTTTGTCATCTCTGACCTCCGCTTTTTTCATTTGATTCACAACCACATCCAACTTGTCGAAACTCTCTTCCCAGAATCGGCGATAGCTAATCGCCCAATCGCTGACTGTCTTTATCGTCTCTGGCCTAAGCGTGCACACGCTCTCTCTTCCCCGCTTCGTCTTGATCACAATCCGCGCCCGCACCAGGTAGGCAATATGTTTTGAAATCATCTGCTGCGAGAGTGCAAACGGTTCCGTCAAACCATGCACAGAGGCAGGCCCATGGGAGAGTCGCTCGATCATCGCCCGGCGGGTTGGATCAGACAGAGCCGCAAACGTTGTATTCAGTTTATCCACAACCGTATGGTAGTGAATTATCCGCCGATGTCAAGTGTGGATTTTGAAGTTCCCGGTTTCTGTTTCCTGATCTCTGAACCCTGACACCTGCGCTAATTTAACTACGCTGGCCACCGCGGCCTGCTTTGACACTAAACGGAATCCGCACTGCTGTGTTGAACGACGCTTGACTGTGCAATCCGACGCTATCGTCTCGTGAACCACGATAGGTAGCGGGAAGTCGGCTTGTAGGAGGTGATCCTCGCGCGTGGCATCGATACTGGACCGATAACGGGGTATCCGGAACAATCGCCATCATCGTACCTCATCGGCTGTCACGAAAATGTCACGGTAGTCGCGGCAAATGGTGAGGAATTGCGAATAAATGCAAATAAAGAAGAGAAGTTGACTCGTCCCGTTTCATCGCAACTCGCTGATCCTCCTCGGAAAACTCCCGCTCCGGCAAATCGTGATTAAGTTACTCAAGTGGCTGTTAACCGAAGGGCTGCACGCGGTCCTCCGAGTCGCGATCCGTGGGTATCACAGCTATGCGAACGAAACACGTCACCAATTCGTCACCAAAACTAGCCAATTTCAGGCGCTTTTGGGGCTGGTCAGAAACGGAAAAGCAAAGCAGGCAAAGGGATTTAGCTTTCTGACCACACAATTGACACGGTGGAGGTCTGCGGTTCGAGCCCGCACGGGCCTACCATTCCCCTCAATTCAAGAAGTTCCCATCGGCCGTAAAGAGTAGCCATCGCCGAGTTCGCATCCAATGCAATTTCCGGCGCGCCAATGCGAGCGGACTATCTCGCGCCGACAAACAGGCTGCGATTGCAGACTGCGGGTTGATTCGGCGACTATGTGACTGTCACTGGGGCGGGGCCGGAGAACGGAATGAAGCGGCGCAGTGAATCACTGGAGAGCGTTCAAGCGAATCCGTTCGACGTATGCGTGATCGGCGGCGGCGCTACGGGATCGGGCTGTGCCCTCGATTCACAACTGCGCGGGATGAAGACCGTGCTGCTCGAAGGCACGGATTTTGCTAGCGGCGCTTCCGGTGCCGCGACCAAAATTATTCACGGCGGCGTTCGTTACCTCGAAGAGGCGGTGAAGCGGCTCGACCCGGCGCAATACGAAGTGGTGAACCGCGCGCTGCACGAGCGCATTCACATGTTGCACAATGGCCCGTTTCTTTCCCGGCCCATGGAATTTCTGATTCCCTGTACTGGTTGGTTCAGCGTCGCGTACATGGGATTCGGGATGAAGCTGTATGAATGGATCGCCGGGAAAGACAGCTTGTTTCCCAGCCGCTTTTTCTCGAAAACAAAAACGCTCGAACGCATGCCCGGCCTCGCGCCAGACCACCTGATCGGCAGCATCGCCTACGCCGACGGCCAGTTCGACGACGCGCGCTACAACATGGCCTTGCTCAACACTTTCGTCGAAGCCGGCGGCGAAGCTCTGAATTACGCGCGGGTTGTTGGTTTCACGAAGGATTTGAACGGAGAATTGCAAACCGCCGAAGTTGAGGATCAATGGACGAAGCAGCGGTTCGCCGTTCGCGCGCAGCGTTTCGTCAACGCCACCGGACCGGCTGCGGACACAATTCGCGGCCTCGCCACTCCTGGGATTCCCACACGCATGCGCCTGAGCAAAGGCGCGCACCTGGTGCTGCCGCTGGAAGTTTTTCCCACGCGCGACGCGCTGCTGATTCCCAAAACAGACGATGGCCGCGTGCTGTTCGCCGTGCCCTGGTTCGATCGCTTGCTGATCGGCACCACCGAACTCGAAGTGACGATCCAGGATGAGCTGTATCTTTCGCAAGACGACGTCGCGTATCTGCTGCACCACATCAACCGGTATTTCAAGACGACGATCCGCGCCGAGCAGATCGTCAGTGGCTTTGCCGGTGCGCGCCCGCTGGTGAGCGCGGGCGGCTCGCGCGATACGAAGAAACTGGCGCGCGACCACGAAGTGGAACTTGACGCTGGATCCGGCCTGATCAGCATCATGGGCGGGAAATGGACCACGCATCGGGCCATGGCCGAAGACACCATCAACGCCGTGCAGAAGTCGCTCGGGCGCGCGGCCACTCCCGGCATGACTCTCGATCATCCACTGTACGGGTCGGCCGGCTACACTCCCGAATATTGGCAGTCGCTCGCGCGCGATTACAAATTGTCGGAGCAGACGGCAATACATCTCTCGCAAAAGTTTGGCACCAACGCGACGAAGGTGTTGCAGTTGGGCCAAGACGATTCCGCGCTCGCTGCGCCGATTGTTCCCGGCTTCGCTCCGCTACGCGCCGAAGTCGCCTACTGCGCGCGCAACGAGATGGCCGTCGCAATCGAGGATGTGCTCATGCGCCGCACGGGGTTGCAATTCTACAGTTGGCGGGCGGCTATCAGCGCGGCGGCTCCGACGGCGGCGATTCTCGCGAAAGAACTTGGCTGGATCGCGGATTTCGAGCGATCTGCGGCGGAAGAATATCAAAAGAAAATCACTCGTTTGATTCAGCTGGCCGGACTGCCGGCCGAGCCACCTGCGTCGGCGAATTCAAATTGATTGGTGCGAGCTGCGATTCAGTCTGGAGGAAATCAAAGTGACGGCATACCTGGGCGCGATTGATCAAGGCACGACGAGCACCCGCTTCATCGTCTTCGATCATTCCGGGCGCATCGTTGCGGCCGCGCAGAAGGAACACGAACAGATATTCCCCAAGCCCGGCTGGGTGGAACACGATCCCGATGAAATTTGGCGCCGCACCCAGGAAGTGATCGCCGAAGCGATGCAAGCGCGGGGCCTGCGCCCCAAGGATCTCGCCGCAGTCGGCATCACCAATCAACGCGAAACGACGATCGTGTGGGATCACAAGAGCGGCCGGCCTGCGTACAACGCGCTGGTGTGGCAAGACACGCGGGTGGACGACGCCGTCGCAGAATTTTCGCGCGATGGAGGCCAGGATCGTTTTCGTGAAAAGACCGGACTTCCGCTTGCCACTTATTTCAGCGGGCTGAAGATTCGCTGGATCTTGAAAAATGTTCCGGGAGCGCACGAGGCTGCCGCAGCAGGGGATTTGCTTTTCGGAAATGTAGATACCTTTCTAGTCTGGAAGCTGACGGGGGGCACGCAAGGCGGCGTCCATGTGACCGACGTGACGAACGCGAGCCGCACGCAGTTGATGGATCTCGCGACTCTGGCGTGGGACCAGGAAATGCTCATGGCCTACGGCATCCCGGAAAAAATGCTTCCGAAGATCGCATCGAGCAGCGAAATTTACGGCAAAGCCCAGCTCGATGCGATTAAAGATGTTCCCATCTCCGGAATTCTTGGCGATCAGCAGGCCGCGCTCGTCGGGCAGACTTGCTTCAACGCCGGAGAAGCTAAAAATACTTACGGTACCGGTTGCTTCATGCTGGAAAACACCGGTACGAAGCTGATCCGCTCGAAATTTGGTTTGCTCACCACCGTCGCCTACAAATTCGGCGATGAGCCCGCGCATTATGCGCTCGAAGGCAGCATCGCCATCAGCGGCGCGCTCGTTCAGTGGCTGCGCGACAATCTCCGACTGATCCAGAAAAGCTCGGACGTCGAGGCGCTGGCGCGAACGGTCACGGACAACGGCGGCGTTTATTTTGTACCGGCGTTTTCCGGATTGTACGCGCCGTACTGGAAAGCGAGCGCCCGCGGCGTGATCGCGGGAATGACGCGCTATGCCAACAAAGGCCATCTGGCCCGCGCGGTCCTAGAGGCCACCGCGTTTCAAACCCGCGAGGTGCTCGAAGCCATGGAGAAAGATTCACAAATTCAATTGAAGGCGCTGCGCACCGATGGCGGAATGGTGGAGAACGATCTGCTGATGCAGTTCCAAGCGGACATACTGAATCTTCCGGTGGTTCGCCCGGTGATCAAGGAGACCACAGCGTTGGGAGCAGCCTACGCGGCAGGACTTGCCGTTGGTTTTTACAAGGACGTTGACGATCTCCGCGCGAATTGGGCCGTGGACCGCACCTGGAATCCGAACATGGACGAAGAAACGCGCGCGCGTCTGTACAAGTCGTGGAAAAAGGCAGTCACGCGTTCGTTCGATTGGACGGATGAGTAATCAAGAGATTCAGTTTTGGCCGTCACGACGCCAGCGGCAGCGCCAACGCACAGCCGGCGATGCGGGGAGGAACAAAAATGGGTTCACCGTTCTTGGGAGAGTTCCTGGGCACGATGGTGATGATTCTTCTGGGCGACGGCGTCGTCGCCGGCGTGCTGCTGAAGCGCTCGAAGGCCGAAGGCGCGGGCTGGATGGTGATCACCAGCGGTTGGGCGTTCGCCGTAATGGCCGGAGTTTTCACGGCGCTAGCGTGCGGCAGCAAAGCAGCGTATCTGAATCCTGCGGTCGCGCTCGGCTTCGCTGTTTCGTCCGGGAACTACTCGAATTTATTGTCGAATGTCGCAGCGCAGTTGCTCGGCGCGTTCTGTGGCGCCGTGCTGGTGTGGATACACTTCGGTCCCCACTGGAAGGAAACGCCGGACGCACCGGCTAAGCTGGCGATTTTCTGCACCGTGCCCGCGATCCGCAGCGCCGCATGGAATTTCACCAGTGAAGTGATCGGCACGCTGACGCTGGTATTCGTCGTCGCTGCAATTTTCTCGAAGCAAGTCGCCGCCACCGGACCAGCCGCAGGCCTTGGCCCCTATCTAGTAGGCGCGCTGGTGTGGGGCATCGGGCTTTCGCTCGGCGGCACCACGGGATACGCCATCAATCCCGCGCGCGATTTAGGCCCGCGTATCGCGCACGCCGTGCTGCCCATCGTAGGAAAAGGCGGCTCAGACTGGAGCTACGCTGCAATCCCGATTTTCGGTCCATTGCTGGGCGCTGGGATCGCGGGACTGCTGATTCGCTGGATCCGATTCTGACATCGTTGTCGAAACGAAGTACGCCGCCGCGCAACACAGTACTAACGAAAAGGGCAACACTCATTCATCATCCACATGAGTGAATTAGCTTTCAGGCTATTATCGCGCGATGAAAAACGACCTTCGTTCCACCGCGTCACTCATGTTCCTCGCGTTTGGTCTGATGATTCTGTCAGCGTGCCACTCGTCAGCGACGGCTCCCGCTGCTCCCGCGGTCGCTCCCACGAAGAAATGGGAATTCTCCACGGGAGCGCTTCATCAAGTATCGCGCGGTAGCTTCTTCGAAGACCAATCCCCGGCCATCGGCAGCGACGGCACACTGTACGTTCCGGGCAACTCCGGGCTTTACGCGGTGCGTCCAGACGGAACTCAGAAATGGTTTTACCGCGCACAATATCAATCGCCCGCGTTTCCGCTTCGCATGGCGCTTGTGGATGACAACGGAAACATTTGGTGCGATGAGACGGCCGAAGTGGGAAGAATCGTTGGCGGCGCAATTGAACTGGATCCCGAGGGTCACGAGATGCCGGGCACAGTTTCGCGCGAGCGCGTCAGCCAGCTCAGCGAGGCCTACGACGGCACGGTTTTAGTAGCTATGGACGGGTCGGCAGTTCCTGTTCACATTGACGGCAAAGGAGCTGACCTACGCACGCGCATCGTCGGATACCTTTTCTCATTTGCGCAGGACGGAACGATGTACGCCGTGGTGAACAATGGGCTGGCGGCCTACGGGCCTGATCGCAATATGAAATGGCTGCAAAACATTGACGCAGGTGGTGAGCCCGTGTTGTCCAGCGACGGGACAATTTATGTGGGCGGGAACGGAGCGTTGACCGCGGTCAACGGCGACGGCACCGGAAAATGGTCATTTTCGCTGAAGGGCCACATGATTGCCTCGCCTGTTATCGCCAGTGACGGGACGCTGTATTTCGGCAGCGACGATAGCAACCTCTACGCCCTCGACCCCAATGGAAGAGTCAAATGGAATTTTGCCACGGGAGGAGAAATTCACTCCGCGCCCGCGCTCGCCAAGAACGGAACCGTATATCTGGGCGGTACTGACAAAAATTTGTACGCGATCGGAGCCGACGGGAAGCTGAAGTGGAAATTCGCGACGACAGGGCAAGTCTTTTCGCCGGCCATAGGTGATGACGGCACAATTTATTTCCAGAATGCCGAGGGCAAGCTCTTCGCGATCCAAGACACGGAAAGGAACGGCGGGCTGGATGGGCAATGGCCCAAACGCGGAGCGGGTTCGCGGAACACGGCTCGCGGAGTCCGCTAAATGGCTCGCGACCGACTGGCATTTCTCAGCTCAACTTACATCTTGCTCGCGCTGATCGCGGGCGCGTGCGGACGCAAATCACCGGTCACTGAACAAGGTCCCCAGGTCAAATGGCAATTCAGCGCGGACGACGAAATCGTTTCTACTCCTGCCCTGGGCGAAGACGGGACAATTTATTTCACTAGCCGCCAGTCGCTGTATGCGCTGGCGCCGGATGGGAAAATGAAATGGCGCTATTTCCCCGGCGCGGAGCTAGGCAGTTCTCCCATGGTAGGGCCTGGCGGCAGCATATACATCGTTGATGGCGGCTGTGTGATGCATGCGGTCAACTTGGACGGCTCCAAACGTTGGGTTGCGCAAATCAGTCCCCCGCCGCCGTTTCCAGGTGCGCCCGTACCGCCTTGCTGGCGTCCTTCGACTCCTGCGCTCGGTCCGTCCGATCTGCTCCTCGTCGGCAATTCCAGCGGCCCCGTGCTGGCGGTGGATGCGAATTCCGGAGTAACTACAAATCAATTCAAAGACGTCTTCGGGCCGGACAGCACGGAAATTCCGGAGACAGGCGGTGGGGTCGAAGGCGGTGGATCACTCCAATTCTTCGATTCCGGCGGCCGTGTCGCCTGGACTGTTCGATTGTCCGACGGTCAGCACACTCTGAACTTCCGCACGGCGGCGATTTCAAAAAATACAGTAATTGCAGTGGCCGGCTGGGACGGCAAATTTCACGTATATGATTTCGACGGGCGCCCTAAGTGGGAATTCGCGGGCGATTGGACGACCAATCCCGTGATTGCCGCCGACGGGACAATCTACATCGGAAATTTCGCCGGCGTGGTTGCCCTGAGCGCCGATGGCGCTGAAATTTGGAAAGCCGCCGTCCCCATCGCGGGGGCGCCGGCATTGGCCGCAGACGGCACCATTTACGTTCCGTCGCAGGATGTTGGCAAGGGCCAGAACGGCAGCAATCTTTTCAGCTTGTATGCATTGAATCCACAGGGAGCCATCAAATGGAGATTACCGGTTGACGCGCTGCTCGACCATGGCCCAGCCATTGCTTCCGATGGAACCGTGTACGTGGGCACAAGGTCGGATGGAGCAATCGGGGTGAAACCGCACTCCGGTACGCTGTATGCCATCGGCGAAAGCAATGGTGGTTTGATGCACGGGGGCTGGCCGAAAACCCACGGTTCGGCGGCGAACGATGGCCGCGCGCCGTCGGCGCCGTGACGGCAGAGCCATTGATGCGAAGCGAGCGCCAAGCGGTGATCGCAATTTTCGTCTTACTTGCGGTCACGACAAGCTTCGCGGCACTGATCGTCGGGTGCAAGCAGGACACATCGTTAAAGACTCGCCCGGTAACGATCAATCTTCTCCCGGTTTCTGTGGATGTTCCCGAGGAAGGCTATTCGCACCAGTTCAGCATTCCGAACGATGCTACCAATGCGCACCTCGAGGGTGAGTTCACCGTGGATCCGCGTCCCCAAGGACAATTACAGTTACTGATCATCTCTACGGAGGGGATGCAGCATTGGCAGCGATTTCTTTCGTCAACTGCATCGCCCAGTGATCCCGCAAACGCTGAACTAATTTATCGCAGCGGCGACACCATCGCCGATCGCTTCAACATAAAAATGATACCCGGCAATTATTATGTGATTTTCGATTATGACCCTGCTGCTGTCTCCACCGCAGATCACTTTGGGGGTGGTGTCAGCGGTCCAGCGATTCGGCGGGCTCGTTCACAAATCATGCTCAACTACGCGCTCCCCTGTGAGAACTGCCCGTGACCAAGATGACGCGCGCGCACGATGATTAGAGCCGACGGTTTTTCACCGTATGGGCCTAGCTGTCGCGATTTCTCCGTGATCCGATCCCGCGGGGAATGTGGCGCCGGACTTCGCTGCGTCACGCGAAGTCCAGCTCCACTTCGTCAATGTAACACCAGCCCCAGGTCTCGCCCGGCTCGATTGATTTCATGATGGGGTGTTTGCTGGAATGGAAATGTTTGGTGGCATGTTTATTCTTGGATGAATCGCAGCAACCGACGTGACCACACTCCAGGCACAGCCGCAGGTGCACCCAGGTGTCACCCATTTTCAAACATTCCTCACAACCGTTGGTATGCGGCTTCACCGGCCGAATTTCCTTTAGATGAGTACAAGCTGGCATTTACGTGCCTCCTTCGAGAACGAGAATCGGCGCCGGGTACGAGCTGCGTTTAAGACCCGGACGCCGCAGCTTTGGCGTTCTCCGCGCGCACCACGGGAACGTCCACCAGATGCTCGGCTAGGAACCACACCTGCAGTTCGTTCGTGCGAATCACTTGGCTCACCAGCAGATCGTTGGTGCCGTCGTCTCCTGCGTTCGCCGCTTGCTTGGCCACGCTGCGGGCTTCCTTCAAAATGATTTCGTGAGCTTCCAGCAAGCGGGAGATTTGCACCGGAGCTTCTTCGCGGCCGCGCGGTGGACGAGGAATGAAAGTAGTCTCCGCCACGTCGGGCGCCATAGCGATGCTGATGCCGCCGAGAAGCTGGATTCGTTCCGCGATGGCGTCCACCAACTCGGATTGCTCCTCGAAATGTTTGTCAAAGAGCAGATGTAGCTGATAAAAAGTGGGCCCCGCGACCTGCCAATGATGTTTCTTGTACATGTCGCGCAAAGTCATGGTATCCGCGAGGATTTGGTTCAGTAGTTCGACGTCGGCGGCGCAAACCTGCTGATCCAGAGCAATCGGCAGTTTTGCAATCTTGCCGTAGGGCTGAATCTCGCTGGCGTGCTGGTGCAAAATGGGCCGGGCGCGTTCGCTGCCCTCCGCCAGTAGGCTGGCCGGCGGGTTCTTCTGATTAGTTTTATTCTTCATTTGTAATTCTCCTTTCTCAGTGATTGCCGCAGTCGGCGGGCTGATCTTCCCGGTTTGATGATTCTCATAGGCACTCGGTTCCAACGCAGATTCACCGTGAAGCGTTTCCGAATCTGCCCAGCGTGTGGCGCGAATCGGCCGGCGACTGGGCTTACCCTAGCATGTAATGCAGGAACAACAATGTGCGCTTCCACGCGTCGGCGGCGGCTTCCGGACGATAGCCGGTGGTGTTGTTCGGATTCTCGAAGGCGTGGCCGGCGCCCGGATAAATTTTTACGTCAACGCGGCGGTTCATTCCCCGCATGGTTTTTTCGAACGCTTGCACGTCCGCCGGCGTGATGCCTTTATCTTCCGCGCCAAAATTCCCCAGAACCGCCGCGCCGATCTGCTGCATGTCATTGGGATCAGTGGGCAGCGCACCGTAATTCACCACCACGGCGCCGAGGCGCGGCTGATGGATCGCCAGTTGCAGCGCAAGGCCGCCGCCCATGCACCAACCGACTGCGGCGATGTGGCCGGGCTTCACATCTTTACGCGCCGCCAAATAATCGTAGGCTGCTTGCATGTCGCGGATCGCCCGGTCCTGCGGCAAGCCGCGCATCAGCTCATGGGCTTCAGAAGGATCCGCGGCGGTTTTCCCGCGGTACAGGTCAACGGCCAGAACCACGTAACCCTGTTCGGCCAGCTTTTCGGACTGTTCCTTGACCCAATCGTTCAATCCCCACCATTCGTGCACAACAATCAGAGCGGAATAGGGGCCCGGTTTGTCTGGCACGACCAGGAACCCGCTGGCCTTTTCTTTGCCGCTTGGGAATTCCACGGTTTGCGTTTTCGGCGTTTGCGCGCGGGTCACCTGCACCGCGGCAATCAATCCGAAAGCGACCAGCGCGGAAACGAACTTGAGCGAACGATTCATGCTGAGGTGCCTCCCATAGAAGCAAACGGCTTATTGTAAGCCTGTGCGCGCGTCCACGCCATCTGCGATCAAGCGGATGCCGATCTACTGCCGGGCTTAAGTGCGCCGGTGGACCTGAGGCGCGCATCGCAAACTGCCGCTGGATCAAGGCGCGATGCGTTCCACCTGGACGGCGGTGCCGTAGGCCAGAACTTCAGTGACGCCCTGCATCACTTCGGTGGCGTCATAGCGCATGCCGATCACGGCGTTTGCGCCGTGCTGGCTGGCATGCTCCATCATTAATTCCAGCGATTCCTCGCGGGTCTTTTCGCACATCTCCTCAAAGAGCGTGATATTGCCGCCCACCAGGGTTTCCAGCGAAGCACCCAGGGTGCCCAGAATGCTGCGCGACCGCACAGTGACGCCGCGCACCAGCCCGAAAGTCTTAACCACGCGATACCCCGGCAAATCGAATGCAGTTGTAACCATATTTGGATTGACGCTGACGCCCATGGATCCCTCTCTTCGCCACGCGTTTGAAGTTGCCCGCACGCCGGAGAATAACACAACGAAAATCGAGAAGGCGCGCCGCAGCAGAGGCTACGTATAGCGGAGCCAGCGAACCAGCTCAACGAGCGACGGGCGCTTGCCGTACATCAGCACGCCGATGCGATAGATTTTCGCAGAGGCGTACATCACAGCAATGGTGGTGAGTACCAGAAGCGTCAGAGAAAGCGCAATCTGCCACACAGGCGGAGTCTGCAGCGAAATGCGCAGCGACATTAAGACGGGCGCGAAGAACGGAATTTCCGAAAGAATCACGGCGGTGTGGGACGCGGGTTCGTTCAGGACCACACCGTAAATGATCATGCAGAAAACCAGCGGTGCCATGGCCAGCCACTGCAACTGCTGGGCGTCCTGTTCATTCGAGCAGGCTGAGCCGATGGCCGCGAACATCGAAGCATACATGAAATAGCCGCCGATGAAGAAAAGTCCGGCGTAGAGCACCAGCGAAATTGGGACGTGCACACCGGCGAGCGGCGAATTGCGCGTCAGGCCCCAGGCGGCCAGCACGCCATAGGAAAAGAGCAGCGCAGTGGTAGTCATCCAGATTGCAAACTGCGTGAAAGCCACAGCTGCCACGCCCAGGATTTTTCCTGCCAGCAGCTCGAACGGCCGCACGGAGGAGATCAGCACTTCCATGGTGCGCGTGGTTTTTTCCTCGATCACCGAGCGCATGGTAATGATTCCGTACATCAGCAGAGAAGTGTAGAGCAGCACCACCAGCGCGATGGCGATGGCAATGCCCTGGCCTTTTTCCACGGATTCGCCGGCCTCGCTGACTTTCAGCAGCTTCAGGTCGGTGCCCTTGAGGATCGTCTGCAGATCGTCCAGGTGCACGCCGCGATGCTCGAAGCGGCTGGAGATCAGCGCCTGATCCACGGAGCGCGATAGCGGGCCGATGAGGCCGATATTGTCAGGATTGCGCATGCGCAGCTCAAACGGTTGATCGAGGTCTTGCGGAATCCAAAGGTAGGCGTCGAGCGTTTCGCTATTGATGCGCCCGCGGAGGTCCTGCTGCAGGGCGTCAGGCGTTGCTGGGCGCGTCACGGTTTCTTCGACGGTGAATTGCGGCTGGCCGTCGGCGAGCTTTCCATCGAGGCCATGGGCAACCGCCGGACCGAGCTGGCCGGAATTATCTACAATCACGATGCGCGAAGTTTGCGTGGTCGTGTGGCCCACCAGGAAAACGACCAGCAAAATCGAGCCCACGCCGATCAGCGGCACGATCACCGTGCCGATAATGAAGCCCTTGGTCCGGACGCGCGTCAGGTATTCGCGCTTGATGATCAGCAGGATTTTACGCATGCGTCGTCCCATCAATGAAAATTTCGCTCAACGAGGGCTCCAGCAACTCGAAGCGCGTGATGCGCGCGTCCGATTGCACCGCGGCTTTCAGAATTTCCTGTGGATCGGCTCCGGGCTTCAGCTTGGCCTCGATGCCCGTGATGAGCCGCGTGGTCTGGCCAATAGCCGGATGATTCAGGAAAGCATCGCTGCCGCTGAATTCCACGTGCAACGTGTTTTTGCCGTAGGACTGCTTGATGGCGCGCAGCTCGCCGTCGAGCACGTTGCGGCCCTTGTCAATCAGACAGATGGAATCGCAAAGGCGCTCGACCTGCTCCATGCGATGAGTGGAAAGGACGATGGTAGAACCCTGCTTGCGCATATCGAGCATGATTTCCTGAATGGTCGCAGCGTTCACGGGATCGAGGCCGGAAAAAGGTTCGTCAAGAATCATCAAGGGCGGCCGGTGAATCACCGAAGTGATGAACTGTACTTTTTGCTGCATGCCTTTGGAGAGATCCACCAGCTTTTTGTCAGACCACTCGGCGAGGCCCAGGCGGTCGAGCCATTCCTTGGCGCGCCGCGCCGCTTCGGCTTGCGTCAGCCCGTGCAGTGCTGCAAGGAATACGATGATCTCCAGAACTTTCATGCGCGGATAGAGCCCGCGCTCCTCCGGCAGGTAGCCGATCTTGTCGCGCGTGCTGTCGCTGACCGGATCACCCAGGACGTGGATGGAACCTGAATCCGGAACCAGGATGTGCATGATCATGCGGATCGTAGTGGTCTTGCCCGCGCCGTTGGGACCCAGCAGGCCGAGAATGGCGCCGGCACGGACTTTTAGGCTGACCGCGTTCACCGCAGTCACGGAATCGTACGCTTTGGTGACGTTTTCGAGAACGATGGCGTCCATCGGCTTGGTGGCAGTCACCCCTAATACGCGGTGAGAGCGCGAAATATATCAGAGTTCGAGCGCGGGATATGTTAACGAAAATTGACCTGGGGCCGCACTGCCGCGTAGCGAGTTCGCGGGCCGCATGATAATATAGACGTGCGTTTGTTGCTCCTGGATACCCCTTCTGGAACGGTCTGCACGGGATTCGATCAGGGATGCAAAGACCGCGCTCGTAAACCCTTTTTTGGCAGTTATCCAATGACTAAGAGCATTCGTAATATCGCTATTATTGCGCACGTGGACCATGGCAAGACCACTCTCGTGGATGCCATGCTGCGCCAAAGTGGAATTTTCCGCGCCAACCAGGAATTGGTGGAGCGCGTGATGGATTCGAACGATCTGGAGCGCGAGCGCGGCATCACCATTCTCGCCAAGAACACCGAGATCGAATACCAAGGGACCAAGATCAATATCGTGGACACGCCGGGCCACAGCGATTTTGGCGGCGAAGTAGAACGCGCGCTGCGCATGGTGGATGGCGTGCTGGTTCTGGTGGACGCCAGCGAAGGCCCGCTGCCGCAGACACGTTATGTGTTGCAGAAGGCGCTGGCTGCGAAGCTGCCGCCCATCATGGTGCTCAATAAGATTGACCGCCCGGACGCGCGCGCTGCAGCCGTGCTGGATGAAATCTACGATCTGTTTATTGACCTGGACGCCACCGAAGACCAGCTCGATTTCCCGGTGATTTATACCAATGCGAAATTGGGCGTCGCTCATCTGAAAGTGGGCGACGATTCGACGACATTGCAGCCGCTCTTCGAGCAAATCGTGAAATCCATCCCGCCTCCATCGGGTGATCCCGCCGCCGCGCTGCAGATTCAGGTGACCAACCTCGATTACAGCGACTTTCTTGGGCGCGTGGCGATCGCTCGCGTTTTTGGCGGAACTTTAGTGCGCGGCACGGAAGTGGGCATCGTCAAGCTGGATGGAAAAATTCAGCCGACGAAGATCACCAAGCTCTTCACGTTTCGCGGGCTGGAACGGGATGAGGCCGAGCAGGTGATGGCCGGAGACATCGTCGCCATCGCAGGCGTGGAAGGCATTCAAATCGGCGAAAGCATCACCGACTTAGCCAACCCAGCGCCTCTAGAGCCCCTCACCATTGACGAACCCACGCTGACCATGGTGTTTACGATCAACACCTCTCCCTTCGCTGGCCGCGAAGGACAATACGTGACCTCGCGTGACCTGCGCGCGCGACTCGAAAAGGAATTGCTGACAAACGTTTCGCTGCGCGTGGAAGACACCGGCACCACCGACGCTTTCCGCGTTCTCGGCCGTGGCGAATTGCAACTCGCGATTCTGATCGAGACCATGCGCCGCGAAGGCTACGAGCTTATGGTGGGCAAGCCCGAAATCGTAGTGCGCACGGAAAACGGCCGCCGCCTCGAGCCTCTGGAATTGCTGATCGTTGATTGCCCCGAAAATTTCATAGGCATCGTGATGGAGTTGCTGGGAAACCGCCGCGGCGAAATGAAAAAAATGGTGAACCACAATTCCGGCCGCGTGCGCATGGAATTCAGCATCCCCTCGCGTGGGCTGATCGGATTGCGCAGCCAGTTGATGACCGATACGCGCGGCACCGCGCTGATCCATTCGCTTCTCGAAGGCTGGACGGAATATGCCGGCGACATGGCCATGCGGCTCACCGGCGCGCTGGTGTCCGATCGCGGCGGAGTTTCCACTGCTTACGCTATCTGGGGCATCCAGGAACGCGGCGAAATGTTCGTGGGACCCGCAATCGAAGTATATGAAGGAATGATCCTGGGTGAGAACGCGCGCGAAGACGACATGAACGTGAACGTCACCAAGGAAAAAAAGCAGACCAACATGCGCTCGTCCTCAGCCGACGAAGCCATCCGCCTGATTCCGCCGCGCGACATGACACTGGAAAAAGCCATCGAGTTCATTGCGGACGATGAGTTCGTCGAGGTCACGCCGAAATCCATTCGCCTGCGCAAGAAAATTCTCGACGCTAAAAAGCGCCCCAAGCGTTGGCAGGAGATCCGCGCCAGCACGGAATCTGCCTAGCTTTTTCTCTACTTCGGCAGTCTAAAACGGAGACTGTGGCGGTCCAAAAGGCCCAATTCTCCCGATTTGGAACCAGTGTCAATCTGTCCGATAGCGGGACGAATGATTCCCACGAGCGGGCAAAATGGCCCTCCTTCACGCTTGCAATCCTCCTCTATATAGCACAATATAAACAGCTTATATGAGATGTAACACCGGAATTCGATTTGCGATGTATATATGCGAGGTTGGTATCCGTGGACATCGTAAGACCAGAAATTAAGCACAAAAAGAAGATGCGCCGCATCGGCTATATCGCGGCCGCAGTCGTGCTGATTCCGTTAGTGACCTACGCGCTTTCGCGGCTGAAGCCCGCGGCGCCAAGTGTGGACTCCGGCACCGTCTGGACCGGCACCGTGAAGCGCGGGCCGATGCTCCGCGACGTTCGCGGCTTGGGCACGCTGGTGCCCGAAACCATTCGCCTGATCCCCGCGGTGACCGACGGACAGGTGCAGACGCGCTACCTTCTGCCCGGGACCCCCGTCAAAGCGAACACCGTGATTTTTGATTTGGTCAATCCCCAACTGCAGCAAGAAACCCTCGACGCCGAATATCAATTGAAGGGTGCGCAAGCAGCCTACGAGCAGACCAAGGCCCAGCTGGAAAACCAGTTGATGGACAAGCGTACTTTGGCTGCCAGTGTTTCTTCGCAATATCGCACGGCGGAAATGGTCAAGCAGACCAAAGAAGAGCTGGGTGCGAACGGCTTGGCACCGCAACTGGACGTGAAAACCGCGCAGGTGCAGGCGGAGGAATTGGCCAAGGAAAATGACCTGGCGCAGAAAGAAGTGCAGACATTCGACAACTCCATCGCCTCGCAGCTCGCCGTGCAGGAGGCGACGGTAAATCAGAAGCGCGCGATGTACGAGCTGAAGAAATCGCAAATGGACCAGCTGCACATCCGGCCGGGAATTGACGGCATGTTGCAGGAACTCGATGTGGAAGTGGGGCAGAAAGTGACCATGGGCACAGTGCTGGCGCGCGTGGCGCAGCCCACTCATCTGAAGGCCCAACTGAAGATTGCCGAGACCCAGGCGAAAGATATTCTGATCGGGCAGAAGGCGACGGTGGATACGCACAACGGAATAATTCCCGGCCACGTCACGCGCATTGACCCCGCCGTCGTGAACGGGACCGTTACCGTGGACGTTGGTCTCGATGGCCCGTTGCCCACAGGCGCGCGGCCGGATTTGAGCGTAGAAGGAACTGTCGAGATCGAGCGGCTCGCGGATGTGCTGTTCGTCGAACGTCCAGTGCATGGCGAAGCCAACAGCACCGTGGGAATCTTCAAAGTGGTGGACGACGGCAAGGAAGCCACGCGCGTGCAGGTGCAGCTGGGCCGCACTTCGGTGAACACCGTGGAAATCGTGAAGGG
>Ga0070765_100000863_pt1 | contig 18037 bp, 11 predicted proteins | sample HubBroMetageWFT5_FD_71516 | JGI IMG/M metagenome (GOLD analysis project Ga0070765, IMG submission 71516) | Warmed and freeze-thawed soil microbial communities from the Hubbard Brook experimental Forest, New Hampshire - Hubbard Brook CCASE Soil... | ecosystem: Environmental > Terrestrial > Soil... | reverse complement strand
ACCAACCAGCCACCGCGAACCGAATGGAGCACGAGTTCGATACGAAATGCCTGGTTTGGCCGGTACCGCTTGGAACGAATGTGTCGAGATTCATGGCCTCATGCTCCACTCTTGCTAAAGCACGTGGAGTGCAATTCTCGCGGAGCATGAATTTGCTGATTAGAAAGCTCTTAGATTTCGCTGTGTGAGGTCAAAACGGGAATCGCTGCATTCCGCAGGGGTGGTCGTGCGTTTTGCAGTAGTGCGAGACGCTGCTAGGTAACTTCCTGAAGCTTCTTGAGTCGGCGCATCAGCGAGGTGGGATGAATTCCCAGGATGCGCGCGGCGTGGGTTTTATTTTGCCCTGTGGCGTTCAAAACGTCCTGAATGTAGTGGTCTTCCAATTCACTTAGCGTGACGAACTGATCTCCAGTAGGTGAGAGATCGTAAGCGGAGAGCGGTTCTACCTGCGGAGACGACGCCTCATGATCACGGACCTCCTCTGGAAGATCAGCAGCATCGATCTCAGTTTCCTTGCAGAGGATCATGGTCCGCTCAATAACATTGCGCAATTCGCGGATGTTGCCCGGCCACGGGTAATTCTTGAGCAACTCCGCCGCTGCCGGAGTGAATCCGACGAAGCTCTTTTTCAGGTCTTTGTTGAACTGGCCAATGAAATCAAGCGCCAGGGGAACAACATCTTCTTTGCGCTCACGTAGCGGTGGGATGAACAACGGCAGCACGTTGAGCCGGTAATAGAGATCTTCGCGAAACTCACCTTTCGCCACCGCTTCTTTCAATAGCGCGTTGGTGGCGGCAATGATGCGGACGTTCGCCTGGATCACCTTGGTCCCACCCAGACGCATGAATGTACCCTCTTCCAAAACACGCAACAGTTTGGCTTGCAAGCTGGGAGAAGTATTGCCGATCTCGTCGAGGAAGAGCGTTCCTCCAGTAGCCTTCTCGATGAGGCCTTCTTTGCGGCGGCGGGCATCGGTGAATGCGCCAGGTTCGTAGCCGAACAACTCGCTCTCGAGGAGCGTGTCGGGCAGGGCTGCGCAATTGAGGCTGATCAGTGGCATCTGCGCGCGAGGGCTGTTGTAGTGGATCGCCTTCGCCAGCACCTCTTTACCGGTGCCGCTCTCGCCCTGAATCAGAATGGTGGTGCGCTCGCTTTCGGCCGCGCGGCGGGCCATCTCCAAAACTTCGCGCATCACCGGACTCATGGTCACGACGCGCCCAAAATCGTAGAGGCCCTTGGCGTTTTGCACAGTGTCGCGCACGCGCACCCGCAAGGCAAGCATTTCGGCGGCACGCTGTAAGGTGTTCACCATGTCAGCGACGTGGAAGGGCTTGATCAGGTAGTCGTAAGCGCCGAGTTTCATCGCCTCCACCGCACGATCGACCATGTGGTAGGCGCTCATCATCAGGATGATCGTGGCGGATGAGCTGACCTTCGCCTGACGCAAGACATCGATGCCATCCATGGCGGGCAGCACCACGTGGAGCAGCGCGAAGTCGGGCTTTTCGTCGGCGAGGATCGGGAGCGCCTCTTCGCCGCTCATAGCGAGAAAGACTTCGAAGCCTTCGTCTCCGAGCGCACGTCCCAGCGTCCGCAAGGTCAGCGCTTCATCATCGACGATCAGGACGGAGTACGGCATGACTAGGCGATCACCTCCTGGTATTCGGTCGCGGTCTTACTTGGCTGATGAACCGGCAAGGTTACACGGACGGACGTTCCGTCACCGGTAGTGCTCTCAAGCTGAATGTCTCCCCCGTGACTGCGGATATAGCTTTGGCTGATGCTGAGTCCCAGACCCGTACCCTTGCCGCGCTTAGTGGTGAAGAAAGGTTCGAAGACATGCGGCAAAATGTCAGCAGGAATTCCGCTGCCCGAATCGCGCACGCGCAGTTCAATGATGCGAGCAGACTGCTCCATCGCGGCCGAAATGGTAATGCTGTCGCCTGCAAGCGTGGCTTGTGCGGCGTTCAACAGCAGGTTCATCAGGATCTGCGATAACTGATTCACGTCAGCCGTGATTGCCGGCAGGTCGAGCGGTACGCGATTCGCCAACGTTATGTGGCGAAACATGGGTTGGTGCTCGACGAACTTCAACGTCTCCGCAACCAGCTTGAACAGGTTCACCTTGCCCAGCAACAGGGGACCCGGCCGCGCGTAATCCAATAAGCCCTTCACCGCCGAGGAGATTCGCTTTGCGCCCTCGATGCACTGTTCGATCTCGACGCGTTGTTCGCCGAATGTGCCCTTCCATTCCAGTTCGAGGTGCGACATGATCCCGAGCAGCGGATTGTTGATCTCATGCGCCGCCCCAAGAGCAAGTTGCGCAAGCGAGGCGTACTTCTCGTACTCGGCAAGTTGGGAATCGAACTGCAGCTTCTCCTTGGCCAACTCGCGCTCTTCTTCCAGCCTGCGCACTAGTTCTTGCTGCGCCAGGTTGCGTTCGTACTCGCGATGGTCAGCGAGTTCCCTGGACCTCCGGAGTTCCTGCTTTGTTACTTTCAGGCGAGTACGCGCCAGGAAGGCCACGATGACCAACAGAAAAAAGCCGAGCGCGAAGCCGCTCAGAAAACTGGCACTGAGGAGCGAAGAAGTTTCCGCTTGCGTGGCGGCGGACAGCGGGGAGTTGCTTAACACAACCAACACTGACAAACCGAGGACCCACAGCGCAGCACCACTCGCACGGGTGTGCGACGGTCGGGGTCCTTCCTGTCGTGAAAGCCAGCGGAGCATGTAGCTCTCCCTTTAGACCTTCGCGCTTTTGGTCCGGAAGAGCAGTGATTGCAGTCACTTGCACAGGTGATGTGCGACGGGGGAGTGGTTTCGGGAGAGTCCTGGCAGAACTGAGTGCCCGATCCGACTCTAGATGATAAGGATGCCGCCGACGATCGTACGCACCACATCGCCCGCGGGAGTGAACACTGCAATGTCGGCATCTGCTCCGACGGACAAATTGCCTTTACGCTTTGCGATGCCGAGTACGTTCGCCGGATTCTGCGTCGCCATGCGAATCGCCTGTTGCAAGTTGATTTGGGCGAATTTCATGGTGTTACGCAGTGCGCGGTCGAGTGTCAGAACGCTACCCGCCAGCCTGCCATCGAACTCACAGCGGCCGTCGCGCACCTGCACTTCGAAGCCGCCGAGCGTGTAAGTTCCATCGGGCATGCCGGTTGCACTGATTGCGTCCGTAATCAGTACGGCGCCTTCTACTCCCTTGGCGCGCAGAAACAAATCGACCATTAAAGGATCGACGTGGATGCCGTCCACAATAATGTCTGCAGTCACGGTGCGGTCAGTCAGAACAGCGCCCAGCAGTCCGGGATCGCGGTGGTCCAGCGGACGCATCGCATTAAATGTATGCGTCGCATGACGCGCGCCCGCCTTGATCGCGGCACGAGCTTCCGGCAGCTTGGCATCGGAGTGCCCGAGGCTGACGCAAACCCCACGCCGGCTAGCTTCGGCGATCAAGTCAATCGCGCCTTCGATTTCCGGAGCGATGGTCATTACGCTGACGCGTCCACCGGCCGCCTGCCACATGCGCTCGAACAACTCGCGCGACGCCGGTTGCAGCAGCGTTGGAGGATGAACTCCGCGCTTGGCGTGACTCAGAAACGGCCCTTCGAAATGCACTCCAAGTGGCTCGGCTCGTGTGCCATCGCCATTATTGCTACTCGCACGCTGCACGGCCTTGCCCAGCGCGTCCAACGAGCGCAGCGTCGCATCGACCGGCGCGGTCACCGTCGTTGGACAGTAGCTCGTGACGCCGTGCTTCGTCATCGAGCGCTCGATCGCAGCCAGGCTCTCGTCGGAACCCTCCATGACATCGTGTCCCGCGCCGCCGTGGATGTGAAGGTCAATCAACCCCGGAGCTAGCACAGCATCGCCGAAGTCGATCACCTCAGCATTGGGCTGAATGGACACTTCGGCCCTGGTGCCGACCGCTGTAATGACGCCGTCTTCCATCATTAGTATTGCGTCGTCGATCGCTTCCTGTGGAGTGAACAACTGCCGTGCCAGCAGAACCGTTACCAAGTCTGGACCTCGTGCGCCTGTGTGGGCTCAACGATGCCGGCGCACTCGCTAAGCCTGAGATTGCAGAATGAGTTTACGGTTTTGACGGCGAAATGCCCAACTCGGTACGTCCAAACGCGCGAGCCCTACGCAACTCCAACGGGCGAAGCATCCCGCAGCAACTCTGTTATACTGACGATTGGCGCGTTGTTCGAAAGCTCACGCCCGTGAGGCCCGCGTCGTACCTTCCTCAACTGCGGGGAGGGTTGCAAGCATGTCGGGGAGTGGCTCAGCCTGGTAGAGCACCTGGTTCGGGACCAGGGGGTCGGAGGTTCAAATCCTCTCTCCCCGACCAATCTTTTTCAATAAGATACGGCCGGTTTGAAATGTCGAAAAACCTCACTGTAGGCAATTTTGTAACCGCGAAATCCCCAGTGTTCCACAAGAGGGATCGGTTCGGCCAGCATCACAAGTGATCGGAAGTGCTGGAGATTAATAACGCTTCGTCCGACGAAGATGCGGCTCCACTCCCTCTCGCAGTCTATTGCTTGAGATCGTAGCCGAGAAGGGCTTCTCGCTTGCCCATGCCGTTGCAGTCGTCCCGGTTGGCGGCGAAGTGCGATTTTTCAGCGTCGGAGTAACAGCGGTATAACGGCTGTGTATTCGGCTGGGCCGCAGAGTATATAAGTCCCGCGCTACGCAGACGTTTGTAGCCGTGGGTTTCGCAGACGCCCTTTTGAATCAGGATGTGGTCCGGATGGCCGGGCCCCTGGCTGACGCATTCCTCCAGTTCGATGGAAGCCTGCTTGGATTCGGGCGGCGCGGTCATCATGTAGCCGAGCTGTGCCACCAGTTTGTAGGCGGCGTAGTTGCCGGGCACCGGTGCTGTGGTGGCCCAGTGATCGTGCTGGGCGGCATTGTACCAATGGGTCAGCATCTCGCCCACTTGCGGTTCGCCGGGCGCGCGCGACCAGGAGATTTCGACAGGACGAAAGATGAGATAGCGCTTGTCAAATGCCTCGCCCGGGTTCAGATACATATAGGCCAGCAGCCAATGGTCGCTGAGCTGGTTGAGTCCGGCGTGGGCGTCGATCAGGTCGGGATACGCTACCAGTTCGAGACCGTTCTTGCGGCCCCAGTCGCCTGGCTCGGCCAGCATCAGAGGCTGCGACAACACGGCCGTGAAATGCAGGCGGTCTGAGGAAGCAAGAAGGCCCAGCCCGCCGCCTTTGACCCAGTTGAGGCCGACAGTCTGGTGGGTGGTGGTCCAGAAGGCCACGCCCAAGCCGTCGACTGGACTCGACTTGCCGCCAACGCCCGGCTCGCTCCAGGAACCGTTAAAATATTTCTTCCACTTGCCTGGCCCTGGATCTGTAGCAAGCGCGCGCGCGATGAACCCGTAGCCTCCATCCCAGGAATGACCGCCGTTGTGCAGACAATAGGCGTAATCGTAGCCGTCCTGGCCACGCACAACCGAGGGACAACTGTCGCCGGTCTCGCTGCCCGCGGCCGGTGGATCGATGCCAACGATGATCGGGCCTTCGATCTTCCAGGTGATCCCGTAGTCGGTGGAAGTGGCGATGGTCATGGAGGCGTGAGTTTGGCCGCCTTTCGCGTAGGCGCACGCGGTTTCATTGTGGACCCAGCCGAAGAGCGTCTTGCCTTCCAGCTCGACATGCTGGATCCATTGCCCGCAAGAGGACGGACTGCCGGGCGGCCCCGCTTTCAAGACCGTCACAGCCTGGCTGCCCATGTCATAGGGCTGTTTGCCGTCAATGGCGAAGGTAGTTCCGGCGGCGGTGAAGCCGCGGAAGCGTCCGTCGGGAAGCCCGATCTCCGTGAACCAGTTGTCAGCGATGTTTGGGGCGGGCCCGCGAGCGACGAGCGGAACGCCAACTCGGACGCGCAGCGCAGCGCTGAAGTCAGGACTCTTCACCTGGCCGGCAGGCGCAATGGCCTGGCGGCCGCTCTCCGTGAGCGCGCCGCAACGATAGACGCTGTCGGGATCAACTTGCTTGGACCACGGATCGGAGTCCCAGGCGAAGTAGTCGATTCCCACGAGACGGTGCTCGGCGGCGGCAGCGGCAAAATCGCTTCGCATCTCCTCCACGAGGAGCGTGCGACCGGCTTCCTTCGCTGGGCACGATAGATCTGCATTCGGGAATCCCCATTCCGTGATCCAGCAGGGCTTGCCGACGGCAGCTCCTCTTGCTCGGCACTGGGCGAGATCGACGCTGTTGAGCCGGGCCGCGCGTTGAGCCGCGGCGGTTGGATTGCCGGGTTGTGCACCGGACGGATAGCTGTGGATCCCATAGGCATCGACGAGCGAATCCAGGCCATGCGCGCGAAGAAACGCGATCGTCGCCGCTAGGCTGACCATGTCTTCTTTCTTGTTGTTGTACAGCTTCTCGCCGTCCTTGGCGCTTACCAGGCCCGCCAAGATGATAGGCGTGCTGCGGTTCAACCGGGAGTGGTCGCGAACATCCTTGAGCACCGCCAGAATCTCGACGTACTGCAGAAAGCCCTTCGCGATCTGCTTGCCCTCGGGATCGTCGGCAAGATCCTTGAGGCTGAGGATTTTTCCCTCGCCCGGCAGCGGGAACTCCGGGTTGAAGGCCGCCCAATTGATCTCGTTGCCGAGTTCGACGCCCGCCAGCACAATGCCGGCTGCGTCCAGGCTGTCGAAGAGATGCTGAAAGGCTGTTTTGGAGATCTCGGGGTCGCCATAAGACAGCGGATGCCCGCCCCACATCGCGGGGTATTCGTCGGGCTGGTAGGGCCGCGAGGGCGCGTTCGCCGAGTACTGTGGGCCAACGATCAACTGGATGCGAATGCCCTGCGCCGCAGCGCGCTTGGCGAAATCGATACCCTTGTCGTCGTTCGAGATGCCGCAGCGGATGACGCGCACCTGTGCCGCTTTGAGCTGGCTGAGAAGAATATTCTGATCGGCCACGCTGGCGCGCATCGGGTTGACCACATTCACGCCTACGACCATGTCTTGGGCGGTCGTCGGCCCGGGCACGAGAAAGAAGATCGCAAAGAAGAAAGCTGCGATAAACCCGCACTGAGTTGCGCCTTGCATCCTGTTCTCCTGACGAGGGCGCAAGCGTGAAGGTTTTGGACGTTGCCGCATTCCAGATTCGGTTTCCCGCATAGACACCATTGGAATTGTCGAAGTTGTGTTGTGAGCTGGAAAAAGATTAGGGGCAGGCTTTCATAGTATCGGTGGACCGCGCACAGTAACATCCCATCCGAAGCCGCAGATAATATTAAGCGCCTGTTAAAAATACTTGACTTCAAGTTCCGGCCAAGTGTGTAACCACACGATGTAGAAGACACATAGCAGAATGTGGATTCTCTTTCCCCGCACTCGACGCACAACTCGCCAATGAAGTCGGGGTTCTACCGGACAGGCGCAACTTCTCCTCTAATCGGGAACGGGTCCCTGGGCCGCGGTTTTCACAACAATCTAGTAGGGATCGCTCATTGCTGGTGCGGCCTTCTGCCGCCAACAGGTCTAGCGCTTAGGCGTGGGAGGAAGCTGTGAACAAGATAACTCTCAGACATTTTGCTCTGCTCATCCTAGCCACCATGTCCTTAATTCTCCTTTCGGCTGAAATTGCCGACGCTTCGAGTGACCTTGATAGCGATCGCTATATTCACCCAATCCTTGCCGCGGACGGCGCTACGTCCGACGACGTGGCCCTCGCGAAAGCAGCGGCGAAATGCGACGCGGCCGGAACAAGGCTCGTGCTTCCCGCCGGAAAAATTCTCTTGACCGGGGCTGCGACCATCGTGCTCAACCATTGCGCCATGATGGGCGTGGGAGCTCCAGCAGGGGACCATACCGGAGATTACGGTACTACCATTCTGCTGACCAGCGAGACCGTGCCTCCTTTTCAACTCGAAACCGGCTGGCAGATTTCCGGCATCAACTTCTATTGGCCGAATCAGACAACGGGCAGGATGCCCTATCCACCGTTGTTCAGTGACGGTGGCAAGGCCAGGGGATTCAAACACGGCGTCATCAACAACATCGTGATCGTCAACGCCTACGATGGCATGACAACAACGCCTGGCGGCGGCTCAGGGGATGTGAAGATCAGCAATTCCACGATGTGGGCTTACCATCATCTTTTTAATCTGACCAACACCGGAGATAGCTGGGCGTTGACTAACAATCGGTTTACTCCGGCGCCACTCTTGAATATCTGCAGTTTCTCTGCGGCCTGCGAGGCGGCTATTAATGAGGCGAATCACGTCAACGCGCTTTTCCACATTACGGCGGGAGCAGGCGTCACGCTGGTGGTGACCGGCACGGAAACTTTTTCCTGGCGCTACGGTATTCTTATCGATTCCGGTGCGCTTGTGGGAGGGTCGATTTTTGATGTCGCGTGGGATGGGATGGGAACACTCATTGACTCCAGCTCGGGCGGAAAGTACGCCTTCCAGAACAATTTTACCGGCTCGATGTCACGATGTGGGATCGTCGAGTACGGCGGTCACTCGACGAGCGACACGTCCTGTTTTAAGCTCGGGGTCGGCAGTGGCCTATTCATCCACGACTTTCGTACGGACGGGAGCTCAGGCAGCTGGCTGGTTGGCGCGGGCGGAAATACCGTAGAGATGGACAACGTGAATATCGCCTCCGTCGGCGCGGCGGATAATGGCAACGATTATTACGTTGTGACCTTTGCGGCTGCGACGAACTCACTCGTGGTGCGAAACAGTCATCTCGGAGGCTTGCGGTCCAACAGTCACGTTCACGGAATTCATCTTGGAACCAATACCATGGGAAGCACGATCATTCAGAACTGCGTGTTCAATTTTATGAATGACTCGATAACCGGCACTACCAATAACCGGGTCGTTCTGACGGGCAGTACGTCGTTCAATACCAACAAATCCGGCAAAAGCGTGGACCTCAAGGGCACCGGCTACATGGTGTATGTCGGCAACTATTGGGACGTACCCCCAACCGCATTACTCCGAATCGTTTCAAACTAAAGCGTATGACGTTATCACAAAGTCGATGCCTGATTTCAGGCAGGAGTAACCCGTTACCCACTCTTCTCGTTTGGCTCCTGGCGATCTCGCCATTTCTGTCACTAGTTCGCTCCGCGGCGGCGCAGACGTTCACTGAGCTTTACCCATTCAACAGCAGCGGTAACCTTTCGGACGGTGCATGGCCCGAGGCTGGTGTGACCAGAGATGCGGCCGGCAACCTCTATGGGACCACCTTCTTCGGCGGTACCGGCGCAGGATGTGACATCTACTTCGGTGGCTGCGGAACGGTCTTCAAGGTCGACACCAGCGGCACAGAAACCGTGCTGCACAGTTTCGGCGTTGCCGGTTCGCCGGATGGATCGAATCCAACGGCAAGATTAGTTCCGGATGGCTCGGGCAACCTGTATGGTACGACCGCGTATGGCGGGAAATATGGCTTTGGGGTGGTATTCAAGCTAGATGCCGCGACGGGCAATGAAACCGTACTCCACCAATTTGCAGGCGGGACGGATGGCGCGAACCCAAACGCTGGGCCGCTGCCGGATGCAGCCGGAAACGTGTACGGTACCACGCGTTATGGGGGCAAGGGCTGCTATGGCCGCGGCTGCGGGACCGTCTTCGAAATTAGGGCTACCGGGCAGGAGACGATCCTCTATCGATTTGGGGACTTCCCGGACGGCGCCAGTCCTCTCGGCGGCGTGGCGCTGGATTCGTCGGGAAACATCTACGGCACGACATGGGTGGGTGGAGTCTACAGTCTGGGAACGGTATTCCGGCTGGATAGCAGCGGCCGGGAGACAGTGCTGCACAGCTTTGTCGGCGCGAGCGACGGAGCAAATCCCATCGGAGGACCGGTTCTCGACAAGGCTGGAAATCTATACGGAGCCACATCGGCCGGCGGCCCCCACTTCGGAACCCTGTACAGGATCGACACCTCCGGCAACGAGAGCGTGTTGTACACCTTCACTGGCGGTACCGATGGCGCCTATCCCTATGCGCACTTGCTGGTGGACGCCGCAGGGAATCTCTTCGGCACGGCTTCTCAAGGTGGCTGCTGCGGTCAAGGCACAGTATTTGAGTTCTCCGCTGGTACGTTGACCGCTCTGCACGGATTTAGCGCCGCTCCCAATGGAACAAATTCCGACGGACAGATTCCTATGGGCGGATTGATAACGGATTCCGCTGGCAATCTCTACGGTACCGCGGCGGAGGCTGGCACTTACGGCTGGGGCTCCGTGTTCGAAGTCCAACTTGGTGGTCAGGCGCCGGATGGTCAGTCATCAAAAGATGTCGTCCAGGCGCTCGAGCAGCATAGTGATATTGCAACGACCAGATTCATTCCCGGTGTAAGGTCATTCGATGTTCCAGTTCCGATGAGACGTGAGGTCGGGCCCTCAGACGCGCCGACGCTTGAGCCGATTTGCAATCCCACGATGTCCGCGCCGGTCGAGGTAGCTTCTTCCCGTCAGCGATACGTGGCCGGTACGAAAGCGCAACCGACGCTCACGGATAGCTTCGATTGGCCCGACGGACAGCTCTCAGTACTCAAAACTGACAACGGCTACATGTTCTTCAGCATCGATGCCGGCCTTCATAATCGTCAACTTTGGCACGGCCAGATCGTCGGCAACAACAATTCCGGATCCGTCGTGCGGACGACGGGTACGCTGGACGATCCGTTGGGCTCGGCACCACCCATCGACGTGGTTATCGACCCCAATCCTGATCCCAAGGTAAATCCCCACAATTGCGATCCCACGAAATATACACACCACTACTGTTACACCTACATCGGCGGAGGTCCTGTTTATCAAGTTCCGCAGGGCCAGGTGGGCGCTGGCAACTGGCTGCTGGTCTATCACGCTGAATACAACAATCCCGCGTATTTCCTGTTGGGTCTCGCCATTTCCTCAGACAAGGGTCTGCACTGGACTGATATCGGCGAAATCGTTCGCTTCAATATGCCCTTTAGTTATGACGGTCAGGGGGCGCCCGGAGCGATCGGTGATCCACCGCTCGTGGTCTCGCCCGATGGCAAGTACTTCTATGTTTATTTTCTAGACTGGCTGAAGAACGGCGTTAACACCACGGCATCCATCGCGCGGGCGCCCATCGCCGAAGTGCTGCAAGACGCTTTCGGGGGCAGCGTGCACTACGCCGCACCATTTCAGAAGTACTACCAAGGTGCGTGGGCTCAACCGGGGATCGGCGGCGCGTCGACTGACCTCATTCCGGAAGGGTACTACGGCGGCGGGAACAATGTGGCCTACAACTCCTACATTCACCGCTACATGATGCTGAACAGCGACTCGCAAAACTACAGCTATGCCGAATCGCCCGACGGCCTCCACTGGACGGACACCATCTTCCTGGGCATGCTGGGCTATGTCCCGAACATCGCAGGATACTCCGGGCCCGTCGGCCTGGGCGATGACCCGTCCATACTCGGAAAAGACTTCTACGTGTATTACACGCAATTCCGAGGACCGTGGCCTGGGGCGCAATCCGTGAAGAGATTCACGCTTTCCTGCCGGTGAGGGGAGGCGCTGCGACCATTGATGTTCGGCAGTTCGCTAGTTCTGTGGGTGCAGCGTTTCGTCGAAGGGCCGGATAACCGAATCGAGCATCCTCTACGTATGGACGTCACTGCTTCTCACAGTTGTCGCTGCCCACGAACTTCTTCGGCGCAAAGCTTCGCTTCCACTCCTCTATCTGATCACGTGCATCCTTCACTAGTTTTGAAAAACGGAGGGCCAGTTCTCGAATCCGTTCTGATTGACGCCGCTCAATGGCCTCAGTTGGAATCAACTCAGTGCCAACACCGATCGCAGTAGCACCCGCCAAAATGAAACCAGCGGCCGTTTGCTGGTTCACCCCTCCCGCCGCGATCAGAGGGACCTGCGGCAAAGCCGTGTGCAGCGCCTTGATGTACCTGTCACCGCCCACTGGTCCGCAGGGGAAGACCTTGACAAAATCGGCGCCCGCACTCCACGCCTCGACCACCTCAGTCGGCGTCAATGCTCCAGGCAGGACCGCGATGTTTTCCCTGGCGGCGAACTCCACAACCGCGGGATTAAAGGACGGAGCGGTTATGAAGCATGCTCCTGCTTCAATGCACTTCCGTGCGGTTTCGATATCAAGAATCGTACCCGCCCCGACTGCGAGTTTTCCCTGGGATCGACAAAGGTGAGAGATCAACTCCACCGCACCCGGCACGGTCATAGTGATCTCTACAATCGGTATTCCGCCGCGCGTGACAGCTTCGGCTGCGAAATGTGCGTCGTCGCCCGACGAAACTCTGACCGCGGGAACGACGGCAATTTCCCTGATAAGAGCGCACACCTCATCTTTTTTCATTTGTCAGACTCCTTCTGCCCGAACACTTGTTGCGGCCATTCCTACACGGGTTCGTTGGCCTCGGCGGCCGGCAGATGGTCGTCGCGGCGCGCGAACCAGGTGTATAAGGTCGGCAGCAGAATCACGCTTATGATCAGGTCAGCGATCAGACCTCCGACAATGACAATCGCAAATGGCCGCTGCGAATCGGATCCGATGCCGTGCGAGAGGGCGGCAGGCAGCAGGCCTAAGGTTGCAACCAGCATGGTCATCGTAATTGGCCGAAGCCGCAAGACTGCACCTTCTACGGCTGCGTCCTCGATGTCGTAACCGCGGGCACGAAGCTGATTGATGTATTCCACCATAATGACCCCGATTTGCACGGACACGCCAAACAGGGCAAGAAAGCCAACTCCTGATGAAACGCTAAAGTGAGTTCCCGAAAACCAGAGCGCCAGCAGCCCGCCAATCGGAGCCATGGCGATGTTGGTCAGAATCAATAGCCCCCATTTCACTGACTTGAACATGGTGTACAAGATGACGTAAATGAACAAGATGGTCAGAGGCAGTACAAATAACAATCGGCGTTGTGAGCGCTTCGCACTCTCGTATTCGCCCGACCAATCGATGGTGTAGCCGACCGGCGACTTAACGGCAGCATTGACCTTCTTCATTGCCTCTTCGACGGTACTGCCCAAGTCTCTGCCACGCACGCTGAACTTGACGGCAATGTATCGCGAATTCGCCTCGCGATAGATTTCCGATCCGCCATCCTCCACATTGACCTTCGTGAGCTGCGCCACCGAAACCCGCTCTCCTGAAGGAGCGAGCAGCCGAATCTTCTCGATGGCTTCCTTAGTGTCTCGAAAGGGCGGCAGGTAACGAAGGACCAGATCGTATCGCTGCTCTCCCAGCAGCACCTGGCTTAGGGCGTTACCTCCCACGGCGGTCTGAATTGCATCCTGGACGTCGGAGACGTTGATCGCGTAGCGCGAAGCCTGATCGCGGTCTACCGTGAAGTTGAGGTTGGGCTGTCCGACGACCCGGAACACACCCAAGTCTTGCACGCCTTGAACATTTTGCATGACGGCCACGATTTCGTCCGCCTTGGCTTCGAGCGTTTTCAGGTCGTCGCCATAAATCTTGACTGCCAGTTCTCCCTTAACGCCGCTCACCGCTTCTTCCACGTTGTCTGAAATCGGCTGCGAGAAGTTCCAGATGACTCCGGGAATCTTTCCCAGTTCTCGGTCCATCGCCGCGATCAGCCGCTCTTTGTCCTGGTGAAAGACTGGACGCCACTTTTCCTTGGGCAACAAATCGACGAAGTATTCGGTGTTGAAGGAGCCTGTCGAGTCAGTGCCGTCATCAGGACGTCCTACCTGCGATACCACCCGCGGGACTTCCGGAAAGGAAGCTAGCACTGCGCGCGCCTTGTCCACCACCATTAAGCCTTCCGTCGGTCCGGTGCTGGGCGCCAGGGTGCCACGTACCCAGATGGCGCCTTCATCCAAGTGCGGCAGGAATTCGGAACCAATCGCACCACTGAAAGCCAATGTCATCGCCAGCATAAGTGCAATCATGGCCGCCCCAACGGTCAGCGGGCGATGCCGAATGGCCCAGTGGAGAGTGGTCCGGTAGTGCCTGATCAGAAATTCCATGACCGGGTTCTGCCACTGCTTGGCACCCTTCCGGAACATTAGGGTCGACAGCGCGGGTGCTATCAGCATCGAGAAGACCAGAGCGCCAAGCAAAGCAAACGCCACGGTCCACGCCATGGGTTTGAACAGTTTTCCTTCGACCTGCTGCAGCGTAAAGATCGGAAGGTAGGCCGTGATAATGATGGCAATCGCGTAAAACACCGGGCGCTGTACTTCATGCGCCGCTTCGCGAATCCGTTCTACCATCGGCCGCGGCGTTTCATCGGGGCGGTTTAGATGCCGCACGATATTCTCAACCATCACCACAGAGCCATCTACCACCATGCCGAAGTCGAGGGCACCAAGCGACAGCAGGTTTGCCGAAATGTGCCTCAGATCCAGACAGATGGAGGCGAACAGCAATGCGAAGGGAATGGTCAGCGATACGATAAATGCGCCGCGAACATTGCCCAGCAAAACGAAAAGAACGATAACGACCAGGATCATTCCTTCGGCGAGATTGTGGAGGACGGTGTGCGTCGTGTAATCCACCAGGTCGTCGCGGTCGAGGTAAGGGACGATTTTCACTCCAGGTGGAAGTACGTGGTCGTTGAGCTGCTTGACCATTGCGTGGACACCCTCAAGCATCTTCGCGGTGTCTGCTCCTTTGCGGAGAAACACAATACCTTCCACCACGTCGTTATCGTCCTCGACCACGCCATCGGACCGATGGACTGCTTTCCCAATCTGGCCGAGACGGATCTTTGGCCCCTGCGTGACGACAGCTACGTCTTTTATTCGTAGAGGCGTTCCGTTTTGTGCTTTGATCACGGTCTCTTCGATATCGCCGATGTCTTTGACCAATCCGACAGCGCGCACATTGATCGCCTGCGCTCCCTCTTCAATGAAACTGCCGCCGGCGTTGGCATTGCTGTTGGTGAGCTGCTGCTCAATCTGCGCCAGACTGAGACCGTACGAAATCAACCTCTCCGGGTCCACGCGAATCTGGTATTCCTTGGTAATTCCTCCGAAGGATGAGTCGTCCACCACATCGTTGACCGACTTCACGTACTTGCTGATGACCCAGTCCTGCAGAGACTTCAGCTCCATCACGTCGTAAGCAGGATTCGTGCTCTTTAGTGTGTACCAATAGACCTGGCCGACTGGACTGTAATCGGGGCCGATTTGAGGGCTGACTCCGACGGGAAGTGTGACTTGCGAAAGGCGTTCAAATGCTTTCTGGCGGTCCCAATCGTTGTTGGACGTATCGTCGAAGATCAGGTTCACCACCGATAACCCTGCCAGCGACACGGACCGCAAGTGCACCAGGTGGGGAATTCCATTCATCTGGATTTCGATGGGTATGGTGACCTGTTGCTCGACCTCTTCCGACGCCCTCCCTGGCCATTGGGTGATGATCTGCACCCAGGTGTTGGCCACATCGGGATAAGCCTCGACCGGGAGGTTGTGAAAGGCGATCATTCCCCAGATAAACAGGAATATTGCCAGTCCCAGGACGACAAAACGATTGTTGAGCGCGAAATCGACAAGGGCGCTAATCATCACTGTTCCGCCGTGTTCTGGAATTCCAATGCGTTACCGACCACTTGTTGACCGGGGGCGATTCCGGAAATGATTTCCTGCATTCCGCCCGGCAGCATGTTTCCTGCCACGACTTCGGTTCGGCGAAACTGATTACCCTTTACCGGAACGTACACCCACTCACGATCATGCAGGTGCAGGATTGCGGTGGCGGGCACAGCTGCGCGCTTTTCTTTCTCCCGGCCGTGGAAGGTTGCCGTCACGAACATTCCCGGACGCATCAGGCCGGGGTTGGCCACTTCAATGCGGACTTTGACGGCGCGGATGTTGGGGTCCATGACGGGACCGATGTTGCTGATGGTTCCTGTGAAGACCTGGTCGGGATAGGCATTCAGGCGAATATCAGCCTTCTCTCCCAGCCGCACATTGCCAAGATCGTTTTCATATACGTCACACAGAATCCAAACGGAGCTCAGGTCGGAGATGGTAAAGGGATTCGGTGAGCCCAAGCCCGGCACTCCGGCCGCGTTGGTGACTTGCTGATCAGTGATGAAGCCGGAGATGGGTGCGCGAATCTCGACCACGCCGGAGGGATGATCCAGATTCGCGTTGCCCAGCACACGAAGTTTTTCTGCTGTCGTCTGGACATCGACCTTGGCCTTGTCTTCCGTGTCCTGCGCGACCTGGAGATCGTTCTGGGAAATCGCGCCCCGGTCAAAAAGAATTTTCGCGCGCTCCAACTGAGTGTTTGCTAACTGTTCATCAGCCTTGGCTTTCTGGTAATCAGAGAAAGCGCCTGAAATATCAGCACTCTGCACTTTGAGCAGGAGTTGCCCTTTCTTGACCGTGTCTCCCAAGCGCGCGTCGATTTCGACGACGCGGCCGGTAGCCAGTGAAATAACGGGAACAGCGCGCGAGATGTCTGGGTTGACCGTCCCGGTGACCTTCAGTTCCGGACTCGCGAGGTGCTCCACAGCTTGCGTCAACTGGAACCTTTCAGGTTTATCCACTTGAAACAGGTTGCGGTCCTCCACCTTTTCCAGCTTGAGTGGAGGTGGCGCTTCCGCCGCGGGATTGCTCTTGCCACTACTACAGGCCGCACTGCCCATGCACAAAGCCACCGACAGGGCGAGTGCAGCCAATTCCGCGCGCTTCATGGGATCACCTCACGTCCTACGGCGAGATTCAGTTGGTTCGCGGCATTCAGATAGGAACCCATCAGGTCCAGGTAGTTGACCTGAACGCTACGGTAGTCGGCCTGGGCATTCAGGAAATCGAGAAGCGATGCCGCTCCGTGCTGGTAGGAAAATTCGATCGTATCTCGAACGCTGGAAGCCTGCCGCAGGTATCGTTCCTTATACGGCTTAAGAAGAATCACGGTGCTGAGGACCGTGGCGTAAGCGGAATCGACATCGCTGAAGACCTGCGCCCGCGTGGCCTCGACAAGTTGCTGGTTACGGCCGATATCGAGTTGTGTGCGCTGCTTTTCTCCCTGATTGCGATCGAAAATGCGCAAGGGAATGCTCACGCTTACGCCGACGTAGGTGTCGATCGGCGGGTTGCGCCCGACATCGAACCCTATTGTCGGGTCGGTCGATCCGTTTGCCCACGCTAACCGATGGTCCGTGTTTGCTTTGTCAACGGATTCTATGGCCCCTCTCAGATCAGGCCGCGTGTCGAGGGCCGACTGCCGGACGTCGTCAACAGGAAGTTGCTCTGAGAAGTCGAAAGCCCGGTGACATCGAACTGGTCAACTGGGGTTCGCTCGTTGAGCAGCGCAAGTAGCTGAATCTTGGCGGTCCTCAGATTTACGTCTGCAGTTTGTAAGTCGGATTCGTATTGAACCCTCTGCAGTTCGAGGCGGTCGAGGTCAACCCGCGCGATCCCGCCGACTCTGTAACGGTCGCGGCTAACGTCCAGCACTTTGTCGTAATAGGCCAGATTCTCCTTTGCCAGGTTCAGGATGGCCTTCTCCTGGAGCGTCTGCACGAAGGCCATGCGCAGATTGAAGACCAGCATCCTCTCCAGGTCCGCTTGACCCGACACCGCAATTTTCGTCGCCTTTTGTGCGCTTTCCAGTCGCAATTCGCGTTTGTGCTGGCGCTCAACCAGATAACTTCCGCTTCCTATGGTGAGAAAGTACGCGAATGGTCCATGCGGCGGCCCACTCGAAAATGGATCAATTTGGTCGGCGACCAAGCTCAAGGTAGGATTGGGCCGAAGGTAGGCGGTGATCTCCTGGGCCCGGGCCTCTTCGATGCCGATCTGTCCCGCCCGAAGAGTCGGATTCGCCGCTTCGAACTTCGCCCTAACCTCCTGCCAACTGAGTGCATTTTGGGTGAAACCGTTCTCCAACAAGGCCGCGGCCAGGAGCAGCCCGAAGCACACGCGTGTCAAGGCCCGACGCATGGATCCTCCTTCTATTCCTCATCGCAATTTGACCGGCCCGGACGACGTGAACATGTCCTCTTCAAGGGAACAACATTCCCGGGAGTACGACGGAGGC
>Ga0070765_100000862_pt1 | contig 18041 bp, 14 predicted proteins | sample HubBroMetageWFT5_FD_71516 | JGI IMG/M metagenome (GOLD analysis project Ga0070765, IMG submission 71516) | Warmed and freeze-thawed soil microbial communities from the Hubbard Brook experimental Forest, New Hampshire - Hubbard Brook CCASE Soil... | ecosystem: Environmental > Terrestrial > Soil... | reverse complement strand
TGAAATGATAGTTATTGAAAATCGTTTCGGCGATATTGCTATCCGCCATGTTGGGCCAGTCTTTAATGTCTTCCAGCAGGTTCATCAATACGGTGGGTTCCATCGCCACGATGTTGAGAACGGATTGGCCCGGCTGATTAGCGAAATCGGCGTTGGCTTCTGTCACGTAGGCCTCGATCAATGGTTCGGTTTTTCCGCTTCCTACATTCACATTGACGCGGATTTTAGTGAGGCGCTGAAAGGTGTTGTCGTCGATGACGCTCCAGCCGACACAGCCGTCCCGGACCGCAATGGCCACGCTCATGCGCAACATGTCGGCCATTTCGGCGTGATCTTCGATCTCGATCTGCTGGATTACGTCCAGCAGATCCAGGCTGGCGGGGACGTCGTCTATCAGGATCGTGTAAGAAACGTCTGGCATCTCATTAACCTTCCGAAGAGGGAATCAAGATCGTTGCGTTTGGCACCGCGACTTCGTCATCGGGCCACATGGCGAAATTGGCGTCGCAGATGCGCCAGAAACGCTGGGCGTCCTTGTAATAATTGTTGGATATTTGATCCAGGCGTTCGCCCTGGAGAACGCTGTGCCCCACGACAGCGGGAGTCGGGGCTATGAAGCGGACCTTTATATAAGGAATGACGCGGCCGGTGGCATCGGTGATCTGCGTCGTGTCCACATCCGCATAACGACTGCCCTTGAAAAACATGTTTTCGTACGCTCCTTAAGAATCCGTCATAGCGGCAGCAGGCCCGCCAAACGGCTGGGATCGCCACCGGGCTGGAAGAGATTTGCGAGAATCTCTTTCTGACGCTGATAACCGAGAAATACGTCGTAACCGATACTGGTATCTTTTAGTTCCATGTAGGTAAGCACGCGCAATCCCAAGTCAACTTTGGCTTGAATGGGATTTAGCTGTGGATCGAAGAATTGTTCCGTGATGGAAAAACTCGTCAGCATCACGGGCACCACGCGCGCGGCTCCCCAGACGAGCAAAACCAGCGGCAAATCCGCCGGACAGATCTGCACTTGCCCAGCACTGGCCAAGGAGAGAGACAATTGAAATTCGGAAATCGGAGGATACAAAAGCAATTCCAGAACGGCGAGCGTTGGGTGCAAACCAAATGCAACGGTTGAGGGATTGCTTTCCGGCTCGGCCAATTGATCCGCCGCATCGAGTTCTATAGATAAATTCATGGTCTCCACGGGCGGACCAAGCACGCGCAGCACGTCTTCCCGTGCAGCTCCGACGTTGCTGGCCTCGCGCGGCGCCGCGCGTGTTGTTAGGCTGCGCGTCATTTGTTCGGGGTTGTACTGAAACACCACGATGTTCGGCGGCGGCCCCGGCGTTTGCGACTGAAACACCACCAGCCCACCTTTTAGCAGCCTCGGACTTCGCGGAAATTCAGAACCCATTCCTCACCTCAGACATAAGTTCCTTCCACTCATCGAATCACAGCCGTTGTCAGTTCCGAGCAGTCTTCGCAAGCTGCCACGCTATCTAGTGACGAACGTGCCGGGCCAACCGCCCCGCATAGCGCTGCGCGCGTTAACGGTAGGCTTGCTGCCAATCTGAATCCGAGATGAATCGCCGCAGTATCTTCAGGCGAGTCCCACGTGACGGCAGGCCTTCCAGCACGCGGCAGGTCCGTTAACTCGGCCAATTCTGAGCCGAGCTGCAAGGTCAACTCGCTCCAACCGATGAAGCGTCCGATATATGCGTAGAACAGGTTTCCTGGAAGATCGCTTTCATAGCAATTACCGGCAGCGGCTGCCCCAGGGCACAACGTGATCGTGCCGTGCTCTGTTGCCGGGCAACTGGGATCCGGGCAATGTGCGCTGTGCGGTTGATCCATGCTGTCGGTGTGATTCTTGAAGTCGTAACGAGCACTGTGATTGACCAACGCCCTCCACTTGAGAGCGGCAACGCCTATAAGAGTGGTGATACGCGCAGAAGTAAACGGACTAGATATCGCCGTAGCTGTGGCTAATGCTTGAGATGTAGTGCCAGCTGTTAACTGGCCAACAATTGCACCAGTACGAGCGGGGGCTGGAAAGCCCAACCTTGGAAGGGCCGCTTCTTGGGCTTCCACCGCCGTTGTGCCTCCGGCTTCGGCGAAAATATCGGCACTTGTACCGTGGCTCCTGGCTATGGCGTCGGCAGCGTGTAGACTTGACTGCACACTTAGCACATCCCTATCTGTTAAGGCCGTGTTGACCTGCGTCACTAACCAATCCGTAGCATCCGGACCACATTTTGGTTTAGGTGTTGGTTTCGGAGCTGACACATCCACCGAGGCAGCGCGGAAAGAGGCATCGCCGCTTGGGCCGATTCCCCCCGTGGCGTTGACTGATGCGATTTTAACCGTTGATGGAGCAGAACGTTTGACCACCGCTACTGCCTGATCGGCACGAAGACAAGAGAGAGTGTCGTTGAGGGTTGCGGGACCATCTGTGCTCGCCATTCCAAGAATGTTAACCGTGGATTTTGGCGTGAATCCAGTTGCCGCGCTGGCGAGCCTGGCCTCCTCCCCGGGAGCGAACGCGTCACAATCCACGTTGAACAGATACCTTGAGGTTGACGGCGTAAGACTACGGTCGATTACGCAACTCGCGGGGGGCGGGCCGAGATCTGTCTTGCTGCATACGCGCTGCACACGAGCGGCGCTTAAGTCTTGTTGAATAACGTGAGCGAGTTCGTGCGCCAGCAGGTGCCGACCTTGATTTCCACTGACGAATTGTCCCTCGCCAAACACGACATCTCGGCCAACGGTGTATGCCAATGCATTAATGGCACGTGCGGATTCGGCGGCTCGTGAGTCTGTGTGTACTCGAACTCCACTGAAGTCCGCACCCAAACGCGATTCCATGAAAGTACGGGTGGAGGTATCAAGTGGCCGCCCTGACGACCGCAAAACGTCGTGTACAATCGCGGGTGCCGTCGCCAAATTTGCGGTCGAGCCCGGAGTTGCGCATTGCAGTACATCCACTTTTCGCTGGCAATCGTCGCACGTGCCACCACATGCACATGCGCGCTGCACCTTTTGTGGTCCCGATCCATCGGTCGTGTCGCCGCCAATGTGGTCGTTGGAGGCCTTTCCGCTCATCACTGCGTCTGCTACGCGATCTGCTTCTTGCTCGAAAATATCGCCGGGCTGGTTGATCGTCAGTTTTGTCTGGAGTATGTCGGTTGTGTCGTCGTCCGCTTCCCGTTCGCAGGATGCACATTTTCTCTGCAATCCGGGAATACCGGACTGGCTGGCCAGTAGCGATCTTTGCATGGCCTGGTTACCGAGAGTTTTTTGAAATTCGTACCAACCACCCTCGGGACGCGAGTGTTGGCGCGCAACAGCTTCGGACACTTGCTGTGCAGCCGTGCTTTGTGCATTCTGTCGCGTCGCCGTTTGTGTCGCGTGTTCTGCCATGTCCTCAAACCTTTTTCTTCAAATTCTGTGCATTACTTGCGCCGAGTGTCTTGCGAGCCGCATGCAAACTGGCCCGCGAGGTTGCTAGAATTCGAGTCCCGCGCCTAGCGTTCCCGTCAACGTGGTTTCTTTTTTGCCCGATGGGTCGTTTTCGTACTTTACTTCGAGCTCTCCATTGATCTTGATATGGCCGAGGATATTGGTGTTCTTCCCCCAGGGCTTCCACTCCGCTTCGATGGAAGCACCGGGCTGTAAATCGGTCCCGGAAAGTGTCAGGCCGGGTTTCAGAGCCAATTCCAGAATTTTTGGAAAGATCTCCCAGTTCACGACATCCACTTCGACCTTCTCTTCGGAGGGTTTGCCGCACTGCGCAGGGAAGAATGACATCGAAAATTGCGGTTCGTGGTAGAACAATTTAAGGTGGTCTCCGACCCCAAATCCTTCCAATTTCAGCTTGGCATTCAGTTGGCCTTCGAACTCCGTATTTCGGCAGAAGGTGCTGAGCGACGGATCGCGCGCGCCTATGAATTGGTGTTTTAGTTTCATGTTCGCTTCGCCACCGAACTCCACTAAATGTGCCGGAGGCGACGGTGTGGTTTGCTGTGTCGATTTATCAGGTGTCTTGGGCACTGTCGTCCCTTGGTCGACCTTAACGACTGGGGGCTTCGCGGGGCCACTCGGGGTTTCTTCGCCGGATTTTGTAGTCTTTACGTCTACGGTGGCGGGAACGTCCCGGGCCTCGGATGGATCGTTCTTAGGAGTTGGTCCGGCGACCACCAGCGTTACACTCCTTCGTTTTTCCGCTGGTCCTGGTGTTGGTCCGTGGTTGATAACGTTTGTGATGCTCGATTCCGGGATGCCGCCGTCGGTGAGAATCGACTTTGCTTTAAGCGCCCTTGCGCACGCCAGATCCTCATTGAAATCTTTCGGGCCATCGGTGCTGGCATATCCGTGAATACTGATTTTCGAGTCAGGTCGCAGTGCTTTGGCTAAACCGGCCAGTTGTTCCTGTGCGCCTGCCGACAAGTCGTCGCAATTGATGTTGAATTCAAAGAGCAGCCCGTCTACGAATTCATGTTTGGGATCTGTCTCGGAACACGAAGGATGGCCGATCCCCTTTGGGAAACAGGCGCGCTGCAGCGCCAGCGCCGGGGATTGTCCAGACGGTTGCGCGCCAGAAGCACTTGCATCTCGGCCTGCCGCATTCTGTTGCACGACATGGCTCAATTCGTGAGCCAGCAATTTTCTTCCGGACACGGACTTTGGCGAATACTGACCATTGGAAAAAACAACATGACGTCCGACAGTGTAAGCACGGGCATTCACAGCGCGCGCGGATTCGTCGGCACGCGCGTCGGTGTGCACCCGTACTCCACTAAAGTCACCGCCAAAACGCGATTCCATGAAACTCTGGGTTCCAGGGTCGAGAGAATGCCCGGGCGAGCGGAGAGTTTGGTGGACGATCGGTGGCGCAGTTCCTTCGCCGGCGTCTTTGCCGAACGTTGTGCGCCGCACAACGTTCGCTTTTCTTTGGCAATCCTTGCAAGAGCCGCCGCACGCACAGAAACGCTGGACTCCCGGCGGTGCCGATCCATCGGCGCCGCCCGATTTTGCCGCGCCACTACTCATCACCGCATCCGCCGCTCGATCCGCTTCTTGTTCAAAAACATCGCCCGGCTCGTTGATCGTTAGCTTCGTTTGGATGATTCCTGGCGTGTCGTCATCGTGTTGCGCGCAAGATGCGCACGTCCTTTGCAGCAACGGGGCGCTGGAACCGGTTCCCAGCAGCAAACGCTGAAATCCCTGGTTGCCCAAGGTTTGTTGCCAATCGTGCTGACTGGCTTCCGATCGCGTTGCCTGGCGCTTCGCCGTCTCAGGCGACGGCCGCGCGGTGACGGCGTTTTCCACGTTCCTAAGCACTCCTGTTTGTGTTGTGCGCTTTGCCATAGCTTAAGCCTTCCGCGTCAAACTGCGATGAATCGCTTGCGCCACTTGTGCCGCCAGCCGTGCGCCGCCAGCTTCCCTTTGCGCCGCAGGGTTTGGCGCCGCAACGGTGACGTTTTCTCTCGCAGCAACCGATGAAGGCACGCCATGGCTTTTCAGCCGCTGCTGCAGGGCCTGCTCCACCAGCGCCCGAAACTGTTCGCCTTGCATCGGCGCAATTCCCGCTGCGTCCACCACCAATTTCTCGATCTCGACCGCGAACCGTTTCATCGCCGCACCGTGGCAAAGTAGCGTCCAAATTCCGACTCCAGCACCAGTTTGTCGATCTTGGTGTACTCGCGCCGCGCCGCACTCAAGAGGTGCTCCATGTTGATTGGATTTTCCGTGGCTGCCGCCAGGAACGCGGCGTTTATCGCGATGTTCTTGATGTTTCCACCGGCAATTTCCAGCCGGCTGAGGAATGTGTAGTCGACGTCCTGCGTCTGCGCTTTCGCGGGAAACACTGCCTGCCAAATGCGTTTGCGTTCCGCCGCCGAAGGAAACGGGAAGTCCACCAGGAAACGCAGCCGCCGTAAAAATGCCTGGTCCAGTTGCGATTTCATATTGGTCGCCAGAATGGCTAACCCGCGGTAATCTTCCATGCGTTGCAAAAGGTAGTTGATTTCGATGTTCGCGAAACGATCGTGGCTGTCGTGCACTTCGCTGCGCTTGCCAAACAACGCGTCCGCTTCGTCAAAAAACAGGATCGCGCCGCTCTCTTCCGCGGCATCAAAAACGCGCCGCAGATTTTTCTCCGTCTCGCCGATGTATTTACTCACTACGCCGGAAAGATCCACACGGTAGAGATCGAGATTTAGATAATTCGCGAGCACCTCAGCGGCCATGGTCTTGCCCGTGCCGCTCGGCCCCGCGAACAATGCGGCGATGCCGCGGCCGCGCGAAAGCCGCTCGCCAAATCCCCAGTGGTCGTAAACCAATGTGCGCCGCGAGACCTGTGCGGCGATTTCCCGCAATTGCCGCAGCGTATCTTCGGGCAACACCAAATCTTCAAATGTGTATGCCGGGACGACACGGTCGGCCAGTCCGCGTAGCGCATTCGAAAATTGCCCTCTCGCGGCTTTCCAAACGTCACTAGTGGCTGGCGCCTTCGCCGCAGGGTCGCGCAACAATGCGGTGGCTTTCGCGGACTCGGATGTTTGTCGAATCTGCGCCGCCCCAAAATCGAACTGTTGTACAAGTGCGTCGAGGAAATCGGTGGCGCTCTCTCCCGCACTGGCGTGGTGATCCACTACCAGTTCTTCGCCCAGCGTTGCCTGCCAGACTGCGCGCTGCTCCGCCACGGACAGTTTTGGCATTTCCACGGCAATCAAGCTGCGCTCGCTTCGCCACGGCTCGCGACTGCCTACGATCAAAAACGAGCGCAGGTCCAGAATTATCTCCTGCGCTGAGGAAAACCCAGCGGGATCCTGTTTATCCAGTTCGGTCAGATCCAGGAAAAAAGCCGACGGCAATAAAATCGCATCGCGCTCCAGCATGCGCAGGAGTTCCTGGCGTTCTCGTGCCATCGCCGGCAGGCGCGCCAGTTCGATTTCGAAAATGCCGATGCCGAGCCGGGAACACAGTTCCGCGGCCGCACCGCGTGCTCCCGCCAATTTCCCTATGAGATTGATCGCGGGCATGCGTCCGCGCCCATTCCAACTACGCAAGAGTCGCTCCAGTTGACTGAGCGTGGATGCGCTTCCGGCGGAAAATGGACCGGACACTTCGATCGGCCGCAAAGCCAGCAACGCTTGTTCGTCCATGCGGTTTATACCCAGCAAGTAGTCACAAATCCGGCGTTCCAGCCGCAACGCTTCGCCGCAACGCGTCTCGTTCCCCGTTGATTCCCAGCGGATCAACCGTGAGCGGGTTAGCGCCGCCTCCGGGACGAAATGCTTCCATCCCTCATTCCACGTATCCGTCCCGCCTCCAAAATATTCGTGTCCGTACAAATCGAGCGCGAGGTGGGCCGTTGGGTATTTGCGTGTTGCATCGTCCTGCACGTAGGCGTACAGGCGCTCGAACCCCGGGTCGATCTCCGGTGCCAGGCACAACAGCAATACTTCGCAATCGAAGCCGTCGAGATGAAACAGTCGTGCGAGAATTTCCAGCGCTGGAGGGCCGCCCGCGGCTTTGGCGCGCTCCGCAGCCGCGTCCGCTATCTCTCTTTGTGCCGCGATTGCCCGGCTGAGTTGCCACGCAGCCGCATCCTGCTCGTAAAACTTCTCGGCGCTGCCAGGTTGAGCCCCGCTCAACAGACGGTCCGCGTCGGCGTCGCTAATCACCCATTCGCGAAAGCCCTGCAACGGATCGCGCTTCCAGAATTGCCGCAACCACAGAATCCGCTGATGCAAAGTGATTCGCAGCCGCAACAGCTCCGCGTCCAGGTGCGCCCGATTCGCAGCCTGCCACTTGCTCAAAGCTCCGTTGTTTTTTTCTTCCGCTGCTTGCTGGTTCATACGGTGAAATTCGCTTGTGGCGCGGTGACACTCATCGCCCCGTTGTTTTCTATGCGAACCGCATACGTACCCGGAATCGTCAGTGGCGGATTTACCGCTGTTACCGCACTCAATGGCACCTGCACCGAAGTGCTCGATTGTGGCCCAATGACTTCGATGGCTACGTCGGAAACAAACACGTAGCTCTTCAATCCGGCCTGGAACAATCTTGTTCCCGTAATCGTCAGTGGTGCGGCAACGCTGGCTGGATTCGTTACCGTCGCAATCGCGGGCACCAGGGTGAACACGGACTGATTCGAGACTTCCACTTGCGGCTCGGAAAATGTCGTTCCGCGATCCAATCCGCCCTGGATACCTTCACCGGTTCGTTGCACGCGGACGTCGACAAATTGTGATCCTGCCTGCAATTGATCGCTTGGCGGAATGGCCACGGGTGGATTTGCGCCAACCGGTGGATAGAAAGCATCAGGCACGCTTATTCGGATCAATGTGTCCGAAGCGGGTGTTACAGGAATGGGATCGAGGCCTCCCAGCCGCACCCAGGTTTGCGTGGAAACAAAACCCGACCCTTCGATGGTGAGCGACTGCCCAACTGCGGCGCGGATGTCTCCTTTTGGATCGGTGGGTACGCCCGGTGTTCGGTAAACGGCGGTGATGGTGGGATGCCCCATGGTTGCAGCGTGCAGCCTGCGAGTTGTGACCGGCTGCGAAGTTCGCCGCGCGGTCTTGCTTTCAATTTGCACGATGGAAATCTGGTACGCCGCTGAACAGCGAAAGTTCGCTTGGGGCATGGCCGACCACACCTTGGACATCTCATCCAGGTTCGCGGGCTTCAGCGTGATCTTCACTTGTTCAAACTCTCCGATGAGCGAGGGATCCAACGTCGCGTTGTCCTGGCGCAAGATCCCGAAGTCATGAAAAACCCGCATGGCTGCCGCCAGCGCCTCCTGTGCAGCCAAATCGCGATCATTCGATGTGTCATTTTCGCTATACGCCGTCATCAGATAGTGCAAACTCAGGCTCAGCGGCGGATATCCATACGCCCCGGGGCTTCCTTCGCCAGGGATTTCCTGATTCCTCAAGTACGGACTCTCCGCAACCAGATAAAGAAAAAGATTGATGCGCCTCCCGTTTACGTTCGTGACCGTCACGTCTGGCGGCACCAGCGTGACTGTCGCTGCCACTTCCAAGTTGTCCTGCAAGAGCTTCCGCAATGTCCACGTCACTCCGCGGATCGCTTCATAGTTGCTCATCCCGCGCCTACATCCGGTTCCGCGTAGCGTACCGGCGAACCGCTTCGTATTCCGCAAAACCTCGCGGTCCTCGAGGTTTAGCGGCGGGCGGGGCAGAAACCGAAGCCGGAGCAGCTACGCGCACCTCAACCCTGCCAATGCTGACTTGTACGGACGTTTCTTCCGGGGAAGCACGCATTTCGTGGACGGAAGCTTGCTGCGGCGCAACCTTCACCATTTCGCGTACCATTTCTCGAGGTTCGCGATGTTCCTGTCGGACACGGTGTTCCACTTTTTGCGTAATGACTTGTTGCGCCGAGACATCTTGAGTAGCCGTATCGGCGCTCCGTATTTCTCTCGGGGTCCTAACGATGTTTTGTATCTCCCGCCTCTCAAAGGTGGGAACCGAAACCTTCTCAGGTTCTTTCGACGAACCTTGCGACAATTCTCGCGGAGACTCCGTACGCGGCGAAGGAGATTCGATCGCGCGTACTACGGCCGCAATGGCATTCCGAACGGCAGTAATCTGAGCCACACGTCGTTCCGCTGGTTCTGCCGGGATCGTTTTCTTCGGTGTTTCTGTCGCTACGCGCGAAGTAACCGTGTCGAGCTGTTGAGACACGGAAGGAGCGGAAACCGCTTGCTCTACACGCGCGTGCGGAGTGCTCGTTGCTTCGTTTCTCCATTGTGGCAAAAGCGGAATTGCAGTTGTGTGTTCGGATTCCACGATCGTGGGGGATGCCGAGGTCATCGGCTGCGGCTGCGAAGCCGGAACCGTAGCTACGCTGGCCGCTAGTGCCGCATGGCGAAAAATTAACTCGCCTTGTGCTTCGAGGCTTGCCGGCGCCGCTTCCGTCGATGCTGGAGGAAAAACAGGAAGGTGATTCGGCATCACCAGAGGAGCGGTATGCCGTCCGGCGGCTCGATTGACGGCTCTCGCAAAATACTCACGCAAGGACACCCTCCCCTGCCAGCAAATCCAAATAAACCGAACGCTTTCTTGGGGTCATGCTGAGGATTTCCGCTTCGCTCCAGTGATACGACCGCGCCATCTGGTGTACTTCGCGATAGAGACATGGAATGTGCCCGCGCAATTCCTGATAGAGATACGCGCCCGCGTCGAATTCACCGGTGAACGTTTCGCCGCAAGCCGGACACGCTAGTGACAATAGAATCTCGGCTTGTGGGTCGAATTCGCCCATCGCGCGACCAATTTCGTCCACGACTCTCGCCGGCCATTCGTCCATCGACAGCGAAACAGCATCTTCCGTCGAAACGCTTTCCACGCAACGCGTCAGAAGAAGATTTTCTATGTCTGTCAAATTCATCCAGGAACTCTCAGCGATGGCTTCCTGATCGAAGCCATTCGGCAGTCGCATGCGCACTTGATACGTTTTTTCGCCCTGGTCGACGATGATTTCATGCCATTCCCGCGGCGATGCGTAGGGCGCCACGAGCAAGTCGTTCACCTTGAGTTCCAAATCCATCGGAGCACCGCATCCTTCGCTGCGGCAGTTCAACAGGCACGGCATGCGGTCGCCGTAAGTAATCCGCCGTAAATGGAGCAGCAGGGCTTCGCGATCGCCGACGGTGAAGGCGCGTACGATCTCCGGGGTAATTCCCTCTTCTGTACCGAATCGCAAAATGCAACGCGACAACAACGCTGTCACGCGCGTCGGGCCGTTCAGGGACTCTCCAGCCTCGAGCAGAAAGGCCTCGTCTTCGCCGTTTAGTGGCCGCAATCGCGCTTCTCGCACGCACGCGCCATCTCTCCACAGACCTCCGGGAATTTGTACGCCGTATTGGAGGTTCAGGCTCATTGCGCCGGGATGGTGAAGCTAGGTTCTTTGGGTTCCGTGACCGAGACGTCGCGCTCCCAGCCTTCGTTCTCAAGCTTGATGTGCTGGATAGCGACGGCTCCGGCGTTGGCATCCAAATCCGGCATCGCTTGATACTCAGAGACCCAGCAGCGGTAGATCTTGTACGAGATCACCTTTTGCCCGGCTTCATTGAAGAGATCGAGGATGACATCTTTCCGGAAGTCGGCCAGAGAAACTTCCGAGCCTAGTCCTGCGCCCAGGTCCCAGACTTTATTGGCCCACTTCTCAAACTCAGTGTCGTGGGTAACGCCGCGTTCGAGCGTGATTGCATCGTATTTGCTTCGCGCCGGCGACTTCCGCGACGTGCTCGGGTCGCCGCCCTCGCGGTGCTCGACGACGTCCGTGCTGCGCTTCAGCCCGCCGCATTTGCTGATGCCGGCCACATACTTGCCGTCCCATTTGACGCGGAACTTGAAATTCTTGTACGGGTCGAAACGAGTCGGGTTTACGCTGAACTGAGCCATTGGCGCGTCTCCTTACGTCTGAATCTGTCCAGAAATCTGCTGGATTTGGATGATTACGAACTCCGCGGGCTTTAACGGTGCGAATCCCACGATGATGTTCACGATTCCATTGTTGATGTCATTCTGCGTGGTCGTTTCGTCGTCGCATTTCACGAAATACGCCGCCGTCGGCGTGGTTCCTTGAAACGCCCCTTGCCGGAATAGTCCCTGCATGAACGCACCTACATTCAAGCGAATGGCCGACCACAACGGTTCGTCGTTGGGCTCAAACACCACCCACTGCGTTCCGCGATACAAACTTTCTTCCAGGAACAGGGCAAACCGCCGCACGGGAATGTATTTGTAATCGTCAGCCTGTTGATCGGATCCAAACAGTGTCCGAGCGCCCCACGACACAGGTCCATACACCGGGAAGTTCCGCAAGCAATTGATTGCCAGCGGATTCAACACACCGTTTTCCCCGTCGATCAGCGTGTATTCCAGGCTTTGTACACCTGAGAGGCTTGTTTCCGTTCCCGCGGGCGCTTTCCAAACGCCGCGATTTGCGTCAGTGCGCGCGTAGATGCCTGCGAGTGTTCCGCTCGGCGCGGTGATCCGCAGTTGGTAATTGTTTAGCGCATCGACAAGATCGACGCGCGGAAAGTACAGTGCGGCATTGCGGCTACGCAGACTGTTATTGGCGCTAAGCCAAGTCTGGATTTCAGTGAAGGTGTCGCGATCTCCCGCCGCCTGCGGAACATCGAGAATGTAGAAGGCTCTCCGGGCAACGCAAAGACCTGTAGCTTGCGTCGATACTTCGAAGGCATCCGTATCCGGCAGATTCATCGTTGCGGGAATGCATAGAATATTGAACAGATCGACATTTAAGAGTGCGTACATACCGGTTTTCAGGTTTTGATCGCCAATCAGACCGCCAGCCAATCCCGCCGAATCTCCACTGGGATCCCACACGCCATCGCTGCCTGCTTGCTGTGTCGCACCGGGCAAGGCCTGGGCTTGGGTTGCGGTTCCTCCCAATACGTACTGCTGAATGTTGTCACCGAGAGGCACGGTGGAGTTGCTGAAGCCTATCGTGGTGGCAAGAGTTGAATTACCTACGTTTCCGTCGGTAAGCGCCAGAAAGTCGGTTGGACTTGAGGTTCCGGGAGTTGCAACGAAGTACGTTCCAGTTGAACCGCTTCCTACAGCACTTACGAGCACATTCCCGAGCTGCGTATTGATGGCTCGGATTTGCGATTGCAGAATTTGAGCTAAGCTCGCATTCGTGGTCGGAAGGGGATTAGGTAGCCCAGCTGTTGTTCCCAACTTAGTCCCGTTGAGCCACACGTCCATCGTTTGTCCAACCTTGAGCTTTGTCAGATTGGGATTCTGACTGCTGATGGGCGCCGCAGTTCCGAAGCCAAGCTTACCTTCCAGGGTTTGAGTGCCTGTATCGGTAAAAGTAAGAACGTCTGTTGTGGTTGCTGTGCCTGGCAATGCAACCAGGTAGGGACTGGCGGCGGGGCCGATGGATGTGACGACGGCTTTGCTTAAACCGCCGAGCGTTTGAATCTGCGTCTGCAGATATTGCGCCAAGTTACCGTAGGTGCTTGGCACCGGGCTCAACGGCAATGCCACGGTTCCCACCGTAGTGCCGTTCAATAAAACATTCATGCCCTCGTTTGGTGCTAACACAGCAAGGTTCGGGGAACTGGAAGTCGAGACGGCACCGGGGTTGAACCCAAGGTTCGCTCCCAGCGTGCCGGTGAGAGCTATCGTGTCCGAAGCTGTCCCTGTATTCGGCAACGCGACCAAATATTGGCCTGTGGACACATCTCCTGCGACGATAACGATCGCACTGCCCAGTCCCGCAATACCCTGAATTAAGGCTTGTAGGTCTAAGGCTAACTGCGCATAAGTAGTTGGCATCGCTCCGGCGAGCCCTGCCGTGGTAGCCGGAGCCCCACCGTTTAAGGAGACATCCATCGTTTGTCCTACGGCCAGAGTGGAAAGTTTAGGGTTTTGCGCACTAATGTCCGCCTTGGTGGTGAATCCAAGGTCGGCCTGTAATTTCAGCGTTGCACTCCCCGCGAACGTAATAACGTCGGTGGTGCTGGCCGTTCCCGGCAGTGCAACCAGATAGTTCGCCGCGCCACTATTTGCCAAGGCCACAATTCCATTCGCCAGTTGCCCTCCCAAGCCTCGAATCTGCGCTTGGAGGTACGCCGCAAGGGCTGCGTAGCTGCTGGTCGCTGAAGACGCCGGCAAAGACACTGTCCCGGCAACCGCTCCGTTCAACACAACGTTCATAGTATCGCCCGGCAACAGTGCGGCCAGGTTCGGTGTTTGTGAACTAACAGCCGCTCCGGGGTTCATGCCGAGCTTGGTTGCCAATCCAGCGCCGCCGTCCTTAAAGGAAAGAGCGTCCGTTGCGGTTCCTGTATTCGGCACAGCCACCAGGTAGTACCCGTTCGCAGCACTTCCGACGACGGTAACGATTGCTTTTGCCAACTGCGGACTGACTGCCTGAATCTGGGTTTGCAAAAGCTGGGCAAGCGACGCATACGAGGTTGGGAGCGGAGCAGTGAGGCCAGTTATGGTGCCCAGTTTCGTTCCATTCAGCAGGACATCCATCTGATCCCCAACCGATAAATTGTTGAGTTGAAAGAGTGTTGTGTTGGAGGTTCCGTTCTGGGCAGGCAAAAGACCGAGCCCATCTGCTCCCGCGGCGGTTGCAAGCGTGATAAGTTGAGAAGCCGCATTCACGGTTGTCGCAGCGTCATTTGATTTGCTGGAATCCACCACCAGGTTTCGGTAAGTCTCCGTTGCCGCGACGGAAGTATTTCCGCTGGCATTAGTGGCAAGCTCCGTTACGGTGAGATTGAAGGAGCTACCTGGCTGCGACGTTCCATAATCCACCGTCAGCCGTAAGTTGTTACCCCATACTCCCGGGCTCTTGGCAGTTGCAATGAGCACGGCTTGGCCTCCGGTGACGGCTTTATCCAATGCGATTGCTGCCGCTACCGCCCCATTGCCAGGCGTCGTCGAGGTCACACGTACAACCCATGCTTGGCTTCCGCCGTTCAGGAAAAATTGCTGGATCGCATAGCTTGCTTCGCTTCGTTCGTCCAGCCCGCCAAACTGCCGCTCGAAATCTCCCCAGCTGAAAATTTCCACCGCTTCGTTCAGCGGCCCCTGGGGGAAAAAGTCTACAAATGCCCCAATCGAGGTCGCCACTCCGGTGATCGTGTGTACCCCGCTCGGGATTTCTTCGATGTATACGCCGGGATACGTCGGGTTAACTGGCATAGAAGAATCTCCTTCTCAACGGAGTACGAGTAGACTATGCGCTCTGCCACTTCCGCCTGTGACAGCGCTGCTGGTTACGATGACCGGTCGACGCCACTAAAAATGCGCTGAAAAGCTGGTGACAGGAAATAGCACACACGGGAAAATCGAGGCTAGGATTTCCTTGCGGAGGGGTAGGAGTATTTTGCGATCGGCCATTCGCCCGGCTCATTTTGTTGCGGAGGCTCCACTGGCAGCCGCATCGTCTCCCGTAGTCCGCGTTGACGCCGGTAGAAGGAAGGCGTAACTCCCGTGAAACGTCGAAAAACGCGCGCAAAATAAGAAAGATCGTTAAATCCGGCGGCAAACGCGACGTCCGTCACCGATGCGTTTGGGTTATCGAACAACTGCAACGCGCGGTTGATTCGCCGCTGTATCAGGAATTCCCGAAATGTCGTGCCTCGCTCCTGCTTGAACGCCCGGCTAAACTGGAATGGCCCCAGGCCACATAGCTCCGCCATTCCATGCAATGAGATTTTCTCTGCGAGGTTTTCATTCACAAACGAAATGGCTGTCCCGCACTTGTCGCTTTCTTCGCGCGCTCTGTGCACCGGTCCGGCATCTTCCCGCGAGTTGGAAGCTGTCGGGCATTGTCCGTCACGCCCGCTGCCCTGCCGCGCGTCGCCAACTTGCACCAGCGCTACCAGTCGTACGCACAAATCCTCTCGCGACACTGGCTTGACCACGTAATCCCATACCCGCATCCTTAGCGCCCAGACTGCCAGTTCTTCCGAATGCTCCAGCGTGAACATCAGAACGGGAAGCGCCGGCCACATCAGTCTGGTTTCTCGCAATGCCTCCATCGGCCCTGCTGCTGGGCGATCGTATTCAAAACAGAGAAATCCCGGCGATCTTTCGATGATCGCCGGCTGAATCGCTTCGGCCGTCCGCACCTGCAGCGTCTCGTAGCCTTCCGGCACACTGCCGCAAAGCCCTTCCTCCAAACGCTCCGAGCGCAAGTCAACCCACACAACCCGGACTCTGTTCATGGTTCCTCCCAAGAAACTGGAGATGTCGAGCTGGGAGTTCTCTCAATGCAGAGGCAAGCTAACCTTGCGGGCCCCAGAGCCAAGATGGCGTACGTTCTCATGGGACATTGCGGCGTTCGGACGGTGTTTCGCACGGTCTTGCACGGCGACCAGCCGTGTAATAAATGGCCACTCATTTCGGTCAATTCGTGGCGCTTCGCGGAACTCCGTCATGAACCGGATCGCTAACCGCGTAGTGATTCGAATCGCCAAACCGTATCATGTTGGGATTTGTTGTCTTGTGGAAAACTTTTTATTAGCTGCACTATACCAGCCAGTAGATAGCTGCAAAGTATGGTTGTTGAGATATTGCACGGAACGTTGTATCTCATCCCCAACGGCTTTCTTGAATTGCCCGGGCGGCTCACGGATGCGGTTGGATGCATGCGCTGGCTGGGTATTTGGAATCGTGAGTTCTTGATTCTTTTCCTGGATCATTCGGGAGAGACAGTAGGCTTCCTGAAAGCGCTGTTCAAATATAGCCCGTTCGAAAGCAGTGGGCACCAGACGTCAAACGCAAGTCGGGCGCAACGGGAATCCGGAAGCAGACTGACTCTGTGGGCGGTATCAACGAGCGTAAAGAAGTGGTTGTCTTGAAAAGATGAATCACCCAATTGGAAGCCGAAGACAGGCAACTGCGTAAGTAGGTTGCGGTGTTAAGTAACACCGCGAGTCGTTCGTTGCAAGCGGGTTCAGACTCTGTCCGGCGTCAATAGAGCGAAAGCCAAATTGCCGGGTATGCAGGGACGCGAGCGCATCGGAGCCAAATCTTAATGCACAATAGTGTGCAAATGGGGTGGTTCTGTACAGCTGAGCGCACTCTAAGTGATTCAAAACAAATGAAACGTGGTGTGTACGAACAGGGCAGGAAGAATTAGCAAACCGCCGCCGACGTCTTGCGCTTTCCGAGGTCAAATCAAGCAATGCGGACGCAATCAGGGCTCACAGCGAAAGCCGTGCGGCGTCGCGAAAACTGTGCCATAACTGTGACACAAAACCTGTTTTCACTGCCAAAACTGACTTCAGTGACAGCGTCGGTTTGTTGATTCTAGGCAACTTATTGAAAACAAAAAGCGGTCTGAAGATTCCGGCTTACAGGCTCACCCGCTATTTTCTACGCCGAGACATTTTCCGTCCCCATTTTCCATTCCTATTTTTATTTTATGGATTGCAGCGCTGGCTGCAGCCAAGAGAAGAGAAAGTTGTTGATTTCCGGGAATTGGACAGAGAGCAAACTGAGAAGCGGGATGAATACGAAGGTCCCGAGGCGCACCCAGAAATCGAGGCCCAATTCGCCCGGCTTCGTGTTGGTGATCCGGCTGAGAAGGGGATTAGCAAACATTTGGCCATAGACGATGCCGACTACCAAAGAGATCCCAAAGAAAACTGAAATTAGCAGAGCGTGAAAACTCTCTCGAGACTCGAAGGGATAGCTGCTGTAAGCCACTAGAACGAATATGAAGACGCCGGCGAGCGCAAGAATCAACGTCTGAAGGCGGCGTAGCGGCACAAGGATTATGTTCAGGTAGAACAGGCAAAGAAAGTGCTCAACGGCGCCCAGCTTGCAGTCTTCTGCGGCAGGTTCGGCTGGCTTCTTGTCACCTTTGGAATCCGTTGCATCCGAATGTTGGACGGGAGGTTTGTAGGGTTCTTCTTGCCAATGTTTGTCCGCGTAAATCAGCGCTTCAGAGGCTGCCGTAGCAAGCGAAACTTGCAGGCCATGGAAAAGGCCCTGAATCTTCTCGCTCTTCGGATTCCTTTCATATTCAGCAGAGATTTCTGTCATCGCGAGTTTTGCATCGTCAATCGCGCAGTAGAGACCCTTCTCGGAAAGCCCTGAGTTTTGGATCCGGTTAAGGGCGTCAACTTCCTCGCGCAGCAACTGGACAAACTGGTCCCTGCCGCTCCCGGCGAGCTTCCAGAGCGGCTTCCACGCCAACGCATTCAATGTAGCGAACCCTCTGCGGAAGGGAACCATCTCGATGTGGCGAAGCAGATTCCTATAATCCAACCACAACGCGATGATATGAATGGTCAGGTAAAATACCAGATACAAACAGGAATACAGCAAAAACCAGAATATTAATTTGTAAAGTTCGGAATCGAAGGCTTCCGCGATCTCCGAGGGTCGCATAAAGACGAAAACGATTCCCAGCGCGAGGGAGGCGTAGACGGGTATCTCCCAGTTGGGAATGGCTTGCAGACTCTTCCATGGCCATCCCTTCTCATTCTCCGCGATCGCTTT